>Ga0065723_100349_pt1 | contig 33131 bp, 28 predicted proteins | sample TheenrcuSG05Z960_FD_59110 | JGI IMG/M metagenome (GOLD analysis project Ga0065723, IMG submission 59110) | Thermophilic enrichment culture from UC Davis - Sample SG0.5Z960 | ecosystem: Engineered > Solid waste > Grass > Composting > Bioreactor | place: USA: University of California, Davis
GAAGGCCTGACTGATAGAGTCAAGACAGGAGCCCCTCACCAGTAGTGGACCAGAGAACGGGGTCCGGTCAAGAAAGCTAGTCCCTGTGGGCGGAGCCGTCACTCGAGCTGTGAGGCCTAGGGAACCGCACTGTTGGGAGCGTCGGATGTGCCGACGCTCGAGCTCTCGCCAGTAAGTGGTTCAGACACGGCCAAGGGGCTCTTCGCGGGATGCGCTTCCAAGAGCTTGGACGCCTGACCCTGGACGAGTCCGGCGCGCGTTAGTACCCCGTCAGCCCCCATCAGTTAGGCTCTAACGGTCACAGCGCTGAGCCTTGAAGAGCGAGGTCTCGGCGGTTGCTAGGACTGGGCCGCCGAGGGGCGGCGCTTCGTCTCAGCGGAGGTCAGGTGAGAACGTCCCGCCCATCGAGAGCTGCGCTCGCGCTGGTGGTGGCCCTAGCCGCGCCGGTCGCTAGCGCGAACCAAGGGCTCACGTTCGGCGTGAGCGTCAACCCCGTCGACCTGGTGGCGAACGCGAGCGTCACCGTGCCCATGTTCGTCACCGGCGAGGCGCAGCACGCCGCGCGGGCGGACGTCAGCTACGCGTTCCGCGGCCTGCCGGCGCTGAGCGCCACGTACCTGCTGCGCGACGCCGAGCCGGAGGGCGTGCGGACGTACCTGGGCGTCGGCGCGGGCGTGGGCTTCCTGGGCGGGACCTCGTTACAGCCCATGGTCACGCTCCACGGGCTCGCCGGCGGCGTCGTTCCCGTCCTGGGCGGCCTCGGTGCGTTCGGCGAGGTCGTGGTGGGCGGCAACGCCTTGGCCACGAACATGCGGCTGGCCTTCGGCGTCTCGTACACGCTGGGAGGGAACTGATGCCCGGGAGGGCGCTGATGCGGGCCGGCGTCTGGCGCCTGAGGCTGGCGGCGCTGGCAGCCGCGCTCCTGGCCGGCTGCGCCGGCACGGCGCCCGTTCCCGCGCTGGCCGTCTCGAGCGTCGCGCCGGCAGGCGCGTACGGCAGCTTCGTCGTGGACGGGACGGGGTTCTTCCAGTACCCCAGCGGCCGCGGGATGCGGGTCGAGGCCTGCGGCGTGACCGTTGACGCCGAGCTCGTCGACGCGGAGACGACCGAGGCGACGCTCCCTCCCGCGGGGCTGGTGACGATAGAGGTGGCGGGACGCCTCGCCTTCGGCGTCCCGGCCGGGTCCGCCAGCGGTGCGAGCGACGTCCGCATCGTCCGTCCGGACGGCCAGGAGACGGTGCTGGAGGGCGCCATCGTCTGCCCCTCGGACGCCCCTGCCGTCGCGGTGATCGACGCGGACGCCCTCGAGGGCTACGTGCCGTTCACCGTCAGCTTCAGCGCGGAGCGGAGCTCGGGCGCGGGGGCCCTCGGCTACGAGTGGGACCTGGGTGACGGCATGACCTCGACGGAGCCGGAGGCCACGCGCACCTTCACCGCGTCCGGCGAGCACGTGGTGACCCTCACCGTCACCGCCGAGGACGGTGGGCAGGACACCGCCAGAGTGACCGTGAGGGCGAAGAGCCCGGTCCTCGGGGTCACCGTGGAGGTCAAGGACAGGGTCCTCCGCGGGCGCTCCGCTCAGGCGACCGCCACGGTGACCGTCCTCGACGGCGTGCCCGACACCGTGACCTGGACCAGCTCCGACGAGGACGTTCTGGTCGTCGACCAGGACGGGCTCGTCACCGCGATCGGCGTGGGCGAGGCGGAGGTCATCGCCACCAGCACCGCCGACCCGGAGGTCAGCGGTCGGGCCGCTGTCGAGGTGGTGGCGCTCGACAGCATGAGCGTCCTCTTCGTCTTCGACCGGGCGCTGGAGGCGAGTCACGACCTCCTGTTCTACGCGCTGGAGGAGCTGGAGGCTCAGGAAGGGGTCGAGGTGCGAGAGCTCCCGATGCCGGCGGTTCAGGAGGTGCTCGACGCCTTGGAGGCTGGGCCTGACCTGGTCGTCTTCGACAGGCGACGCCACCGGATCCCCGAGGGCGTCGCCGACGCGTTGGTGGAGTGGATCGAGGGCGGAGGTCGCCTCGTCTTCACGACGTGGTCGTACGTGGACAGCGCGTCGAACACGCGCTGGGACCTGTTGGACGCGCTACAGGTGACGCGGCAGGAAGGGTCCCGCAACCATCTCTCGGTGACGGTCTCCCACCCTACCCTCCTAGCGGGGCTGGGCAGCGACGAGATGGCGCTCGAGAACCGCAGGGAGTGGAGCACCTACAGCCTGGGTTACGAGCACCCGGACGACCGCGAGGCCTGGGGCGAGTTCGACGACGGCTCGGCGGCCATCGTCCCGGGTAACGAGGGCCACACCGTCACGCTCGGCTTCTTCATGGACACGCTGCCGCTCGAGGACGGCGTCACCTTCTACGAGAACCTGATCAAGCTAGTGCTCTTGCACGGCCTCGACTGACCAGCGGAGTCGAGGTCCTGTAAGCGCGCGACGGGCCCGTAACAGTGAGGTAACACGCCGGAAAAAGGCTCCGGTCGCATGTCGGGACGCGCCGGCCTACTCGTCGCCCTCATGGCCGTCGTCCTCGCCTCGTGCGAGGTGCGAGGGCCGGGCGCTAGCGGCTCGCTCGCGGCGGACATGCGGGGGCCCACCATCGCCGGCGCCGAGTTCGACGCGGCCGCGGGGGCGGTGAGGGGCGAGATCGCCGGGGAGACGGCGGCTCCGTTGGTCGAGCTCTACGACGGGCCCGTCCTGCTGGCCACGACCGAGCTCGCCGACGCGACGGGCGAGGTCGCCCGCATCGAGTTCGAGCCGCTAAGCACCGCGTTCTCGGCCACCCTGCAGGTGCTGCCGCTCGGCCGCATCACGGCAGTGGCGGTGGACACCTCGGGCAACGAGGCCCAGAGCGAGCCGTTCCTGCCCGCGAACGTCGTCTACGTCGAAGCCGGCGCGCCCGCCGGCGGCAATGGCAGCGCCGAGCGCCCCTTCGCGTCGGTGCAGGCCGGCATCAACGCCGTGGCGCCGGGCGGCACGGTCTTCGTGCGCGACGGCACCTACACCGAGCCCCAGCTCAACATCGGCAAGCCGCTGACGCTGGTGGGCGAGAGCCGGGACGGCACCGTCATCCAGGTCACGACGACCGAGTACGGCGTCAAGGTCCACTCCAGCGACGTCACGATCGCGAACCTGACGATCCTCGCCGCCCCGTCCGGTGCCGTGGGGAACATGCACTACGGCGTGAAGGTGTCGACCCTCGAGGACCCGAGCGACGAGCTGCTCTCCGGCATCCTCATCACCGACGTCACGGTGAAGGGCTTCAACCGCTCCGAGATCGGCCTGCTGCGCGTCGACGGCGCGGTCCTGCGGAACGTCATGGCCGACGGCATGGGCCTGCAGGGCGTGGGCATCGGCATCGCCGGCTCGCGCGACGTCGCCCTGGTCGGCGTGCACACGACGGGCAACGAGTGGGGCGGCGTCGGCCTGTGGGTCACCGGCAGGGGCCCGCTCTACAGCGTCAGGAACGTCTACATCGACGCGACCAGCACGTTCGACGAGCCCTTCGGCGTGTACAGCGAGACCAAGAACGACGTGCCTGAGGGCGTCGTCGACCAGCTCGTGCTCGAGGGCTTCACCCACGCGGTGAGGAACTCGGACTACCGCCCCGACGGCGGCGACCGGTTCACGTTCTACACGCGCTCGTGGGAGGAGGCTCACGCGCTCGCCACCTCGGCCAAGCTCGAACCGATCGCGTCGTCCACGGTCCAGCTCCTCGGCGCCGACGCGGACGGCTACACGGTCCTCCTGGCCCACTACCTGGTCGGGCCCGGCATGAGCCGCGAGGCCGCCGAGCAGGCGGGCGGGCCGGACGCGACCATCGAGGAGGTCGACGACTGAAGGCGAGGGCGGCCGCAACGGCCGCCCCAAGCCCGACCCCAAGCGCCTGCGAGCCTCCCCCGCCCACGGGCGGGGGAGGCCGCTTGCTGCCGAGGATCACGGGCAGGCCGGTCCCCCGTGGGGCCTAGGCCGCTCAGCGCCGCGGCAGGGTGACCGTGAAGCGCGTGCCCTTCCCGACCTCGCTGTCCACGGTGAGGGTGCCGCCCAGCGCGGTCGTCAGGGAGTGCGAGAGGGGGAGGCCCAGGGCCGTGTCGGAGTCCCCGTCGGGTCCCGCGGCGTAGGGGATGAACAGGCGGGGCAGGAGGTGGGGCGGGATGCCGGGGCCGCGGTCGGCGACCTCGATGCTCACCGTGCGCTCCCCGGGCGTCACGCTCACCGTCACGGTCTGGCCGCGGGAGCTGACCCTTATGGCGTTCGAGAGCAGGTTGAGCACGACCTGCGACAGCCGCTGAACGTCGGTGGACACGACGATGGGCGACCCGCCCGCGCGCGGCGGCGGGGCGATCGCCACCCTCACGCCGGCCTCGGCGGCGTCGGTGCTGACCAGCGAGAGGCAGTCGTCGAGCACGGCGACCACGTCCACGGGCTGCAGCTCGAGCGTGAGCTTGCCCGCGGCGGCGTAGGCGATCTCGATCGCCTGCGTGAGGTGCCTGTGCAGCCTGCGCACGGCCTGGAGGATGTACTGCACGTGCTCGCGCGGGGCCTGCCCCAGCGGCTCCATCTCGAGGAGCTGGGCGAAGCCCATGATCGCCCCCAGGGGAGTGCGCAGGTCGTGGCTCATGCGCCCGAGGAAGGCGTCGCGGGCGCGCACGGCGGCCTTGGCGTCCTGCACGCGCCGCTTCAGCTCGACGAGCTCGTGCCTGAGCCGCGCGTGCTCCTCGACGTGCTCGAGTAGCGGCGCCGCCAGGCGGGCCAGCTCGCGGAGCCGCTCGACCTCGCGCCGCGGCAGCGCCTCCGACGCCGAGACGTACGCGGGCACCGAGGACATCAGCACGAGCACCACCTTCGGCGCCGCGCGCAGCGGGACCGTCGCGTAGGCCAGCGCGAGGCGGTGGAAGCCGTCCGCGTCGCCGAGCATCGCGACGGCGGCCGTGGGCTCGTCGGCGCTCCAGACCGTCGCGAGGCGGCCCTGGTCGGGCTGGAACGCGGAGAGCGCGACGGGCGACGCGCGGCCCTGTGTCACGACCACCTCGAGCCGGCCGTCATCGCCCAGGCGGAGCGCGGCGCCGCCCCCGGACCCGGTGATGCCGCGAGCGTGGCTCAGCACCACGCTCAGGGCCTTGTAGGCGTCGGCGCCCTCGGAGAGCGCCTCCTTGATCAGCGTCGGGACGTCGAGGGGCAGCTCCTGCACGGATGGCATCACTTGTACACCGCCCTCGCCTTGAAGCCCGCCGCCTGCGCCAGCTCGCGCGCCGGCGCCGCTGCCTGGCCGACGCCCTGCCGGAGCACGCGCAGGAGGGCCCGCACGGCGTCGGGGTCGAACTGCGCCCCGGCGCACCCCGCGAGCTCCTCCGCCGCCTCGTCCCGGCTCCGCGCCCGCCGGTAGACCCGGTCGTTCGTCATGGCGTCGAAGGCGTCGACGACGGAGACGATGCGGGCGGCCACCGGCACGTCCTTGCCGGCGGCGCCCCGCGGGTAGCCCCCGCCGTCCCACCACTCGTGGTGGGCCTCGGCCACAGCCTGCGCGAGCTGGAGCAGCGGACCGTCGTCGCCGGCGAGCAGGTTCGCGCCCATCGCGGCGTGCGAGCGCACCACCCCGACCTCGGCCGGCGTGAGCCGCCGCTGAGCGTCGAGGATCGTCCGCGGGACGACCAGCTTGCCGACGTCGTGCACGCGGGCGGCGATGCGGAGGGTGGCGCAGAACGGGTCGCTGAAGCCCATCGCCGCCGCCGTGCGCGCGGCCAGCTCGGCCACGCGCTTCGAGTGGCGGCCCAGCTCCGGGTCGAAGCGTTCGATGACCTTGGTGACCCGCGAGACGAGCGCGATCTCGCCCGGGGCCGGCGGCCCCACCACCGCGCCGCGCTCGGGCGCCGGCGCGAACGACCTGAGCCGGTGCAGCTCCCGGAACGCCCTGAGGACCTCGACCACGGCTGCGACCGCCGGCAGGAGGTGCGGGAGGTCCCCCGGGAGCGCGAGGAAGGCCGAGGCGCCCGCGGCGACCGCCGCGTCCCTGAGGGCCTGCGGGTGCTCGCGGTCCTCGCCGCAGGCGGCGACGGCGACGATGCGCACGTCCGCGGACCGGGCCGCGAACAGCCCGCGCACGGCGTCGAGGCTCACGTCGGCGCCGCGCCCGACGCCGACGATCACCACGCCCGGGGCGGCCTCGGAGGCGAGGTCGATGCGCTCGGGGGACGGCAGGGTCACGACGTTCCGGTAGCCGGCGCGCGTGAGGGCGCCCAGGACGTCGCTGCCCGTGCCCGGCTCCAGGCTTGCGAGCTGCACGCAGGTGGCGAATCGCATCTGGTCCATGGCTAGCCCTCGGCCTCCCCCGGTGCGCGCGTGCGGTAGTGCCGGTGCTGCGGGCTCATCGGCGCACCCTCGCCGGTGGACTATGTAGCTCCCGCGTTACGCGCAGATAACAGAGGCGCGATAGGCTCTGCGACGGCCTGGTGGTGTAAGGCCGTGACGCCGACCCGCCGTGCCTCGTCGGGCAGAGGCTCGGGGGCTGCCGGTCGGTGCGGGGCCGAGGTTCGTGCTGGCCGAATCCAGAGGCGTGGGGGTCTGCTGGATGGCTAGGATCCTGTTCGTCGAGGACGACGAGCTGACGCGCAAGGCCATATCGCGGTTCCTGGCGCTGCGCGGTCACGAGATCATAGAGGTGGGCGACGGCGCCGACGCGCTGGCGCACGTCAAGGGGGCGGACCTGGTGCTCCTCGACGTGATGCTGCCCAACCTCGACGGTTGGGACGTCGCCCGCTACGTCCGCAGCCACCACCCCGACAAGCCCCTGCTGATGCTCACGGCGCTGGGGGCCTTGGAGCACCGCCTGAAGGGCTTCGACCTCGGCGCCGACGACTACCTCACGAAGCCCGTCGACCTCCACGAGCTGGAGGCCCGTCTGCGGGTCGCGCTGCGCCGCAGCGGGCACGAGGACGAGCTCGTGCGGGGCCGGCTGGTGCTCGACCTCGGCAAGAAGGTCGCGCGCCTGGACGGCGCCGACGTAGGCCTCTCGACCCTGGAGTTCGACGTGCTCGCCGCCCTCGCCCGGCGCCCCGGCCACGTCCTCTCGCGCCAGAGGCTGATCGACGAGGCCTGGGGCCCCGACTACGAAGGCATCGACAGGACCGTCGACGTGAGGATCGCCAGCATCCGGCGCAAGCTCGGCGGGGGCAGGGGCGGCCCGGAGTACATCGAGACGGTCAGGAACGCCGGTTACCGCTTCCGGGTGGACGTCTAGGGGCTCCGACTCGGCGCCTGGCTCCGGGAGGTCAGCGGCCCTGGTCCCTGAGGTACCGCCCGCGCGGCGGGCCCACGACCTCGCCGCCGTCGTAGACGAGCTCGCCGCGCAGGAACGTCTTCACGACCTTGCCGGTGAGCTCCTGGCCCTCGAAGGGCGTGTAGCCCTGGCCGGAGGGCGACTCGGCGGCGCGCACGACGAACGTCTGCGAGGGGTCGAGGAGCACGAGGTCGGCGTCGTAGCCCTCGGCGACGTCGCCCTTGCCCGCGAGCCCGAAGCGGCGCGCCGGGTTCCAGCTCGTGAGCTCGGCGATGCGGTTCGGGGACAGCCCGCGCTTGCGTCCCTCGGAGATGAGGCCCGAGAGCAGGTACTCGGTGCCGCCGAAGCCGGACTTCGCCAGCCAGATGTCGCCGGGGTCGTCCCGGGAGACCTTCAGCTCGTGCTTGCAGCAGGCGTGGTCGCTCACGACCCAGTCGACGTCGCCGGCGAGCAGGCGCTCCCACAGGTACTCGACGTCCTCGCGCGGGCGTATGGGCGGGTTCACCTTGGCCAGCGGGCCGGCCGGCGAGTCCACGTCCAGCAGCAGGTGCCCGATCGTGACCTCGCGCTTGAAGTCGATGTGCGGGAAGAGGTCGCGCATCATGATCGCGGCCTCGAGGGCCTTGCGCGAGCTGAGGTGCAGGAGGTTGATGTTCGCCGCACCGGTCTCGTAGGCGAGGTAGGCGGCGATGAACACCGCCAGGCCCTCGGAGTGCGGCGGCCGGGCGGCGTGGTAGGCGCGCAGGCCCTTCAGCTTGCCGTCCCTCTCGACCATCGCCGTGTAGGCGTTGAGGATGTCGGCGACCTCGCAGTGCAGGCTCAGCGAGATGGCGTCGGCGCGGTCGGGGTAGGCCTCCAGCATCTCGGAGAGCTTGCGCATGATGAACTCGAAGTGCGCGAGGTCGTAGCTCTCGCCCTCCTGCAGGTGCAGGAAGTTGCGCTGGTTGGCCGAGCGGCCGTGCAGGCCGTGCCCGCCGTAGAACATGAAGATCTTGAACGAGGAGACGCCGTGCCGCTCCAGGAGCAGCGGCATCTCGTCGATGTGGAAGCGGTTGATCGGCGCCAGGTGGTAGGCGTAGTCCACCCAGTAGTTGCCCTCTGACAGCCGCAGGACCTCGGGGAAGAACTCCTCGTACGGACCGCTCTTGTTCAGGTAGTAGTCGCCGGTGCGGAAGTACGTGATCGCGCTGGTCACGCCGCCCATGGCCGCGGCCTTCGACTCGGTGACGGCGTCCTGCTCGAGGGGCGAGTAGATCCCCACGTGCATGTGCGCGTCGACCAGGCCGGGGAAGGCGATGAGCCCCTCGCCGTCGACCACCTCGCGCGCGTCGGCGGCGGAGAGCCCCGGCGCCACCTGGGCGAACTTGCCGTCCTTGACGGCTATGTCCGTCGTAGCCGTCTCGTTCTGGTTCGGGCGCGCGAGGCGCACGCCCTTCACGAGCAGGTCGTACCGCTGTCCGTCGCTCACTGCGCTCCTCCCGTGGCGCGGCCGCCTCCCGCGGCGCCGCCTTCCGTGCTCTCGGGCCGTCCCAACAGCACCACGCCGTCGGCCGCCAGGGCCGCCAGCTCGTCGTCCCCGTAGCCGACCGCCGCCAGCACCTCGGCCGTGTGCTCGCCCAGGGCGGGCGGGTCGGCGCGCTTCTCCCAGCCCGCGTCGCCCAGGCGGAAGGGCAGCGTGGGCAGGACGCCGACCTTGCCGTCCGGGAAGCGCGTCTCGAGGAGGCTGCCGCTGGCCGCGAGCTGCGGGTCGTCGAACAGGTCCTCGGGCCGCGCGATCGGCGAGAAGGGCAGGTCGGCGCGCTCGCACAGGTCCACGACCTCGGCGAGCGTCATGCCGCCGAGCACGCGCCTCAGCTCGGGCAGCAGCCAGTCGCGTTGGGCGACGCGGTCGTTGTTCGTCGCCAGGCGCGGGTCCGAGATCAGGTCGTCGCGGCCGAGCTCGCGGCAGAAGCGCTCCCACTGCTTGTCCGACGTCACGCCCACGAACACGAGCTGGTCGTCGGCCGTGCGGAACTGGTGGTAGACCGCCCAGGCGCTCACCCGCTCCGGCATCGGCGGCACCTCCTCGCCCGAGGCCACCGCGTAGGCCATGTGGTGGCCCATGATGAACGCCGCCGTCTCGAACAGCGCGCTCCTCACGACCTGCCCGCGGCCGGTGCGCTCGCGCTCCCACAGCGCGAGCATCACGCCCATCGCGCCGTAGACGCCCGTCATCACGTCGACGATCGAGGCGCCGGCGCGCAGAGGTTGCCCGCGCGGGCCGGTCATGTAGGCCAGGCCCGACATCATCTGCACGACCTCGTCGAGGGCGATGCGCCGCTCGTAGGGCCCCGGCAGGAAGCCCTTCAGGGCGCAGTAGACGAGCCGCGGGTAGCGGGAGGTGAGCTCGTCGGCGCCGAGGCCCAGGCGGTCCATCGTGCCGGGGGCGAGGTTCTCCACGAGGACGTCGGCGGTCTCGAGGAGCCGGTGCGCGGCGTCGAGGCCCCGGGGGTCCTTCACGTTCAGCACCACGCTCTTCTTGTTGCGGTTGAAGAACGGGTAGTAGCCCATGCCGAAGCCGCGCAGGTAGCGGGTCGGGTCGCCCTGCGGCGCGGGCTCGACGCGCACGACCTCGGCGCCCAGGTCGGCGAGCACCAGGCCGCAGGTCGGGCCCAGCACCGCCTGGGTGAACTCGACCACGCGCACGCCCGCCAGCGGCGCCTTGGCGGCCCCCGGGGCGGAGCCGGACGCCCGGTCGGCCGGGCCCTGGTGCTGCGCGTCGCTGGGCGCCGGACCCCTCACCTCTTCACCGAGTAGTCGCCGCCGGCCTTGAGGTACGGCACCAGACCGCCGGCGGCGAGGATGTCGGCCATCACGGGCGGCATGCGGGTGGCGCGGTAGGTGCGGCCCGCCGTCTCGTCCACGACCTCTCCCTCGATGAGGTCGACGCGCACGCGGGCGCCCGGCCGGATCTCGTGGTCGGGCACCTCGACCGCCGGCAGGCCGATGTTGATCGCGTTGCGGTAGAAGATGCGCGCGAACGAGCGCGCCAGCACCACCGACACGCCCGCCGCGGCGATCGCGACGGGCGCCTGCTCGCGGCTCGAGCCGCAGCCGAAGTTCTCGCCCGCCACCAGCACGTCGCCGGGCCGGATGCGCTTCGCGAGCTCGGGGTCGTAGTCCTCGAGCAGGTGTGCGGCCAGGTCGGAGGTGTCGAGGGTCTTCGTGTACTTGCCGGGGATGATGCGGTCGGTGTCGACGTCGTCGCCGACCACATGAGCCGTGCCGGCGAACGCCAGGGTCGGCGAGCTCATGCGCCCCTCCCGCGTACGGGGCTCGGCGCGGCGAGGGCGGGAGCGCTCACGCCGCCACCCCCTCGCCGAGCACCTCGGCCGGGTCGACGATGTGCCCGGCCGCCGCGGCCGCGGCCACGACCGCGGGCGAGCCGAGGTAGACGTTCGCGTTCGGGTTGCCCATACGCCCCCTGAAGTTGCGGTTCGTGCTCGAGATGACGGTCTCGCCGTCGCCGGGGACGCCCTGGTGCGTGCCCACGCACGGCCCGCACCCCGACGTGATGAAGGTGGCGCCGGCCTCCGTGAGCGTCTCGACGGTGCCGTCCCTCAGCGCCTCGGCGAAGACGCGCTTCGACGAGGCGGCGATGATCAGACGCACGCCCGGCGCCACCTTCCGTCCCCGCAACACCCGGGCGGCCACGTGCAGGTCCTCGAGACGCGCGTTCGTGCACGAGCCGATGAACGCCATGTCGACCTTCACGCCCGCCACCTCGCGCACGTCCCTGACCTCATCGGGCTGGTGCGGCACGGCGACCTGGGCGCCGAGGTCGGAGACGTCGAGCCTGTGCACGGCGCGGTAGCTCGCGCCGGGGTCGGCCCGCAGCTCCTCCGGCGGGCCGCCGGCGTGCAGCCGCTCGCGCAGCGCCTCCGGCAGCTCCTGCCGCTCGAGCCCGGCGGTGTCGACGAGCGCGGTCTTCGCGCCCATCTCGGCGACCATGTTCGCCAGCACCATGCGGCTGGCGAGCGTCATCCCCTCGACCGTGTCGCCGGCGAACTCGACGGCCTCGTAGGTCGCGCCGGCGATGCCGAGCCGGCCCACGAGGTGGAGGATCACGTCCTTGGCGTAGGTGCCGGGCCGCAGGCGGCCGGTGAGCTCGACGCGCAGCGTGCGCGGGACCTTCAGCCAGATGCGGCCGGTGTGCATCACCGCCGCCAGGTCGGTGGAGCCGACGCCCACCGCGAACGCGCCGACGGCGCCGAGGGTCGGGGTGTGCGAATCGGCGCCGACGAACAGCTCGCCGGGCGCGACGTGGCCGTTCTCGACCATGAGCTGGTGGCAGATGCCCTCCCCCACCTCGTACAGCTTCAGGCCGTGCTCGGCGGCGAAGCGGCGCATCAGCACGTGCAGGTTGCTGACGCGCTCGTTCGGCGGCGGGACGGCGTGGTCGAGCACCAGCGCCATGCGGCTCGCGTCCCACACGCGGGCGCCGCCGAGCGCCTCGAACGCCTTGATCGCGAAGGGGGCGGTGGCGTCGGTCGCCATCGCGCCGTCGACAGGCACCACGGCGATGTCCCCGGCCTCGACCTCGTGGCCGGCCTTGCGGGAGAGCAGCTTCTCGGCGGCGGTCTGCGGCATCAGCGGCTCCCCGTCCTCCTCCACAGCGCGAAGATGCGGCTGTCCATCTCCACCTCCAGCGCCTCGGCGGCGCGGGCGCTCACGCGGCAGACGGCCTCCAGGTCGATGCCCGTCTCCACGCCGAGCGCGTCCAGCAGGTGCACGACGTCCTCGGTGGCGACGTTGCCGGCGGCGCCCGGGATGAACGGGCAGCCGCCCAGGCCGCCGAAGGCGGTGTCGAAGCGCGTCACGCCGGCGCGCAGGCCGGCCACGAGGTTGGCGATCCCCAGGCCGCGGGTGTCGTGCAGGTGCAGCACCAGGGGCACGCCGGGGGCGGCCGCGCGGACCTCGTGCACCAGGCCCTCGACGCGCACCGGGTCGGCGAGCCCGGCGGAGTCGGCGATCGCCAGCTCCTCGACCCCGGCCTCGGCGATGCGGGACGCCAGCCTCACGACGCGCTCGGGCGGCACCTCGTCCATCCCGCAGCCGAAGGCGCACTGCACGCCGCCGCGGACGGCCAGGCCGAGGTCGCGCGCCAGGGCGATCGTCTCCAGCAGGTGGGCCTCGGCCTCCTCGAGCCCCATGCCGGCGTTGCGGCGCGAGTGGGCGTCGGAGGCGGACATCGAGACGTCGACGTGCCCGAGCCCCGCGGCGGCCGCGCGCTCGACGCCGCGGCGGTTCAGCGCGAGGCCGGAGAAGACGACGCCCTCGCGCTGCGGCAGGGCGGCGACGAGGGCCTCGGCGTCGGCCATCTGCGGCACCTTGCCCGGGTGCACGAACGAGGCGACCTGCACGCGGGTCACGCCGGCGTCGAGGAGCCCCGCCAGCAGCTCGAGCTTCACCTCGGTGGGCAGGGTGCGGGGCTGGTTCTGCAGGCCGTCGCGCAGGCCCACCTCGACGATCCCGACGCGGTCGGGCAGCCAGTCGGGGCGGGGCCGCACGGCCCGGGAGCCACGAGGGTCCGCCTGGGCGCCCGCCGCGCCGGAACCGTGGCTGGGCCCCGCCGTCGTCACGCGTGCTCGAACTCCAGCGAGTACTCGAAGAGGTCGCCGCGGTAGACGGCGTCGAAGTGCTCGACGGGCCGGCCGGCGACGCTGCGCACGGTGCGGCAGACGCGCAGCGCGGGCTCGCCGGGGCGGCCCTGCAGCACCGCGGCGTGGCCCTCGTCGAGGAGCGTCGCGGCGATCGTCCGCGAGCTCGTGCCGACGTCGATGCCCAGCTTGTCCTTCAGGTAGTCCATCGAGCTCTCGCCGTAGAGCAGGTCGTCGTCGGCGAGGGTCACGGAGTCGACGAGCTCGGCCGGCACCGTCACGACCTGCAGGCCGATGGGGACGTCGTCGGCGAGGCGCAGGCGCTCGAAGCGCAGGACGGGCGCGCCGGGCGCCAGCTCCAGCGCCGCGGCCGCGTGCGGCTCGACGGGCCCGACGCGGCGCGAGAGGAGCCGCGTGCTCGAGCGCATGCCGTGGACCTTCAGGTACCCGGACAGCCCCTGGCTGCGCGCCTTGTCCGGCTGGGGGTTGTGGCGCAGCCGCCGCGGCACGGCGAAGGTGCCCCTGCCCTGCTCGCGCACCACGTAGCCCTCGTTCACGAGCTCCTGGATCGCCTGCCTCACGACCGAGCGCGAGACCTGGTAGGTCTCCTGCAGCTCGCGCTCCGTGGGCAGCGGCACGCGCTGGCCGCTGCCCTCTAAGGCCTTGATCTGCTCGAGCAGTATGGCCTTGAGCTGGTGGTAGTACGGGACGGGACTGGCGCGGTTCAGGCCGGGCATGGCTCGCGTCTCCTCTGCCACGGCCGCGCATGGTACCGGGGCGGACGGGCGGTGCTGCGCCGCCGCGCCGCCGGCCGCTGACCGCCCTGGTCCGGCCTCCACGACGCCGCGCCGCGCCCGTGCAACGCCGACCTGACAGCGCCGTCCCGTCCCGGAACCGACGACGGCGCACCGCGTCCCTGCGGCGCCTCCGCGTCACGCCCGAGCGCGGGGCGTCCTTCCACCCCCCGGGTCCGGCCCAGATTCATACGGACATTATGTTGTCATGTTGACGGTCCGTCAAACGTGGCGCTAGAGTGGCGCCAACCAGCACATAGGGGTGTAGGGCCCGGCCCCGGCGGGCCCGGCGCCGCACGAGGAGGAGTGATCGATGGGCACGATCGGTAGGGCCTCACCAGGATCAGCGCGCCTGCGCCGCGTCGCGGCGGTGCTCATCGCCGCGGCGCTGCTCGGCGTGGCCGCGGCGCAGACCGTGGTCACCATCGGCTTCAGCCTGCCGCTCACCGGCGGCGCCGCGAAGGAGGGCACCGAGTCCAGGGTCGGCGCCGAGCTCGCCGCCCGCGTGATCAACGAGGCGGGCGGGTTCCAGGTCGGCGGCGAGACCGTGATGGTCAAGGTCATCTTCGAGGACGACGAGTGCAACCCGCAGGCCGGCGTCGAGGCGGCCAACAGGCTCGTCGTCGCGGGCGCCCAGTTCGCGGGCGGCAGCTTCTGCAGCTCGGCCGCCCTCGCCCAGATGCCGGTGTTCGCCGCGCTGGGCGTGCCCCAGGTCCCGTTCGCCTACGCCGACGACCTCACCGGCGCGGCGCGCGACGACGCCGGGGCCACCCTCTCGGCGCGCATCGGCCCCAACGCGCTGCTCGAGATGGCGCCGCTCGCCAAGTACGCCGTCCTCGAGAACGGGCACAGGACGTTCTTCGCGATGGGCCAGAACACCGACTTCGGCCGCTCGATGGTCGAGGCGTTCCGGGCCGTGGCCGAGTCCCTGGGCGGCTCGTTCGTCGCCGAGCCCGAGTACTTCCCGTTCGCCAACGCCGACTTCCGCACGCTGCTGACGCGCGCCCGCGACTCGGGCGCCGACGCGATCGTGGCCATCGGCCTGGCGCAGGAGATGATCGGCATCGTCCTGCAGCACGACGAGCTGGGCCTGACGCAGCCGATCTACGCCTCCGACCTGATGGCCGACGCCTCGGTCCAGGAGGCCGTGGGCCCGCTGGCGCGCAACACCTACTCGCCCTGGTACTACGACCAGGGCGAGGAGCCGCGCACGATCGCGCGGCAGGGCACCGAGCCCGGCGCCACCGCGCTGCGCGAGGCCGGCGAGCAGCTCCTCGGCATCAGGCCTAGCCGCAACCACGCGCTGGGCTGGGGCACCGTCATGCTCCTGAAGCAGGCGATGGAGCGCGCGGGCAGCACCGACCCCGAGGCCGTCATGGCCCAGGTCCTCTCCGGCGAGCCGTTCGAGATGCCCTACGGCGACTACGGCTGGCTGCAGTGCGGCCAGGCCGACATCCGCGTGGGCGTCGCGGCGTTCGACGAGCAGGGCCGCCGCGTGCTCGTGGCCGACCGCGACTACGCCGAGGCCGACCCGGCGGTGATCAGCAGGGACGACCTCTGCAGGTGAGCTCGGATCCCACGGGGTCAACGAAGGGGGGGCCGCCCAGCGACTGGCTGGCGGCCTCCCCCCACGCGCCCGCCGCCGCTAGGCAGGCGGTCGCGTTCCTGGACGCCGTGGAGCGCCGCGCCCTCGACGAGGCCGCGGCGTACCTGGCCCCCGGCTTCACGATGGTCTTCCCGGGCCCGTCGCGGCCCGCCGACCTGGGGGCGATGGTCGAGGGCGCCAGGCGCCGCTACCGGCGCGTCGCCAAGCTGATCGAGGACGTCGACGTGTGCGAGCGGGACGGGGCCTGGGTCGTCTACGTGCGCGGCACGCTCCACGGGGAGAACCTCCACGGCGTGCCGTTCGAGGGCGTGCGGTTCGTCGACCGCTTCGAGGTCGCGGGCGGCCTCCTCACGCGCCAGGACGTGTGGAACGACCTCGCCGAGTCGGGCGTGCTCGAGCGCCGCAACTGAGGAGGCCCGCCGGCGCGTGGACACCGTCCTCCAGCTCGTCCTCAACGCGCTGCACACGAGCAGCCTCTACGCGCTGGTCGCGCTGGGCCTGACGCTCGTGCTGGGCGTCCTCGACATCGCTGACTTCGCCCAGGGCGCCCTCTACATGGTCGGCGCCTACGTGGCGTTCTTCGCCACGACGAGCCTGGGCCTCAGCTTCTTCCTGGCGTTGCCGCTGGCGATGCTGGTCGCGAGCCTGCTGGCCGTCACGAACTACGTGGCGGTCTACCGGCCGCTCAGGCGCTTCTCCGGGGCGACGACGTTCATCGCCGCCCTCGGCCTGCTGCTGATCCTGCAGAACCTGGCGCTGCTGGCCTTCGGCGCGGACTTCAGGCTCGTGCGCAACCCCTTCCCCGGCGCGCGCATCGCGCTGGGCGGCGCCTCGTGGACCGGCTACCAGGCGTTCCTCGCCGGCAGCATGGTCGTGCTCGTCTCGCTCGTCTACCTGTTCCTGCGCTTCACGCCCGTGGGCAAGGCGCTGCGCGCGGTGTCACAGAACCGCAAGGGCGCGCTGGTCGTCGGCCTCGACCCGTTCCGCGTGGAGGTCGCGGCGTTCGCGCTGGCCGGCGCGCTGGCCGGCGCCGCGGGGACCCTGGCCTCGGCCGTCAACGCCTTCGACCCCAGCATCGCCGCGATCGTCGTGATCAAGGCGTTCGCGATCGTCATCTTCGGCGGCATGGGCAGCGTGCCCGGCGCGATCGTCGGCGCGCTGATCGTGGGCATGGCCGAGAACCTGACGGGCGGCCTCGTCAGCGTCCAGTACGCCGAGCTGACGGCCTTCGTGCTGATGGTCGCCGTGCTGCTCGTGCGCCCGCGCGGCCTGTTCGGAGCGCAGGAGGCGAAGCTGTGAGGCTCGCGCTCCTGGCCCTCGGGCTGGGGGCGGCGGTGGCGGCGCCGCACGTGTTCACCGGCATCGCCGCGCAGCACCTCCTGGTCGTCATCGCCATCAACGTGATCCTCGTGGTGAGCCTCGACGTCTTGGTCGGCGGCGCCGGGCTGATATCGCTGGGGCACGCGGCGTTCATGGGCGTGGGCGCCTACACCTCGGCGGTCCTCGTGAAGGGCGGCTGGCCGTTCCCCGCGGGGCTGCTGGCGGCGGTCGTGGCGGCGGCGCTGGCGGGGCTCGTCGTGGGCGTGCCGGCGCTGCGCCTGCGCGGCCACTACTTCTCGGTCGTCACCTTCATAGTCGGGATCATCGCGACGATCCTGATGACCAACCTCGTGGGCCTCACCCGCGGACCGATGGGTCTCACCGGCATCCCGTTCGCGAAGCTCGAGCTGTTCGGCTGGTCGCACACCTTCCGCAGCATCGTGTTCAAGACGGGCTACTACTACATGGTCCTCGTCTTCGTGGCGCTGACGCTGCTGGTGCGCTGGCGCGTCGCGCGCTCGCGGTTCGGCCGGGCGCTGGCGGCGATCAGGGGCGACGAGAACCTGGCCGAGAGCGTCGGCATCCCCACCTACCGCGTCAAGCTCACGGCGTTCGTGCTGGCGGCGGCGTTCGCGGGCCTCGCCGGCTCGCTGTTCGCGCACTACGCGGCCTTCATCTCGCCCGACTCGTTCACGTTCGTCCACTCCTTCGACCTGTTCGTGATGAACCTCGTCGGCGGCGCCGGCACGTTCCTCGGTCCGGTGGTCGGGCCGGTGTTCCTGACCGTCGTCGGAGAGTCGCTGAGGGGCCTATCGCCGGCCCTGTCGCACGTGGTCTACGGCGTGCTGCTGATCGTCGTGATCGTCGTGCTGCCCGACGGCATCGTCGGCGGCGTCAAGCGCCTGGCGGGCCGTCTGGCGCGCGGGGGTGGCGCGTGACGGCCTCGGGACGCGAGCTCCTGCGGGTCGAGGGCCTGAGCCGCCACTTCGGCGGCTTCGCCGCGGTGTCCGGGCTCTCGTTCCACGTCGACGAGGGCGAGGTCGTGGGCCTCGTGGGCCCCAACGGGGCGGGGAAGACCACGACGTTCAACGTCGTCACGGGGTTCCTGAAGCCGTCCTCGGGGCGCGTCTTCTTCCGCGGCGAGGACGTCACCGGCCTGCCGCCGCACGTCCTGGCGCGCCGCGGCCTGGTGCGCACGTTCCAGCACACGCGCGTCTTCGCCGGCCTGACGGTGCGCGAGAACCTCCTCGTAGCGAGCCACCTCCGGGAGCGCGGCGGGCCGCTGCGGACGCTGTTCGGGGCCCCTCCCGCCGAGTCGCGCGCGCTCGCCGAGCACGTCGACGCCGTGCTCGAGACCGTCGGCTTCGCCTCGAAGCAGCACGTCCTCGCCGGCGCGCTGCCGTACGGGGACCAGCGCGTGCTCGAGGTCGCGCTGGCCCTGGCCGCCAAGCCCAAGCTGCTGATGCTCGACGAGCCGTTCGCCGGCATGAACGAGGCCGAGTCGAGCGAGACGATGGCGCTGATCCACCGCGTCCGCGACTCCGGCACCACCGTCCTCGTCATCGACCACCACATGCAGACGATGGCCCGCGGCTGCGACCGCCTGATCGTGATGGACCACGGCGTGAAGCTCGCCGAGGGTCCGCCGGGTCCCGTGACTAGCGACCCGCAGGTGATAGAGGCCTACCTGGGCGCCGGCGAGGACGTCGCGCCGCCGCGCGCCCGGCCGCGCGACGAGGACACCGTGCTCAGCTTCGAGGGCGTGAGCGTCTCGTACGGCCGCGTGCGGGCCCTCGACGGGCTCGACCTGACGGTGCGGCGCGGCGAGATCGTCGCCTTGGTGGGCGCGAACGGGGCGGGCAAGACCACCGCCCTGCGCGCCGTCTCGGGCCTGGTGCCGCTGCGCGCCGGGACGATCAGGCTGCTCGGCCGCGACCTCGCCGGCGTCTCACCCTCGGCGCGCGTGCGCCTCGGGCTGGCGCACTGCCCCGAGGGGCGCGAGGTCTTCCCGCGCATGACGGTGCTCGAGAACCTCGAGCTCGGCGCCGGCGTGGGCGCGCGGCCGCGGCAGGAGACCTTGGGGCGCGTCTACGACCTCTTCCCGCGGCTGCGCGAGCGGCGCCACCAGTCCGCCGGCAGCCTCTCCGGCGGCGAGCAGCAGATGCTCGCGATCGGCCGCGCGCTGATGTCCGAGCCGCAGGTGCTGCTGCTCGACGAGCCCACGCTCGGCCTCGCGCCCCTGCTGGCGCGGGAGGTGGCCGAGGCGCTCACCCGGCTTAACGAGGAGGGCATGAGCGTCCTGCTGGTCGAGCAGAACGCGGTCCTCGCGCTGGCCGTGGCGCACCGCGCCTACGTGCTGGAGAACGGCCGCGTCGCGCTGCAGGGCCCGGCCGCCGAGCTGCGCGAGGACGAGGCCGTCAGGCGCGTGTACCTGGGGGCGTAGCCGGGCGCCTCGCCGCGCGAGCCGCTAGCGCGCGGCCACGGGCTCTATCGACACCTCTCCGGGGTCGCAGGCGAGCGCGCTGGCGATCGTGTCGAGCAGCTCGGCGCGGGCGCCGTCGGACATGTCCCCGGCCAGCTCGACCGTCGCCGTGCCCGAGACGGCGTCGCGCGAGCCGGTGACGGGGAAGAAGCCGAGCGCGTCGGCGATCGCGCAGAGGTCGGCGACGGCGTCGGTGGCGCGCTCCTTCAGGCCGCCCACGCGCACGACGCTCCACGGCACGCCCCAGCGCCGCGCCTCGGAGGACTCCAGCAGCTCGTCGAGGACCTGGTCGTCGGCGGTCCAGAAGCTCAGCGAGCGCGCCGCGCGCTCGCGCTTGTCCCAGAAGTGGAGCGTGACGTCGACGGGCCCGGGCGCCGACTCGCTGACGACGAGGAACGGCACGCGCTCGTGGCGGGACTCGAGGCTGCCGAACGCCTCGCGCCAGACGGCGGTGGGGTCGCTGGCGAGGGTCAGCACGAGCGCGTCGCCCTCGAGCCCGGCGTGGAGGAGCTGGGGCGTCCCCGAGAGGTCGGCGCCCTCGAGCATGCGCGCCTCGAAGAGGGCGAAGGACAGGCCCGCCGCCTCTAGGAGCACGTCCTCGTCCACCCCTTGCCACCGCTGCTCGCGTCCCCAGCGCATCAGGAGGCGCGCCAGGTCGACGGCCGCGTCGCCGAGCTGCTCTACCCGGCGGCGGCACCCCTCGCAGAGGTACTCGTCGGTCTCGTCCCGCGCCCTGCCGGGCGCGAGGCCGCACCTCTCGCACAGCCTCCAGTCGTCCATGGCCGCCCTCCCTCTCGCCGACGCCCCCCGAGCGTAGGGGCGGCAGATGACAGCCAGCGGAGTAGGACGTGACAGCGGGTGGGAACGAGGTCCCCCTGAGGAGTGGGCCGTGCCTCGCGTGGACGCCGGGACGGAGAGCGGGCGCCGGTCACGCAGGCCCGGCGCCCGCGGCCGGTCCCTACGGCAGCGGCGGGCCGAAGATGTCGTCGGGGACGTTGTCGAAGACGTGGTCCTCGTAGACGACGCTGCCCTCCGCGAGCCCGGTGTGGAAGATGCCGCCGCCCCGGCCGGAGCCGTCCTCGTCGGCGTCGGCGACGTTGTCGTGGATGAAGGTCTCGACGTCCTCGGGCTCGTCGAAGACGATGAGGCCCTCGCCGGCGACGTAGATCCCGCCGCCGTCGCCGGCGGCGCGGTTCTCCCTCACCTCCACGCCCACGCTGGCGCGGAACCAGACCGACGCGGGACCCTGGGTGGCGTCGAGGTAGATGCCGGCGCCCGCCGGCGACTCGTTGCCGATGATCCCGGCGTTGCTGACGATGAGCTCGCCGCTGTTGTACACGCCGCCCCCGCTGCCTACGCCCGCGGCGCGGTTGTTCATCACCCGCGACTCGTGGATGGACAGCGTGCCGCCGACGTTCGCGACGCCGCCCGCCAGGCCCGGCTCGTCGGCCAGCACCTCGTTCTCCTCGATGAAGACGTTGTAGGTCTCGAAGGTCCCGGAGTTGTAGACGCCGCCGACGCGCTGGGCCACGTTGCGGAGGATGTCCGTGTCCTCGACGTTGGCCGTGCCCTCGTTGACCAGGCCGCCCTCGAGGCGGTTGGCGCTGGCCTCGATGAGCGCGCCGAACGTGCCCAGGCGGCCCAGGTTCCAGACCCCCGCGGCCTCGTTGTCGACGATGTCCGCGTTGAGGTCGGCCCGGGAGCCGGCGTCGACGTGGACGACCGCCGAGCCGCCGTCCCAGCTCCCGCGGTTGCCGGTGAGGGTGCCTTCCCAGTACTCGAGGTCGCTGTCGACGAGGTAGATGGCCGCTCCGGTGAAGGCGCCGTCGTCGGGGCCCACGACGTTCCCGGTGAAGTCGACCCGCTCGAGCGCGACCGCGGCGCCCACCGCCGCCAGCGCGCCGCCGTGGGCGTTCCGGGTCTCGTTGAGGGTGAACGTGACGTCGGTGAGGTCCGCGGCGCCGGCCACGTACATGCCCGCGCCGCTCGAGCCATCCTCGAGGTAGCCGCCCTTGACGACGACTCCGCTCATCGTGAGGGTGGCGCCCGCGGAGACGTGGAAGACGCGGAAGGGCGGCGCGTCGGCGGCCCTGGCGACGGTCGTGACCGGCGGCTCGCCGTCCTCGTGGCCAGGGGAAGGCGCGCCGACCGGACGCACGCCCCCGGCGACCTGGATGGTCACGTCGGACGCGATCGACGGCAGCCCCGTCGGCCCGTCGTGGTCGGCGTGGACCTCCTCGAGCGTGATCACGCCCGGGGGCAGGACTATGACGTCGGCGCCGACGCCCGCCTCGCAGCCGCCGGTCTCGGCGTCCGTGTTGGCCGCGACGATCGCGTCGCGCAGCGTGCACTCCGGCCCGCCGGTGCCGCCGCTCAGGCTCGTCACCTCGATGACGCCGTCGGGCTCGGGCCCGGGCTCCGGTTCAGGCTCGGGTTCGGGCTCCGGCTCGGGCTCGGGTTCGGGCTCCGGCTCGGGCTCGGGTTCGGGCTCCGGCTCGGGCTCGGGTTCGGGCTCCGGCTCGGGTCCCGGCTCCGGCGGCAGCGGGCTCACCGGCGGTCCTACCTGCGGAGCCGCCGCGCTCTCCCTGCCGCCCTTGAACGCGGCCACCGAGTAGGCGTAGGCGACCGCCTCGTCGCCGGTCTCGTCGAGGAAGCTCTCCTCGTCGGGGCCGGTCGTGCCGACCACGGTCGGCTCCGCTTCCGAGGCCCCGCCCAGCGAGACCGCCCGGCGGTAGACGCGGTGACCGTCCTCGCCCTCGCTCGCGTCGGTCCACGTCACGAGGACGCCGCCGGGGACGGCCTGCGCGTCGACGTCGGTGGGCGCGCGCAGGCGGGCGAAGCCGGCGCCGCCGTCCGAGCAGGCGAAGAGGAGCGTCAGCAACATGAGCAGCGCCGGCGAAAGGCTCAGCTGTACGCGACGTCGAGGTCCTGGTCGGGCTCCGCTCACGGGTGCCTCCGATCCGCGACCAGCGGTCGCGAACTCAGCTGTCCCCAGACCTTGACGTCGAGGAGTCTAGACGCCCTCGTCCCGAGGTTCGTGAGCGGCCGGGGCCGGTGCCTCAGCCCCCGGCCGCGCGCCAGAGGGCGCGCAGGGCCGCGAGCTCGTGGGCGAGGCCCGTCTCGGGGTCGGGCAGCTCGTCCGGGTGCCACCGCTTCTCGAACTCGGTGGAGAAGAAGCCGTCGTAGCCGCTCTCCAGCAGCCGGGGCATCAAGCGGTCCCAGGGGACGTCGCCCTCCCCGAGCACCGCCGGCAGGTGCTTGCGGTAGCCCACGACCTTCAGGTCCTTGAAGTGGACGTGCCTCACGTGAGGGAGCAGGCGCTCGAGGGCCCCTTCGGGGTCGCCCTCCCCCAGCATCAGCAGGTTCGCCGGGTCGTAGGTGACGCCCATGCCCTCCCCGACGGCCTCCACGAGGCGGACCGCGGCGGTGGACGTGAGCGCGTGCGAGCCGCTGTGGTTCTCGACGTTCAGGCTCACGCCGGCGGCCGCGGCCTCCCGCGCCAACGGACGGAGGCTCTCGACGAGCCGCGCGAACCGGGCGTCGCCCTCGCCGGGTTCAGGCTCGTTCCCCGCCCACAGCCTCACGTTCGCGCAGCCGAGCTCCGACGCCACCGCGACGCAGGCCCTGATCTCGCCGGCGGCGGCGCGCCGCGCGGCGGGGTCCTCGGCGTCGAAGTCCTGGGCGTACGGGGTCACCTGGGCGACGGCCAGGCCCAGCTCGCCGAGGCGCTCCTTCAGCCGCGGCAGCTCCTCGGCGGCGCTGCTGGGGTGGACGGCGCAAAGGTAGCCGTCGGTGTAGAGCACCTCGACGCCGTCGAAGCCGAGCCGGGCGTAGAGGTCGAGGGCCTCGAGGAGGCCGAGGCCAGGGGTCGCCATGGTGTGCGCCGCCGCCTTCATGCCGTCCTTTCTACCCTCCTGCGTACGCGGGCGGCGCGCCGGCCCGCCGTCGGGACGGCCCTCGCCGGTCGCTCCGTCCGCCTCCCTGCCGTCTCATGGCCGGCTAACGGCGGGCCCGCATGCTCCGGGGACGTGCGCGGCCCAGGGTCCCGCCGGGCCGGCGCGAAGCGGAGGAGCCATGCACGCGCGCGAGATGCTCAGCACGCACCCCCTGGCGAGGGAGGGCGTTCCGGAGGCCGACTCCCACGGCGTCGACACGCTCGCGGGCTGCATCGCCGCCTGCTACGACTGCGCTCAGGCCTGCACGGCCTGCGCCGACGCGTGCCTGGCGGAGGCCGACGTGGCCTCGCTGCGGCGGTGCATCGCGCTGAACCTCGTGTGCGCCGACGTGTGCGTCGCGACCGGCGCCGTCGCGTCGCGCCTCACCGAGCGCGACACCCCGGTGCTCGTCGCGCAGCTCAGGGCGTGCGCCGCCGCCTGCCGCGCCTGCGCGCAGGAGTGCGAGCGGCACGGTCACCACATGGAGCACTGCCGCGTCTGCGCCACCGCCTGCCGCGAGTGCGAGCAGGCGTGCGAGGGCGTCGTCCGGAGGCTCGCAGCGTGAGCGTGGACAGGCCGGCGGTAGCCATCCCGCCCTCGGCCTGGAGCCTCGACCACCCGTCGAGCCGCCAGGCGCGGCCCGCGGCCGCGGCCGGCCCCGCGCGGACCGATCGAGGCCTAGCGCAGGCCTACCGAGAGGTACTTGACCTCCAGGTACTCCTCGATGCCCCAGTGCCCGCCCTCGCGGCCGACGCCCGACTGCTTGACGCCGCCGAAAGGCGCCTGCGGCGTGGCCGGCACGCCGTCGTTCAGGCCGACGATGCCGTAGTCCAGCGCCTCGGCCACGCGGAAGGCGCGCGAGACGTCGTTCGTGAACAGGTACGCCGCCAACCCGTACGGTGAGTCGTTGGCGAGGCGCACCGCCTCCGCCTCCTCCTCGAACGTGACGAGCGGCGCGACCGGCCCGAAGGTCTCCTCGCGCATCATGAGCATGTCCGCGGTCACGTCGGTGACGACGGTGGGCTGGAAGTAGAGACCCTCTAGGCCGTTGCCGCCCGCGACGACGCGCGCCCCCTTCGACAGCGCATCATCGAGGTGAGAGCGCACCTTGGCGAGACCCTGGGCGTCCACGAGCGGCCCGATGTCGGTGTCCTCCGCCATCGGGTCGCCCACCTTGAGCGCCCGGCTGGCCTCGGCGAACGCGCGCGTGAACTCCTCCGCGATGCCCTTCTGCACGTAGATGCGGTTGGCGCAGACGCAGGTCTGCCCGGCGTTGCGGAACTTGCACGCCACGGACTGCCGCACGGCCACCTCGAGGTCGGCGTCGTCGAACACGATCAGCGGCGCGTGACCGCCCAGCTCGAGCGAGATGCGCTTGACGGTGTCAGCCGCCTGCCGGTAGAGGATCCGCCCCACCTCGGTGGAGCCGGTGAAGGTGACCTTGCGTATGCGCGGGTCGGCCATCAGCGCCGTGGCCACCGGCACGGGGTCCTTGGCGGGCAGCACCTGCAGCGTGCCCTCGGGGCCGCCGGCCTCGCGCCACAGGTCGGCCGCCAGCAGGGAGGAGAGCGGGCTTTGCTCGGCCGGCTTGAGCACGAAGGTGCAGCCCGCCGCCAGCGCCGGCGCCGCCTTGCGCGTGACCATCGCCAGCGGGAAGTTCCACGGGGTCACGGCGAACACGGGGCCGACGGGCTGCTTGAGCGCGAAGAGCCGCTTGTGGCCGAACTGGCTCTGGATCGTCTCGCCCGCGACCCGCTTGGCCTCCTCGGCGTACCACTTCACGAAGCCGGCGGCGTACGCGACCTCGCCTCGCGCCTCCTTGATGGGCTTGCCCATCTCCGAGGTCATCGTCCGGGCCAGCTCCTCCTGGCGCTCGAGCATGAGGGCGGCCCAGCGCTCGAGGATCGCCGAGCGCTCGAACGCCGTCGTCCTGCGCCACGACTCGAACGCCTCGACGGCCACGTCGGCAGCCCGCCGCGCCTCCTCGGCACCGCAGTCGGCGACGCGCGCCACGACCTCGCCGTTGGCGGGGTTCCTGACCTCGAACGTCGCGGGAGCGCTCTCCCACTCCCTGCCCAGGTACCTGGTGCCGATGTCTTCGGTAGCGCTCATGCGAGGCCTCCTCACCGCTTCGGTCTCGAGCTCTGGGGTCTGACCGCTTCGCCCTAGACCTTATCCCCGCAGGACCTCGGACGGGTCCAGGACGACGACGCAGGTCTGGCCGTAGCGGTCCGCGGAGGCCACGCCGACCGCCTCGAGCGCACGGGGGCGGAACGACTGTTCGTCGAACACGTAGCTCCAGCGCCGGAACGGCTCCTGTACGTCCAGGTTGTCGAACGAGTAGGCCTGGTCGTGGCTCTTCACCGCCAGGAACGGCTGCGGCCCGAACGTGTCGTGGTTCGCCTCCACCGTGAGGAGGAGGCGGTCGCCGTCGCGCCGCAGCTCGGTCTCGAGGACCAGCGGCTCGGGCGGCTCGAGGCCCAGCGCCGCCCTGGCCGCCACGAGCGCGCCGGAGTTCCTCCAGGTGACGTCGGGGTAGTCCCGGGCCACCTTCGTGACGAGCGCGTGCACGGCGGCGACGTCAGGGCGCATGTCGCGGAAGTCGTGGTCTGTGAAGGCCATGACGGTCTCGTGCCCGGCGCGGGCGCGCTCGAACGCCTTGCGCACCTCGGCCTCGTCGAGCAGGCGCAGGCGCGTGCCGACGTTCAGGCAGCGGAAGATCACCCGGCGGCAGTTCCCGGGTCGCTGGTAGTCGTCGTGGTGCGGGTGGTAGTGCGACCAGTCGGCCGGCGCCCGGCGCCAGTCGCCGAAGCGCCCGCCGGCGACGTCTCGCTGGGCCGCCTCGAGCTCGGACTCCCGCATCGCCTGGTTGCCGAAGTCGAAGGGCACGAACTGCTCGAGCAGCCAGTGGCTGTCGGCGCGCTCCACGTGGAAGCCGGGCCGGAACGCCACGGGGAACCAGCGCCTGTCGATGATGCGGCGGCAGAGCGTCTCGAGGACGTGCGGCGAGCGGAGGTACGAGGTCGCGTTGCGGTGCGCCTCGCGGTAGGTGGGCATCGGGTGCGCGTGCCAGTGGACCTCGTCCGGCCAGTCGTGGCGCCTCAGCAGCGACCGGTAGTGGTCGAAGACGTTGTGGTAGCCCATGTCCCGCCGGCGCGGGTTCACGTCGTAGCCGACGTGGTCAACGCAGAACCAGCTGAACGTCCACGGCCGGCCCTCGGGGTCGGCGTAGCGCGCGCGGAACCCGGGGGACATCATCTCGGCGAGCATCGCGTCGACCTTGTCCCAGGTGTCGTTGTAGTCGAGGAGCTGCTTGGAGAACGCGAGGGCGGCGGCGCGCTCCTTGCCGCCCAGGTCGACCTCGCCGCGCCTGACGCGCTCGAGGTTCTCCGGCGTGGGCTCGAGCCTCACGCCGGTCATGACCTCGAGGCGCTCGAAGGTCGCCTCCAGCGACTCGTGGAGGGGGCCCTCGGTATCGACGCAGTGGACGACGTGTACGGTGCCTGGCAAGGCGAGAGGAAGCTACCACGGCACCCGGCGGCGTCCCGGGCGGGCCTCACAGGCGGGCCCCGCCGCGGGGGCTCCTCGGGCTGGTCCCCACCCAACGCGTGCCCGCGACGGCGGCGCGCCCCGCGGCCGGCCGTCCACAGCCGCGCCTCCGCGCCCGACGTAGACTCCCGCCATGTCCGCGCCCGGCGGGAACCTGGCCGTGATCCCGGCGAGGGGCGGCTCGAAGCGCTTGCCCCGCAAGAACCTGTTGAGGGTAGGCGGCCTGCCGATGGTCGCGCACACGATCGCCGCGGCGCTAGGGTCGGGCTGCTTCGCGCGCGTCGTCGTCAGCACCGACGACCCCGAGCTGGCCGCGGTCGCCCGGGAGCACGGCGCCGACGTGCCGTTCCTGCGCGACGCGGCGATCGCCGACGACCACACCCCGGTGTCGGCGGCGGCCGTCGACGCGCTGAGGCGCCTCGCCGCGGCGGGGGAGACGTACGAGCGGGTCGCCCTCCTGCTGCCGAACTGCCCGCTGCGCGACGCCGAGGACGTGCGCGCCAGCTACGCCGCGTTCCGGGCCCAGCCGTTCGCGGCGCAGGTCTCCGTGTGCCGCTACGGCTGGCTGAACCCGTGGTGGGCCATGCGTCGCGGCGAGGACGGCGCGGCCGAGCCCCTGTTCCCCGAGGCGCTGAGGCAGCGCAGCCAGGACCTGCCGCCGCTCTACTGCCCCACGGGGGCGGTGTGGTGGTCGCGGGCCGACGCGCTCCTCGAGCACGGCACGTTCCACCAGGAGCCCCGCTCCCTGTTCGAGCTGGCCTGGGACCACGCCGTCGACATCGACGACGAGGCCGACCTGCGGATGGCGGAGGCGCTCTTCGCGATGCGGAGGGGCGCGTGAGCGACGCCCGCGCCGCGGAGAGGCTCGTGAGCGACGTCCGCGCCGCCGAGCTGGCGGCGATGGAGGCGCTCTTCGACGAGCTGTGGCCCCTGCCGCGCAGCCTCACCGGCGACGGCGTGAGGGAGACGCACCGGCGGATCTCCCGGGTCATGCCGCTGGAGACGTTCGAGGTGCCCAGCGGCACGCAGGTCTTCGACTGGACCGTGCCGCTCGAGTGGCGGGTCAACCAGGCCTACGTGATCGCGCCCGACGGCCGGCGGGTGCTCGACTTCGCCGAGAGCAGCCTCAGGCTCGTGGGCTACTCGGTGCCGTTCCGCGGCCGCATGAGCCTGGAGGAGCTGCAGGCGCACCTCTACAGCCTCCCCGAGCAGCCGGACGCCATCCCGTACGTGACCAGCTACTACCGCGAGCGCTGGGGCTTCTGCCTCAGCGAGCGCGAGCGGCGGGCGCTGCCGCCGGGCGAGTACGACGTCGTCGTCGACACCGAGCTGTTCCCGGGCTCGCTCACCTACTCGCACGCGGTGCTGCCCGGCGAGACGGGCGACGAGGTGCTGCTGACCTCCTACACCTGCCACCCGTCGCTGGCGAACAACGAGCTCTCGGGGCCGCTGCTCCTGGCGTTCCTCCACCGCCGCCTCGCGGCTTGGCCGCGGCGGCGGCTCACCTACAGGTTCGTGCTGGCGCCGGAGACGATCGGCGCCCTCGTCTACCTCCGCGCCCACGGCGAGCACCTGAGGCGCGCCGTCAGGGCCGGCTACGTCGTGACCTGCGTGGGCGGGCCGGGGGGCCTCACCTACAAGCGCTCCCGCGACCCGTCCCTGGCGGACCGGGCCGCCGAGCACGTGCTGGCGCACTGGCAGGAGCCCCACGCGCCGAGGGTCGTCGACTTCACGCCCATCGGCAGCGACGAGAGGCAGTACTGCTCGCCGGGCTTCAGGCTGCCCGTGGGGAGCCTGATGCGCGCGCAGTACGGCACGTACCCCGAGTACCACACCTCGCTCGACGACAAGTCGTTCATGGACCTCGCCGCGGTGCAGCGCACGCTCGACGCCTACGAGGCCGTCTGCCGCGTCCTCGACGGCAACGAGACGCTCGTGAACCTGAGCCCGTACGGCGAGCCGCGGCTGGGCCCGCGCGGCCTCTACCCCGACGTCTCGGTGGGCGGCCGCAACCACCGCGTCTCGGAGGCCGTGTTCTGGGCGCTCAACCTCTGCGACGGCGAGCACGACCTGCTCGCCGTGGCCGAGCGCAGCGGCATCCCGTTCGACGAGGTGCGCGAGGCGGCCGACAGGCTCCTCGCGGCGGGGCTGCTCGCGCCCCGTGACGGCTGAAGCGGGCGCCGCCGGGGCGGGTGCTAGGTTCGTCCGGGGCGGCCGCCAGTGGCCGCAGGAGGCAAGATGGATCGCACGGTGCTCGTGACGGGCGCGGCCGGGTACATCGGCTCGGTGCTCGTGAGACAGCTTCTCGCCCGCGGCTTCCGCGTGAGGGCGGTCGACTCGCTGCTGTTCGGCGGCGAGTCGCTGCTGGGGGTCCTCGACGACGACCGTTTCGAGTTCCGCAAGGCCGACGTCCGCGACGGGGCCGCGATGACGGACGCCCTCAAGGGCGTGTGGGCGGTGGCGCACCTGGCGGCGATCGTCGGCGACCCGGCCTGCCGCCGGCAGCCGGAGCTGGCCAAGAGCGTGAACCTCGGCGCCTCGCTGGCGCTCTACGAGGCGGCCGACAAGGCCGGCGTCGAGCGCTTCGTGTTCGCCTCGACGTGCTCGAACTACGGCAAGATGGCCGACCCGGACGCCTACGTCGACGAGACCTCGGAGCTGAGGCCCGTCTCGCTCTACGCCGAGACGAAGGTCGCCGTCGAGCGCTACCTGCTCGGCCTCGAGCGCACACGCCGCGCCAAGCCCACGTGCCTGCGCTTCGCGACCGTCTACGGCCTCTCGCCGCGCATGCGCTTCGACCTCACCGTCAACGAGTTCACGCGCCAGGTCGTCACCGGCAAGGAGCTGGTGGTGTTCGGCGAGCAGTTCTGGCGCCCCTACTGCCACGTCCGCGACCTCGCGCGGAGCGTCGTGCACGTGCTCGAGGCGCCGCTCGAGAAGGTGGCGTTCGAGGTCTTCAACGTCGGCGACACGGCCGAGAACTACCGCAAGGCCGACGTCGTCGAGGCGATCGTGGCGCAGGTCCCCGAGGCCCGCGTCTCCTACGTGCACAAGGACGAGGACCCGCGCGACTACCGCGTCAGCTTCGAGAAGATCAAGGAGGTCCTCGGCTTCCGCATCACGCGCACCGTGCCCGACGGCGTCAGGGAGGTCCGCATGGCCATCGAGGACGGCGTGCTGACGCAGCCGTACTCGCCCGTCTACGCGAACGTGCCGGCGGCGGGCGAGGCCACGCCCTTCGCCTAGCGCGTCCCGAGCCCGGCATGAGCGGCGTCGCCGTCTACTCCGTCGTCTACCCCGCCGCCCTGAGGTTCTTCGCCGGCTTCTGGCGCGGCCTCGTGGACGACCTGGACGCCGACGCGACCGTGTACCTGAGCCTCCACGGCGTCACGCCCGCCGACCTGGAGCGGGCCTGGGGCGACCGGGTGAACGCCACGTTCATCAGCGCCCCGGAGAGAGCCACGCCGGCGGCGGTGCGCTCGGCGGCGCTGGCCGAGGTGTGCCGGGAGCACGAGGCCGTGGTGCTGCTCGACAGCGACGACGTGGTGCTGCCGGGCCGCCTGAGCGCGGCGCGGGAGGCGCTCGAGGAGGTCGACGCCTACGCCTGCGCGATGCGCCTTGTCGACGAGCGCGGCGAGCCGCTCCCGGGCTCACCGACCTTCGCGCTCGGGCCGGAGGAGGAGGCCGCGCTGGTGGCGGGCGAGCTCCTGGCCCGGGTGAACGCCTTCGGCTTCTCGAACTCGGCCTACCGCAGCGCGACGCTGGCCGGGACGCTGCCCGTGCCCGACGAGACCGTGCTGATGGACTGGCTCGTCGTCTCGCGGGCGTGCCTGGCCGGCGCCGAGGTGGCCTTCGACTCCCGCCCCCTGATGGCCTACAGGCAGTACGCGGCGAACACGGCCCGGGTCGTGCCGCCGTTCGAGCCGGAGCGGATCGTCGCCGACGCGCGGCGCGTGGTCAGGCACCACGAGCTCCTGGGCGCCCCGGAGGGGGCTGCGCCGTTCCTGCGCGCCGCGGCCAAGGCCCGCGCCTTCCTCGCCTGGCTCGAGGCGGACGCGCACAACCCCGTCACCTACTCGCGGCGCCTCGCAGCGTCGTCGCGCGGCGTCTACCTGTGGTGGCAGCACGTCGACGCGGTGCCGGCAGAGGGCCGCGCGAACGGAGAGTGGTACCCCGCATGAGGCAGTTCGAGATCGCTGGTCGCCCCGTGGGCGACGACCATCCCCCCTACGTCATCGCCGAGATCGGCTCGAACCACAACGGCGACATGGGCCTCTGCTACGAGCTCATCGACGCCGCCGCCGAGTGCGGGGTGGACGCCGTGAAGTTCCAGTCGTGGTCGTCCACGTCCTTGGTGGGCGAGGCCGAGTACGCGCGCAACACCTCCTACGCCGACAAGAAGCGCCACTTCGGCACGCTCCGCGAGATGGTCGAGGCCTACCAGTTCACACCAGAGATGCACGAGAAGGCCCTCGAGCGCTGTCGGGAGAGGGGCGTGGCGTTCCTCTCGACGCCGTTCTCGCCCGAGGAGGTCGACCTGCTCGAGCGCCTCGGCGTCGGGGCCCACAAGGTCGCGTCGATGGACGTGAACCACCCGCTGCTGCTGAGGAAGATCGGCTCCACCGGCAAGCCGGTCCTGCTCTCGACGGGCATGGCCACGCTCGGCGAGGTGGAGGCCGCCGTCGCCACCCTGCGCGAGGCGGGCGCTGGCGAGGTCTGCCTGCTCCACTGCGTCTCGATCTACCCTCCGGACCCGCGCGACGTGCACCTGCGCAACATCCCCATGCTGCGCACGGCCTTCGACGCCCCCGTGGGCTTCTCCGACCACACGCTCGGCGTGGCCGTGCCGCTCGCGGCCGTGGCGCTGGGGGCGTGCGTGATCGAGAAGCACTTCACCATCGACAAGGACATGGAGGGCTGGGACCACTGGATCTCGGCCGACCCGGAGGAGATGAGGCGCCTCGTCGAGGAGGCGCGGCTCGTGCACCAGACCCTCGGCGGCAGCGTCCGCACGGTGAGCGAGGCGGAGATGGAGAAGCGCAAGCGCTTCCGCCGGCGCATCGTGGTCCGCCGCGCCCTGCCCGAGGGGCACGTGCTCACCCTCGACGACATCGACTTCAAGCGCCCCGGCACCGGCATCCACCCGAACGAGTACGAGCGGGTGGTCGGCAAGCGGCTGACGCGGGCCGTCGAGCGCGACCACGAGCTCGAGTGGAGCGACCTGGCCTGAGGCGAGGGGGCGCGGCGCGACCGCGGGGCCCTGGAGCGTCCCGGTCGCGGGCGCCGCGGCGCCCGGAGGGGCGGCGCGCCGGCGAGGACCTCGGTGCGGTGTGACGGCTGCGGGCCGTGGCGGCCGCGCGAGCCCGCAGACTTGGGTACCTACGCCTGGCCGAGGAGAGAAAAGGTGCTCGTAGACGGACTCGACAGACTGCTCGTCAGCCCCGACGATACCCTCCGCCGCGTCATCGAGACGATCGACCGCGCCGAGCTCCAGCTGGCCCTGGTGGTCGACGAGGAGAGGCGCCTGCTCGGCGTCGTCACCGACGGCGACGTCAGGCGCGCCCTGCTCCGCGGGGTGACGCTCGAGGACCCGGCCCGCGCGGTGATGAACCCCAAGCCGCTGACGGTGCCGGAGGGCACGCCCGCCGCCGCCGTCGAGGCGCTCATGAAGCGCACGTCGCTGCGGCGCATCCCCGTCGTCGACGCGCGGTCGCGCGTCCTGGGCCTGGCGGTGCCGCAGGCCGAGGCGCCGCTCACCGAGAACGACGTCCCGGTGGTGATCATGGCCGGCGGCCTCGGCACGAGGCTCGCCGAGCTGACCCGCGACCGGCCGAAGCCGCTCCTGCCCGTGGGCCCGAAGCCGATCCTCGAGACGATGGTCGAGAGGCTCGTGCTGCAGGGCTTCAACCGCATCTACATCACCGTCAACTACAAGGCCGACATGATCGAGGAGTACTTCGGCGACGGCTCGCGCTACCACGCGCGCATCAGCTACGTGCGCGAGCACCAGCGGCTGGGCACCGCCGGCGCGCTGCAGTACGTCGAGCCAGTGCCGGGCCGGCCGCTGCTGGTGATGAACGGCGACATCCTCACGACCATCGACTTCCGCAAGCTCGTCGACTTCCACGTCGAGTCCGGGGCGGCGGCGACGATGGCCGTCAGCTACCACGACGTGCAGGTCCCCTACGGCGTGGTCGAGACCAGCGGGCAGCGGGTCGTCTCGCTGGTCGAGAAGCCCGTCTACCGCTACTTCGTCAACGCCGGCATCTACGTGCTCGAGCCCGAGTGCAGGCAGTACCTCGAGCCCGAGACGTACACCGACATGACGACCCTCTACGAGCGCCTCCTCGGCGACGGGCGCCCCGTGGCCTCGTTCCCGATCCACGAGTACTGGCAGGACGTGGGCAGGCCCGCCGACTACGCGCGGGCGAACGAGGAGTACGAGCGGGTCTTCTCCCCTGACCTGACCTGGCCGCGCGGACGGGGCGCTCCGGGCCGCGGGCGCCGCTGCCGGCGGCCGGCCGGCGTC
>Ga0065723_100183_pt1 | contig 33047 bp, 24 predicted proteins | sample TheenrcuSG05Z960_FD_59110 | JGI IMG/M metagenome (GOLD analysis project Ga0065723, IMG submission 59110) | Thermophilic enrichment culture from UC Davis - Sample SG0.5Z960 | ecosystem: Engineered > Solid waste > Grass > Composting > Bioreactor | place: USA: University of California, Davis
GTCATCGCCCGGTTTCTGACCGCCATCACCGGCGACAGTACGGCCATCAAGACCTATGAGCAATACCGGGACCAACTGCAAAACGCTTCGGTCCAGATTTTCTGGACGGTGGACGGCTACGGGACGCTGAGCACGCCCGACGGCTCACGCGAGACGCTGCGCCTCAAGCGCACGGTGCGCGTCAGCGGCGTAGCTTTGCCCGGCCTTAATCAACTTGATATTTTCATCAGCTACATGTGGCTTTCCGAAGACTGGCTGCAGACAAGTCCGGCCGAGATCATCCAGGCCGAAATCGGCACCACGCTTTCCGTTTCGGGAGGCTTTCCCCCGGTCATCACCCAGGTGCCGAGCGGCGCCTACTACAGCGTTTCGACGCTCCGGCCAGTGGCGGGCGAGCCGTTTCCGAATGCGCCGACGGTGGTCCTGCGCGGTCCCTACCCCAACCCGATCCGCGCACGGGCCACGCTGACGCTGACGCTTCCCTCGCCGCAGTCGGTCTCGGTGCGCGTCTACAACCTGCTGGGGCAGGAAGTGGCGCGGCCGCTTGACGGACTGCTGCCATCGGGTACACACCCCATCGCTGTCGAAGCACGTTCCTGGCCGGCCGGACTGTACCTGCTCCGGATCGAAGCCGGTCCGCGGCACTGGACGCGCCGGCTGGTGGTGGTGCGTTAGCCCGCAGCCCCCCGGACGACCACGAACAATTCCGGCGCCGGTCGGCGGCGGTTGCAGAAGGCATAACGGGCGGCCACGAAGCGGTCGGGGTCAAGCGTTTCGGCCCATCGCCGCACCGCTTCGGCCTCTTCGGCCCCGCCCGGGTGTCCCCGATAGGCCACCACGGTCAGCACGCCGCCGGGGCGAAGCAGACGAAGTGCCGCCTCGAGGGCGGGCACTGTGGTTTGTGGCCGGGTAATGCAGGTGCGGTCGCTTCCGCCCGGCAGATAGCCCAGGTTGAACATGACCGCCCCGAGGCGCCCGTGCCACGCCACAGGCACCGCTTCGGTCATGTGTTCGTGGCCCATTTGCAGCAGCGTCACGCGGTCGCGCAGTCCGGCCTCCTCCAGACGCCGCTGCGTCCGCGCCAGCGCTTCTTCCTGAATGTCGAAGCCGTACACGTGCCCCTGCGATCCCACCTGCCGGGCCAGAAACAGCGTGTCGTGTCCGTTCCCCACGGTGGCATCGACGGCCACCTCGCCCGGTTGCAGCACGGACGCCACGATCCGGTGCGCCAGCGCCGTCCCTTCAAGAAAAAATGGCCGATCTGTCGAACTGCGCTGCATTTACGCTAAATTGCGGGACCAGCCGCCCCGCTGGTGGGTTTTCTTAAACGGAACGCATTGAATAACCCGAAAACCGTCGTTGTGGTCCACTACGTAGAACTTCCGGGCGACCGGCGCTATCCGGTCGTGATCGAATCGCTGGCGGCGCTCCCGGCGTGGCTCGAGCGCGTCGGACTGCGCCGCGGCCGCCTGTTGCTGGTGACCGACGAGCACGTGGCCCGTCTGCACCTGGAGCCGCTTCAGGCGACGCTGGAAGCGGCAGGCTGGACGCCGCGCGTGCTGGTCCTCCCTCCGGGTGAGCCCACCAAGGCGCTGCCCTACCTGGAGCGCATCTATGACGAGGCGCTGAACTGGGGCATCGACCGCCGAACCCCCGTGCTGGCCTTTGGGGGCGGCGTGATCGGCGATCTGGCAGGCTTTGCCGCGGCCACATTGCTGCGCGGGCTGCCGCTCGTGCAGGTGCCCACCACGCTGATCGCCCAGGTCGACAGCGCCATCGGCGGCAAGACCGGCATCAACCACGCGCGCGGGAAGAATCTGATCGGCGCCTTCCACCAGCCGGTGCTCGTGTTTGCCGATCCGTCGCTGCTGCAGACGCTACCCGAACGCGAGTGGACCAGCGGTCTGGCCGAAGTGGTCAAGCATGCGCTGATCGGCGATCCGGCGCTGTTTGCGCTGCTGGAGAAGCGCTGGGCGGATGTAATGCTGCGCGACGCGGCGCTACTGCCGGAGCTGATTGGCCAGGCGGTCGCCGTCAAGATCCGGGTGGTCATGCAGGACGAACGCGAGGCCGGATTGCGGGCGATTCTGAACTTTGGCCATACGTTCGGCCATGCCATCGAGCGCGTGGCCGGCTACGGGCATTTCACACATGGCGAGGCCGTGGCGCTGGGCATGCTGGCCGCCCTCTGGCTCTCGCACCGGAGACACCCGGACCTGCCCGTTGACCGCATCCGCACGCTGCTGCAACGCCTGCCGGTGCCCGGATCGCCCGACACGCTCGACTTCGAGGCGCTGCGCGAGGCCATGCAGGTGGACAAAAAAGCCCTAGCCGGACGCCTGCGCTTCGTGTTGCTGCGCCGCGTAGGCGAAGCCTACCTGGCCGACGATGTAACCGAAGCCGAATTGCGGGACGCCTGGCAGTTCGTGCTCGAAAGCCACCGGGCGACTGTAACTCCCTGAAGCTACCGCCCCACCTTGCCTGTACGTGCGCTCGGACATATTGCCCGCCGATTGCTGATGCTGGCGGCCGGTGTGCTGGCCGTCGGCCTGGTGCTCTTTGTGGCGCTGACGCGCACGCGCGCCGGACGCGACTTCGTGCGTGCCCAACTGGAAGCGGCCTTTCAGGTGCATCTGGGCGGCCAGCTTCAGATCGAGCGCCTGGATGGCGACCTGATCCGCGGCCTGTATGCTACGCGCGTCCGACTCTACACGCCGGATGGCCGGTTGCTGCTGGACGTCGATTCGGTAGCGCTGCACCCTTCCTGGCGAATGCTCCTCAGCCATACGCTGGCCTTCCGGCGCGTGGAGCTGTTCCGTCCCCGTTTTTTCCTGCACTACGAGAACGGCCAGTGGAATTTTGCACAATGGCGCGACACGAGCGCTGCGCCTTCCGATGCGCGATGGGGTCTGGTCGTTGCCGACCTTCATCTGCACAACGGGAGCGTCGAGACAGACCGCACGGGCCCGCCGCCTGAGCCGGTACGCCGAGGGCAACTCTTCGACTTTACGCAGACCCGCCTGGACAGCCTGACACTGCAGGCCACGCTGGAATACCATCCGAACCGGTTGCTGCTCGATCTGCTTCGGCTCGATGCGCGCCTTGCGCATCCCGAGCAGCGCCTGCGTTATCTATCCGGCCAGCTCTTCTACCAGGAGGGTCGATGGCACCTCCCCCGGCTGGAACTGGCGCTGGGCAACACTCTGCTGGCGCTCAGCGGCCAGTTCATTCCACGCACGCCGCTTGCCGAATCGGCCCTGCAGCTCGAGCTGGAAACCGGCACGCTCGACTTTGCCGAACTCCGCCGCCTGCTACCCGGCCTCTCGTTGCACCAGCCCGTCACAATTGCCGGGCGGGTGCATGGCACGGTCAACGGGCTGGTGCTGGAGCAGCTGGACCTGGCCGCCGCCGCCGGACGCCTGCACCTGGAAGGCACGCTGCTGGGTCTGCCCGATTCGCTGGATTTCGATCTGCTTGCGACCGGTACCGGCCTGCAAACGGCCGGGCTGGTCCGGCTCTGGCCGACGCTTCCGCTTCCAACCTCCCTGCAGACCCGCACCCCGCTGGCCCTTCGCGCGGAGGCACGCGGCCTGATGCGCCTGACTTCAGGCCCGACGCTTCGCCGGTTGGAAGGAAGCGTGCGTCTGCGCGGTCTGCTCGGCACGCTGGAAGGGCCGTTTCGGCTCGTACGAAAGGCTTCCGGAGACGCACCGGCCTACGAGGCCCACCTGCAACTGCGCAACGTGCAACCTGCTCGGTTGTGGCAAGGCAGTCCGTCATCCATCTCGCTCAACGGCCTCGCCGAAGTGCACGGTCAGGGCCCCCGCCAGTTCGACCTGCATCTTCGCCTGGATCCCCGGCCATTCGGCGGCACGGGCGACTCGCTGCTTTTCACCCTCCAGCGAAGCGGGCCTCGCTTCTGGGCCACGTTCTCGCTTCCTCAGCAGGACGGTAACCTGACAGCCACCGCTTTCTACCGGTCCGATCCCGACAGCGCCCGCTTCTGGCTGCGCGCCGTGGCCCGCCGCTTCGATCTGGGGCCTTACCTTCAGCCCGACACGCTCCAGACCCGCATCGACGCCACCTTTTCGCTGGAAGGTGCCGGGGCAACCTGGCCCGAGCTGACAGTCACCGCCCACCTGCGACTCGATTCCTCCTATGCGCGACGTGCCGATCATTCCTGGCAACTTGCCCCTGCTTCGGCGCGCCTGACCCTGACGCCGACCGATTCGTTGCAGCATCGGCTCCGGATCACGGGAGACCTGCTCGAAGCAGAGCTGCGCGGCCACCTGACCCCCGACCGGCTTGCGCCGCTCGTGCGCTACTGGCAACAGGCGTTCGCCGCCGCGATCCATCGCCAGACCGAAAAACCCTTCTACCGACCGCCGCGCTCCTTCGAACGCCCCCTGCCGGCCCTACGTCCGCAGCTTGCAGTCCTTCAGGGTCGCCTGCAGATGCATCGGCTCGACTGGCTACAGCCGCTGGCCGGCCTTCCGTCGATTAGGACCGACCTGACGGCTACGCTCTGGACACGGGCCGGAGCCGACACGCTTCAACTTGCGCTGGAGTGGCAGGCCGATACGCTCGGGATAGGCGCGCTGCACCAGGAAGATGTGCAGGGACGGCTGCAGCTGGCCACCGGGCGCCAGATCGACCGCTCGCTGGTGGGCCTGTTCGAATGGCAGAGCGCCCGGCTGCAGCAGCTCCGACAGATCCGTCTGGTAGGCTACTTTCTGCCGGAAGGGGCCCAGCTCAGCCTGAGCAGCCGCCCCGATACGACCGGCGAGACGCTGCGGCTGACCGCCACGCTGGACCTGCTGGATCGCTTCAATCGCCTGACGCTGCAGGAATTCTACTGGCAGGTCCGGGACTATCGCTGGCAGCTGACGCAGCCGGCCCGCATCGACCTGTATGCCGATGCCGCCGTACTGCATTCGCTGCTCCTGCGCAATCGGCCCGCAGCCGACTCGATCGCCGGCGAAATCGAACTGAAGGGCATGCTCTCCGCCCAGGTGACCGATACGGCTTACGTAACACTACGCAGCATTGCCCTGGAAGAGCTCACCCGGGCACTGGGTCGCGCCCGCAGGCTCAGCGGCCAACTGGAAGGCCGGCTCAGTCTGGTCGGCGCTTTCGGAACGCCCCAACTTGCCGGATTTCTGCACATCGATCGCCTTCGCTACGACCGGCACCCGCTGGGCACGCTGCGTCTGGTCAGTCATTACGTGCCGGGCTCCCCACAGGTGGCGCTGGATGTCCGGCTCGATCCGGATACCACCATCGACGCCGCCAATCGGCTGCACCTGTCTGGAACGGTCCGGCTGCCTTCGTCCGACGACGCCGGCCAGCTCGACCTGCGGCTGGAGACCACCCACGCCGACGCCTTCTTCTTCACCTATATCTTCCCCGACCTGATCGCCAACGTGCAGGGCTACTTTGCCGGACGCGGCCGCATCACAGGCACGTTCCGCCGCCCGATCTTCAACGCGGCCATGCAACTCCATGCCGGCGCCTTCGACATCCCCCGATTCAACCTGCACTACCGGATCGAAGGGCCGGTGTTGGTGGACGAAGCGGGTTTTCTGCTGGAAGCCGTACGCCTGCAGGATCCGACGGGCGGCCAGGCCCGCGTCGACGGCCGCATCTTCTTCAACGAATACCGNTTCTTTTCCTTCGACCTGACCGCCCGTCTGGACGGGCTGCAGGTCATGAACGTCACCTACAGCCGCGACCTGCCGTTTTACGGCAAAATCTGGGGACGGGGGACACTGTCGCTCAGCGGCCCACTCTACGGAGCACTGCTCCAGACGGCCGATGCCGAAGTGCTTCCGGAAAGCGAGATCTACATTCCACTGGCCGAAAGCGGCACCGAGGCAGACGAAGCGTTCATTGTCTTCGCCGACTCGACCGGCCGCATCCCGGAGCGTCCGACGCGTCGCCCCAACCTGCTGGCCCGGCGTCCACCGGGTGAACGATCCTTCCTGGATGGACTGGATCTGGACCTGAACCTGCTGGCACCGCAGGGTACTACGGTTCGGCTGGTGATCGACCCGCTGCTGGGTGATGTGATCAACGCGCGCGGGAGCGGCCGTCTGCAGATCATTCGTCAGGAAGGCACCTTCCAGACCTTCGGGCAACTGGACGTGACGGAAGGCGACTACCTGTTCACAGCCGGTGAGATTTTCGTCCGGCGGTTTCTGATCGAAGGCGGCACGATCACCTGGGACGGCGATCCCATCAATGCCCGGCTCGACCTGCAAGCAGCCTATCGCACGCGGGCCTCACGGGCCGGCCTTCCGGGCACGCTGGGTCAGGGCACCGGCCTGATTCCGCTTGTCGTGCAGATGCACATTACCGGTCGCGTCGAGGCCCCACAGGTCAGCCTGCGTCTGGCCATCGACCGCTCCATCAACGAGCCGCTGGCCGGTTATGAAGGGCTGGAGGCGCTGCTCAACCAGCCCGAACGAGCCGCCGAGTACGCCACGAGCGTGTTGCTCACCAACTCGTTCCTGCTCACCACCGAACGCACCACCCCCGAAACGCTCACCTCGTCGGGCAACCAGCTCGCCTTCAACAGCCTCTCGCAACTCATCGCCAGCCAGCTCAACCGCTACCTGAGCCAGGTGCTGCCCAACGTGGACCTGCTGCTGGGCGTGCAGGGCGAGGGGACCCAGCGGCTGGACGTCACCTACGGCATCGCCCTTCGACTGCTGAACGAGCGCCTGATCATTCGGGGCCAGGGCGTCTACCGTGGCGAAAGCACCGCCGAGGGCCAGCAGAATCTGCTGGGCGAGTTTGTNGTNGAGATCCGGCTGACCCCCAGCGTGTCNGTGCAGGTCTTCTACCGGCGCGAGGACGACGTGCTCAACGACTACACGCTGACCAGCGTCACAGGCGCCGGTCTTTCCTACCAGACCGAATTTCCCACCTGGCGGCGTTTGCTGGATCGGTTCTTCGGCTGGCTGATTCCGGATCGCACGCCCCCGGAAACGCCGCCGCTGACTCGGGCCGGCAACAACTCGGAGCAGGCCGACGTTGAACAGCATCGCTAATCCTGAAAACCGACACCTGCGAGCATCCTTGGCACGCCGTAAGAAATCCACGCAGAAAAAAGCGAAGACCTCCCGAAAGAAACGCTTGCCCACTCGCCCGCAGATCCGGCGGGCCATCCTCTCGATTTTGCGCAACAATGCGCATAAGGCATATCGTCCGAAAGAACTGGCCAAGCTTTTAGATCTGCGCGACTACGAGGCCTATCAGCGCTTCTGGGAGGTCCTCTCCGAACTGGAGCATCAGCACCTGGTCGCCCGCGTCAAGGGGGGTCGCTACACCTACGAGCGCCGGCCCTATCGCGTGGAGGGCATCCTGCGCGTGCATCCGCAGGGCTACGGCTTTGTGGAGATCGAAGGACAGGAAGACGAAGACATCTACATCAGCGAAGCGCACATGGGCACGGCGCTCGACGGCGACCGCGTGCTGGTGGGCCTGGCCGCCCCGGCCCGTGGCGACCGCCGTCGGGAGGGCGAGGTGCTCAAAGTCCTGGAACGCCGCCGGACGCAGACCGTCGGGACGTTCCACCCGCGCGGCGCCTATGCCTTCGTGGTGCCCGACGATCCACGCCTGACACGCGACATCTACGTGCCCCGCGAGGCCTTCAACGGCGCCCGCGCCGGCGACAAGGTGGTGGTCTCCATCGACCGCTTCGACGATCCCAAGGCCTCGCCCGAGGGACGCGTGCTCGAAGTGCTCGGTCCGGCCAGCGATCCGCGCGTACAGGTGCTGGCGCTGGCGCTCAGCAAGGACGTGCGCACCGGCTTCCCCGAGGCCGCGCTCAAAGAAGCCGAGCGCATTCCGGACACCATTCCCGAGCGCGAATACCGTCGCAGGCTGGACCTGCGCGACCGCGAAGTCTTTACCATCGACCCCTCCGACGCCAAGGACTTCGACGATGCGCTGCACCTGCGGCGCCTGCCCAACGGCCACATCGAAGTCGGCGTGCACATTGCAGATGTCAGCTACTACGTCCGGCCCGGCTCCGCCCTTGACGAAGAGGCCTACCAGCGCGGCACGAGCGTCTACCTCGTGGACCGCGTGATCCCCATGCTTCCCGAAAAGCTCTCCAACCAGGTCTGTTCGCTGCGTCCGGGCGAGGACAAGCTGACCTATTCGGTGCTCATGGAGCTGACGCCCTCGGCCCGGGTCGTGCGCTACCAGATCCGCGAGACCGTCATCCACTCGCGCCAGCGCTTCACCTATGAGGAAGCCCAGGCCATCATCGACGGCACCGATCATCCGCTGGCCGAGCCGGTACGCCTGGCCCATGAGCTGGCCCAGAAGCTCCGCCGGGCCCGCATGGAAGCCGGGGCCATCGATTTCGACCTACCTGAAGTAAAGGTTGAGCTGGACGAAGCCGGCAATCCGATTCGTATCTACCGCAAGGAGCGGCTTGCGGCCCATCAGCTCATCGAGGAATTCATGCTGCTGGCCAATCGGCTCGTGGCCGAAACGATCGGCAAGCGCGCCGAAGCGCCGCCTTTCGTCTACCGCATTCACGACCGGCCCGACGCCGAGAAAATCCGCCAGCTGGCCCAGTACGTGCGCGTCTTCGGCTATCATCTGGAGCTGACCGAAGACGGCACCGTCTCCTCGAAAGCGCTCAACGAACTGCTCCAGCACGTGAAGGGCACGCCCGAAGAGCCGGTCATCGAAGAAGCGGCACTGCGGGCCATGGCCAAGGCCCGCTATTCGACGCAGAACATCGGCCATTATGGGCTGGCGTTCGATTTCTACACGCATTTCACCAGTCCCATCCGACGTTATCCGGACCTGATGGTCCATCGACTGCTCAAGCAATACCTGAAGAAGGCGGAAAAAGCCCCGACCGTCGACGCCGACGAACTGGANGCNCGCTGCCGGCACTGCTCCGAGCGNGAGCGAGCGGCCGAAGAGGCCGANCGCGACTCGGTTCGCTTCAAGCAGGTGCAGTACATGCAGCAGCACGTGGGCGAGCGCTTCCGGGGCGTGGTCAGCAGCGTGACGAANTTCGGCGTGTTCGTCGAGCTCGAAGACGTGCTCGNCGAGGGNCTGGTGCACGTGCGCGACATGGGCGACGACTACTACGAGTACGACGAGCGGCGCTATACGCTACGTGGCATGTACTCCGGCAAACGGTACCGGCCGGGCGACGTGGTCGAGGTGGTCGTCGTACGGGCCGATCCGGCCACACGCCAGATCGATCTGCGCTTCGTAGAGCCTTCGACCGACGGCGAGGCGCCTACGCCGCGTCGTCGCCGTCGTCGGCGAAAGCGCGCGCAAGCGCCCGGCGCTGGGCGCTGAGCGTCTGTTCCAGCTCGCGTTCGCCGTGCGCCGTCGAGAAGAAGAACGCCTCGAACTGAGACGGCGGCAGGTAGATGCCCTCTTCCAGCATGGCGTGGAAGTAGCGGGCAAAGCGGCGCGTGTCGCAGCGTCGGGCCGTTTCGTAATCCACGACGCGCTCCGATGTGAAGAACAGCGTGGCCATGGCGCCCACGCGCGTGAAGTACAGGTCCAGCCCCAGCCCTTTCAGGTTTTCGCGGACGCCCTCCTCCAGCGCCGCGCCGAAGCGCTCCAGGCGCTCGTACAGATCCGGCGTGTCGGCGATCTTCCGGAGCACGGCATAGCCGGCCGCCATGGCCAGCGGGTTGCCTGAGAGCGTGCCGGCCTGATAGACAGGCCCTTTCGGCGCGACGTACTCCATGATCTCGCGCCGTCCACCGTAGGCCCCCACCGGAAGCCCGCCGCCGATCACCTTACCGAGGGTAGTCAGATCGGGCAGCACGCCGTAGCGTTCCTGTGCTCCACCCCGCGCCACACGGAAGCCTGTCATCACCTCGTCGAAGATGAGCAGCATGCCATGGCGGTCGCAGAGCGCCCGCAATCCTTCCAGAAAGCCCGGCTCCGGCGGCACGCAGCCCATGTTGCCGGCCACCGGCTCCAGAATGATGGCGGCCACTTCGCCCGCGTTGGCCTCCACCAGTTGTTCGACGTGCTGCAGGTCGTTGAAGCGGGCCAGCAGCGTGTCCTGTGCCGTACCCGGCGTCACGCCCGGCGAGTTGGGCTGGCCGTAGGTGAGCGCTCCGCTTCCGGCCGCGATCAGGAAAAAGTCGGCGTGCCCGTGGTAGTGTCCCTCGAACTTGATGATCTTGGGGCGCCCGGTGTAAGCGCGGGCCAGACGCACGGCACTCATGGTCGCCTCGGTTCCCGAGTTGACCAGCCGCACCATTTCGATCGACGGCACCAGCTCACAGATGAGCTCGGCCACGCGCACTTCCAGTTCGGTAGGTGCTCCAAACGAAGGGGAACGCGTGGCCGCTTCCTGGATGGCCCGCACCACGTCGGGATCGGCGTGTCCGAAGAGCATCGGCCCCCAGGATCCGACGTAGTCGATGTAACGGTTGCCGTCGACGTCTTCGATGTAGGCGCCCTGCGCCCGTGCGATGAACGGCGGCGTGCCGCCCACGCTTCCAAAAGCGCGGACCGGCGAATTGACACCGCCCGGGATTACCCGTTGGGCCCGTTCGAAAAGCGCCCGACTCCGCGACAACTGCATTGCTTCTTACGAGGCCGGCCGTTTGGACTGGACGGAAGGCTTCGGAGGCGCCGTACTCTCGGCATTTTCACGGGCCGGTTCGCACTCGGAGGGAATCCAGCACCGCGCCTCGGTGATGTGCTCGCACTGATGGCAACGCGTCTTACGCACGCGTGGATGGTAGCGGGGCAGTTCGTCAAGCGGACGAATCGGGTAAGGCGTCGTCGCCGGCGCCCCATCGCCTGCGACACTGGCCGTCTCGGGCGGCACCGGCAGCCGGAGCTGCGCCACGGTCACCTCGGCCAGCGCCTCGATGAACAGCGGGTGACAGTTCAACGCCGGCATCACTTCGTAATGGGTAATGCCGAACTGCTCGGCCTCTTCCCGCACCTCGATGTCCAGCTCGAAGGAAGTTTCGATGTGGTCGGTCACGAACGCCACCGGCACCATCAGCACGGCCCGCACGCCCTGCTGCGCCAGTTCGGCCAGCTTGTCGGGGGTGCTCGGGGTCAGCCATTCGCCCGGCCCCACCTTGCTCTGGAACGACACGTGGTAGGGCAGGTCGTGCTTCCGGTAGGCCATTACCCGGTCCACTGTGGAGTGGATCAGGCAGCAGTAGGGATCGCGCCGCTCCTTCATTTCGACGAGCGGCGTGCCGTGCGCACTGAAGACCAGATGCACGCCGGAGCGCACGTTCTTCGGAAAGCGCTGCAGCGCCTCGTCGATCCGCTCGCTGAGCGCCTGAATGTACTTGGGATGCGCCGCGTATTCGTACACGTAGGTGGTAGGCCAGCGCGGAATTTCGCCCACCTGCTCCAGCGTCCACCAGTAGAGCAGCGACGAGCCGGTGGTCGTCTTGGAATACTGTGGATAGAGCGGAAGCAGCACCACCTTGTCCACCCCTTCGGCCTGCATCTGCGCAGCCGCCTCCTCGCTGAATGGATGCCAGTAGCGCATGGCAATGTAGGTGCGGAAATGCACCCCGGCGGGCTGTCCGAAGCGCCGGTTCAGCAGTCGCTCCAGCGCCTGCGCCTGCTCCCGCGTCAGCCGGTTCAGCGGCGAGCCGCCCCCGATCATTTCATAGTCTTTGCCGACCTTCTTTGCACGCAGCCGGGCAATCAGGCGGCAGAGCCAGTGCCGGGCGACGCCCTTCAGCGGAATGTCGATGATGGCCGGATCCATGAACAGGTTATAGAGGAAGGGCTCCACATCCTCCACACGCTCGGGCCCGCCCAGATTGAGCAATACTACTCCGACCGTTTCGCCGGGATTGACTGCAAGCGGGGCCGATGGAAAATAATCTCCGCGGACCAGCCGCTCGTCGTATCGGTAGTGCTTCAGAAACTGCCGGGGCGTCATGACCTCACCTTCTGCTGTTTGGCGACTTCGGGTTTAGAGCCGGGCGGCGGCTGTCAGTTCCGCTTTCTGCTTGAAGTTTCGCACAAGGGCGGCGATCTTATAGAATCTCAGAAATTCTTAAACAGAGGTTTAACACGGACCGGGAGCGCTTTTTCTATGCTTAAGCATAACGAGAAAACCGGGACATTGCTTTGAATTCATATCAAAAATGAACACGACCATGGACCTGACCAGCTACGGATTACATGTACCGCACGTGTTGCGGAATCCTTCTCCGGCGGTGCTCTACGAGGAGGCGGTGCGCTACGATGCCCGGGCGGCCATCGTCAGCAGCGGGGCACTGGCCTGCACCTCCGGCGCCAAGACGGGACGCAGCCCGGCCGACAAGCGCATCGTCGAACACCCGGAAAGCCAGGAAAACATCTGGTGGGGCCCGATCAACATCCCGCTGGACGAGCACACGTTCCTGATCAACCGTGAGCGGGCCCTCGACTACCTGAACACCCGGGAACGGCTCTACGTGATCGACGGCTTTGCCGGCTGGGATCCCAAGTACAGGATCAAGGTGCGGGTGATCTGCGAGCGCCCCTACCATGCCCTCTTCATGCACAACATGCTGATTCGCCCCACCCGCGAGGAGCTGGCTCAGTTCGGCGAGCCGGACTACGTGATCTTCAACGCGGGACGTTTCCCGGCCAATCGCTACACCTCGCACATGACCTCGAAGACGAGCGTCGATCTCTCGTTTGAGCGGGGCGAGATGGTGATCCTCGGCACGGAGTACGCCGGGGAGATGAAAAAAGGCGTCTTTACCGTGATGAACTACCTGATGCCGCTGCGCGGTGTGCTCTCGATGCACTGCTCGGCCAACGAAGGGCCGGACGGTGACGTGACGTTGTTTTTCGGGCTGTCGGGCACGGGCAAGACCACGCTTTCGGCCGATCCCAAGCGCCGCCTGATCGGCGACGACGAGCACTGCTGGACGGACGAGGGCGTCTTCAACATCGAGGGGGGCTGCTACGCCAAGGTGATCAACCTTTCGCCCGAAGGCGAGCCGCAGATCTACAACGCGATCCGGTTCGGAACCGTGCTCGAAAACGTCGTCTACGATCCGGAAACGCGCGAGGTGGACTACGCCGACGCCTCCATCACGGAGAACACCCGCGCCTCCTACCCCATCGAGTTCATCGACAACGCCAAGATTCCCTGCATGGGCGGCCACCCGCGCAATATCATCTTTCTGGCCTACGACGCCTTCGGTGTGCTGCCGCCGGTGGCCCGCCTGACGCCCGAGCAGGCGATGTACCACTTCATCAGCGGCTACACGGCCAAAGTGGCCGGTACCGAGGTGGGCGTGACCGAGCCGCAGGCTACGTTCTCGGCCTGCTTCGGCGCCGCCTTTCTGGTGTGGCATCCGTTCAAATATGCCGAGATGCTGGCCGAGCGCATGCGGCGTCACAACACGCAGGCCTGGCTGATCAACACCGGGCTGACCGGCGGCCCCTACGGCGTCGGCCACCGCATCAAGCTGGCCCATACCCGGGCCATCATCGACGCCATCCACGACGGCACGCTGGCCGAGGTGCCCACCGTGGTGGACGAACGCTTCGGCTTTGCCATCCCCACGCGCTGCCCGGGCGTGCCGGAGGAAATCCTGCAGCCACGTAACACCTGGAGCGACCCGTCGGCCTACGACGAGATGGCCGATCGGCTGGCACGGCTGTTCGCTCAGAACTTTGAGAAATACCGCGCTGGTTGCTCCCGCGAAGTGGCCGAAGCCGGCCCGCACGTGGTGAATGTATAGCCGGAAATGGCGTAGCAGAAAAACGGGGCAAGGCCAACACGCCTTGCCCCGTTTTTGTTCAGGACTCGGATCGCGCCATTTCCAGCAGGCGGCGCTCGGCGTAGGCGAGCATCTCGGGCGTGTCGACGTCCTGCCAGAAGCCGTCGCCGATGTCGAGCGCGGCCATACGTCGGACGCGGGCCAGTCGGCGCACGCCATCGGAGAGTGACGCATCGCCCCGCTCCCGATAGACGGCTTCCAGCGCATCAATCAGCGCAAAGGTACAGACGAAAACGCCCGTGTCGATGGCGTTGAAGTCGGTCAGGTGCTTGCCGATGTCCACGATCCAGCCGTCCTCGACGCGCACCTTGGTGGCATCGTCCAGGTCGAAGATCTGGTCGATGCGGTAGTCCACCAGCAGCGTGGCGCCGTCTTCCGGGGGCCGATGCGTGCGCACCAGCGCCATGAGTTCGTCCCCCAGCACGTGATCGGCCATGGTGAGCAGAAAGGGCGCCTCCTTCACGTACGGCCGTGCGGCCAGCACCGACAGGCCGTTCTGCAGCTCGTAGTGCGGGTTGTGGGCGAAGTGCACCCGGAGCGGCCCGCGGTAGTGCCGGCGGACCGCCTCCTGCACCTCCTCGCCGTGATAGCCCACGACGATCACCACCTCCCGGCAGCCGGCCAGCGCCACGCTCCGCAGCGTGCGCAGGATCAACGGCATGCCAGCCACCGGGGTCAGGGGTTTCAATTGAAACCCCGGGCGGGCACCGGCCAGCCGCGAACCCAGTCCGGCCGCCAGCACAATGCCCGTCCGGGGTCCTGCGCCATCCTGTATCATTTCAGGTTCTCGTACAGCTCGAACTCTTCCGACAGNTGCGTNATGGGCGACTCGCCACCCAGCACGCGGAGCGTGTTCTTCAGCCGGATGTGCTGGATGAACAGGTCGTGCTCGGGCACGTGGCCCTCCTGCACATGCGGGCTCTTGAAATAGAACGAGAGCCACTCCTGAATGCCCTTGAGGCCGGCCCGCGCGGCCAGGTCCAGAAACAGCGCCAGGTCCAGCACGATCGGCGCGGCCAGGATGGAGTCCCGACACAGGAAGTTGATCTTGATCTGCATCGGGTAGCCCATCCAGCCGAAAATGTCGATATTGTCCCAGCTCTCCTTGGCGTCGCCGCGCGGCGGGTAGAAGTTGATCCGCACCTTGTGGTAGAGGTTGCCGTAGAGCTCCGGATACAGATCGGGCTGCAGGATCGTATCGAGCACGCCCGACTTGGTCACCTCCTTGGCGCGGAAGCTGTCGATGTCGTCGAGCACCTCGCCGTCGCGGTTGCCCAGAATGTTCGTCGAGAACCAGCCGCGCACGCCCAGCATGCGGATCTTGAAGGCCGGCGCCACCACCGTCTTGAGCATGGTCTGGCCGGTCTTGAAGTCCTTGCCGGCGATGGGCACGCCTTTTTCCTCGGCCAGTTGCTCGAGGGCGGGCACGTCGGCCGACAGGTTCGGTGCGCCGTTGGCGTAGGGCACGCCCTCCATGATGGCCGCGTAGGCATAGAGCTGCGAGGGCGTGATCGACGGATCGTTGGCCTCCAGACCCGCCTCGAAGGCTTCGATCGAGCGGTGGCAGTCCGACGGGCGCGTGTAGACCTCGGTCGAACCGCACCAGATCATGACGGCCCGCGTGGCGCCGGTCTCCTCGATCGTGCGCCGGATGTCCTCGCGGAGCATCTCGGCCAGCTCCTTCTTCGTGCGAGCTTTTTTGACGTTGGGTCCGTCGAGCCGACGCACATACTGACGGTCGAAGGCGGCCGGCATGGGTCGAATCGTGCGCAGGAAGTCCTCGAGCGGCTTCAGGTCGCGCTCTTCGAGGACCTGCGCGCGCATGGCCGCCTCGTAGGCGTCGTCCGGGAAGATGTCCCAGGCACCGAAGACCAGATCGTCGAGTTCGGCCAGCGGTAGAAACTCCTTGATCAGCGGGTTACGTCCGGCCGAGCGGCGTCCCAGCCGGATCGTCTGCAATTGCGTCAGCGATCCGTAGGGCCGGGCACGCCCCTGACGGACCGCCTCGACGCCTGCAATGAACGTGGTCGCCACGGCGCCCAGGCCCGGCGTGAGCACCAGCAACTTGCCCTCCGGGGGTGCGATCGAAACAGCTTCGCTCATGGATGGCTCCTCTTCAGGATGGTGAACGAATTACCGTTGCAGCCAGGCATCTGCCGGCTTTCCTTCCAGATGGCGGCGCAACCACAATCGGAAGCGCCGGTTCCGGATCCGTAGCTGCACAACCAGCAGCAGAAAGATCAGGTTGAGCACGACCAGTTCGAACACAAAAAAAGCCAGCGGCTTGCCATACAGGCAGGCGATGAAAATGGCCAGCGTGCGATAGTTCGAGCTCATGATCGCCCAGCGGCGCACCAGCGGCCGGTGCACGTAGCGGTACATCTGCCGCGCCTTCTCGGGATAGGCGAACTTTTCCAACGCCTCTTCCAGCAATCCCATCAACTCCAGGTCGGCCGCGCCCACGCCGTACTGCACGCGCAGATAGACCAGGTAGAGCTGCCCCATCCATCGGGCCAGTCCGCGCTTTTCGGCCAGCGTTGCGCGAAATGCTTCAGGTGTGACCGGCCGCGCGTTCTGCTTGTTGTGCACCCAGTAGTCGTAGGACTGCCGCTGAAATTCGTAGGTGCTGGCCTGCACGATATGGCTGACGCCGGCCAGTACGGCCAGCACCCAGGCGATCCAGCCCGCCGACGGATAGGTCGCCAGCGCCAGGCTGATGTAGATCAGCACAAATGTGCCGTGGTCGCACAGGCCGTCGAGTACCTTGCCGATCTCGGAAGTGCGTCCGGTGAGGCGGGCCAGCTGGCCGTCGGCGCCGTCCATGACGTGCCAGCCGATCATCAGCAGAAAGCCCAGCACGCAGGCCTGCCAGGAGGTGTAGTGGTAGTAGGCGAACGCAGCACCGGCTCCAAGGGCCAGCCCTACCAGCGAAACCGTGTTGGGATGCACGCCCCAGCGTGCCATCCGCTGCACCAGCGCCCAGCTCAGCGGATGAATGAAATACCGGTTGGTCGGCTCTTCAATCTCCGGCGTACGCCAGGCGCGCCGCGCTTCCGTCGTACCTGTCATGAACGTTATGAGGACAACCCTCCGGCCTGTCAGAACCGGCCATAAGTTAGTAAATTGTAGCCAGATTGTTAATAGCCGGCGCAGCGCGCAGAGAATTCAAAAACAGGCGGGCTACGGCTGCGGCACGTCGGCCTCGGTCAGCGCCAGCCAGTCGCGCGGTTGGAAGAACCAGAGCGCCGCCGCTTCGGGCGAGCCGGGCACGGGACGCCAGTCGTACTGCCAGCGCACCTCGGGCGGCAGGCTCATCAGGATGCTTTCGGTGCGACCGTTCGACTCCAGTCCGAAGCGCGTGCCCCGGTCGTAGATCAGGTTGAATTCCACGTAGCGGCCACGTCGCAGGAGCTGAAAATGCCGCTCGCGCTCGCCGTAGGGCATATCCCTGCGGCGCTCGACGATGGGCAGGTACGAACGCAGAAAGGCGCGGCCGGCCTCCCGGGTGAAGAAAAAGGCGCCTTCGGGATCGTCGCGCAGGTAGTCGTAGAAAATACCGCCCACCCCGCGCATTTCGCCCCGATGCGGCAGGTAGAAATACGCGTCGCAGGCCGCCTTGAAGCGCGCGTAGTCGGCCACGCCGGGATGCCGGTCGCACACCTCCTTCCAGACGCGGTGAAAGTGCTGCACGTCTTCCAGGAACGGATAGTAGGGCGTCAGATCCGCGCCGCCACCGAACCACTGATCCTCCGGATGAAACAGGTCGTCGCCCAGCGCAAAGTAGCGGAAGTTGGCGTGGACGCTGGGCACGTAAGGCGAGCGCGGGTGAATGACCAGCGAAAGGCCCGTGGCGAAAAACGGGGCGGGATGCACGCCGATGGCCCGGGCCGCCCGCTCCGTGAGCCGCCCCTGGATGGCCGACGTATTGACGCCCGCCTTTTCGAAGACGGCACCGTTTTCCAGCACGCAGGTCAGTCCCCCACCGCCTTCGCGATACTTCCAGGGATCCCGCCGAAACTGTGCGGCGCCGTCAACGTCTTCTATGGCCTTGCAGATGTGCCGCTGCAGCGCTTCGACAAAGCGCTGCACGCGATGCGCCATCGGGATGTCGGTGCGTGGTTCTTCGCGCAACCGATTGACGCGGGCATGATCGTCCATCATAATCGATCAACACACAGGTTGGGGCTTATGACGGTTCTGGAATATACGCCGGGCGACGATGAAATGCTGCCGTTCATCCACGACAGCCTGCGCCAGCTGCAGGAAGCCGGGCACGAAGCCCGCTACATTCTGGTAGGTCGGACGGCCTATCGGCGGCTGTGCAAGGCAATCGGGCGGCAGTTCCGGCGCGGAGCCGGTCGCTTCGAGACCTATCAGCACATTCCCATCGTGGTCGATCCGTTTCGTGACGAAGAAGTCTGCGTCGTACCGGCCCCGGCCGTCTGCGCTGAGGAAGTGCATGGTTACCGAATGCCTTCGGGACCGGAAGCTTCCAGATAGGCCAGCAGTCGATCGACGCGCACCCGGAAGGCTTCGTCCCAGAACGACGGTACGGGTGCCGTCCACTGCATGCGCTCGCGGCGGGTCGGATGCGTGAGCGCCAGCTTCCAGGCGTGCAGTGCCATCTGTCCGGGCGCCAGCCAGCGACGAGCCCGGTAGCGCCGGTCGCCGAGGATGGGATAGCCCCGGAAGGCCAGTTGCACCCGGATCTGGTGCTTGCGGCCGGTTTCGGGCACCAGGCGCATGAGCGTCAGGCCGTTGCGCGTCATGAGCGCTTGCCAGTGCAGAACAGCGCGTTTCCCGAACGGATGGTCTTCCGGCACCAGACGCATGTGGTCGCGGGCCGGCGCCATAAAATCCTCCCAGATACCGCTGCCTGCCAGCTCGCCTTCCACCAACGCCAGGTACACCTTTTCCACCGTACGTTCCCGAAACTGCTGTCCCAGCCGAGCGGCCGCCTTGGACGTACGGGCCAGTACCATCACGCCCGACACCGGCGTATCCAGCCGATGCACCAGCCCCAGATAGACATTTCCGGGCTTATTGAAGCGCTCCTTGATCAGTGCCTTGCCCAGCGAGAGCACGGTCGGCGCCCCGCTCCGATCGCCCTGACTGCGCAATCCCGACGGCTTGTTGATGACCAGCAGGTGGTTGTCCAGGTACAGTACAGGGAGTTCCGCTACCTCCAGCATGGCGTCGCTTTCCCTTCCGGATTTTCGTTCGACACACATCAACGAGAACCTTCCGTTTCGGTTGCGGGTAGCAGGTGTATTCGCGGACGAAAGCCGGTACCCTGACGGGAGATGTGCGCCAATGCCGCCCAGCCCCATTCTGTTGTTACTCATCCTGTTGCCCTCAGGTGATACGGCACAGCCTGCTGTTCTTCGCCTTGACCATGCCGGAATCGTATCGATAACGGAGCCCTACGCCGCCCTGCTCGTCGATCCCACCGACACGCTGACGCTTGCCCAGGTCCTTCAGTCCGACGCCTGGCGCTCGCCGGCCCGTCTGACGCCCGATCTACCGCCCGGGACGTACTGGCTCCGGCTGAAACTGGTCGCCGCGCCGGGGCTCTCGCACTGGCTGGTCGAGATTCCGGCCGATCAGGTGACCGGCTACGTGCTGGTGGACGGCCGTCTGCCGCCTCGCGACACGCTGCGCACGGGCTTTCTGGTACCGCCCCGAGCGCGCGACATTGCCACCTTCCGGCCGCCCTATCTTTCGCTGCACCTTACGCCGGGCGTGCCGCATCACCTGTACCTGCGCGTCCGGCACAACTTCGTCAGCTACGTCTCGCCGGGCGTTCCGGTGCCGATCCGGCTGCACCCGATCGACGAAGCCCTGGCGGCCGAACGTTCCCATCGCGTGGTGCAGGGTCTGCTGGCGGGGCTGCTGCTGGCCATGGCGCTCTACAATCTGTTTCTGTTTCTGGTAGTGCGCGAGCGAAGTTACCTGTACTACGTGATGCTGACGGCCCTGCTGGCGCTGTTCTGGCTTTCGGCCTCGGGCTACCTGGCCGATCTGTTCTGGTCCTCCGAGCGCGCCTATCCCCACGCGATCGACTTTTACCTGCTGCTGGGGGCCGGGCTCGGTTACCTGTGCTTCACGGTCTCCTTTCTGGAAACGTCGCGCTATGCGCCAATCTACCATCGGCTGCTGCACCTGTTGATGGCCCTGCTGGCGCTGCCTGCCCTGCTGGGTCTGCTCGGCTACTGGGTGCTGGCCGAACAGTTCGCCGCCCTGGCCGCCCTGATAGCGGCGCTGCTCGGCTTCGGGGCCGGCTGGCAGGCCCATCGTCGTGCCCATCCCCTGGCCCGCTATTACCTGCTGGCCGCCTTGCCCTTTGTGCTCGGGCTTGTGGTGTACGTAGCCGCCTGGTGGGGTCTATTGCCCGTCGTGCCGGCTACTCGCTACAGCGCCCAGTTCGGTTCGGCCGCCGAGGCGCTGCTCCTCGCGCTGGCGCTGGGCGCCCGCATCCGCCTGCTAACGCGCGAACGCGAGCAGGCCCTGCTGGACCGCACCCGGGCCGAAGCCGCCAAGCGGCACCTTCAGGAAATCAATGCGCTGAAAACTCACCTGCTGAGTGCTACCGCCCATGACCTGCGCAATCCGCTGAGCAGCGTGCAGGGATTGATCCAGACCGTGCGCGAGGAGCTTCCGCCCGACAGCCCCCACCGGGAACTGCTCGAACTGGCCGAGACCGCCGGTCAGCGCATGCTGGGCACCATCGAGCAACTGATCACCGCCTCGGCACTGGAAAGCGGGCGGGTTACCTTCCGGCGCATGCGCGTGGATCTGGTCGAACTGGTCGCTGAAACCGTCCATTTCCATCAGGACCGCGCCACCCGCAAGCAGCAGCACCTCGTTTTCCTGGGACCGTCTGCAGAATCCTACATGGTAGAGACCGACCCAGAGCAGCTACGACGGGCCCTGACGAACCTGCTCACCAATGCACTCAAGTTCACGCCTTTCGGCAAGCGTATCACAGTGCAACTCGCCTGTCACACCGACGCGGTGCGGCTGAGCGTTCGGGACGAAGGCCCCGGCCTGACCGAAGCCGATCGTGCGCGACTGTTCGGGTATTTTCAGCGTCTTTCGGCGCAACCCACCGGCGACGAACCGTCGAGCGGGCTGGGCCTGGCCATCACGAAGCAGATCGTCGAGCGCCTGGGCGGCCAAATCGAAGTCGACAGCACCCCCGGCCGGGGAAGCACGTTTACGATCGTGCTTCCCTTCTCTTCTTCTACTTCGTAGTTATTCGTCTGAAAGCTCTGTCAGAAGTTGCCGGACGCGCTGCGACAGCCGCGGCAATTCTTCTTTGACCGTACGCCAGATCACATTGACATCTACCCCGAAGTATGCATGAATCAAGACATCACGCATACCCGTCATGCCCTGCCAGGGAAGATCAGGGTGCCGCTCCCGGAAATCCCTTGGAATCTGACGGGCCGCTTCACCAATAACCTCAAGCGCACGAATTATCGCCAGGAACGTGCGTTCATCCGCTTCCAGCGCTGCAGCATCAGGCTTGTCCGCTGCAAAGCGCATGGCTTTCTCTGAATACTCGAGAATATCCTGAAGGTAGTCCCGGATCTGGCGCCTGTTTGTCACACCGTTACCACCTCCTGCAGGATATGCTTTCTGATGTGTGGCCGAAGCGCACTTTTCATGACCAGATCCACGTTGCACCCCAACCGCCGACTCAGCCAGTCCTTCAATTCCACGAACTGAAACAACGTCGGCGGCTCTTCAAAATCGACCAGCACGTCCAGATCGCTGTGCTCCCCCGCCTCTCCACGCACTACTGATCCAAATAATCCGATCAATTTGACACGAAATCTTTTTTTCAAAAAAGGCATCTCTCCAGCGAGAATGCGCCGGAACTCTTCCACTACCGGAGGTATGTGCGGGTTTGTATCGGACAACATTTCTCTCCAGAGCTGAAGCTGTTTTTTTCTTATGAACAACCTGTGGTAGCGTCAGGATTCACTGCGGGCACCGCTCATTCCGACGCAACCGGGACGTAATCGTGCACGGCTTCCACGAAGGCGCGCACGTGGTCGGGGTTGTGGTCGGGGTGCAGGCCGTGCCCCAGGTTGGCGATGTGCCCGCGCGGCCCGAAGGCTTCGAGCATCCGGTGCGTCAGCCGGCGGATCGTTTCGGGCTCGGCGTACAGCGCACAGGGATCCAGATTGCCCTGCAGGGCCACACGTCCGCCCGTCAGCTGTCGGGCCTGGCGCGGATCGATCGTCCAGTCGAGCCCCACCACGTCGTAACCTGCCTCGGCCAGTTCGGCCAGCGATGCATGGGCACCCCGGGCGAACACGATGCGCGGTACCTCGGGCCGGGCCTTCCCGACCTCCTCGCCGATGCGGCGCAGGTACGGAAGCGCAAAGGTGCGAAACAGGTCCGGGCTCAGCACGCCGGCCCAGGAATCGAACACCTGCACTACCTGTGCGCCCGCGTCGATCTGTGCGATCAGAAACTCCACGAGCACGTCGGTCAGCAGCGAAAGCAGTCGGTGGCTGGCCTCGGGCTGCCGGTAGAGCCAGCCCTTGGCGCGGGCGAACGTCTTGCTGCCTCCGCCCTCCACCATGTAGGCCATGAGCGTCCAGGGCGCNCCGCAGAANCCGATGAGCGGCACGCGACCGGCCAGGGCCTTTCGCGTCATCGTGATCGCTTCCAGCATGTAGCGCAGCGCCTCGCGCACATCCGGCCGCCGGAGCCGCCGCAGGTCTTCAACCGTGCGCAGCGGATCGGGAAAGTACGGCCCGCGGCCCGGGATCATCTCCACGCGCAGCCCCAGCGCCTGCGGCACCACCAGGATGTCGGAAAAAATAATGGCCGCATCGAGCGGAAAGCGCCGCAGCGGCTGCAGCGTCACCTCGGTGGCCAGCTCCGGCGTGCGCACCACGTCGAAAAAGGCCTCGTCGGCTCGAAGTGCCCGGTACTCGGGAAGGTAGCGGCCGGCCTGCCGCATGATCCAGACGGGCGTGCGCTCGACCGGCTCGCGCCGCGCCGCCCGGAGCAACAGATCGTTCTGAAGCGGGGGGAAATCCGTCATGGGCGTTTCTCAAACATCGGTGTGAAAGCGCTGAGCCTATCGAAAAGCAGCGGGTCGGGTTCCCTTTTCGTTAAATCCGAACCGAAGATCGTTGCGTTTCGTTGACCGGCCCGTACCGTCTGCCGCAACGACCATGGCGGAAGCTCCAGAGACCGCATCCCTGTCCTACCGGGGTGAGTTGCTCCGCAAGGCGCTGCACCTGCTGGCGCTGAGCATCCCGATCGGGATGCTGCACGTGACGCGTCCGACGGCGCTGGCCGTGCTCTGGCCGCTGGCACTGGCGGCGCTCGGGGCCGATGTGTTGCGCGCCCGCTGGCCGGCCTTCCATCGTTTCATCCAGAGACTGTTCGGCGGCATGATGCGTCCAGAGGAACTACCGCCGCCCGGCGGTCCCGTTGCCATCAACGGCGCCACCTGGGTGCTGCTCTCCAGCGCGTTGCTGGCCACGCTGTTTCCGCTGCCGCTGGCCGCCACAGCCTTTGCCGTTTTCATGGTGGGCGATGCGGCCGCGGCCCTTGTAGGCCGCCGCTTCGGACGCCATCGCTGGCCCGGAAGCCGCCGCACCGTCGAAGGATCCCTTGCCTTCTTCGGGGCGGCCCTGCTCACGGCCTTTTTTTTCCCCGTTCCTATGTGGCACGGCGTGCTGGCCGCCCTGCTGGCCACCACGCTGGAGGTGCTGCCGCTTCCCCTCAACGACAACCTGCGCGTGCCGCTCGCCGTCGCCCTGCTGCTCTGGCTACTGCATTAACCGGTACGTTGATTCCTTTCGCAAAATTACGTAGGCTTCGACAGGAGCCGCTGTAGAAATCTTTTCCTACATCGAAGCCATGCGCCGCTACTTGCTGCTGCTTCTGCTGGGCTGGCTGGCCGGAAGCGCTCAGGCCCAGCCCGATCCGCTCATCATCAACGTGGACGGCCGCCGGACCACCTCGCTGCACGGAAGCTGGGCCGTCATCGTCGATCCTTTTGACGTGGGCTACCGCACCTACCGCAACACGCCCGACCCCAACGGGTTTTTCCGCCACCGCCGCCCGCAACATCCGGCCGATCGCGTCGAGTACAGCTTCGAAGACGCCCCGCGCCTGGAAGTGCCCGGCGACTGGAACAGCCAGCGCCCCGAACTTTTCTTCTACGAGGGCACCGTCTGGTACCAGCGCACCTTCACCTACCACCTGCCAGCCGATCGGCGGCTGTTTCTCTACTTCGGCGCGGCCAACTACGAAGCCGTCGTGGCCCTCAACGGTCAGGTGCTGGGCCGCCACGAGGGCGGTTTTACCCCGTTCAATTTTGAAATCACGGAGCTTGTCCGCGACGGCGAAAACGATCTGGTCGTCTATGTGAACAACCGTCGCCGCCCCGAGGGCGTCCCCACCGACAACATGGACTGGTGGAACTATGGCGGGCTGACGCGGCGCGTGCTGCTGGTGGAAACGCCCCGCACGTTCGTGCGCGACTATTTCGTGCAGCTCGATCCGGCGGATCCTTCGTTTCTTGCAGGCTGGGTGCAGCTCGACGGCCCTGAGCGCACGCTGGCCGTGACGCTCCGGCTGCCGGAGCTGGGGCTTGCTCAGACGATCCGGCCCGACACGAGCGGTCGCGGTACGTTCCGGCTGCGCGTGCCGGAGCGGCTCGAGCGCTGGAGCCCGGAGCACCCGCGCCGCTACCGGGTCGAACTGACCACGCGCTACGAGACCGTGGTCGACTCGATCGGCTTTCGGACGATCGAGACCCGGGGCACCGCGCTGTTGCTCAACGGCCGCCCCATTTTTCTGCGGGGCATTTCGATCCACGAGGAGGCGCCTTTCGAGGGGCGGCGGGCTTTTTCCGAGGAGGACGCCCGCGTGCTGCTGGGCTGGGCGCGCGAGCTGGGCTGCAACTTCGTGCGGCTGGCGCACTACCCGCACAACGAGGCCATGGTGCGCACGGCCGAAGCGATGGGGCTGCTGGTGTGGGCCGAGATTCCGGTCTACTGGACGATCCAGTGGGAAAACCCGCACACGCTGGAGCTGGCGCGTCAGCAGCTGCGCGAGCTGATCACACGCGACAAAAACCGGGCGGCCGTGATACTCTGGTCGGTGGCCAACGAGACGCCGCGCGGCGAGGCGCGGCTGCGCTTTCTGCGCACGCTGATCGACGAGGCGCGCCGGCTGGACCCGACGCGGCTGGTGACGGCCGCGCTGGAGCACCGCTACGTGAACGATACGACGATCGTGATCGACGACGAACTGGGGGCTTATCTGGACGTGCTGGGCAACAACGAGTATATCGGCTGGTACGATGGCCCGCCTGAGAAGGCGCGGCGCGTGGTCTGGCGGAGCGCCTACGACAAGCCGCTCATCATGAGCGAGTGGGGCGGCGGGGCGAAGGCGGGCTTGCACGGGCCGGCCAAGCAGATCTGGACCGAGGCGTACCAGGCGCGGCTTTACCGGGAGCAGATTGCCATGCTGCGGCGGATTCCGTTTGTGGTGGGCATGTCGCCGTGGATCCTGAAGGATTTTCGTTCGCCGCGGAGGCCGCTGGCACGCATTCAGGACTACTGGAACCGGAAGGGCGTCCTTTCGGATCGGGGCCAGCGCAAGCAGGCGTTCTACGTGCTGCAGGCGTTTTACCGGGAGCTGGCCCGAAGCGCAGCCACCGACTGAAGTCAGCCCATGGGTGCGGCACGCCTCCGGATTCGGGCGCCGGCTTTTCCAGAGCCGCCGGTCGTTCCCCTGCGCTATCCGGTGCTGCTGATGCACGGACTGGGCGCACTGGCCCTGCCCTGGCGTCCGAGTCAGCTGCATCCCATCGCCGAGCATCTGCGACGGCACGGCATCCGGGCCTATGCGCCCAATGTGGCCCCGTACGCACCGGTGGCCCGACGCGCCGAACGCTGGCGGCAACACCTGCAGCACGTCCTTGAGGAGACGCGCGCCCCGAAGGTCCACCTGATTGCCCATTCCATGGGCGGGCTCGACGCCCGCTACCTGAACGCCCGGCTCGACGGCTACCGGCACGTCGCCGCGCTGATCACGATCGCCACACCGCATCGGGGCACGTCGCTGGCCGAGCTGGTGCTGGCGCGTTCGGCGACCGTGCGGCGCTGGCTGGAGCGCCTGGCCCGACGCCTCAGCCACCTGCTGTTGCCCGACGAGCCCGCCGCCCTGCTGGACACCGTCGCGCAACTGACCCCGGCCTACGTGACCGAAATGTTCAACGCGGAAGTGCCCGATCACCCGGATGTCCCCTGCTTCTCCTGGGCGGGCATAGCCGGTCCCGGAACCGACGTGCCTATCACACCCTGCATCGCCCCGCAGGCCCGCTACATCTACCGGTGCGAGGGGCTCAATGACGGATACGTGTCGGTCCGGAGCGCCCGGTGGGGCCGCTTTCTGGGCACGCTTCGGGTCGATCACCTGCGCCAGGTGGGCGTGCACATCGGCCCCGGCGCTCCCTTCGATGAAAAATCGTTCTTTCTGGACCTGTGCCGCCGGGTGCTTGCCCCCATCGAATCGGGCGCTTTTGTAGATTAAGCCCGTCCCTGACAGCGACAAGCCCACCGGAAGTCATGCTACGGCGAATCGGAATCGGCCTGGCCTTTGCGTTGCTTGCCATCCTTTCGGCCCGCGCCCAGTCGCAGCGCACCTGGACCGTCGAGGACATCCTGCGCCAGGAGACGCTTACCGACCTGGAGATCGCTCCCGACGGCCGGCGCATCGTCTGGGTACACCGCCAGGCCAACTTCGACGAAGATCGCTTCGAGACCGACCTGTTTCTGACTTATCTGGACCGGAAGGACACCGACGGGCTGCCGCTGACCGTCCAGCTCACGCGCAGCGGCAACAACCGCGATCCGCGCTGGAGCCCGGACGGCCGCTACATCGCCTTTCTGTCGTCGCGTAAGACCGGCGACGACAACAAAAAGCAGGGAAGCCAGCTCTGGCTGCTCGACACCTACGGCGGCGAGCCCTACCGCCTGACCGAACTGGACGTGTCGGTGCAGGACTTCGCCTGGTTCGACAGCACGCGGCTGGTCTTCGCCGCCCGCGAAACGCCCACCTACGACGAACAGCAACGCAAAAAGCAGAAAGACGACGCACAGGCCGTCGAGGACACCACCGAGTTCTATCCCGTGCGGCTTTTCCGCATCGCCATCGCTTCGAAAAAAATCGAGCGCCTGACGGAAAACGAAGGAGAAATTCTGGAATTTGCCGTCGACCCGACGGGACGCTACATCGTCTACAGCATCGATCCGCACCCGGTCGATGCCGACGCGCGGCACCAGCCCCGCCAGTACCTGCTGGACCTTGAGCGCAACGAGACCGTCGAGATCTTCGCCGAGCGCTACTTTGATCCGGAACGCTTCGTGTGGACGCGCGACGGGTCCGGCTTCTATGCAAGCGACGAGTTCTCTTCGGATCCGGAAAACGAAGGGGCCGGCATCACGAAGCTCTACTACTTCGATGTCGCCCGACGCACCTACACGGAAGTGCCGCTCGACTGGGAGGCCGGCGTCGGCTACGGGGGCTATCAGGTCGCCGAAGGCGGCGTGCATGTGCAACTGGCGGCCGGTCCCCGCATGGAATCCCGTTTTTATGAAAAGACGGCCGACGGCTGGCGCGCCCATCCCGTTTCGGACGCACGCCTGCGCCACAGCACGTCGATCCGGATCGGACCCGACGGCCACACGATCGCCTTCGTGTACTCCCGCGCCGATTCGCTGCCGCAATATCTGGTGGGCACCTACCACCGCGGCCAGCTGCGCAACGTCCGGCCTTTCGTGCGCCTCAACAGATACCTCGAAGACTACCCCATCCCCCGCGCCGAGGTGATCTACTGGGAAGGCGCCGAGGGCGACACGGTCAACGGGATCCTGTACTACCCCTTCAACTACCGACCGGGCCGTCGCCATCCGCTGATGGTGGTCATCCACGGCGGTCCCAGCGGCGTCGATCTGGACGCCTGGCGGGCCGACTGGACGGTCTACCCGCCGCTCTGGGCCCAGCGGGGTGCCTTCGTGCTCCGGCCCAACTATCACGGGAGCGGCCACCACGGGCTGGAGTTCGTCGAGTCGATCAAAGGGCGCTACTACGAGCTGGAGCTGCCCGACATCATCAAAGGCATTGAGCACCTGGTAGCGCAGGGGCTGGTCGATCCCGATTCGCTGGGCGTGATGGGCTGGTCGAACGGGGCCATCCTGACCATCGCACTGACCGTCGAGTATCCGGAGCGCTTCAAGGTGGCCATGCCGGGCGCGGGCGACGTGAACTGGATCTCGGACTACGGCAACTGCGCGTTCGGCGTCCGCTTCGACGATTCCTACTTCGGCGGGCCGCCGTGGGAACGTCTGGACCACTACATCGCCAAGAGCCCGCTTTTCCGGCTGCACCGGGTCGTCACCCCCACGCTGATTCACTTCGGCGATCAGGACACGGCCGTGCCCACCGAGCAGGGCTGGCAACACTACCGGGCGCTTCAGCAACTGGGGAAGGCGCCCGTCCGCTTCATCCTGTATCCCGGCGAGCCGCACGGCTTCCGGCGCCCGTCCCATCAGAAGCGCAAGATGGAAGAAGACCTGGCGTGGGCCGACACCTACCTGTTCGGCCGCACGTCGATGGCCGAGCGCCTGCGCCGGCGCGTGCTGCCCGAAAGCGCCCCGCTGGCGCTGAAGCTGCGGGCCCGCCGGATCGCCCGGACGGCCGACGGACGATACGGCGTCGAGCAGAACGGCGTGTTGCTGCCAGAGGTGGTCCGGCTGAACGACACGCTGTGGGTCGGCCGCTTCGAGGTGACGCGGGCGCAGTTCCGGGCCTTCAAGCCGGACTACCCCGTGCCGCCCGGCACCGAAAACTATCCGGCCAGCGGCATCACGGCCGACGAAGCGCGCGCCTACGTGGCCTGGCTCCGCCGCCAGACCGGCCAACCCTACCGCCTGCCCACCGTGGCCGAACTGGAAAAGCTCCGGCAAAAAGCCGGCGCTTCGGAAAACACGCTGGCCTACTGGCTGGGCTACACGCCCAACCCGGACGAGCGCCGACAACTGGAAGACGTGCTGGCCGACTTCCGGCCGGACGAACTGCTCCTGCCGGTCGGTTCCCGTCCGCCGGGCAATGCGGAAGACCCGGACGCGCCGCTGCTGTACGACCTGGACGGCAACGTGGCCGAGTGGGCGGTAGGTGACGACGGTCGCCTGCAACCCTCCGGCGCCTCAGCCGTCACGGTACGCGATCCTCGCACGAAGGAGGTGCTGGCGCCGCCCCCGGCCTTTATCGGACTGCGGGTGGTGCTTCCGCGCCACTGACTTCCGGGGTTTCGGCCGGGTGTCCGTTGCCGGGCGGCCGCCGCGGTGCGTCCTCCAGAAAGGCGGCGATGCGGTCGTGCTGGCGCCGGGCATCCTCGTAGCCGATCTCCAACAGTTGTGCAATGTAGCCCGGATCGAACAGCATCATGCTGAGCGAGTCGGGCGTCTTCGTCTCGGTAGCGCCCAGCCCCCAGGTGAGAAAGCGGAGCGCTCCCTTGAGCGGCGGTCGGTAGTTGGCGGCCAGCTTGCCCAGATCCACCGAAGGTCGCAGGATCAACAGGCGGATCGGCCGGAGTCCGTCGCGCCGGTGCGGGGGAAGTTTCTTCACCAGGCGGTTGATCCGCTCCAGCATGGCCGCGTCCTGGTCGAACGTGTCCAGAAAGATGGCGTTGAGCATGAGCCCCAGGATCTGCGCGGCCGGCGGGTAGCCCGTCACGTCGTGCGCATCGCCTTCCGCCTGGCTGCGCTTGTAGCGCGTCGAGATGGCCAGAATGGCATCGGCGCCCAGATGAATGGCCGGCGCCAGCGGCGTCAGCAGACTGATACCCCCGTCGCCGTACCAGGCGTCGCCCAGCCTGATGGCCGGAAAGACCAGCGGGAGCGCGGCCGACGCCAGGATGTGTTCGACGGTCAGCTCGGTCTGTACGCCCCGGCGATCCGGCCGCTCCCAGTCCTGGATGTCGCGGCCTTCCACCCAGGTGACCGACTGTCCCGTCGAGTAGTTGGTGGTCGTCACGGCAAAGGCCCGGAGCGTGCCGCGCTTCAGGTTGAAGGCCACGCCGTGCAACCGGCCGTCAGTCGTCTGCAGATGGCGCTTGAGAAAGGCCCGCAGCGGCGCATTGTCCACCAGGCCCCGCAGCGTGTCTTCCGGGAGCGGCTGTTCTCCGTTCGAGCGGGCTCGCCGCAGCAGCGTGCGCAGCACTTTCCAGCGCGACTCCGGCTCCATTACGTCTTCGAGGCGCACGGCCCGCCAGGTCTTCACCAGCCGGGCAGCAGCTTCCGGGAACGTGCCCGTATGGTTGGCCAGTTGTGCCGCATTGATCGCCCCCGCCGACACACCCGTCATGATCGTAAAGGCCCGGTCCGGAAACGCTTCGGCGATGTAGTGCAGCACGCCGGCCTGATAGGCCGAACGCGCCCCGCCTCCACTGAGCACCAGGGCACAGTCGCCCGGCCTTCCGATCCGCTCTTTCCAGCTCGCCCACCAGCGTCGCATCTGTGAAAAACGCTTCCAGTTCATTTTACGAAGCTTATCCTGCTCAAAGTATCGACGATACTGGAAGAAAGTATATGGCAAAAATGCCATGATGTTGGTTGCATTCGACAGGGCAACCCGTTACATTCCTGCAAGCAGGACCATGTAGACGCCGTGACGGCCTCCACGCTTTTTGCGCTGACACTTGCCCGACTGTTGCCCGACGACTGGACGGCAACAGGGTGGCTTGTACGTCACGTCGGGAGCTTCGAGGCCTTGTCGTCGCAGCCGCCGGAGGCGCTTCGCAATCACCTGAGCCACCGCCCCGAAGGCATCCGCCTGCTGGCTCAGCTCTCCAATGCGGCCTTCCTGCAAAAAATGCAGGAGCAGGCGAAAGCCGAACTGGCTACGTTGATTACCAAACGCATCCGGGTGCTGACGCCGCACGATGATGTCTGGCCTGCCGGTCTGGAGGCGCTCCCCGAACATCAGCGTCCGTTTCTGCTTTTTGCCTACGGCAATCTGGAGCTGCTGGCGCAGCCCACCGTCGCGTTGCTGGCCCGACCGCCAATTTCCGAGCTGGCTTACGATCGCGCGCAGGACCTGACGTTGCACCTGATCGAAGCCGGCTGCGTTCCGGTGACCGGGGCGCTTTCCGGCTTCGATGTGGCCCTCCAGAAGCTCTGCCACAACGCGCCCCGTCCCCATCCGGCCGTCATGGTCGCCCATACCGGACTGGCCCAGCTCCTGCCGCCCATGCGTCCGGTGGCCGCTGCCACGCTGCGGGCCGGCGGTCTACTGCTGTCGCCCTTCCTCATGGAACTGCGGCCCAGCGACCGGCGTGATCGCCAGCGGGCGCTCGTGCAGGCTGCGCTGGCCCAGGCGGCGGTTTTCGTTGAACCCCGGGACGAAACCCCCGAGCATATGGCGCTCGACTGGGCCGTTCAGGCGCACCGGCCGGTCTTCGGCATCAGCACACGCACCATGCCCGAAGTGCACCCTATCCGCGAATCGGTGGACTTTGAATGGGTGGTCGAAGCGGCCCGTCGCACTTCGCCGACCGGCTGAGCCCGCATGTGCTGTTCGTCTTTCTGGACGGCGTCGGGCTGGGCCCGCCCCACGCGCACAACCCGCTGGCGGACGCCTGGCCCGGCCTTGAACGGCTCACCGGTGGTCGGCGCTGGACCGACCGGACGCACCCGTTTTACAGGCCTCGACACGTCTTCCGCCACCTGGATGCCACGCTGGCCGTGCCCGGTCTGCCCCAGAGCGGCACCGGCCAGACCGCCCTGCTGACCGGCTTCAACGCGCCACGCATCGCCGGACGCCACTACGGTCCCTACGCCCACTCCCGAACCCGCGCCGTGCTGGCCCGCTATAACATTTTTCGCCGGTTGAAAGCCCGAGGGCTTTCGGTAGCTTTTGCCAATGCCTATCCGCCCGTATTCTTCGAGCAGGCCCGTCGCCGCGACCGCTGGAGCATCACCACCCGCTGCTGCCGGGAAGCCGACGTGCGGCTCCGCACGCTGGAGGATCTGGCCCGGGGCGAGGCCGTCGCCGCCGACCTGACAGGCCGGCGCCTGCACGAAGCAGGGTTCCCGGTCACGCCTATCGACGAAGCCGAAGCCGCCCGCCATCTGACAATGCTGCTCCAGCAACACCACTTCGTGCTTTTCGAGTACTTTCTGACGGACCAGGCCGGGCACCATCAGGACATGGACGAAGCACGGGCGGTGCTGGCCTCGCTGGACCGGTTCTTTTCGGCGCTGCTGGAACTGCTCGATACCGAACGCCACCTGCTTGTGGTTACCAGCGACCACGGCAACCTGGAAGACCTGCGCGTGCGCGCGCATACGCGCAACCCGGTGCCGCTGATCGCCCGCGGTCGCGGCGCCGCGCTTTTCCGCCACGCCTGCGACCTGCGCGACGTGACGCCCGCCATTGTCGCCGCGCTGGAAGCCGCCGCTACTCCACCTCGCCAACCAGCGCCGCTTCGGCCATAGCCTCGTCGGGAATCAGTCTGCCCGTGGTCAGCTCCAGTACCAGCCGATCGGCGCCGTACAGGTCGCGCAGCGCTTCGAGCACCCCCCGGCTATCGACAGCCACCGCCCGCATGCCGCGATCGGGCATGTAGACGTATTCACCGGCCAGTCCTTCGATATTGCTGTCGAAAACCACGCCCACCAGGTGCAGGTCCTGATCGATCAGCGCCGAGCCAGAGCTCCCGCCTGAGATGTCGGTGCTGGCTGCCAGGTTGAGTGGTGTGGAGCGCTCGAACGCCTCAGGCGGCGTCAGCCATCGCGCCGGAAGATTCCAGCCACCGCGCCCCCGGAAGCTGTAGAACCGATCGTACATCCCGAGGAACGTGGTGAACGGCGGGGCCAGCGTTCCGTTGTAAGGATAGCCTTCGATGCGGCCGTCGGCGATGCGCAGCGTGCCCGTACCGTCGGGCGGCACCGAGTGGCCGTAGACGGCAAAGCGCAGCGCCGCCAGGCGGGCGTTCAGGAAGCGCTCGCGTGCCTCGAACTGGTCGAGCTGCTGGCCGAGCGTGAAGTAGAGCGGCCCCAGCACTTCGATCACCGGCACCGAAGCGTCGCCGCTGTTCAGGTACCCCTCGCGCAGCAGCCGGGCGAAGGCCACTGAGTCTTTCAGCGCGGTGCGGGCCACCAGGTCGCGGGCGACCTCGGCGGGCGAGCGATCGCCCAGCAGCCGCTGCACGCTCGGATGCTGCGGTCCCAG
>Ga0065723_100076_pt1 | contig 32542 bp, 25 predicted proteins | sample TheenrcuSG05Z960_FD_59110 | JGI IMG/M metagenome (GOLD analysis project Ga0065723, IMG submission 59110) | Thermophilic enrichment culture from UC Davis - Sample SG0.5Z960 | ecosystem: Engineered > Solid waste > Grass > Composting > Bioreactor | place: USA: University of California, Davis
ACTCACATCCACGTTCGCATTGAAAAAGTCCCCCTCCCAACCTTCCGCACTCGGATCCGCCTTCCGCACAAACACATCGTCCAGATACACCGTGCCCATCGCCTGCGAACCCTTCCGAAACTCGATCCGCACACTCGTCGCATCTTCCGGCAAAATCAACGAACCCAGCGACGTGTTGTCGATCCGAACCCAGCCGCCTGTCGAGGGCTGATCCTGCGGCACATCAATCACCAGCGGACCACCCAGCAAATCCTGCCCCGCACTGTTGTAAAACGTAAAGACCAGCTGAAACTTCTCCTCGTCCGTCTGCGGGTTCGTGTTCACCCCCTCGGTCCACACCCAGCCCCCAACGACCAGCTCCAGATTCCCCGGAATCCGAGGCGTCCAGTTCCGAATCGCTTCCGACTGCACCCACGACGACGCCCCCGTTCCGCTGAGCTTCAAACTCCACTCCGGCGTGCGCGACCGCTCCCGCGTCCACTCGGCCCCATCGCCCACCGGCTCCCAGTAACTCGGCATCCCAGACTCAAACCCACCGTCCGAAAGCAGATTCATGGGCGAATCGGCCGTCAGCAGATCCAGCAGCGTCTGCTGCGCCTGCGCGGCCATGCTCCAGCCGCCGATTGTCAGGATCAGGCCGAGCCAGAGCGCCCGCCCGATCCGACCCGTGTGTCGTAGCATCGTCTTCATCGCCGTGCTCCGTTGATGAAGGTTATCGTTTTTTACATGGCCTTTTCATGCACGAAGCGGTTTCTGAAATCGAATTATAGTAAAGCGATTTAATTCTCCGGCATAAAAAATCTGCTACCGGCTCATGCATTTTTTACCGACGAAGCGCGCACGATCAGCTCGGTGGGAGCCACGATCGTATGCTGGCCGCGGGCGTAAGGACGGCGGGTCTGCTCCGGTCCGATCCGTTCGGCCAGGTGGCGCATGGCCAGTTCGCCCATCTGTTCCTTGAAGACACGCACGCTGGTAAGCGGCACCGGTGCCTGCGCCGCCCCCTGCACGTCGTCGAAACCCACCAGGGCCACATCGTCGGGCACCCGGAGTCCCGCCTGCAGCAGCGTTTCCATCACGCCCAGCGCCAGCGCGTCGTTGGCGCAGAAGGCGGCCGTGGGACGCTCCGGCAGCGCCAGCAGTTGCGCGCCCAGCCGCTGGCCCGTCGCCCGCGTGGGCTCGGCTTCGCCATCAGCCAGCACCAGCGCCGGGTCCACCGACAGCCCGGCCCGCGCCAGCGCAATCCGGTAGCCTTCCAGCCGATTGGCGATGCTCGGATGCCGGATGTCGGCACCGACAAAGGCAATGCGCCGGTGCCCCTGCTGGATCAGGTGCTCGACGGCCACGCGAGCGCCTCCCTGGTTGTCGATCACCACTGCCGGAAAACCTTCCGCCTCATAATCGATCAGCACGGTGGGCAGCTTCATCGCCCGCACCTCTTCCAGAAACGCCTCGCTGACCTTGCCCGCGATCAGCAGACCGTCGACGCTTCGCTCCCGCAGAAAGCGTGGCGTATGCTCGCCCTTGCGATAATCCCGCGGAATGGTGGTCAGCAGCACGTAGAGGTTATGCAACCGCGCCTCGAATTCGGTCCCGAGGAAAATGTAGGTGTAAAACGGTTCACTGCGGGTGAAGTGATCTTCGCGGAGCACGAAGCCCACGTTGCCGGTGCGCTGCAGCGACAGGTCGCGCGCCGCGCGTGAGGGTACATAGCCCAGCTCCCGGGCGACTTTCAGCACACGCCGACGCGTCGCCTCGCTGACGTTGCCCTTGTTGTTGAGCACCAGCGAGACGGTCGAAATCGACACACCGGCTGCCCGGGCCACATCCCGAATCGTACTCCGAGCGCTTCCCATGTTGTCCAGCGCTTATCGAACCGTTTTACTAAAGGTAAGCGATCGCTCTTTTTCTGTCAAGGCCTTTGCTACAGGGGATTATCCGAAGCATGATGAACCAGTGACTGCTCTGCTCCGAGCACGACAGCGCGAACCTCCGCTGCATCTGGTGGCCCACGGTTCCGAGCGGTCCTGCGCCCGTAGCCCGCCGCCAAACTTTTCGGCCCCTGGCCTTTGCCCTATCCCTCAGCGCCTGAAGTGCCCCGACGCCGACAAGATGCATACGAATCGACAGTCACCGACCGTTAGCACATGGTGCCTCAAGAATCGCCGTGTACGGACCATGCGATCGGTCTGCTCCGTGCTCCTGCTGGGGCTGCTTTCGATGGTCGACGCGCTGGCGCAGGACGCGCCGCGTATCTTCCGGTTTGAAGGGCTCCTCGATCGGGCCTGTCCCTGCCCGCCCGGACAGGTACTGGCGACGCCTCCGGTAGACCGGGCGATGATTCTTCCGCCGGACCCTCGTTTCCGACCGAAAATACGCACCTTTCGTCCGGCACCCGGCATTCGGCCGCGTTTCCGCAACCTGACCTGTCGTCCGCTTCGAGCACCGGCATGGTTCGACTCGCTGCAGACGAAAGGACTCAGCCTGCGCTCAGGAGAACGCAAGCGGCTGCTGTGCTTTCACTTCCTAGAGCCGCAGAGCAGACGCTATGCCCGGAGATCGATGTGACGACCGGTATCGCCGACGGAAGGTGCACCGGACGCATCCGGCGTCTCCTCACGCGTCTTCTTCCGGCGCCGACGGCGCGTCGGCTCTTCCTTTTCCCGGTAGTGCTCCCGATCGGCCGCCACTTCCGCCACCCGGGGCATCCAGCCAATATCGCCGGGACGCATGGTAACCCCTGTAAATTGAGAGATCTTTCTCTCAAGTATCGCACATTTCGTGCCTTAATTAAACCCGTTATGAAAGGGAAACGGGCGCTCGGCGTGTGAAGGGACGAAGTTGCGAGAGCAGCATGCCGCCCAGCATCAGCCCACAGCCAAGAAGCTGGCGCGTCGAGAGCGTCTCGTCCAGCAGCCACCAGCCCCCCAGTGCCGCAAAGACGGCCTCTAAGCTGAACAGAATGGCGGCATGCGTGGGATGAGCCTCCCGCTGCGCCACCACCTGCAGCGTGTAGCCGATCCCCACCGACAGAAAACCCGCATAGAGCAACGCGCCCCAGGCCTCGCGAGCGGTCGGCAGCACGGGCGTTTCCACCAGCGCGGCCGTCAGGCCGCTCAGAACGGCACATGCGACAAACTGCGTGAAGGCCAGCCGGAAGGGCGACATGCGGTGCGCGTAGCGGTCGATCAGGTGAATATGAAAGGCCCAGCAGACGGCGCTGGCCAGCACGAGCACGTCCCCGGGATTGATCGTGAGCGTTTCGGCTACGCTCAGCAGGTACATGCCGGCGGCGGCCAGCACCGCCCCCAGCCAGGCGTCCGCATAGGTATGCTGCCGCCAGAAGACACCCAGCAGCGGCACGAAGATGACGTAGAGTCCCGTGATGAAGCCAGCCTTGCCGGCCGTGGTGTAGACCAGTCCGATCTGCTGTGCCGAGGCGCCCAGAAACAGAATCAACCCGGCCAGCAGTCCCACGCGGAGCTGCACGGCGGGCGGCACGTCGGACGGCTCGCGCCGCCCGAGCAGCGGTACCAGCACGAGGCTGCCCATCGTGAAGCGCAGCGCATTGAACCAGAACGGTCCCATGTGCTCCATGCCCACGCGCTGCGCCACAAACGCAAATCCCCAGATGGCCGTCGCCAGCAGAATCAGCAGATCCGAACGCAGCGTACGCGTTTTCATAGCTCACCCGTGCCATGCCAGCGGTGGCGCATGATACGTCAGCCGTCGGATTTCTGCAAGCCGACCCTGTGCTCAAAGCAGCTGCAAATAATTCAGGATCTCATTTTTTGAAAAAGCATAAATTCTGGGCGTTTCAAAAATGGTAGCTCATGGTAGAGACGCTCGAAGATATTCGACGTGTTCTGCAAGCGCATCGGCAAACGCTCCGAGAGCGCTACGGCATTGAACTCATTGGTCTGTTTGGATCATGGGTTCGCGGTGAGGAGCGTCCGGAGAGTGATATCGATGTGCTGGTGGCATTCACGCGTCCCGTCAGTCTGCTGGAACTGGTTGCGGCCGAACTTTTCCTCAGCGATCTGCTCGGTAAGAGAGTAGACCTTGTTCCCCGAGGCAATTTACGTCCTGAACTCAGCACACAGATCCTGAATAAAACCGTTCCATTATAAAGCATAAAATTTCGTTTTATCTGCGTGATATACTTCAGTACATGGAGGATGCTAAATCCTTTATTGAAGGATTTACTTTCGAAGATTTTACTCACGATAAAAGAACCCAGTATGCGGTGATTCGTGCCCTGGAAGTAATGGGCGAAGCGGCCAAGCATATCCCAGAAGCTACACGCCAGCGCTATCCAGAAATTCCCTGGCGAGAGATTGCCGGCATGTGTGACAAACTGATCCATGATTACATTGGTATCAATATGGAAACCGTCTGGCTGGTGGTAAAACGGCATATTCCTGCCCTTCGCCCGTCTATCCAGCAAGCTCTGAGAGAGATAGAAGCTCAGGAAAACGCCTCGTAAAGGAACAACAGCACGCGGGGAAACCTGCCTGGCTCAGCCATTCAGAGCAAAATCCACCAGCATTTACCGGAACCGGGACCCGACGCTGCCGTCTCAGGGGCGCCATGCAGGAATCCGCCGTATCTGCTTCACGCCCGGGCACTTCCGCCCCGCCTCACCCACCGGCCGCCATGCTCCGGCGGCTGGCCCGTGGCGTGGTTCTCTGGACGACGGCGCACGCGGGCGTGCTGGCGCTCTTTCTGGCCGGCTACGGCTGGCCGGGACTTGTGGGCGCGGCGGTGCTCTGGCTACTGGGCGTCGGACCGGCCTTCGTGCTGCTCCAGGCATTTCAGGGGAGGTTCTACCCGTCGGCGACCGTCCGGCGCTGGGTATTCCGGCCGTTCTGGTACGTGCAGCTGGCCCTGCCGCTGCTGAGCACTGCAACCGTGTTGGGCTGGCTGGCGGGGCTGCCGTTCGGCGCAGGCCTAGTAGGGGCACGCTACGCGCTGGCCGTCATGGCGGGACTCTACCTGCTGGTGGCGCTGGCGGGCTATGCGGGCACCTACCGGCTGGTGGTGCGCCACTGGACGTTCCGCTTTCCCACACTACCGCCGGCACTCGACGGGCTGCGCATCGTCCAGCTCAGCGACCTGCACATTGGACCGCACACCTCGCGGCGGCTGTTGTGTCGCATCGCGCAGGCGGTCGAAGCGGCTGCGCCCGACCTGATCGTCTTCACCGGGGACCAGGTGGACGACTATGCGGCTGACGCTCGTCTGTTTGTGGACGCGTTCGGTTCGCTGCAGGCACCGCTGGGCGTCTGGGCCATCGCTGGCAACCACGACATCTTCGCGGGCTGGCACGAAGTGCGGCACACCCTGGAATCGGCCGGCTTTATCGTGCCCGTCAACGAAGCACGCGCGGTCTCGTACCGGGGCGCCCGTTTCTGGGTGGTGGGCCTGGGCGACCCGGCCGGTTCGTTCTGGCCCTACGGTGGCGGCGCCGAAGCCGCACCCGACGTGGCGCGGGCCCTGCAATCCATCCCGGATGGCGCCTTCGTGGTAGCGCTGGCCCACAATCCGGCCCTCTGGCCCGAGCTGGCCCGCCGCGGCGTGGCGCTGACGCTCAGCGGCCACACCCACCACGGCCAGGTCTCCATCCCGGCGCTGCGTTGGTGCCTGGCCTCGCCGTTCGTGCGCTTCGCCATGGACTGCTACCGCTACCGGGATGCCGTGCTCTACGTACACCCCGGCTCGAACTACTGGGGGCTGCCGCTCCGGCTGGGCGCTTGGCCCGAGGTCACCGTAATCACGCTCCGGCGCGGACCCTTGGCGAACCATTGCATGAACGTGGCGTCTCTGGAAGACTGAGGGTGTAGGAGCTGACGCTATGGCGACCGAAACCACCACACTGCGCGTCTATCCGGTGTGGATCGAGGCGGTGGCGACCGTCCTGCGGGAGATCTTGCGCTCCCCGCTGCCGGCCGACACCGTCCTGCAGCAGTTCTTTCGGAAGCACCGGAAGATGGGCAAGCGCGACCGTGCCTTCGTGGCGGAGACCGTCTACGGCATGCTCCGACATTACCGCCGATTGGCCCATGCGGCCCGGCGCCGGGCCGACGATCTGCGATTCCTGACCCTGCTCTATCTGGAAGTGTTCGGCTTTGGCGACGCGATCCTGGACCTGCCCGTGCCTCCCGGAGAGGGCGGGGCGCTTGAAGCCGCCGCCCGGCGCTTCCGGGAGCCGGACTTACCGGACGATCCCGCCGCCGCCCTCGGGATCCTGTACAGTCTGCCCGACTGGCTGGTGGCGGCCTGGCTGGAAGTATTGCCCCGCGAAACCGTCGAAGCGCGCTGCGCCGCCCTGAAAGCACCGGCCCCGCTGACCATCCGTGTCAACACGCTCAAAGCCGACCGTGAAACGGTGCAGCAGCGGCTCCTGGAGGAAGGCTTCCCGAGTCGCCCAACGCCCTACAGTCCGGTGGGGCTCATTCTCGAAGAAAAAGCCTTCATCTTTCGCACCCGCGCCTTCCAGGAAGGTTTGTTCGAGGTGCAGGACGAAGGCAGCCAGCTCATCAGCCTGCTGACCGAGGCGCGTCCCGGTCAGGTGGTGGTGGACGGCTGTGCGGGTGGTGGCGGCAAGACGCTGCATCTGGCCGCCCTCATGGAAGGCAAGGGGCGTCTATACGCCTTCGACATTCACGAAGCCCGGCTGCGGGAATTGCGACCGCGGACCCGTCGCGCCGACGTGCACAACGTCCGCCTGCACGTGCTCCCGCACAACCGGGCTTCCATCGTACGCCGCCTGTACGGCAAAGCGGACGCCGTACTGGTCGATGCGCCCTGCAGCGGCACGGGCGTGCTCCGACGCAACCCGGACGCCGCCTGGAATATCACTCCGGAGCGGGTGACCGCCCTCGTCGAGCAGCAGCGGCAGATCCTGGAAGCCTACGCGCCACTTGTACGGCCGGGTGGGCGGCTCGTCTACGCCACCTGCTCGCTGCTCCCGGCCGAGAATGAACAGCAGATCCACACCTTTTTGAATGCGCATCCTGAGTTCACGCTGATTCCGGCTGCCGAAGTGCTGGCTCGTCAGGGCATCGCGCTTCCCCATCAGACCGACGCCTTTCTGCGCATCGAACCCGCCACGCACGGCACCGACGGCTTCTTTGCGGCCGTGCTGGTGCGAAGCTGATCGTTCAATGCGCTGATACCGACGCGCGGACACGACAGGGCGGACGCAGCGGTCTGTCCCTACGGGGTAGAAACGTTGCCGTTTGTCCGATAGGAGAGGCGCGCCGCCCGCGCTTTCAGCCCGGAAAAGAAAGGGGTTACAGCACACATGCCCATGCTACCCGAGCAATCGTATGGCCACGCATTGATCATACGGTATGTCCTCCGCCTTCGCTTTCGGCGCCCCTTTCAGGACCAGTGGCTACGCGCGCGGCGTGCATGTCGACTGCTCGTGCTGCCCGCTTTTTGCTGGCTGCGCGCCTACCACGCCACCGTGGACTTTCTGGATCGCATGTTACGCGACCACCCGCTTCCTTTCAGCAATCGCTAACGATCCGTGCGGGACGGCAGAGGCGGCGGCTGATCGGGCGGCAGCGGCGACTGATAGAGCCTGCCGCCGGTCAGGCGAAGAAACTCCTCCCGGGCGGCCTGCAGCAGCTCGGGGCGCAGCAGCATGTCCAGGCCGGTCGCTGCAATGACCCTGGCGGCCACTTCGGCCCCCTTGTAGCCGATGGACGTACCGTGGCAGGCCGTCGTGGCCCAGCTATGCCAGGGCACATCCTTGGCCGCCGTCGCCACCGTAAAGCCCACCGTCGGCGTGATCCAGCTCACTTCGGCCACATCGGTCGATCCCCCGCTGGGCGGCTCCGGCCCTTCCGGCAGCGGTTTGATCGTCGTATCCAGCCCGACCGGCTCGATCTTCAGGAATTCCTGCAGACGGCGGGCAAACTGCTGCTCCTGCGCGTCGAACTGCGGCGGCCCCACCAGCTCCAAGTTGGCCTGTACCGCTTCCTGCAGCGGCCGGTTCAGCAGCACTTCATGCACGCCGGTAATGAACTCGATCTCGTACTCCGTACGCGTCATCAGGGCCGCCCCTTCGGCGATCTTTTTCAGCCATTCGTACATGAACTCGACGCGCTCCCGGTTGATGTCGCGCACATAGTACCAGACCTCGGCGCGTTCCGGCACGACGTTGGGTGCCTCGCCGCCATCGGTGATCACGTAGTGGATCCGGGCGGTGGGGTGCACGTGCTCCCGCATCATGTTGGCCGCGTGGTTCATCAGCTCGACGGCGTCGAGAGCGCTGCGGCCGTTCCAGGGATCGGCCGAGGCGTGGGCGGCCTGTCCGTAGAAGCGCACGATGAAGTTGTTCATGGCCCGCCCCGGCTGGTTGCGCACGGCCGTCTCCGTGCCCGGGTGCCACTCGATGGCCGCGTCCAGATCATCGAAAACGCCCGCACGCGCCATGTACACCTTGCCCACCACCGTCTCTTCGGCGGGCGTCCCGTAGAGTCGGACCGTGCCGGGGATCCGGTGACGCTCCATCATGCGCTTCAGCACGATCGCTCCCACGGTGGAAGCGGCCCCGAACAGATTGTGCCCGCAGCCGTGTCCGCTGCTGACCTCATCCTCCCTGGGATGGCGTTCCGGGACGGGCGCATTCCCCACCCCGGGCAGTGCGTCGTACTCCGCCAGAATGCCGATAATGGGCCGACCGCTCCCCCACTCGGCGATGAAGGCCGTCGGCATGCCGGCCACGCCCCGCTGCACCCGAAAGCCTTCGGCCTCCAGCGCATCGGCCAGCAAGGCGGCCGAGCGCTGCTCCTGAAGCGCCGTCTCGGCATAGCGCCAGAGTTCCTGTGCCAAGTGCCGGAGTGTTTCCCGGAGCTGCTCCATTTCCTGCAGCGCCTCCTGCTTGTAGGCGGCCAGATCCTGACCTGCTGCCGCCGACGCGCTCAACGCCAGCAGCAGTGCCCAGACAATTCCGTAGCGTCGCATGGCTCGTTGTCTTGCGTTTTGCTTCACAAATATTTAACCAGTATGCTTTTCAAATGCAAGACGCCGTGGTTAATGCTCTGCTTTGAAAGTAAAGTCACAAATTGAATCGATTTAATTTTCTCTCATGATTGAACATTACGCTAAATGCGCTAAATGTCTGCATTTTTTAGTCGATAGTAGATCCGTAGGCTTGCGTACTTGAATCCTTCCAGTGTCCTGAATGCATGCGTTCAATGGGTCGTAGAATTGCAGCAATCGTGCTACTGGCCGGCATCCTGAGCACCCCGGTGCTGGCGCAACGGCTTCGGTTTACGCATCTGACCAGCGACGACGGGCTTTCGCGTTCGTGGGTAACGGCCATCACGCAGGATTCGCCGGGCTTTCTCTGGATCGGGACGGCCGGCGGACTCAACCGCTACGACGGCTATCGCTTCACACTCTACGAGCACGATCCGCGCGATTCGACCAGCATCGCCAACAGCTACATCCGCTGCCTGTATGTCGATCGCCGCGGCACGCTGTGGGTAGGGACCGACGCCGGCCTCAGCCGCTACCTGCCGGCACAGGACGCCTTTCACAATTACCGACCCGGCGATGGTACAGGCTTCCAGGGCGGTGCCGTGCAGGACCTGATCGAAGATGCGCGGGGCTCCCTCTGGGTAGCCAGCACGAACGGACTGTACCGTTTTGATCCGGAGCGTGAAGCCTTCGCGCACTACGCCGCCGATCCCGAAAGTCCCACCGGCCTGAGTCACACCGACGTGCGCGCGTTGCTGATCGACAGTCGGGGCAACTTCTGGGTGGCTACGGCCGGGGGGTTGGACCGCTTCGATCCCGCCACGGGCGTCTTCGAGCACTTCCGCCACAATCCCCGTGATCCGCGCAGCCTGCCGCACGACGTACTTTTCGACCTGGTGGAAGATGCGCACGGCCATCTCTGGGTATCGACCGACGGCGGTGGCCTGGGCCGGCTCGATCTGGACCACATCGCGCAGGGCTTCAAACGCTACCGGCACGATCCGCACAACCCGCACCGCCGTGTGCGCCCGTGCTTTCTCACATGCACTATGATTTCCCGGAAATCGTTATTACTCGTTCGCAGCAGTGCGCATCCCTGCGGAACGGGCCTCTCGCCATCTGGCGAGGGGCTTTTTTCGTACGTTTCAGTCGGTCTCGCGTTCGATGCTGCAGCAGTGCGTGCTTTCGGCCACGCTGGCGGTGACGGCTTCCAGCACAGCGCCCCGGACCGGGCTGGGCCGGTACGTGGTGCATCCTTTCAGGCCATGATCATAGGCCCAGTCGTAGAGCTGGCGGAAGGCATTGAAAGGCGTGTCGGCCGGCACGTTCACCGTCTTTGAAATGGCCCCGTCCACGTAGGGCTGCAGGGCTGCCTGCATCTTCAGGTGATCGTAGGGGTCCAGGTGCTGGGCATCGACGAACGCCTCGGGAAGCATCTCGCTGTCGCCGTGCAGCCGTTGCCACAACCGCAGGGCGTAGTCGGTGAGCGTGTAGGCCCGCCGCTCGCCATCAAGTCCCAGAATGTAGCGCGTGTAGCGATAGGCAAAGACGGGCTCGATGCCGCTCGACACGTTGTTGGCCAGCAGGCTGATCGTCCCTGTGGGCGCGATCGAAAGCAGGTGGCTGTTCCGGATCCCGTAGGTGGCGATGCCTTTGCGAATGTCTTCGGGGAGCGCCTGAATGAAGGGGCTTTCCAGATAACGCTCCCGCTCGAAGAAGGGGAAGACGCCTTTTTCGCGGGCCAGTGCAATGGACGTCCGGTAGGCCGTGTGGCAGATCGTCTGCATGACGCGGGCGGCCAGCTGGCGCGCCTCCTCCGAGGCATAGTGCAGGCCCAGCATGATCAGCGCGTCGGCCAGTCCGGTAATGCCCAGCCCGATACGCCGGGTGCCGCGGGCCTGCTCGGCCTGGGCCGGCAGCGGAAAGCCCGACACGTCGATCACGTTGTCGAGCATGCGCACGGCTACGGCGACGGTCTCCCGGATCCCCTCCCAGTCGAGATCGGCTTCGGGCGTAAAGGGCGCCCGCACGAAGCGCGTCAGGTTGATCGAACCCAGGTCGCAGGCCCCGTAGGGCGGCAGCGGCTGCTCGCCACAGTTATGCACAACAAAACCATTTGCATCAAAAGCATTGATTCCAGGCACACATGCATCATATACAGTTTCATAACCCTCAAACTTGACGCGGGCTATTCGGGCAATGAATACTTCTTTGTTCAGTGAGCGTTTATAGCTTTGCAAAGCTTCTTTTAGCTTTTTTGCCTTTTCATAATGTGAAAACCCTATTCTTTCTGCAAATATCTGCAAATTATCTTTTGAAATTACTAATTCATATTGTGCTCTACAATGGTATAGTCGAACTCCTCCTTTACCATCTGGTAAGTAATATTTGCCAGATGGCCTTCTGTTAGAATAGATTTTAGCAACAATCCCCAAACGCAATAACATACGTTGTACTGCTCTTAGAATTTCTAAATTACTTTGCGCAAGTCGAATACTAATCCCTTTAAAATGCGATCCTTGTACACTGCCATCTGCATCAAATAGTCCACGCAAAAATCCCTTGTAAAAATCAGAAGAAGCTTTTTCTATTTTCGAAGTTATTATCTTTGCGCCAGGTCGAAGACCAAAACGATAAGCAAGAGAACGCAATGAAGCAGTTGCCAATCGATATTCGCCACGTTCTGGAATGGCTATCCAGCCACGAAAATCTTTACGGTGAGGAAAACTTCGAACAGCTGATTCAGCATATGCCATCATTGTACTTAAACTTTCTATCGAATCATTGTTAGTCCATACTGAAAGTACAGCTTTGTCTTTCTTAAGTGTTCCATCTCCTACTAATAATCCAAGTAAATACCCTTCTTCTTCAGAACCTTCCCCAGGCCATTCAAAACATCCTCGATGATTATTTAACACAACCCCATCTCCTATTTGGAGATATTTAACAGGAATCCATTCTGTTGTAGTACTCCAGCGAGTTCGCTTACGAACTCGAAGTACAGGATGATCTTCAGTTAAGCGAAGATTATAACCTTCCAGTGTTTCTAATCGATATACTTTTTTAACACCTGTGGCAAAAAATCCTTTAGGACACATGTAATCCTGACCGTTGACCCGGGCAAAAAATGGTTGACCTATCAAATCAGCCACACGACGTGGCCCCATAGAAGTGTGAATCCACGTGTCTGCTGTCACACAGGGGTTCGTCGCGGTGATGTGCTCGCGGTAGGCGAGGTTGTTCATCCGGTTGATTGTGTCGATGAAGAGCACGCCGGGCTCGGCGTAGTCGTAGGTGGAGCGCAGGATCTGCTCCCAGAGTGCCCGCGCCTTCACCACCCGGAGCACGCGGCAGGGCACAGGACCGTCGGTGCCCGTCCAGCGCCGGTACACGATCGGTCCGTCGCCCATGCCTTCGTCCTCCAGCGCAGCGGCCGGAAAGACCAGCGGCCAGTCGGCGTCGCGCCGCACGGCCTCCATGAACTCGTCGAAGACCTGCACCGACAGGTTGAAGTGCGTGAGCACGCCGGGCCGGTGCTTGGCCGTGACGAAGGTTTCGATGTCGGGGTGGTCGCACCGGAGCGTGGCCATCATGGCACCGCGCCGCGCGCCCGTCGAAAGCAGTGTGGCGCACATGGCGTCCCAGATGTGCATGAACGAAACCGGCCCCGAGGCGATCGTACCCGTCGTGCGCGCCCGCGTGCCGGCCGGCCGCAGCGTCGAAAAGTCGTAGCCCACGCCCCCGCCCTGCTGCATGGTCAACGCCCCTTCTTTGAGACTATCGAAGATGCCGTCGAGCGAGTCCTCGATGATGCCCATCACGAAGCAGTTGAAGAGCGTCACGCGGTGGCGCGTGCCGGCACCGGCCAGGATGCGCCCGCCCGGCAGAAACTTGAATCCGTAAAGCACCCGGTAAAAGCGTTCGGCCCAGCGCGCCTGCTCCGATTCCGGTTCGGCAACCGCCAGCGCCCGGGCCACCCGCCGCCAGGTGTCCTCGATCGTCTGATCGCGCACGACGTTGCCTTCACGATAGCGGTACTTCGCATCCCAGACGTGCCAGGAAACCGGCTCGTGAAAGTGCGTGCCCAGATCCGGTAGCACTTCCGTTGCCATGGCCTATGCTCCTGTCAGTGCATGACTTGCCAGTAAAACGCCGGAGCACCTGCAGAGATTTGCCCTGCCGCGAAGAAGGAGCCGGCCTGCCGGAAAAGTGCCCGATTCGTTACGGCTTCGGCGCGTCGGGACGCCGCCGGTAGGTGACGAACCGAAAGCCCGGATGGCGCTCGACGGCCACCTCCTCGAAGACGGAGCCGATCAGATGCTCGTAGGGAGGAAAGAACGTATCGCCCTCGTAGTCGCCTTCGACGAGCGTCAGCTCCAGCCGATCGGCCCGGGGTAGAAACTGGGCATACACCTCGGCTCCGCCCGCAATGAACAGCACGGGCACATCGCCCACGGCCTTCAGCGCCGCCTCGACGTCCGGGTACACCTCGACGTTCGCCATGCCCGGATAGGTCCGACTCCGCGAGAGCACCAGGTGTCGCCGACCGGGCAGCGGCCCGCCGAACTCCTCCAGGAGCGACTCGAACGTCTTGCGGCCCATCAACAGCGGGTGCCCCATCGTCAGCCGCTTGAAGCGCCGCAGGTCCTCCGGCAGATGCCACGGAAGCCGGCCGTCGCGCCCGATCACCCGGTTCTTCTCGGCCAGCGCCGCGATCAACACAATCTCCGGACGTCTGGAGGCTATCTGGTTCATTTGGCTATACTTCACACCGCAATGGGTGCCTTGATCGGCGGATGATGCCGGTAGTTCACGAATTCGAAATCCTCGTACCGATAGTCGAAGATCGACGGCGGGCGCCTTTTGATGACCAGCTTCGGCAGCGGGTACGGCTCGCGGGAGAGCAGCTCCTCGACCTGCTCCAGGTGGTTCAGGTAAATGTGACAATCGCCCCCGGTCCAGATAAACTCGCCCACGTCCAGGTCCGTCTGCTGGGCGATCATGTGCGTGAGCAGGCTGTAGGAGGCGATGTTGAAAGGCACGCCCAGAAACGCATCGGCCGAGCGCTGGTAGAGCTGGCAGGAAAGCCGTGGGCGCTCCCACTCGGGCCGCTCCGCCACGTAGAACTGAAACAGCACGTGGCAGGGTGCCAGGGCCATCCGGCCCCGCCGCACGTTCTCCTGAGGCGAAAGGCGCTCGTCGGGCAGGTCGGCCACGTTCCAAGCGCTCACCACATGCCGCCGCGACCAGGGGCGCTCCCGGATCGAGCGCACCACCTCGGCGATCTGGTCGATCTCGCGTCCATCGGGCGCCAGCCACCGTCGCCACTGCTTGCCGTAGATCGGTCCCAGTTCGCCTTCCTCGGTGGCCCACTCGTCCCAGATCGTCACGCCGTGCTCGTGCAGGTATCGCAGGGTGGTGTCGCCCCGGAGGAACCAGAGCAGCTCATGCACGACGCTCTTGATGTGGATCTTCTTCGTCGTGACCAGCGGAAAGCCTTCCTGCAGGTCAAAGCGCATCTGGTAGCCGAACACGCTGATCGTACCGACGCCCGTGCGGTCTTCCCTGCGCGTGCCGCGTTCCAGGATGTAGCGCAGAAACTCGTGATACTGGCGCATGGTGTGGCGGAACGTCGTGGGGTGGCTCTCGTTCTTCGGGTGGACTGCCACAATCTACGAACAACCGGGCCGACAGGAAATATGGATCCGACGCTTCACCAGAAACAGGGCATCAACCACCTGAAGCGCGTGCTGTCCTACGCGCCCATGGTGGCCGAAAACGGCCGGGCGGAGGTCTTTCTGACGCAGGAGGACTGGTTCGTCGTGGCCGACACGCTCTTCCGGATGCACACCCCGAAGGAGCTGCTGCCCCCGGAGATTCAGGAGTACCGGCTGACTGACGAAAACCGCGTGATCGAGCTGGTCACGCCGGAGCTGACCATCGAGGTCAAGATGTTCTGAGGCTCAGTTGGCCGCCACGCGCAGATCGAAGCGAGGGATCGTCACCCGGAAGCGGCGTCCGTCGGCTGAGCGCATCAGGTAGTAGCCTTCCATCGTGCCGCTGAGCGACGAGAGAATGCAGTAGCTGCTGTAGATGTGCGCATGGCCGGGCCGGATGACGGGCTGCTGGCCGATCACACCGGCGCCTTCCACCTCGCGAACCGAGCCGTCCGCTTCCTCGATGCGCCAGTAGCGACGCAGGAGCTGCACCGGCTCGTCCGTGTGGTTCTCGATGCTGATGAAATAGGCGAAAACGAACCGCTTTTCGAAAAAGTCGGACGGATCATCCAGATAGACCGGACGTACGGTGACCGTTACCCCCCGGGTTGTCGCTGCATAGGGAACCATGTCTGCCCCGCGCTTCTGTATGGTTCAATGGCCGGTGCATCGCACGAAGCGATGTAGCCGTTGAACTCCCTGCATCTTTTTGCGTTGCATCTTTTTGCGAAATATCGGACGTTCCGATAGTTGGCCGTTATCCATCCGTCGTCTTTTTGCCCGATTATGGCCGTCTTTGAAAAACCTGTGGAGGTCCTCCCCGAGGCGACCGTGCTCTTTGCCGGCGACTCGGGTGACGGCATGCAGCTGACGGGATTGCAGTTCGCCCGGGCCACCGCACTGGCCCGCAACGACCTGGCCACGCTGCCCGACTTTCCCGCCGAGATCCGCGCCCCGGCCGGCACCACCTACGGCGTGAGCGGCTACCAGCTTCACTTCGGCTCGGTCCCGGTGCGCACGCCGGGCGATGCCGTCGATATGCTGGTGGCCATGAACCCGGCCGCGCTGAAGGTGCACCTACCGCGCGTGCGCCGGGGCGGTACGTTGCTGATCAACGTGAATGCCTTCGACCGACGCGGGCTGGAGCTGGCCCGCTACGAGACGAACCCGCTCGAAGACGGCTCGCTCGAAGGCTACCAGGTCATCCCGGTCGAGCTGACGCGTCTGACGCACGAGGCGCTGGCCGACAGCGGGCTCGACAAGAAGGAGATCGACCGCTGCAAGAACATGTTCGCGCTGGGGCTCGTGCTCTGGCTCTACTCGCGCCCGCTGAAGCCCGTCGAGGAATGGCTGGCGCAGAAATTTGCAAACCGGCCCGAGATCCGGGACGCCAACCTGAAGGTCCTGCACAAAGGCTACCACTACGGCGAGACGCACGAGCTGTTTGCCGTCCGCTACGAAGTGCGGCCGGCGCGCCTGGAGCCCGGCCTGTACCGGGCCATCCGGGGCGTCGAAGCGCTGGCGCTGGGATTGATCGCGGCCACCCACCAGAGCGGCCTGCCGCTGTTCTACGGCTCCTACCCGATCACCCCGGCCTCGGACCTGCTGCACGAGCTGAGCCGACACAAGAACTTCGGCGTGATGACCTTCCAGGCCGAAGACGAGATTGCGGCCGTGGGCGCGGCGCTGGGCGCCAGCTTCGGCGGGGCGCTGGGCGTGACGGCCACCAGCGGCCCGGGTCTGGCGCTCAAGGCCGAAACGATCGGCCTGGCGGTGATGACCGAACTGCCGCTCGTGGTGATCGACCTGCAGCGCGGCGGTCCCTCGACGGGCCTGCCCACCAAGACGGAGCAGAGCGACCTGCTCTTTGCCCTCTACGGCCGCCACGGCGAGGCCCCGCTGCCCGTGCTGGCGGCCAGCTCGCCCGGCGACTGCTTCTATGCGGCCTACGAAGCCAGCCGCATCGCCGTGCGCTACATGACGCCGGTGATCCTGCTGGCCGACGGCTACCTGGCCAACGGCGCCGAGCCCTGGCGCGTGCCGGACGTCGCCTCGCTGCCTCCTTTTGAAGTGAAGTTTGCTACGGAGCCCAACTTCCGCCAGAACGGCGACGTGCGCTTTCTGCCCTACCGCCGCGACCCCGAGACGCTGGCGCGNCCGTGGGCNCGTCCGGGCACGCCCGGCCTGGAGCACCGCATCGGCGGNCTCGAAAAAGAGCACGAGACGGGNAACGTCTCGTACGACCCGGCCAACCACCAGCGCATGGTGAAGCTCCGCGCCGAAAAGGTGGCGCGCGTGGCCCGGGAGATCCCGCCCACGAAGGTCTTTGGTGATCCCGAGGGCGACGTGTTGCTCATCGGCTGGGGTTCGACGCGCGGCGCCATCGAAGCGGCCGTCGAGCGCCTGCAGGCCCGCGGCCTGCGCGTCGGGAGCGTCCACCTGCGCTATCTGAATCCGCTACCGCCCGATCTGCCGACCATTTTCGAGCGCTACCAACATCTGGTGGTGCCCGAGCTGAACAACGGCCAGCTCGTACGCGTCCTGCGCGACGCCTACCTGCGGCCGTTTGTGCCGCTGAACAAGATCCAGGGCCTGCCCTTCCAGGCCCGCGAGATCGAGGAGTTTGTGGCCGACCTGGTGCAGTCCTGAAATCCCAACCCTGCGATAGCTGCTATGTCCGACTCCAAGCGTCCGGAAGAAAACGCCCCGCGCGGCACGCGTCCCGCCATGCCGCCGGGTGCCCGACCGGCCATGCCCCCCGGTGCCCGACCGGCCATGCCCCCGGGGGCCGGTCCCGCTATGCCACCACGTTCCAAGCCGGCCATGCCGCCGGGCGCGAAACCGGCTGGCGACGGCAAGCCGCGCCTGACCCGCAAGGACTTCGCCTCGGATCAGGACGTGCGCTGGTGCCCGGGCTGCGGCGACTATGCCATCCTGGCCACTGTCCAGCGCCTGCTGCCCGAGCTGGACGTGCCCCGCGAGAACATCGTGTTCATCAGCGGGATCGGCTGCTCCAGCCGCTTCCCCTACTACATGAACACCTACGGCATGCACTCCATCCACGGCCGGGCGCCGGCCATCGCCACGGGGCTGAAGGCCAGCCGGCCGGAGCTGGACGTGTGGATCATCACGGGCGACGGCGACGCCCTGTCGATCGGCGGCAACCACCTGATCCACATCCTGCGCCGCAACCTGAACGTGCAGATTCTGCTGTTCAACAACCAGATCTACGGCCTCACGAAGGGCCAGTACAGCCCGACCTCGGAAGAAGGCAAGATCACGAAAAGCTCGCCGTACGGCTCGATCGACCACCCCTTCAACCCGGTAGCGCTGGCACTCGGCGCCGACGCGACGTTCGTGGCCCGCTCCATGGACCGCGACACGAAGCACCTGCAGGACATGCTCCGCCGGGCGCACGACCACCGGGGCGCCGCCTTCGTCGAGATCTACCAGAACTGCAACATCTTCAATGACGGCGCCTTCTTCCAGTTTACCGAGCGCGACACGAAGCCGCACCGAGCGCTTTTCCTGGAGCACGGCAAGCCGCTCGTGTTCGACGAAGGCCGCAAGGGGATCCGGCTCGACGGCTTCCGGCCCGAGGTGATCGACCTGACCGACGGCCGGTGGTCCATCGACGACTGCCTCGTCTACGACGAGACGAACCGCGAGCTGGCCCACATCATGGCACGGATCTTTTTCCGGCCCGACCTGCCGCAACCCTTCGGCGTCTTCTACCGGGAGGAGCGGCCCACCTACGAGGACCTGCTGCACCGTCAGATCGCCGAGGTGACGGCGCGCAAGGGCAAAGGCGACCTACAGGCCCTGCTTCAAAGTGGCGACACCTGGGTTATCGAACCCGAACCGGCCGAAGCCTCCGAATAAAATCGATCCAGCAAGCCGAGCGACTTCGCAAAGGGCGGTGATTCCATCGCCCTTTGCTTTTTTGCCCCGACCGGCTCGAGTGCTGGCTTCCGGGAAAACGCTCATGACGCCTTTCGCTTACCTGTCGGTCCTGATCTCGATCGTGCTGGGTCTGGGACTTACCGAGCTGCTCTCCGGCGTGCAACGCCTCGTGCACCAGCGCGACCGGATTCGTTTCCACTGGCTGCCGCTGACCTGGGCCGGTCTCGTCTTCGTGGCCCTGGTTCAGTGGTGGTGGGCCGCCTTCGGACTGCGCCACCAGGTGGCCTGGAATTTCTTTTCATTTCTGCTGATTCTGCTTGTGCCGGTCCTGCTCTACCTGGCGGCCGCGCTGGTTCTTCCCAACAGGATCCCGGACGGCCCGTGCGACCTGCTGAACCACTACCGCAAAATGCAACGGCCATTTTTTGCGGCGCTCGCTACGGTCAACGTGCTGGAAGGACTCCGGGCCCTGTCGGTGCACGACCAACAGGCGACCTTGCTGAACCTGGCGGGCGTCGTGCTGCTCGGCTCGCTGGCCATCGTGCGCAACCTTCGCTACCATGCCGTGATCACCATCCTCACCGCGATCCTGCTCCTGCTGTTCATTGTTCTGGAAGCGCTCCGGATCGCATAAGCGCGGCAACCTGAAGGGCCGAAGGCGGTACTTCCGGCAAAACGATTCCGCTGCATGACCCAGCCTCCAGCCCCAAAAGGCCGCGGCGCGGCCTTCAATCCGCCCAGCCGCTTCGAGCCGCGCCATCTGGAACCGGACCCGGAGGCGCTCGCCCGGGAAGAGATGCCCCACCGGGTGCCCACGACCATCCTGGAAGACCACACGCGCTCGGCGCTCGCCCGCAACGACAGTCCGGACATCCCTTTTAATTTCGGGCTGAATCCTTACCGGGGCTGCGAGCACGGCTGCGCCTACTGCTACGCCCGTACCTATCACGAATACCTGGGCTTTTCGGCCGGACTGGACTTCGAAACGAAGATCGTCGTCAAGCGCGACATTGCCCGCCTGCTCGAACAGACGCTCCGCCGCCCTTCTTGGGAGCCGCAACCCATTTCGCTCTCCGGCGTGACGGATCCCTACCAGCCGCTGGAGCGACGGCTGCGGCTGACGCGGGCCTGTCTGGACGTGCTGCTGCGCTATCGCAACCCGGTGGTGATCGTCACGAAAAACGCGCTCATCCGGCGCGACCTGGACCTGCTCGCCGAAATGGCCCGCCAGGAGCTGGTGCTCGTGTGGATCTCGGTGACCAGCCTGAAGCCGGACATCACGGCCCGCCTGGAGCCGCGCACGGCGCGTCCGGCGCTGCGCCTGAAAACCATCGAAGCGTTGAGCCAGGCCGGCGTGCCGGTGGGCGTGCTGGCCGCCCCGATCATCCCGGGGTTGACCGACGAAGAGCTGCCGGCCATCCTGGAAGCGGCCGCCCGCGCCGGAGCCCGCTGGGCTGGCTACACGCTGCTTCGCCTGCCCGGGGCCGTGCGCGAGATCTTTCTGGATGCGCTCCGGCGCCACTTTCCCGATCGATATGATCGCGTCGTGCGTCGCCTCGAAGCCATGCGTGGCCCTACGCTCAACGACACGCGCGCCGGCCACCGCCTGCACGGATCGGGCAAGGAGGCCGACCTGCTGGCTCAGCTTTTCCACCTGACGTGCCGACGGCTGGGCCTCAACCGCACGCGCCCCGTACTCCGCACCGACCGCTTCCGCCGCGACGGCGCCCAGCTCTCCCTGTTCGAGCAGGAAATGCCCTGAAAAATGGCTTCGCGCGACGCGCCGTTCAGGACGTTTCGCCGCTGCCCGGAACCGACTCGAACAGCAGGCGGCGTAGTTCTTCTCACAACCCGGAACTGACGCTCATTCGACTGCCGGTGCCGTCCGTATCGGTTTGGGAGCACCCCGCTTGTCCAGCAGGCGCTCCGCGGCTATCTTCCGGGATCGGTTCACCAACCATCGCGAAACCATGTGGCGTGATCCTGAAAAGCGTCGCGATCTGGGCCTGCTGGTCGTTCGGATCGGTCTGGGCCTGACGTTTCTGTTCATCCACGGCGGTCCCAAACTGCTGGGCGGACCGGAGCGCTGGGCGCGCGTCGGCGGTGCCATGCAGGTCTTCGGGATCGACTTTGCGCCGACCTTCTGGGGTCTGGTGGCCGCGCTTTCGGAGGCGATCGGCGGCGGCCTGCTGCTCCTGCTGGGGCTGTTTTTCCCCTGGGCGCTGATCTTCCCGACGCTCACGCTCCTGGTGGCCGCACTCGGACATCTGACGGGACTGATTCCCGGCGGCCCCTGGTATCCGCTGGAGCTGGCCATCGTCTTCATCGCCCTGATGCTGACGGGCCCCGGCCGCTACAGCCTCGACGCCCGCCGCGCCCGGCAACAGGTAACGATTTCGTAACCGACCCGGCCGGAACAGCCCTGAGCGTCCTTCGTGCTTTCTCCGGAAGCGCTTAATCCCGTCCCCATTCACCAATCCAGAGGAGGCGCCATGGCTGCCAAGCGAATTCTGATGATCGTCGGGGACTTCGGCGAGGACTACGAGATCATGGTCCCCTTCCAGGCGCTGCATGCCGTCGGTTTCCAGGTCGATGCCGTCTGCCCGGGCAAGAAGAAAGGCCAGAAGGTCCGCACCGCCGTACACGACTTCGAGGGCGACCAGACCTACTCCGAAAAGCCCGGCCACAACTTCCAGCTCAACGCCACCTTCGACGAGATCCGTCCGGAGGACTACGATGCGCTGGTGATTCCGGGCGGTCGGGCGCCCGAGTATCTGCGCCTGAATGATCGCGTGCTGGAGATCGTCCGCCACTTCGCCCAGAATAACAAGCCGATCGCGGCCATCTGCCACGGGCTGCAGATCCTGACCGCGGCGGGCGTGCTGAAGGGTCGCCGCTGCACGGCCTACCCGGCCGTCGGTCCCGAGGTGAAGGCGGCCGGTGGCGAGTACGTCGAGGTGCCGGCCGATGAGGCCGTGGTGGACGGCAACCTGGTGACGGCGCCGGCCTGGCCGGCCCATCCGCGCTGGCTGGCCGAATTCTTCAAGGTGCTCGGGCTGCGCATCGAACACGAGGAAGCCGCCATGGCCTGAGCGCTCCTTGCACAGCATAGCCATCCGTGAGCCCCTCCCCCGGGAGGGGCTTTTCTGTGTGGAGCCGCTTGCAGCTAAATTCTACTTTTTCTACATTTCATTCTTGACTTGAATAATTTTTATTCACGGCATGAATGATTTTGCACTTCTACCACGCCATGCCCGACAGGCACTGGAGCTTCATCTTCGGACGATGCCGGCCGTTGTCCTGACGGGCGCCCGTCAGACCGGCAAAAGCACGCTCGCCCGCATGCTGACCGATCCACCGCGACGTTTTCTGACGCTCGATGATCTGGACGTGCTGGACCTGGCCCGACGCGACCCCGAGGCGCTCACAACCTATCCCGAACCGGTCACCATCGACGAAGTGCAGCGTGAGCCACGTCTGCTACTGGCCATCAAACAGGCCATCGACCGTCAGCGAAGGCCCGGTCGCTTTCTGCTGACGGGTTCGGCCAATCTGCTGCTCATGCAACGCGTTTCCGAATCGCTGGCCGGCCGGGCCAGTTACCTGACGCTCTGGCCCATGACACGCCGTGAGCAGGAAGGTCTGGGCCGCTGCGGGCTCTGGGAAGAACTGTGGTATCTGGATGACCGGGACTGGCCGGAGCGACTGCACCAGGAACTGGATCGCCCGGCCGACTGGCGTCTGCTGGCCCGACGCGGTGGCTTTCCGGTGCCGGCCGTCCATCTTCAGCAACCCGAACAACGCGCCATCTGGTTCGAAGGCTATGTGCACACCTATCTGGAGCGCGACCTGCAACAGCTTTCGACCATCACGGCGCTGCCGGACTTCCGGCGCCTCATGCAGGCGGCCACGCTACGGCTGGGCCAGCTCCTGAACCAGAGCGAACTGGGCCGAGACGTGGCCCTTCCCCAACCGACCGTCCACCGCTATTTGAATCTCTTGGAAACTTCGTTTCTGCTGATCCGGCTGCCCGCCTACGCTGTCAGCCGCACCAAACGCCTGATGAAAATGCCCAAACTCTACTGGGGCGACGTGGGGCTGGCGCTGCATCTTGCCGGACTGCCAGAGCCGACGGGCGCGCACCTGGAGAATCTGATCCTGCTCGATCTGCTCTGCTGGCGCGATACGCGGATCGAACGCCCGGAAATTCTCTACTGGCGCACGCGCTCCGGTGAGGAAGTGGACTTTGTGATCGAATTGAAAGGCCGGTTGCTTCCGGTCGAAATCAAAGCCCGCGACCGGGTTCGATTGCAGGATGCGCGGGGGCTGCAGGCCTTTCGTGCCGAATACGGCGAGACGGCCCGAAGTGGCCTGCTGCTGCATACCGGCTCCCGGATCGAATGGCTGGCGCCGGACGTACTGGCCGCACCGTGGTGGACCGTATGCTGATGCGTCTCGCGTTTTTGCTGCTGTTGCTGGCGCCGGCCTGTCGGGCCCAGACGCCCGCGCCGACGCCGCCTCTCCCGGCCGATACGCTCCGGGCCGAAGACGGTGGTCCCGTTGCGCTACCGCCACCCCGCTACCACGCCCTGCTGCGTCTGGACACGCTCTGGGCACGGGTGCTGGCCCTGCACTACCGCACGCTGGTCTTCGATGGCCACATCGACACGCCCACCCGCATGCTGGAGGGCTTCGACTTCGGACGACGCCACCGCCGGGCCGACGGTCACGTGGACCTCCCCCGCATGTTCGAGGGTGGCCTTGACGCCGCGTTCTTTTCGATCTACGTGCCCGCCGCTTATGGCGAAGGCGCGGCGGCCGTCCGCTACGCCCGTCGCCTGATCGCCGAAGTGCGCCGCCAGGTGGCCGCCCACGCCGACAGCGTCGCGCTCGCCTACTCGGCCGCCGACGTGCTGCGCATCACGCGAAGCGGCCGCAAAGCGATCCTGCTGGGGCTCGAAGGCGGCCATGCGCTGGCCGGCTCGGTGGACACGCTCCGGGCGCTTTACGAAACCGGCATTCGGTATGTCACGCTCACGCACGTCAACACGAACCGGCTGGCCGATGCCTCCCAGGATCGCCCGCGCTGGAACGGCCTCAGCGAAGAGGGCCGCCGGATCGTCCGTGCAATGAACCGCCTCGGCATGCTCATCGACCTGTCGCACGCGTCCGACGCGACCTTCTTCGACGTGCTGGCCATCTCCGAGGCCCCCGTCATTCTCTCGCATTCCTCGATGCGGGCGCTGGTGCCCGCCGTCCGCAACGCCAGCGACGAAATGCTCCGGGCGCTGGCCCGCAACGGCGGCGTCGTGCTCATCAACTTCTTCGACGCGCTGGTCAATCCGCACCTGACGGCCGACGTCTACGCCGAGGCCGAGCGCCGCACAGGCGGCAACCTGCGCCAGCTCTGGAAAGCTGTCTATGTGGTCCGGCGCGAGCGGGGGCTGCCCGGCGCCACGCTCGAAGACGTGCTCGACCATATCGACCACGCCGTGCAGGTGGCGGGGATCGACCACGTCGGGCTGGGTTCGGACTTCGACGGCGTGTTCGACCTGCCCGCCGGACTCGAAGACGTGACGCGTCTGCCCTGGATCACCTACGGCCTCTACCGCCGCGGCTACTCCGAGACGGACATTCAGAAAATCCTGGGCGGCAACCTGCTGCGCGTGCTGCGCGAAGCCGAACGCGTCGCCGCCCGCCTTCAGGCTACGGAAGCCGGATCAACGTCCGACTGACGCGCCGACTCTTTCATTAAGCTTATGTTATGGACAAAGTCTTAAAAATTAAATATTCTAAATGAACCGACTCTTCAAGAATAGCGAACACGCCGTTGTGTAATTTGGAAAGTGAATCTGTTCAACCAAACCCGTTGCTTCCTGCCATGCGACGAATCAGCCTGATGCTGCTTTGCCTGCTGGGGCTCCCCCTGGCAGGCTATGCCCAGGGTGTGACGACCGCCGCCCTGACGGGCACGGTCACCGACGAACGCGGCGACCCCCTGCCGGGCGCCAACGTCGTGGCCGTGCATGAACCCACCGGCACCCAGTACGGCACCACCACCCAGATCGACGGCCGCTATGCGCTGCTGAACCTGCTGCCCGGCGGCCCCTATACCGTGACGGTTTCGTTCGTGGGGTACCAGACCCGTCGCGAAACCGACCTGATGCTCCCACTGGGCCAGACGCGCGTGCTCGACTTCACGCTCGCCGAAGCGACCGTAGAACTCCAGGCGCTCGAGGTGGTCGGCGTGCGCAGCTCGGTACTGAACTCCGACCGCACCGGCGCCCGCACCAACATCGACGAAACCACCATCGAGCGGGTGCCCACCATCACGCGCAGCCTGGCCGACTTCACCCGGCTGACGCCCCAGGCCACCGGAGGCTTTTCGCTGGCCGGCCGCAACAACCGCTACAACAACATCCAGATCGACGGCGCCACGCTCAACGACGTCTTCGGCCTTTCGGGTACCGGGATGCCGGGTGGTCAGGCCGACGCCCAGCCCATCTCGCTGGACGCCATCCAGGAGTTCAACATCGACATCGCCCCCTTTGACGTCCGATACAACGGATTCACCGGCGGTTCCATCAACGCCGTCACGAAAAGCGGCACGAATCGTTTGAGCGGCTCGGTGCGTTACCTGGGCCGTAACCAGAACTTCGTGGGCGATCTGAAAACACCCGACGGGGAGACGGTCCCCTTCGGCGACTTTTCGGAGTACACGCTGGTAGGCAACCTCGGCGGCCCCATTCAGCCCAACCGCGCCTTCTTCTTTGTCAACGCGGAATACCAGCGCCGCAAAACACCGCTGGACGTGGGCGTGCAGGGCAGCCGGGCCGCCACCATCTTTCCGGTGGCGCTGGATTCGCTGAACCGGATCATCGAGATAGCGCGCACCCGCTATGGCTACGACCCCGGCGGCTTCGATCCGCTTTCCAACGGTACGGACAACTTCAAACTGCTGGCCAAAATCGACTGGAACCTGGCGCCCAACCATCGGCTGACGCTGCGCCACAACTACGTCAATGCCGACAAGGACGAGGGCATCAGCCGGGGCACGTTCAGCTTCGACCTGTCGAACCGGCGCTGGATCTTCGAAAGCGTCCAGAATTCGACGGTACTGGAACTGAAGAGCACCTTTGGCACCAATCTGTTCAACGAGGCGCGCCTGGTCTACACGCGCATCCGGGATAAGCGGACCGTTAAAGCCCAGCCGTTCCCGCAGGTGAGCATTCTGGTGAACAACCGCTACACGGTCAACCTGGGCATTGACCGCTTCTCCCAGGCCAATGCGCTGGACCAGGACCTGTGGGAGTTCACCGACAATCTGACCTACTTCCGCGGCAAGCATACGATCACCGTAGGCACCAGCAACCAGATCTATCGCTTCAGCAACCTGTTCATTCAGGATTACTACGGCGCCTACGAATTCAACAGCATTGCCGACTTCGAAGCCGGGCGGCCCTCGCGCTACTTCTTCAGCTACTCGTTGCTGGATGATCCCAAGCCGCGCGCCGAATTCACGGCCTACCAGCTCGGCTTCTACGTACAGGACCAGTATCAGGCGACGCCTCACCTGAGCGTGACGGTTGGCCTGCGCGTGGACGTACCGCTGTATCCGGACAAGCCGCTCTACAACCCGGCCGTGCCGGAGGCCTTCCCCGGCTACAGTACCGCCACGACGGCCAGCGGCAACCTGCTCTGGTCGCCACGCCTGGGCTTCAACTGGGATCTGTCGAAGGGGGCCCGTACCACCCAGCTCCGGGGTGGAACCGGCATCTTCTCGGGCCGCACGCCCTTCGTGTGGATTTCCAACCAGTACAGCAACACGGGTGTAGATTTCGGACGCGTCGACGCACGGAATCTACCCGAAGGCTGCTTTGTGCCCGAACCGGATCCCGCCGCCCAGCCGCGTCCGGGCACCGCGCTGGGTACCACCTGCGGTCTGGCGCCCATCACGACCACCGAGGTCAACCTGATCGACGAGGATTTCAAGTTCCCGCAGGTCTGGCGTACCGACCTGGCACTCGACCAGCAATTGCCCTACGGGCTGATCGGTACCATTGAATTCCTCTATTCGAAGACGATCAACGATGTGGTCTTCGAGAACCTGAACATCGTCCGGACCGGTACGGCCCAGGGCGGCCGCGTGCTGTACGGCACACCGAGCTTCAACGGTTCGACCGCCCGCAAAGACCCGCGCTTCACGAACGCCATCCTGCTCAAAAATACCGACAAGGGCTACAGCACGAGCCTGACCGTAGGTGTGCAGCGTGAAAGCCGGACCGAAGGGCTGAGCGGCGCCCTGTTCTACACGTGGAACCGGGCCGAAAACGTCAACAACGCCACCTCGAGCCGCGCCATCTCGAACTGGCAGTACAACGAAGCCCGCGACGTGAACAATCCGGAGCTGGGCACGGCCGACTTCGAGGTGCGCCACCGTATTCTGGCCCACCTGTCCTATCGCGTGCGCTACCAGCAGCGCTTTGCCACCACCGTCACATTGATCTACGAAGGACGCTCGGGTAGTCCCTTCACCTGGATCTACAACGGCAACGCGAATGCCGACACACGCCGCGACAACGATCCGATCTACGTGCCGGCCAGCCCGGACGAGATCGTCTTCACGTCGGACTCGCCCGGCGGCTGGGACGAACTGAATGCCTTCATCGAAAGCGAACCCAGCCTGCGGAAGTACCGCGGCCAGATCGTGCCGCGCAACTCGGCCCGGGCTCCCTGGCGTAACCTGCTGGATCTTCAGGTACTCCAGGAGGTCCAAACACTGGGCACGCAGCGGCTGGAAATCACCGCCACGCTCCTGAACGTGCTCAACCTGCTCAACAGCGACTGGGGCAAGGTTCGCTACACCCTTTTCGATACGGTCCGTCTGATGGACTTCCAGGGCTACGACGATCAGGGCCGGGCCATCGTGCGCTTCACGCCGGTGCAGGACCGGGACGATCTGTTCATCACAGACGACCTGGCCTCGCGCTGGCAGCTTCAGCTCGGTGTGCGCTACGTGTTCTAACGCCTGAGGCTCTCCCCTGCAAAAAGCCCCGCCCGGACGCCGGGCGGGGCTTTTTGCGTTCAGGGCAACTCTTACCGCCGTCGGCCTGGGCCCACGGTCGTTTCGATCAGTTTCAGAATGCGTCTGTACTCGTCGGTCCAGCTCGAGGGCTCCTGGAAGCCGTGACCTTCGACCGGGTAGACGGCCAGTTCCCAGTTTTCTTTGCCCAGCTCGATCAGCCGCTGCACCAGCCGGAAGATGTCCTGTGGCTGAACGTTCGTATCCACCAGCCCGTGGCACATGAGCAGCGGGTCCTCAAGCCCTTCGGCGTGGTAGATCGGCGAGGAGCGCACGTAGGCGATCGAATCGGTCTCGGGCGTGTTCAGGATGTTCGAGGTGTAGGGATGGTTATAGTGCGCCCAGTCGGTCACGGCCCGGAGCGCGGCGCCGCCGCCGAAGTGTTCGCCCTCGGTAAAGAGCGCCATGAGCGTGAGAAAGCCGCCGTAGGAGCCTCCGTAGATGAAGACGCGCTCGGGCGGAATGCCGTAGCACTCCTGCACGTAGCGGGCGGCGTCCACGTAGTCCTGCAGGTCGCGACCGCCCATGTGGCGGTAGATGGCCGTGCGCCAGTCGCGGCCATAGCCGGCCGAGCCCCGGTAGTCGAGGTCCAGCACCACATAGCCCCGGTCAGCCAGCAGGTTGTGGAACATGTACTCGCGGAAGTAGCTGCTCCACCAGCGGTGGACGTTCTGCAGGTAGCCGGCGCCGTGCACGAAGAAGACGGCCGCGCCGTTGAGCGAATCGGGTTCGTAGACGCGGGCCGGCACCTGCGCGCCGTCGGAGGCCGGAATGAACCGGATCTCCGGATCCCGCCAGGGATAGGCCAGCCATTCGTCCGTGGGCGAGTGCGTGATGCGCTGCGGCTCACCCGGCCGTCCGCGCCGGAGCGGTTGCAGGTAGATCTCCGGCGGCCGGTTGCTGTAGGAGTACAGGATCCCCATCACCTGCTCGTCCGGACTCAGCACCACGTCGTTGCGGCCAATCAGCGTGGTCAGCCGCTCACGCGGTCCACCCTCAATGGGCATCCGGTAGAAATGGCGCTCGAAGGGCGAGCCCTCGCTGCTGGTGAAGTACCAGTAGCGGCCGTCGCGGGANANGAANGGATCGAACACCTCAAANNNNCCGTCNGTGAGCTGNCGNATCNGGCCGGTTTCNACGTCCACCACGTACAGGTGGCTGTAGCCGGTGCGNTCGCTCTGGAAGTAGAAGTGNCGGTTGTCGGGCAGCCAGCCCATCGTGCTGCGTCCGCCAAACCAGGANATNCCNGGACCGGCAATCCAGGCNTCGTCGTGCTGGCGGTCGAGCACGGTCAGCCGTCCNGTTTCCGGATCGAGNCGGACGATCCAGCGGTCCTTGTTGTCGCGCGCCCGGANCTCCAGCACGGCATAGCGNCCGTCGCCGCTCCAGTACGGCCCGTATGCGTACAGGAACCGCTTCGTCTTCTGCGAATCGGGCTCGACACCCTGCTCGCGCAGGTACTCGGGCACGTCGTAGGCGCCCGGCACCTGGTGCAGATTCACCCGGTAGGTCGTGTCGCGCATCAGGTCCTGCACATACAGCTCGAAGCTGCCCGGCGGCACGCCCACTTTGGGGCGCGCCTGCAACTCCCGCGCATAGCCCGACTCCGTCACATAATCCATGACGGCCGTGGCCTTTTCTCGCGGTTCGTCGGTCGTCAGCGCGAACGTTACGAAACGCCCGGTGGGGTCGAGCTGGAGTTGTTCAACGTTTTTATCGCCGTAGTAGAAGGTCGGCGGCGGATTTTCGGCCTTCCGATCACGCTCCTGTGCCTTTTCGCGCGCCTCGCGCATTTCCACCCGTTTGCGAATCACTTCGAAGAGGGCTCGCTGCTGCGCTTCGAGGAAGGCGTCCTGCGCGTCGGGCCTGCGCTCGCGCGGCTCCTGACCCCGTCGCAGGTCGGTCAGCTGCGTGAGCGCGCCCGTGCGCAGATCCAGTTGAAACAGGTTGTTCTCTTTCACGAACACGACGGCCTGGCCGTCCGGCGTAAAGCGCGGGTTGCTTTCGCGCTCGGCCGTGCGGGTCAGGCGCGTGAGCCGACGTGTGGTGCGGTCATACAGGTACAGGTCGCCGTCGCGGGCGAACACCTTGCGCCGGAAGTCCGCGTCGTACACCCATTCGCCGTGATGCCAGCCGTCGAAGGCCGGCGGCAGGTTGCGGCGCTCTTCGGGCGTGACCTTCTCCGGCGCTCCGCCACTCCGAGACACCCTGTAGAGCGAGTCGGAGGGAAACTGTCCTTTGGGATTCCACCAGAAGTAGAGGTACTGGCCGTCCTCGGACCAGAACGGATTGTCGGGCCAGTCGCCGATCCAGGTCTTCGGATCCTGCATGATCTTCTCGACGGTGAGCTGCGGCTGGGCCCAGGCCACGCCGCCCAACATCAGCAGCAGGATCCATCCGGACGTCAGACGTTTCATGGTCATAACCTGACTGATGGTCGGTGACGACACGCCTGCAAGATAAGTTGTCCACCCCAAACATGGAGGCTTCGTCTACTCCGGCCGATGTAGAACTGCTCTACCGGCACGTGCAGGCGCAGGCCTGGACGCCGGCGCTGGAGCTGGTTTACCGGCACCGGACGCTGCTTGCGGTCGATCCGCTCTGGCGGCATGCGGCCGACGTGCTCGTCCGGGAGCTGCATCCGCGTCTGGCCGAAGTCGGCGAGGCCGTGCTGGAACGGCTGTTTCTGCTGCACACCGGCCGACTTTACGCCCTTCCGGAGAAGGTTTTCGCCGACCTGGTGGCCGAGCTGGTCCGTCGCCACGCCGACCGTCCTGAGCTGGCCCGGCGCTACGCCCGCTGGTGCCCGACGCACCCCGAATGCGCCCGTCTGCTTGCAACACCCACCACGGAGACGCCCTGGGAAGAGCTGAACGGCTTTGCCGTTCGACGGCACCAGCCCATCCAGCAGGTCAGATCGCCCTCGCTTTTTCGTTCGCAGCAGGAGTTCGTGTTTTTCCAGGCGGTGCGGGAGGTGTTTCCCACCTATCTGGTCTATCCGAACGTGGCGCTCTCGTGCCTGATCGATTATGAGCGCCTGGCCGATGTGCTCAGCGAAGCGGAACGCCGCTATGCACTCCAGGCACTGGTAGACTGCGCCGTGTTCGACCCGGACGACGGCTACCGTCCCCGCTACTGCTTCGAGCTGGACAGTCCGCTGCACGGCGCGCCGGAGCGCCGGCAACGCGACGCCCTCAAAGCCCGCATCCTGCAACAGGCCGGTTTGCCCCTTTTCTGCATTCGCCCGCCGACGGGCACCGTCGATCGTGACGCGTTCGTGGCCCTGCTGCGTCGACTCTTTCAACAGAACCTCTGAGCCGCGTTTGCATTTTTGCCTAATTGCGCGCAGGCTCCGTCCGGCCCGAATCCTTTGACGCGTGTTGTGCGTTTAGCGGCCTTGCCTGAAGGGAGAGGTCTGCTGTAATTTGGCATGCCTCTACCAGCGGACCCCGTAGCTCAGCTGGTAGAGCACCTGACTTTTAATCAGGGGGTCGCAGGTTCGAATCCTGCCGGGGTCACGGTAATGCCCGGGTGGCGGAATTGGTAGACGCGCCGTCTTGAGGGGGCGGTGCCCGTTAAGGGCGTGCTGGTTCGAGTCCAGTCCCGGGCACCTTTTCCAATTGATCGAACAAAAACAGGCCTGGCTTTACCGCCGGGCCTGTTTTTTTACCGGTTGCCCTTCAGGGGTGCACCGTGCGCGCCCGGCGCAATCGCTCGAGCACAAGCTGCGTGACGGCGCGATACACTTCAAGCTGTTCCCTGTCGTTCAGCCCCAGTGCCCGGCATACCACCGTGTCCATCTGAAAGCGCTCGGGGGCAGCCTGTCGCACCTGGTCCAGCGTCAGCATCTCGGGCACCACGTGCTCATACGGATGGTCAGGATGGGTGCATCGGGAACGGCGGCACCGTGGAAAACCCAGCTCCTCAAAAAGACTGCGGACGGGCCGATCTACCATCGCCTGAAATGCGGTTAGCAACCGGGCCTGCTCGTCGCTCGAAAGCACGTCCGGGGCGGGACACAGCAGCGCGGCCGCCTCGTACACTTTGAAATCCAACGCCCCTTCACCCAGGTTGATGCGTCCCAGAAGTTCCATCTGTAGAGGGACAAGCGTGGTATTCATCAGCGCGGCCAGAAGCAGCGGGTCGGTCGTCTTCACATAGAGATCGTAGAGCCGGTTATCGCTCAACGCGACCGTATTGACCCAGAATGGATGCCGATCGTTGTAGGTCATCATGCAAAGCACCTGACCGATCGGCCGCTCGCCGAGATCCCACCACCACCGGCGGCTGCTACACGTGGGGCGCTTCGGATAGCCCCGGGTTTCCCCCCATCGGATATAGTCGAGGATACCGGGATACCGGGCAAGTGGCGGATCCAGATTCGCCTCAAGATGAGCGCGCACCTCCTCAGGAGGCATCAATACCAGATATCGCAGATTTTCCAGACCAACCTTTAACGTGCGGATTTCTCGCGAGCTTTTGATGATGGGACGCAACCAGGCGGCCTCAAGGCGCCCTTCCCACCCGAGGCTGTTCCGCACCGGCACACGTGCCGCTGGGTCCTGTTTTGCGAGCGTTGCGACCTCCTCGACCGTCTGTCCTACAGGCTCCAGATAGAAAAACTCGTTGACGCCCGTCGTAATGCCACGCCGCACTTCGGCTATCTCTCCCAATCGCACCCACCGACGCTGGCCCTGCTCAAAAAGGGTGTAAAAGATGTCGGGAGCCCGCAGGTACTTGCCCCCCCACTTGCTCCCCGAGTACTTTCCGGTTCGCCCGGCTTCTTGCAACAGCACGTTCGGCGCCCGCACGAGCACGCGGAAGGCTTCCTGACGCAGATCCTGCG
>Ga0065723_102444_pt1 | contig 32508 bp, 24 predicted proteins | sample TheenrcuSG05Z960_FD_59110 | JGI IMG/M metagenome (GOLD analysis project Ga0065723, IMG submission 59110) | Thermophilic enrichment culture from UC Davis - Sample SG0.5Z960 | ecosystem: Engineered > Solid waste > Grass > Composting > Bioreactor | place: USA: University of California, Davis
AAAAAAATTTCCAATTTTCACGAATCAGGGACTTGACATCTTACCGCTGGACTTTCCAATTTCCACTCACATCGTAATTCATGGCGCGGCCGTTTTTCATTAGGGAATTGATGGAAGGGGAAAACCGGGAAGTTATGATATACTGGATACGAGTTTTGAAGAAATGGATTAATCCGGTGATATGCGACATGACCCAAATTCTCGTGGTGGACAACGAACGGGAACTGCTGGACCTGTTGGAATTGCACCTGGCGGAATACGGCATGCGCGTGTTCAAGGCCGCCTCCGGAAGGGAAGCCTTGAAACTGCTTCATCAACACCCTTTCGACCTGGTCATCCTGGACATTCTGATGGACGAAATGAACGGTTTCGAGGTGCTCAAGGAAATCCGGCGGGCGGAGATGAAAATGCCGGTTATCCTGCTCAGCGCCAAGCATGAACTGGAAAGCAAAGTCTACGGCCTCGGCCTCGGTGCGGACGATTACGTGACCAAACCGTTCAGTCCCGCGGAACTTGCGGCCCGCGTGCAGGCTCATCTGCGGCGGGCCTCCGGATCGCTGTCCGTCGAACAGTCGATGGTCTACAAATTCGGCAGACTGTCCCTGAACCCGGCCGGGCAGGTGCTGTTCAAAGACAACCGACCCATCCCGCTGTCCGTCCTGGAGACGAAAATCATGCTCGCGCTCATCAAACGCCCGAATCAGCCGGTTTCCAAGGCTCGTTTGTTCCAGGAAGCCTGGGGCCATGAGAATGTGGACGATAATTCCGTGGGCGTCTATATCAATATGCTCCGGAAAAAAATCGAAGACGACCCTCGGGAACCCATTTATATCCGGACGGTCTGGGGAGTGGGCTACATGCTCACGGGTGGCGCGGAATGAAGTTGAAACTGAAAGCGAAAGTTTTCATGCTGATGACCGCCACCCTGATCGTGACCATCGGGATTATCTGGATTTTGTTTCGTGAAGCTTCCCTGTGGATTCTGCCCGGATACAACCAATTGGTCCTCCAGGAAATGGGCGGAGAACTGGCGGAACGCCTCGCCGGCGTGCACGCGGGCGACAGGGAGGCCATCGCGAGGGAAATTGAAGCTTTTATCCGGGAACATGACGGCATCGGGATCGAGCTGTTCGACCGGGACGGAACGCTGCTGTACTCCTACGCCGGGCGCACCGCACCCGGCTCGCCGCAGGAGGCGCTGGAGCGGTTTGCCAATCCGTTTCAGCGGGTGTTTTTTCGCCAGGATGCGTCGTTGATCTACAAAATCGACGCAAACGGCGAAACGCGCTTCGTCGTGTTCGACGTCAGGGGCGACATGTGGCAGCCCGTGCAATTTTTCTTGTACATCGGCAATTGGGCCGTCTATCCCTTCTTTTTGGGACCGCTTTTCCTGATCATCGTCCTTCCCGCGCTGACCGCCTTCCTGTTCATCTGGTGGACGACGCGCAGGCTGAAACGGCTCAATCGGGCGATGCAACGTGTCGACCTGTCCGGGGACCCCGTACTTCTCGTCGACAAAAGCAAAGACGAAATCAGCGAACTGACGAAGCTGTTCAACGAAATGACCCTCAAGCTCCACGACCAGTACCGCCGCATCCGGCAAATCGAGAAAGCTCGCTCGAAACTGGTGTCCCAGCTTTCCCACGACCTGAGAACCCCGTCGTCCATCATCCGGGGCTATGCGGAAACGCTCCTGCGCGGCCCGGTCCACGACCGGGACGCCTTCATCCGTCATGCGACGATCATCCTGCAGAAGACGGATTACATGGACGATCTGTTGCGCAAGCTGTTCAGCCTGGCCCAGCTGGAAGATCCGTCGAAAGCTTTCCGCAAGCGGCAGGGCTATCTCGATTCCCTTCTGCAAACCATCATGGCCGATTATGTGCTGATCCTGCAGGACAAGGACATGGAATGGCACCTGGATCTGCCGGCGAAGCCTTTTCCGGCCGCCTTCGACCCTGACGGACTGTCGCAAGCCATCCGCAATCTGATCGACAACGCGATTTTGCACGGAAGCGACGGAAAATATCTGGGGGTCCGGCTGATCCCGGCAGGCGACAAAGCCCTGATCGAGGTCGAAGACCGGGGAAAAGGAATCCCGCCGCACGACATGGAACGCATTTTCGAACCGTTCTTCCGGGCCGACCGCGGCCGGCCCAGCGACGGTCTCGGAGTGGGACTCACGCTGGCGGACGCCGTCGTCCGACGGCACGGAGGCGTCATAGAGGTTTCCTCAAAGCCTTACGTCAGCAACGTGTTCCGCGTCATTCTACCGGTCGGACAGGCCACTTCGGACGATGAAACGGGCCGATCCGAATCCGGTCCGGAATCAAGCCGGTGAGGGGAAGGGCGGTTCACTTGCCCTTCCCGTCGTCTCCACGCTGCCGGTTCGCCGCGAATCGGCCCGGTGTGCGCCGGTACCCGGGCGGCGGATTCTCCTTGAGCCGTATTCTCCGAAAGAGGTGTCCCGCCCGGATGCGCCGGTTCGGATATCGGATCGCCGTTGTGCCGTGCGTTTGGATGAGGCGGTAAAGATGAAGCGCCAACGCATCCGCGACCTTTTTCGTCATCGACTCGTCACCCGGCATATTGGCAAAAGCAACCTCGGAAGCTCCGTTTTCGCCGGTGCCAATTCTTGCAGGATAAGGATGACTGCCCATCCGGATGAAACCTCCCTGGAACAACTGCCAAAGATTCAGCTGCGCATCTCGAGGACTCCGCAATTACCGCCAGGCTTTTCGGCAGTTCCAATTCAGCGATGTAATTGGCGGCAAACGCCGCTTTCTCCGATTTTCTCCACGCCTTCCGGAATGGCCGCTTCATTGAGATTCCCGTTTTTTCGAACGCATGATCTCCGATCTCTTTCAGCGTGCCCGGAAACGTTACGCTCTTCAAATTGAGGCTGCCACAAAATGCGTTTTCTCCGATTCGGGTGACGCCTTCGGGAATGACGACCGACTGGAGACTGGCATTACTGCGAAAAGCGAAGTCCGGAATTTCGGAATATCCACATGCCCGCCGCCGCCGTTGTACTTCGTAATGACCGCTTCGTTATCGTTCAGCGGCTCATACTCCCAGTCCCCTTCGATGATCGCCTCCGCCTCCGCCTTGCCGGCGCACAGGAAGAAGGCCGCACGCGAGAACGCGGCAACCATCCATTTCCATGACGGAACGGTGAAAGACCTTACATAAATCCTCATTGTGAGACCTCCGACGGCCTCCGGAATACCGGAGCAATCTTCGACGCATCATCGAATATTTCAAATACGGCAATCTATCAATACTTACTGTGATTGAATTTTTTTATGCATTTAAAGGATCAAACGGGAAAAGCCAACCGGGAATCCGGTTGATCTCCAAAATACGAAGGAGCCGCCCGTATTGGGCGGCCCGTTGGTTTGTTCGATTGATCAGCCGCGACTCTCCAGCCACCGGAGCAACACGGCCGCGGCTTCCGCCCGCGTGAGGGAGGCATCGGGCGCGAAGCGGCCGTCCGCGCGGCCTTGAAGAATGCCGAGCTGACGCAAGGCTTCCACAGCCGCCTTCGCCCAGGCCGGGATATCGGCGTCGTCGGCGAAATCGGCCGAAGCGCCAGGGGGGCCGGCCATGTCCGCAAGTCCCGGCACCCTGGCGATCATCACCGCCATTTCCGCACGGGTGACGGGTTCATCCGGCCGGAAGCTGCCGTCGGGATAGCCGCCGACAATCCCCTTCTCCACCGCCGCGGCCGCGGCGCCCGCCGCCCACGGTCCGATCCGGTCGGCATCGACAAACGGCAGATCCGCCGGCGTCCCGGCGTCGTCCCAGCCCAGGGCACGGGCCAGCATCACCAGGAACTCCGCCCGCGTAACCTCCCGGTCCGGCCGGAACGAGCCGTCCGGATAGCCGGTAATCAACTTCTTCCGCGCCGCTTCACGAATGGCGCTTTCGCCCCAGTGTCAGGCGATGTCGGTGAAGACCGCCGCCGATCCCGGCACGTCCACTGCGATGACGGCGAACTTCGTGAAGTGGTCCACAGTCGCGGCCACCCACTCGCCTTCCACCGTCCCGCCGAGGTCCACCCATACCTTCCGCTCTTCATCGTAATAGAAGACGGAAACAGTCTGGTTTTCGCCCGCCCTGGACGGATCGAAGCGGATGGCGACGGTGACCGGTTTGTTGAACACGCCGGGCTTATCCTTCAAAATTTCCAGCACGGCGCTGACCAGGGTCTGGTTGTCCCCGAGCGCGGCGACCAGTTTTTCCACATCCGTCACTTCGGAGACGGTGATCACCACGGTTTCGCCGATCGCGCCTTCCGGCACCTGGAGAATCAGCGTGTCCTTCCATTTCAGGATGAATTCCTTGCCCGCTTCCACGGTCCACTCGCCGTCACCGGCCTCCCCGGCGCCATCCTCTGCGGCCTCGTCGCCGCCGCTTGCCTTGCCGCCGTCAACCGGTGGAGCGGCCGGCGGGGGAGTCGGCGCAGGAGGCACAGGTGGCGCCGGAGGTGCTGGAGGCTCAGGTGGCGGAGGGGGCGGCGGAGTGACCTCATACACCTCCACGACCCGCTGTTTCTGCTCCGCGGCGTTGCCTGCCGAATCGGTCACATCGTACAAAATCGTGTAAGTTCCCGCCCGGCTCGTGTCCACCGCATCGCCGGACTTCACGACCTTGTCCGTGATGTCGCCGTCCACGTTGTCCGTGGCCGTATAACCGGGGTCGTCAAAGACGTCACCCGCCTGCACCTGCATGACCGAAGGACCGTGCAGCGTAATGACGGGTTTGACGAAGTCGACAAAATACATTTTCGAACGGCGAATCCAGGTGACCCCGCCCGGGAGATCCGGACCTGACGGAACTTCCGCCCGGACGAACAGGTAATACGTTCCCGTCTCGGCGGGCACGGAAACCGTTCCGCTGAACGGCTCCCAGCCGGACGACGCCGGGTCCAGGTCCGGCACATCCGGGTCATCACTCCACCGATAATGGGTAATCTCGCCCGGGTCCGCAGACTTAAGGTCCACATCGGGTTGAATGGCGGACAAAATTCCGCCGTTGGGGCGGATGCTGATGGTACCAATGTTCAGGAAGGGGTAACCTTTCGCATCAGCAAGCGCTTCCGCCTCGGAACCGGGATGACCGATGATGACCGGGTTGCTGCCATCAAAAATTTCACCGGATTTATAACCCGGGAAACGGATCTCCGCGTTTTCAATCACCACAAACGCCAGCGTGTTGTCATCAAAAGCCCCTTTTCCGATCACTTCCACGCTTTCCGGAATGAGGACAAAGGTCAGTTTATTATTCCCAAACGCCCCCTCGTCGACATTGACCAATCCGTCCGGCAGCGTCACGCTTTTAAGTTGATTGCCGTAAAATGCGTCTTCTCCGATTCGCGTCACGCCCGCCGGGATCGTCACGCTGGTCAGCCGGTTATTCTCGAAAACGCCGTTTTCGATTTCCGTCAGCCCTTCCGGCAATCTTACATTTTCAAGATCGTTATCGTAAAACGCATCTGCTCCAATCTTCGTCACACTGTCGGGGATCACAATGCCGGTAAGCTCGTTGAGCGCAAAGGCCCACTCGCCGATTTCGACCAGCCCGTCCGGCAGCGTCACGCTCTGGAGATCATTGTGTTGAAAAGCGGAATCTCCGATCTTCGTCACGCCCGCGGGGATCTCCACGTTCTTCAGCGAATTGCTTGCAAAGGCGTAAGACGCGATTTCCGTCAAGCCGCTCGGCAGGGTGACGCTGGAGATTTCATTGTAGCCAAACGCGCCCGATCCGATTTTGATCACGCTTTCCGGAATCGTGACGCTTTTGATGGAATTGGAGTCAAAAGCGTTATCTCCAATTATTTCCACTCCGTCCGGGATCGTCAATTCTTCAAGTTCATTGAAGGAAAAAGCGTCCGGTCCGATTTCTTTCAGCGTGCCGGGCAGAGTAACGCTTTGAAGCCGGCCGAAGGAAAACGCGGAGTCCCCGATCCGGACCACGCCTTCCGGGATGACCACACTCTCCAGCCCGACACAATGGTAGAACGCGTGATCCGGAATTTCGGCAAGGCTGCCGGGCAGGGTCACGTCTTCCAGCAGGTCAATGTTGGCAAAAGCGTACGGCCCTATTTCGGTCACGCTCTCCGGTATCGTCACGCTCCATAACTGGGTGTATTCAAAAGCCGCCTCACCGATGCGGATGACGCTGTTCGGAATCGTGACTTTTTGGAGGAAATACGCCCAGTTGAATGCCCGGTCGCCAATTTCGGTCACGCCGGGGGGAATCGTGACACTGTAAATGCCAAACTGGTCCATGAAGGCCTCTTCCCCAATCTTGGTCACTGGACGCCCGTCGATTGTGGCGGGGATGTCGACTTCGTCATCGTCTCCCGTATATCCTGTGATGACCACTTCGTCTTCGTCCGTTATCTCGTACTCGAAATCCCCCCACCGGAGCGCCTCCGCCCGGTCGGCGCACAGGAACAGGGCAAACACCGCCAACGCGGCGATGATCCATTTCCACTGTGGGACGGTCGGGAGGGGGAATGATCGCGATAAAGACATCCTCGCAAACCTCCAAACGGTACTTTTTGGGATTCACACATTGGCTGGTCCCGTTGCGCGCGTCAAGCGTTCCGGGCAGCGCCGCCGCGGCTGCGACCCGGCTGGCCGTTCTGAACCCGTAATTATGTTAATTGGACACGATCAAATTTCCGTTCAAATTCGCTTAAATTTTCTTGATATTTCGCTAAAATTCTCTTGATATTCGGAGGCACGGCGATGGCCAAACGAAAAGGCCGCCCCCTCGGGGACGGCCCGTTGCACGTGTTGCGACCGGATATTCAGGAAGATTTGTTTTTGTTGTAGATGTCAAAAGCGACCGCCAGGAGCAGCACGATTCCCTTGATGCCCTGCTGCCAGTCGACGCCGATGCCGAGCAGCGACATGCCGTTGTTCATCACGCCCATGAACAGGCCGCCCACGATGGCGCCGATCACCGTGCCGATGCCGCCGGACATGGAAGCCCCGCCGATGAAGCTGGCGGCGATGGCGTCCAGCTCGAAGTTGACGCCGGCCTTGGGCGTTCCGGCGTTGAGGCGCGCCGCGTAGACCAGGCCGGACAGGGCGGCGAGCACGCCCATGTTGACGAACACCCAGAACGTCACGCGCTTCGTCCGCACCCCGGACAGGCCGGCCGCCTTCTCGTTGCCGCCGATGGCATACACGTGCCGGCCAAACACCGTCCGGTTCATCACGAACGTATAGACGGCCACCAGGGCAAACAGCAGCACGAGAATGAACGGAATACCCTTGTATTGCGCCAGCAGGTACACAAACAGGTTGATCACGGCCGCGATGAAGATGAGTTTCAGCACGAACCAGGGCATCGGCAGCACATCGAACCCATACTTTTGCTGCGTGCGCCGGCTGCGGATGTCCATGACCACGACGAGCGCCGTAAGCACAAGCCCGATGACGACCGACAAAAGGTGCAGCCCCGACCCGCCGAACACATCGCGAAAGAACCCCGTGCTCATATATTGAAACTCTCTCGGAAACGGCGCGATCGACTGGCCGTTGAGCACGATCATCGTAAGGCCGCGGAACAAGAGCATCCCCGCCAGCGTCACGATGAACGAGGGAATCCGGACATAGGCCACCCAGAATCCCTGCCAGGCCCCCACCAACGCGCCGATCAGCAGGCACAGCGCGATGGCCAGCCAGAACGGCACGTTGTATTGCACCATCATGACCGCGGCGACGGCTCCGACGAAGGCGGCCACCGATCCGACGGACAGGTCGATGTGCCCGCAGATGATGACGATCACCATGCCGATGGCGAGAATGAGAATGTAGCTGTTTTGCTGGATCAGGTTGGTGACGTTCAGGGGCTTCAGCAGGATGCCGCCGGTCACCAGCTCGAAAAACACGATGATGGCCAGCAGCGCGAGAATCATGCCGTACTGCCGGATATTGTTGCGAAAGAGCGTCTTGACCATCTCCACCTCTCATCCCTCCCGACTGGAACTTACGCCCGACCCGGTGGTCATCAGGCGCATCAGTTTCTCCTGGGTGGCCTCCGAACGCGGCACTTCTCCGGTGATGCGCCCTTCGCACATGACGTAAATGCGGTCGCACATGCCGAGGATTTCCGGCAGTTCCGAAGAAATGAACAGCACAGCCTTGCCTTCCGCCGCCAGCTGGTTGATGATCGTGTAAATCTCGTACTTGGCGCCCACGTCGATGCCGCGGGTCGGCTCATCCAGAATCAGAATTTCCGGCCCCGCGAAAATCCACTTGCCGAGCACCACTTTCTGCTGGTTGCCGCCGCTTAGGTTCCCCGTCAGCTGCTGGACGGTCGGCGTCTTGATGCCCAGCCGGCGGCGGAACGTTTCGGCCACGACGACTTCCTCGTTTTCGTTGACCACCGCGCGGCGGGACAGGCTCCTCAGATTCGCGAGGCTCAAATTCCGCTTGACGCTGTCGATCAGGATGAGGCCGTACTGTTTCCGGTCTTCGGTGACGTAGGCGATGCCGTGGCGGATGGCGTCGCTGACGGAGCGGATGCGGATCTCCTTCCCGTCCTTGAACAGCTGCCCGGTGATGCCCCGGCCGTAGGAGCGCCCGAAAATGCTCATCGCCAGTTCCGTCCGCCCCGCGCCGATGAGCCCGGCGATGCCGACGATCCTCCCCGCGCCTTAACGTAAGCGACACGTTGTCGATCACTTTCCGTTCCGGATGCTGCGGGTGGTAGACGGTCCAGTTTTTCACCTCGAAAATGACATCGCCGATATTGGGCTCACGGTCGGGAAAACGCTGGGTGAGATCCCGCCCCACCATCCCCCGGATGATGCGGTCTTCCGTCACCTCGTCCTTTTCCATGTCCAGCGTCTCGATGGTCTTGCCGTCGCGCAGGATGGTGATGCTGTCCGCCACCTTCATGATCTCGTTCAGCTTGTGGGAAATGATGATGGAGGCGATGCCCCGCTCCTTGAACTGTTTGATGAGGCGCAGCAGATTTTCGCTGTCTTCCTCGTTGAGCGCGGCGGTCGGCTCGTCGAGGATGAGGAGCTTCACTTCCTTGGACAGCGCCTTGGCGATCTCCACCAGCTGCTGCTTGCCGACGCCGAGATGGGTCACCAGCGTGCCCGGATTTTCGTTCAGCCCCACAAGTTCAAGCAGCTCTCGGGTGCGGATGATCGTCTCGTTCCAGTCGACGATGAAGCCCCGCTTGCGTTCGTTGCCGAGAAAAATGTTTTCCGCTATGGACAGCCAGGGGATGAGATCGAGTTCCTGGTGGATGATGACGATGCCCAGCTGCTCGCTCTGCTTGATGTCCCTGAACTCGCACACTTTTCCCCTGAACAGGATTTCGCCCTCATAGGTGCCGTGGGGGTAGACGCCGCTCAGCACCTTCATGAGCGTGGATTTCCCGGCGCCGTTCTCGCCGCAGAGGGCGTGGATTTCGCCTTCCCGCACCTTCAGGTTGACGTTGTCCAGCGCCGTGACGCCGGGAAACCGCTTGGTGATGTTGCGCATTTCCAAAATGTATTCCGCCACCCTCGCCCCTCCCTCGTCGCATGCGCCAAAAGTGCACGGAACCGCTTATAACGCGCTCAAGCCCGACGTCGGCGGACGGCCGGCCTGGCCGTACGGTCCGCGTCGGGCGAACGCTGCTGCAGTGCCTGGATACGCCTGACTGCCGGGAACGTCCGAAGGATTCCGCTTGCCGGCCCGGACCGTCCGGACCTCGGCACTCCCCGCGCCAGACGTCCGGCTTCCGGCGTCACTTCAGCTGATCTTCGGTGTAGTACCCGGAACCAATCAGCACTTCCTTGTAGTTCGTAATGTCCACGGAAACCGGCTCAAGCAGGTAGGACGGCACGACTTTGACGCCGTTGTCGTAAGTGGTGGTGTCGTTCACTTCCGGCTCCCGGCCGTTCAGGACGGCGTCGGCCATCTGCACCGCCACCTTGGCCAGCTCGCGGGTGTCCTTGAACACGGTCTGCGTCTGCTCGCCGGCGATGATCGACTTGACCGACGCGACTTCCGCGTCCTGCCCGGTGATGACCGGCAGCGGCTTGTCGGGCGTGCCGTAGCCGACGCTCTTGAGGGAGGACAGCACGCCGATGGAAATGCCGTCGTACGGGGACAGCACCGCGTGCACGTTTTCCGTCGTGTAGTGGGCCGACAGCAGGTTGTCCATGCGGGACTGGGCAACACCGCCGTCCCAGCGCAGCGTGGCGATCTGGTCAAATTGCGTCTGGCCGGAGCGCACGACCAGCTGGCCATTGTCGATGTAGGGCTGGAGCACGCTCATGGCGCCGTTGAAGAAGAAGTACGCGTTGTTGTCGTCCGGCGATCCGGCGAACAGTTCGATGTTGAAGGGACCCTTGCCTTCCTTCAGGCCGAGTTTTTCCTCGATGTAGCCGCCCTGCAGCACGCCGACCTTGAAGTTGTCGAAGGTGGCGTAGTAGCTGACGTGTTCCGACTTGCGGATCAGCCGGTCGTAGGCGATGACCGGGATGCCGGCGTCGGCCGCCTTCTGCAGCACGTCGGTCAGCGATTCGCCGTCGATGGCGGCGATCACGAGCAGCTTGGCGCCTTTCGTGATCATGTTTTCGATTTGCGAGACCTGGTTTTCGATGATGTCTTCCCCGTACTGGAGGTCCGTCTTGTAGCCGAGCTTCTCGAACTCTTTGACCATGTTGGAGCCGTCGCTCACCCAGCGCTCGGAGGACTTCGTCGGCATCGCGATGCCGATCAGCCCCTTGTCACCGCCGCCCCCGCCGCCTCCGCCGGAGCCGCCGGAGCTGCCGGAGCTGCCGGAACCGCCTCCTCCGCTGCACGCCGCCAGCACCAGCGCCAGCGCGAGCACAAGCATTGCAGCCGCCTTTTTCCTCATCCCTTGCACACTCCCTTTCGTTTCGGTGTTCGTCTGTTCAGCCTACAAATTAACACCGGAGTGCGAGGGACGTCTTTCCACGAACCGAACAACTTTTTTCAAAAATTTAGCTTTTCTTCTTGAGGCTGTCCGGAGCGGACATAAAAGGCCCGAGCCCCCTGGCGGGCAAGCGGGCGATCTGCCATGTTGGAAGCTGCAGCCAGGGAAAACCTGCGGACGGATAAAAGATGATCGGGAGGGTGCCATCCATGGAGGAAAAAAACACGGAATACGTGAAGCGTCCGGATGAAGCGGGAGCCGGCCTTTCATCCGCCCCCCTCGTCGTCCACGGCGTCGCCCTTGCGGTAGCGGATGGGCGACACGCCGACCGCTTTTTTGAACGCGGTGCTGAAATAGTGCTGCGATTCATAGCCGACCGCTTCGGCGATTTCGGCGACGCTCATGCTTGTGGTGAGCAACAGCCGCGTCGCCCGCGAGATGCGGATCTGTGTAAGCAGGGACACAAAGGTGGTGCCCAGTTCCTGCCGGAACAGGCGGCTAAGGTAGACCGGCGACACGCCGACGGCGCGGGCCGTGGATTCCAGCGACAGGTCCGGATCGTGATGATGGTCGCGCATGTACGTCCGCGCCCGGCGGACGACGGGCGAGATGGCCGTTTCCCGGTAAATGATGCCGCGCGCCTTGCGGTATACGGCCGGCACGGTTTCGACGCCGCCGGTCACCGGCTCGGCGTGGGTCACGACGAACAGCTTGAGGTACCGCGCCACGGCGCGCTCGACGGCGCCGAACGGGTCCGCGTCCGCCGCGTCCCACACAATGGCGCAAAGGAATCCGTGCGGATCGCGGAACCGGGCATGCGGCCAGGGCGAAAGCAGCTCGTCCATGATGTTTTCGATGGCGAACAGCATGAGCTGGCGTTCCCGCTCGGGGCGGACCACGACGGCCGCGGCGTTTCCTTCCGCCTCCGGCCAGCGCACGATGCCGAACAGGGAAGGCGCCCGGTCGGGCAGCTCGAGAAATCGCAGCTGCTCCAGCACTTCCTGGCGGGTGAGCGATTCGCCGATCCACTCGTTGCAGAACCGCTCGCGCAGGAGCGGGATGTTCTTGCGGATCTGGCGTGAAGCCATTTCCAGATGCTTTTCCTGTTCCCGCGCCTTCTCCAATTGTTCCCCGATCCGGGTGAGCACCGCCGTCAGGTCCTTCGGATTGGCCGGCTTGAGCAGATATTCGTCCACGCCGTGATGGATCGCCTGCTGGGCGTAGGCGAATTCGTCATGGCCGGTGACGATGACGATGCGGCACGACGGCAACCGGTTGCGGAGCTCGCCGATCAGGGTGATGCCGTCCATGATGGGCATGTTGAGGTCCACCAGGGCGATGTCCGCCCGGCAGGCCAGGGCCTTCTCCAGCGCCTCCTCTCCGTCTTCCGCTTCTGCGGCGACCCGCATGCCCAGCGCTTCCCAATCCACCAATTCCCTTATTCCTTCGCGGATGAGCGGTTCATCGTCGACGATGATCACATTCCACACGGCTCATTCCTCCTCCGGAACCGGATAGATGAGGGTCACCTTCGTACCCCGCCCGGGTTCGCTGTCCACCGTGACGTCGCATTTGTCCGCCCCGTAGGTGAGTTTCAGGCGGGCCAGCACATTGACCAGGCCGTAGCCGGAACGGGACTCCGTTTCCCCGGCGGCCGCCGGCGAATCCGCCGGACGTACCGCCGACGCCCGCTCCAGCCGGCGCCGCAGCCGGGTTAACTTATCCGCGTCCATCCCCACGCCGTCGTCTGCCACCGTCAGGCGGATCCGGTCCCCGTCCCGCTCGCCCCTGACGACGATGATGCCCGGACCGCGCCGTTCCTTGATCCCGTGATAGATGGCGTTTTCCACAATCGGCTGCAGAATGACCTTCAGCACCGGCAGATGGGCGATGGCCGGATCCAGGTCCAGCTCATACTGCAGTTTGTTCTGATAGCGCTGCTTCTGGATTTGCAGGTAGTACCGCACGTGATCGAACTCTTCCGCCAGCGGGATGAACTCGTTGCCTTTGCTCAGGCCGATCCGGAACAGCCGCGACAGCGCCTCCACCATCTCGGACACGTCCTCCGCCCCGCGCTTGCGCGCCATCCAGCTGATCGTATCCAGGGTGTTGTACAGAAAATGCGGCTTGATCTGGGCCTGCAGCGTGCGCAGTTCCGCTTCCCTTTTTTGCCGCTCCTGTTTCTCCGTCAGCTGGATCAGATCGTTGATCTTCGCCAGCATGCTGTTGTAGCTGCGCCCCAGCATGCCGATCTCGTCCATGTCGCCGTTCCACTGGCGCGTCGACAGATCCCCGGATTCGGCCCGCTGCATGAACCGCATCAGCCGGTAGATCGGCCGGGAGATGGAGTGGGCCAGCACGAACGACGCGGTGATGCCCAGGAGGACGACGACGAACACGAAAGAGCCGATGTACAGCCGGATCTGCCGCATCTCGGGCGCCTCTTCCGCGGTGGAAAACACGCCGACGGTGGTCCAGTTCGTAAAGGGGGATTTGCGGAAAATGAATTGCAGTTTGCGGTCGTCGACTTCCTGCACGAACTGGCCCGCCGTCTTCCCGCCGAACCAGGACGCGGGAATCGTCGTGAAGCCGAGCTGCGCGGGCACGTAGACCGGTTCCCCCTCCTGGCCCAGCACCAGGAGCAGGCCGGTCTTGCCCAGATGGACGTTTCGCACCGTTTCCATGACCACCCGGAGTTTCAGGTCGATCAGGATGACGCCGAGCACCTTTTGCGTCTCGGGATCGAGCACGGCCCGCACGACGGACACGACTTCGCTTTCCTTGTAACTGACGTGCGTCGTGACGTTGCGCCGCTCCGGACTGCCGATGACGCGGAAAATGCCCTTGGCCGCCACCGCCTCCTGATACCAGCGTTCCAGCGTCAGATCCCCCGGCTGCCGGGCATACATGTCGTTGGAGAGGTAATCTCCCCTCGAGCTCACCACCATCATGCCGGCGATTTCGGTCTGCAGCGTGGGAAAACCCCGCAGGAACTGCAACGCTTCCTGCCGCTCCTGCGGGTCGAGGGGACCTTCCCGGAAAAACTTCTGGATCAACGGGTGGAAGGCAATGAGGTACGTGGTGTTCTGCGCGTTGCCGACGTAAAACTCCAGCGCCCGGTTCACCTGCGCGATCACCTGCTGGGTGTTGTCGTACAGGTTGCGCTCGATGACCCGGTTGGCGACAATGTCGGTGAGAATGCCGAGCATGAGGGACGGAATGATCGTGATGGGCAAAAAAAGGGCCAGCAGCTTGTAGCGGATCGGCAGATTGCGGAACTTCAGGCGCTCAAGCAGCTTTCTGCCGATCCGGATCACCGGCATGTCCTTGGTTTTGGATAGGGGGGTAACCGCTTTCACGTCCAAGATGCGCTACCTCTCACTTGGCATAAAACTGATCGACGTTCTGCTGCGTGACCACCGTGATGCCCGTATCGACGAACGGCGGAAGGGGATGTCCGGTGTTCGAACCGCCGTCTTCGGTCCGGACCAGGTTGTGGCGCAGATGGAACAGCCCCATCAGCGACCAGTACCCCATGTTCCATGTGCCCTGGGCGAGCGTCGCGTTGATCGTGCCGTCCTTCACCAGGTCCAGCGTGCCTTTGTCGGTGTCAAACCCGATGATCACTTTCTGCCCGGTAAGCCCCATCTCCTTGACCGCCATGCCAATGCCGACGCCGCCGTTGGCCTGGGTGGCGAACAGCCCGTCCACGTCCGGATATTTCCGCAAAATGTCCCGCGCCGCGTCCCGCGATCCGATAATCTCTCCCTTGCCGTCGGCCACTTCCACCACGCGGATGTCCGGAAACTCGCGGGCGATGGTGTCGCGGAATCCTTCGGTCCGCTCCTGGTGGTTGAGCTGGGTTGGCTGGGTGATGACGGCGACCTTCCCTTTGCCTTGCAGAAGACGCGCCATTTCCCGGGCCGCCACCACGCCGGCTTTGTAGTTGTCTGTGCCGTAAAACGCGTACGCCTTGCTCGCGGGCGCACCCGAGTCGAACAGCACGATGGGGATACCCTCCTGGACCGCCTTGTCGATGGAGGCGTTCAGCGCTTCCGGATTGATCGCGGTGACGGCGATGCCGGCGGGTTTTTTGGCGATCACCTGTTCCAGCACGACCATTTCTTCATGCGCATCGTACTGGGTCGCCCCGCGGAACTCCACGGACACGTTCAGGTTCAGCGCCGCATCCTCGAATCCTTTCATGATGCCGCGCCAGTAGTCGAGTTCGGACTGGAACATGACCATGACGTAGACCTCTTCGATGTCGCCCGCCAGGCCGACCGGTCCTTCCTCCCAGTCCCTTTCATGCCCCCTCAGACCGTAATTCCAGAAAAACAGCAGAAAAAGCAAAATCGACAATCCGTACACGCCGATGAGCAGCGATCGTTTCACCGCCCTCATCCCTTCCCCCCGGTATTTTTTGGGTTTTCGATGACCATTCGGCTACTTCCATCATAAATGGACCGTTTTCCGGCGTCTTTTCAAAAACGTAAACTTTTTTTCGATTTTTTTACCTGCGGACAGTTCGGGTGCGGTGTTGGCGGGGCACGTCAACGCGATCGCGTTTTCGATCGTCCTCGCTTTCAGTCTGTTTTTGGTGCTGAGCAACATGCCCCCAATGTGAATAATGTTTTCGTGATGACTACCGTGATTTCCTTGCAGTTGTCGGAGTTGACGAGTTTGCCATATGCGCAAAACCCTAAAACGGACTAAAAAGGCTGCCCGCCTCGGGGCAGCCCAAACCATTGTGAAAACAAGTCTTTTAACTTGCCACCCTGCCGGTCCCTGACAGCCGAAAATAAACGTGAAGGATCAGGAAACTGACGCCCATCACGATGATCGCCGCAAGTTCTCCGCCTTGCTCCGGCAGGAATGACATTTGGCAGAAATTCAAAAGGACATGGTGACTGATTGGCATCCACAGGTTTCCAGAGACGACGGCCTTTCCCTGGACGACATCGACCTGACGGAAGCCTATAAAGCTTTGCTCAAAACTGGTCCGGTATGTTTTATTTGTCTGCGAGTTCTCCCTCGCACATCAAAATGGATTCAATCCTGAAGATTGCGGGATTTTTCTTTGCGTAAAATCCAAGACGGGATGAAAGCAAAAAACAACCCTGCGCCAATCGCAACAAGCAAAATGCCCATAATTTTGTATGTCCATATGGAAGATTTTAGCATGTTATCGAAAATATCTGTAGTATCAGATTTTACATTTTGATACTGACCCAATATAAAAAGCGCGTCCTCCATTCCCCAAACAGTGCTTTTGTCCAAATAAAGGAATCCGAGAAACACAAGGATGATGGAGCAAATGAAACAAACGTAAAACAACCAATCTTTTTTCACCATAATGAAACCACCTCATAACAAATGGCAGCATACCCGTATGTATGCCGCCATTCATTTTACCATTAATACCATCCCGTTTCGTCTTGCCAATAGATATATAACCCGGTAGGCTCTCGATATTCATAAGTACCGATATAATCATCAAAAAACACATCATCTTCCCAGACTTCAAAAGTATAGTAGTTGTATGTGGGAGCACAAAAAATTGTATATATTTTCCCTGCGGGAATTTGTATTGGGCCATATGTTTGACTAAATGAAATCGAGGCCTGATATGTTATTCCTAATCTTGAAGTTACTTCAGCACCAGTCCACCCAATTTTTGTGGTAATCTCTACTGAAAAGGTTGTTTGCAAGGATTCAGTAACGGTTAATGATAAAGGAGCTGGTCCAACACCAGTAGCTCTTCGAATTATATTTCCTCAGGGGAGTTGAATGGGCTGCCCGGTTGGGACAGCCTTTTAGGTTGACTTCGGCTTTCGAAAATAAACTAAAACTGCGGGAAAACTGGCGGCGATCACGATCAAGGCAGCGATTTCTCCGCCCTGTTCCGGCAGAAATAACATTTGGGCGAAATTCCAGAGGGTATGGTGGCCGATCGGCATCCACAGGTTTCCGGACATGAGAACCATGTATGCGTACAGGAGGCCGAACAGGAAAGCCGCAGCGAATGCCGCCGCATTATAAGAAGGGTTCAGGAAATGCATCGCGGAAAAAATGATTGCGGAGACGACGACGCCCGCGTCTAACCGGCCGTGCTTGCGCCAGAGCGCAATGAGATATCCCCTGAACAGAAGTTCCTCGGCAAATCCCACCAAAATGCAAAATAGCATCGTACCGAGCATCTGCTCCGGAACCGGACGAAGCGCGGCGAAATGGGATGTGCTGAGCTCTCCCGTGACCGCCATGAGGATTCCCATTAGGACCGTGCCGGCAATGGCGAGCCCACCGCCCAGGAGAAACTGCGCAAATCTCTTGGGCGCCGGAGTCAGACCGAGTTCCCGAAAGGAAATCCGATCCAGGAACCTGGCGCAAACCCAGACGGCCAGAATCATACCGATGTGGACCGCATATTGGGACACCGGTTCCCCTGCCGGGAACACATTTAGCAAAAAAACCAATCCATATATAAAAACGATCGCCACAACAGCGTACCGCCCCGTCTTCAGCAACAAATCGGTAATCGTTCGCACGTGTTGATGCATGTCGTATTCGTTTCTTTCTTGTATTCTCTTACAAACTGGCGACCAGCTCGCCGCCAACCCTGTCGAGCTTGATTCGGTTTGAATGGATCAGTCCTTCCAAGTTGGCCGTAAATTCGAAGGGAAACAGTTCTTTTTGCCGCTCAAACTCAGCAATGCTTTGATACAGTTTCTGTCCGCCCACGATCGTCCCGCACAACATGAATTCGACCACGCGATTGTCACGGATCGGAATGTTGCCACGCTGATAAATCCCCGGCTTAATCGAGCGAATGGCGCCGAATTCTTTCAATGTCCTTATGTTTTTTTCCAGTGCATAAAAGAGTGTGGCCCGCTCCCCCCACAACTCAAATATGCGTCGTCGAATTTGAGAGGCGGAAAATTCCTCCTGAATGCTGGACAATTTCCCCACGACCCCGCATATATCCCGAAACAGAGGAAACACAGCCAGCATCATTGTCCAGTGCACAGCCACTCTTTCTCCGACGGGACACGCCAAATAAACCGAGATTCCCAAATCCCTAAGCGGTACAAGGGAATCTTCCACCTCTACCCAAGTGTGAATCAAGATTTCTCTTGTTTTGCTTAACGTATCCGGGCTTTCGATTCTTTCCGCCAGATAACGATTCAACCGTTCCCGTGTTTGCTTGGGGTCCTGATGTTCCGCCCAGTATTCCACTGTAAGGTCGAGCCACTCGGGTTTAATATAGCGGGACAAGATCACCGCTTTGCTCAACGCGAATCCGCTCCTTTGACTTGAATAAAGGGCACGATGACTTCTTCCAGGCCCATGCCTCCGTGGCATACGGATTTTTTGCCTCGAGATTGAAAGGAAAGTCCTTCTTCGCAAAGAACATACTGATAATTTTTGGGCAAGTACATAGGCGGGAACAAAAAAGAACGAAACGGCTGTTCCAACGAAGCCGGGTCGGCATAATCGCGATAGATGCGGCATCGCTGCCCCGCCATCTCTGCAAACACGCCTTCATTGGGCGGGCGCCCTTGTCCGATAGCTTCCACGTTGCCGTGATCGGAAGTGATAAAAATGCGGAAATCCTGTTCCAAAAGCCGCAGGATCAGCGATTGCAATTCACCCGACTCCGACCAGGAAACGACATCCCTGTACATCCCGGCCCGTCCCTGTATTTGCCCGTGCATGATGTCGTCGATCGTATTGATCACGATTCCAACCACTTTGGCACCCGGGGGCAGTTCTCCGGTCGGACCACGCCGATAAACAATTTCTGATTCTTTGTACCCGGCCCGGCTCCAATAGGCCCGCCACTCTTTTTCTTCCTGAGACAGGGCAAACGGTTTGGACATCTCCGCCGGAAGCTTCCCTGAAAAAATTGCCAAACGGGAAACCGAGGTTATGGTTGGGATCAAGGCAAACGCATAAGACCATTGATAGGAAAATCCTGAAACCCTATCCGCACGGACAAATGCCAGCCAGTTTGCGAGTGACATTCCGTCCACGACAATGAGGGCCAGTTTGTTGCCTTTCGTGCGGATATATTCGTTAGTTTTGTGCAGGAGAACTGGACTGTCTGGACGGAAGCTGGCGGACAATTTCTTGTAATGATCAATCATCCATTCCCGAAAACGAGTATCCAGCTCAATGGAAAGCTGGCCCATTGACAGCTGCGCATGCCCGCCATCCTGCAAAATGCGAAGCGAACCCCAGAGTTCGGCAAGATTAAACCAGTCGGCATAATGCCGAATTTCCTTCAGCCGCTGGCGGATCGTTTCTTCCAGCCATCCGGCATATTCGTCGGCGTTTTGCCGGTCGTACATTTCCCGATTCAGAAACCGCCACGTTTCCTCTTCTCCCCGGTAGCCGCCGAAATCATTCCGACAGGCGATGTAAAGCTGCGTCAAGTCCAGCGATTTAACACGCCTGACAACGGATGGGTCAAGCTTTGGGAACAGGGATGCAAAGTCCAGACGGACCTCGTAACATTGACTCCGAAGGTCATATGGCACATACGTGGAATCGCTTCGGACCAGGTAGAGCATTTTTTGGTCCCGGTTGCGATAATCGGATTCGTATTCGTATCGGAAACGGATGGGGTCCATGGAATCCATCCGGATGATGACAAAACCATCGTTTATTAGTTTTTCCTCCAAGCCGCTTCGTACAATCACATCGTCAGGGTCAAAGGCCAGAATGTTCTTTTCATATTCTGCGGCCAGCCTTGACCACAACCAGTCGGCAAACATATTCTTCACTCCAAGTTGATGAGGAAAACCGGCTTGAGCACGGGAGTCAGCACTTGTTTTTCGGCAAACTCCGTTTTTAATTTCGCTTCTTCCTCGAGCAATTCCTGTTTTCTTTTACGCTTGACCGTTTCAAGACCAATTTGCTCGACGGCCTCCATGCGAAGACGCAGGGCGAAGAACGCCCGGTTCTCCTCCTCCCGGATGCGCTGTTCCCTGACGGACTTCAGTTCCAAAAATAGATCATATGCCGCGGCTTGGGCTCCTTCATGCAGTTTCTCACGTTGTTCTGTCGACAAGCGCACCGAATCGCCCAGACGAATCTCCCGGTCTGGAACCAACAATTCGTCCCAAATCCGCATGGCGGAAGCAGGGCGGAACACGCCTTGATGAGTCATGAAAAGAGGGAAAACACGGCGATCTTTCGATTCGTCGGTCAGTTTAAGCTCCCACAAGGACCATATGCCCGGTTCATAGGGAAGCCCGGGAAGGTGGACGGAAATCAGCGATTCCCGGTCATTCGCATAAAAATCCTGCTCAAGCAAGAAACGGATTTGCGGATCGTTCAAATCGCGGGATTCGGGCAACGGCAATTCTTCTGTTTCATTCCATTTCTGATAAGAGACCAACATTCGTACCGCCAGATCAGCCACATCCTTCTTGGCCATCTGCAGTGCTTGTTCTACATCCAATGAACGGTCATCCATCATGATGTCCCTGATTTTCAAGGCCTGTTCCGCCTGTTCCCGGAGATCCCGTTCCACCCGCTTGACATATTCCTCCATGCGCCCCGGGTCAGCCACCGACCGGATATAGGCATCCGTAAAGTCAATCTCCGCCCATTCGCTGTCCAGCACATCATGAAGTTTTTGAATGCCGAGTTCCCTGAATATGTTGATCAACTTCTCTTCCAGTACTTTGCGTACACGATTTTCAACCGTATCGGAAAGAATGAAGTTGTACACCAGCACATCCCGGGTTTGTCCGATGCGGTCCACGCGTCCGATGCGCTGCTCTATTTTCATGGGATTCCAGGGCAGGTCATAGTTGATCACCACATTGGCAAATTGCAGGTTCAGGCCTTCACCGCCGGCGTCGGTGGAAATCAGCACATCCCTCGAATCTTTGAATTCCCGCAACACCTCATTTCGCTCTTCCAGGTCCATGGAACCATTGAGGATGGATACGGTGTAGCCGTGTTTTTGGAGAAAGTCGCGCAAGTATATCTGGGTGGCCACAAATTCGGTAAAGATGATCGTTTTATCCGCCGTTTTCGACGACCGAAGACGGTCCAGTTCCTCTAACAACCTTTCGGCTTTGGCGTCAGTATACTGATACTCCGCTTGTTTGGCTGTCGCCAAAATGTTCTTCAGCACTTCCAGCTCATTTTTCCAATCCGAGGCTTTCAGCCGGATCGCCTCTTCCAACGCTTCCTCAGCTTCAATGTCCAGCCATGGCTCCAAACCGGTTATATCGCTGAAAGAAGTCTGTGCTTCTTCCCGGCTTTCCAGAACGGCGACCCGTCTTTCCAGGCTATCACGAATCGCAGCCGTGCTGCTCGTAGCCAGACGCTGCATCAACACCATTAAGAAGCCGATGTGCGTTTTTTTCTCGTGCTGAGCCAGCTGATAGCCGGTCTTGACGTAACGGGTTACCTGTTCATACAGCTTTTTTTGCAAGCTGTGACGCTCTTCCCATTCAATTTCCAGTACTTTGGTGGTGCGGTCCTTGAACAGGCGGCTGCCTTCATGGTCGACCGCCGCGCGTTTCTCGGTGCGCACCAGGTAAGGAGCCACCTGTTCCTTGATGATGGCGCGGGCATCCGGAAATGTTTTTTCGTCCAGCATCCGCATCAGCCGCAGAAAAGGTTCCGATTTCCCCGAATGTGGAGTTGCGGTAAGCAGAAGCAAATAAGGCGCCGCTTTGGCGAGCCGGGATCCCAGTTTGTATCGGGCCACTTGCGATGAACTGCCCGCCACGCGATGGGCTTCGTCGATAATCACCAGGTCCCAACCCGCTTCCAATACCGCCTCGATTCGTTCCCGGTTGTACTGCTCGATCTTCTCCCGGCTCCAACCTGCACGTTTTTCCAGAGGTTTGATGGCATCCAGTGAACAAATGACCTGATGGAAGCGGCCGTATACTTCCCCGTCTCCGTACAAACGACGGATCGTATCTGCATCCTCCGGCAGGATCACGTGAAACGTTTCCCCGAACTTGTCTTTCATCTCCGCATGCCACTGGGTAATCAAACTTTTCGGGCAGACGATCAGGATTCGTTTAACAAGTGCTCTGGCCTTCAGTTCCCGAATAACCAGACCTGCCTCGATGGTCTTGCCCAATCCCACCTCATCGGCAAACAGAAAACGGACCCGGCTGCTGTCCAGCACGCGTTGCAGCGCATAAAGCTGATGCGGCAGAGGCAAAATTTTGCCGCCGATCGGGGACATGATGCCTTCCGCCCATTCATTGCGAACCCGGGCATGAAGCGCAATGAACCGAATATAGTCCTCATGGCGGGCTGCCTCTGCCGGATCAACCAACCGTTCTTCCGGTACGGAGTAGGTTCCATTCAATGCTGGAGCGTAAACGGTGCAGGTGGCATATCCCCAAAGTTCCGTCCGGTCCAAAATGCGCACCTGGCATTTGCGGACCGGATCATAAGCCCAGTCACCAATATTTCGCATGATTCTCACCGGTCAAGCATGTTTGTGGCATTGTCCACGTACATGAGCAAAGCCGGATCTTCCTGAATCACGCTTTCCGGAAGCCTTTTCGCCACACGCACGATCGTTTCAAAGTCGCGTCTTTTCCAGCAATGGTCGAAACCGGCGCGAACCGCTTCCGTCCGGAAAACTTTCAGTTTTCCCGTTCCCTGGGCATATTCTTCAAATTCCCGCACCAGCCGTTTCTCACGTAATTTGGCCAAGTCCGAAGCCTTGTTCACATCGGGAATGTACCAACGTCCCTGTTCGTCCTGCAGGAAATTTTCCTCCAGGATCGTGCCCAACTCCGGCATCTTTTCGTGCCTTGACTTGTGGAATTCGCGCAGAAATTTCGGTTGCAATTCTTGATAGGTTTGCGGCTCCCGCAACTCCATGTACAGCCACTGAATGGCCGACTTTTCATCTGTCACAAGAAGCGAAAGCTGGACGTTTTCCACATCCATCCGGATTCGCTTTTCATCATAGATATTGACTTGATCGGGCAGGAAGTACATGCCATCCCGCTCGATAAACCTTTCTTTTAACCCTTTGTAAAAATCGCCGGCATCTATTGGAACCGCAATGCCGTTTTGCACATGGAATGCCACCATGCGGTCAAACAGGAGATAGGCCTGCCGCTCCGCAATGATCTCAAGTTTCCCGGATTTGCTTTCAACCACGACGGGCAATTTCTCCAAATGCTGGCGGACAAAATCCCAAACCGCTTCTTCACTTCCCGCCTTTTCCAAGAAACGGCGCTTGAAGTTCTCTTTCGGTTTGTAAGCGGAAATGACAAGATCCTGTTTCACCGCCGAAGTTGTTGTCACTTGTTTGAAGCTGCCCTGCTTTTTATCCAGTGTCCGCACATCAGCCACCATAAAACCAGCTCGGAGCAATGCTTCCTGAATTGCGTTCCAGACGGCATTGTGTGAATTGTGAAAAACGACCGTCATCCAACGACCTGGTTTCAAAATCCGATAACACTCGGCGAAGCATTGCTCCATCAATTGCTGATATTCGGGTAGCCCTTTTCGCTGCACCGGATTAACAATGGCTTCGGTCTTGTTATTGGTAATAATCTTGAGCCAAGCTTCCCAAATAAAACTAAGCTCCGAGTAATTAAGGTTACTGCCAAACGGTGGATCGGTGAAAATATAATCTATTGAATTTCTAGCAATATTATCCATTTTATTTGCAGATTGAGTAGATATACACACTGCATATTTTTCTTTAACAGAATTAATTGCTTTTGATATAGCGTTAGTTCGATCAGCAAACTGCTCTAAAATCGAAGTTTCAACAGGCAATGAAGAAACATACAAGGTCCCCTTTAAATATCCAGCATTCCAGCCTCCACCACCAAAGCAAAAATTTTTCACATGAATTCTATTCATCTTTGTTGATCTATTTAAAATACCTGAAAAAACAAATAATAACATGTTATTACTTTTTAATTTTTCATATAAAAAACTCAAGACTGCCAAACTTCTTTTCCAAAAGAAATGATGAACATGGGTGATACCATGGGAACGTTTTGGTTGCTCTGTATTATATCCATCTGGCATGCGATCCGTCGGATACCAGTGTGGAATTTCAAATTTGCTAATTTTTTGAAGCAGATCAAAATCGTATTGGATCGGTGCGCGTTCATAACGTTTTTTTCCCACAGAATAAGCGATCCATACTGGAACTTGTTTAGCCATAGAAACAAATTCTTTTAATGCAGAATCATAAAATGTTGTCATCGCATTCTCACAGTCGGATTTTTTCATCTCATTGCCGCAATTCTTACAGCGAAACCGCTCTTTCACCAAACCATTTTCTTTGTCCAAGGCCACATCCCAAAACACAAACTCCTTGGTACAATTTGGGCAGACAAATACATCGGACCAAACGACACAGTTAATACGCCCCATTATCGGTTCCCCGTCTAATCCTATGATGGGACGCCCTTGCTCATCCGTGTGTGGTGTATTATACATCCATCCATATTCTTTTTCACATTCTTCCAGAATACGCCTCGCTTCCTCTTCAAAAGTTGTCACATCCCTAGGTGTGTTGTAATTGTAAGCAATGAATGTTGCAGCGGGTGACAAATCATTCAACACAGCTTTGCGAACGCCCCATTTTACTTCGGGCATTTCTTGTTCAATCTGCGTTTTAAATTCATAATCCGGACTTCCACAAAGCTGAGCTGCCAATCCAGTCATGCCCGTCCCGCAAAATCCGTCAAATACAATATCTCCAGGCTCGGTATAATGCAGGATATAGCGCATGATTGCCTTGTGCGGCACCTTTGTATGATAACTGTGAGCATTATATACAGGATCGGTCTTTCCTTCGCTGACATCCGTGGCAAACGGTTCACGGTGATAAGTATCGGTCGCCTCATCATATGGCTTTCCGTGTTCACGGATGAAATCTTCAAGGAAAGGGTTGGGACAAGCCGTATATGATGGAGGTACAGATAAGGCAATGATGTCCTCATCCTTGGCAATCGGGAATCCTTCCAGATGACGAACGCGATCGATATACTCTTTGGTCAGTTTCACGGATAAGCACCCCATTCATTGCTTGATGATGATGCGAACTCTGCTTTTGTCCCTGCCGCTTGTCCATTGGTTCACCATCGCTTCAAATTTGGTCTTGATGTCATCCACCGTGCAGGGCCCCCAACTGGTCATTGAACCAACCAGTTGTTGAACATCCACTTCCACTTTGTCCAAGCCCGCTAACAGCGTGTTGACAGCATCGACGAACGCGCCGTCGACAATGTCGGGCAACTTGCGCTTCTTGAGCAATTGCTCGATTTGCTCCTTTTGATCCGGCCTGAGCAAAGCTATATCATTCAGCACCATCGGATCTTCCACGCTGCTGACAATGGCATTTGTCCATTCCTTAAGCAACGTTTCGATTTTTTCTTCGATTCGATCCAGTCGCCCTTTGACCGGTTTCTCCTGTTCACCGGGTTTGAAATGGCAATGCGTACAGATGTGATGCTTTTGCAGCTCAGTGGCCTGCAGCTCATAGCAGGTTTTCAATTCCGCGAGTTCAGTCTTCAGTTCCTGCAGCTTGCCAACGGACAAGATGCCGCGAATGCCGGAAAGTCTGTTGAGATTTGCCAGATCCCGGCCTTCCTGGATTTCTCCCTTCCGTTTGCTATCCTGCAGGCCCAAGCGGTATTTGGCATGTTGGTCCACGTACCAAGTGATGTATGCCTCTTTGATGCTTTCCAGTTCTTTTTTCAGCGGCATGCAGAGGCCTGCGACATCTTCGTCCGTATCGCGGATTTGGTCCCGAATGGTGAAAAATTGATCCTTTGCCTGGCGAATTCTTTCCTTAAGCGACTCTTCCAGGGAAAGCAGTTCGATTTTGCCGATGTAATCAATCACCCCGGAACACAGATTCCTCATTTCTTCGCAGCGTTCAACGACGCCCATCGCCTTCAGGCCGTTTTCCAGCCGATCCAGTTGGTCGCCCGTGTAATCAAAATGCACAAGTTTCGCAGGCGTATTAAACCGGCTGCTCAAAGCGCTCCAAAGCTCGTGGACACTCTGGATGTCTTTTTTGTATGCATCCATCAAGTTGTCCGGAATGAGAAGCTCTCCCCACAACGCGGGATTGCCGTTTAGAACGCTAAGGCTTCTTGATGCCTTTTCAAAAAGCTCTCTGCCTCTGGCCAAAAGTCTCTGAACGGCGTCATCCCATTGATTCAGATTGACAATCAATCCCTCCGGCAACCCCAAAATGCTGAACAATCGTCTCAGCTCGGCCATTGCGGCGGATTTCGGTTTCCCTATGTGTTTGAATCCGTACAGGACGCTCAAATTCTCTTTTGACAAAGCATCCAGATTGGAGGCGTCGTAGCGGACGTTGTTTTCCGCCGTCAAAGTGGCATGACCGCTGTAGATAAGGGCAGCCAGAATCAAGACGATCCATTCGACACCAAGCTTGAACTCTTTGTCGTAAACCACATCTTCGTACCGATATTCCAGGATATCCGAAGCATTGATCACCTGATGGCCCGGAAGGCGCTCCAACCGTTTGATGAAATGCGCCGCGTATTTGGAATTCTCCGGCTTGATCTTCCCGTTGTGGAGAAGTCCAAAGCTTTCCAGCAACTTGAGTCCGTCCTGTGTTGGTTTACCGGCGATCGCTTCCAAACCCCGGCGCAACAAATCCGCACGGTTGGACGGGGTAATTTTGACAAGAAACTTGGGGTAATCCGGGTACAACTTCCGGAAACATTCGGACAGACAGGCCGAAGCGGCGGCATCGATCAACTCCTTGAACGTCCGGTCGTGGATCTGCCTTCCATGCAAAACTTCCACAAGCTGGCGTTTGACACCTTTATAGATAACGGAAAAGCATTGGATCTTATGGTTGTCAAACCACTTGAGAAGGGCCTTTTTCTCGTTTTCCGCCTTGGAACGGTAGACTCTTTTTGTATCGCTTTGGGCGGACAGCAGTTCCATTTCGCTTGCCGCGGCAAACCGCTTTAGCGTCTCCTTGAACCCTTCGTCTCCCGAAAACTGAAAGAAGACCTCATCCTCTTTCTTTTCGTCTTTGGCCGTCAACGGACCGTAAGGCGGCAAGAAATACACGTAGAAATCCCGCGGAGGCTGAGCCGTCGGCCGTTCGTTGGATTCTCCCATAAAGAGATATCCGGAACGGAAAATGTTTTTCTCTTCCCAGTTCAGGTCATATTCATAGATCTTATGTCCGGTGACGTATTCGGGAGCGTTCCATTCAAGCAGATCATAGAGAACGTTGTAAAAATATGTGTTCAGTTGCGATTCATGCAGCACCGCTGCCTTTTGTTCGATTTTGGCATCATAATCGATGTCCTTTTTGAGATCAAGATAGAATTGCTCGTTGTCTTTGTTATATTCAATGAATTGGCCGCTCACCGTTTGAATAATGTCTTTCAGGACGGTAAGTATGGTGGACAGCAAAAAATCCTCTTCCATGACCGGCATTTCGATGAAGAGGCACAAATCATCCTTAAGGTTCTGGGCGGTCATGCCGGCCTTGACGTCCAGGCTGCCCGTGGTCAACCGATGGACGCTAAGGGCGTAAATGATTTGGAGCGCAATGGGTTTATAGAGGGGCTTTGGAAAAGAACGGTTAATGATGTCCTCCAAGACCCCGCTTTTCGTGAGTACTTCCTTGATTTCCGGCTCGGCTTTCTTCGCCATGTTCTCTTTGATGTACTTCCAGTAGGTGTCAAAGGATTTGATTCCCGGTTCTCGCTCCGGTACTTCAACATCGATCAGTTCTTTCACGGTGGCCGAAATCGTTTTCAGCACTTCCCGCTTTTCGGCAAGATACACCTTCTGGAACGTTTCGATGTAGGACGGATGAATGGGGTAGAGATCCACAAATTCATCCAGTCGCTCGGCCATGTTGCGGTACAGATGGCAAAATGGCTGCAGGTGTTCCCGGATTTTTGCCTTCTGCTCCGGTGTCTTCTTCAAAATGCGCTCGGCAACGACATACGCAATGTCTTCGCGCCGGATGATGGCCTGTTCGAACCGGTCTTTGACTTTCAGCAGGGTTGTCGCAACAAAAGAGAAGGCGGGATTGTCGAACAGGGCTTCTTGAACGCCGCAAATGAGCCGGAAACGGGAATTTTTGATGAACTCGCCCAACTCCCGCAAAAAGCCCAAATCCAGCATGAGATCCATTTGCGTACGGCTTTTCAGATAATCGAGAAGCTCATCGATGACCAGGAGGTAGCCTTTGTCACCGTACTTCTCCTCGAATTTCACCATCATGGCGGCAAGAGCTTCCTTGTTGCTCGTGATGGCGTCTGCAGGAGGAAATTGATAGGAAATGCCGCGTTTGGCCAGATCCCGCTCCAGTTCTTGAACCACGATTTCCCGAAGCGGGGTTTTGACCGCGCCGATTTCGATGCGCAACACTTCGAACCGTCCCGCGATGGGTCGTATGTACTCCGCAAACTTTTCATTGCGAAGGTCCGGGAGCAAGGAGGCGTCAAGTGCCACGCTGGAAATGACGGACATGAGGTGCGATTTCCCCGTCCCGTAATTGCCGACCAACAGCACGCCTTTGTTATCGATCACTTCGTCCAGGGAGAGCTGGGAAAGGATTTTTTCTTTGATCATGTCTGCCATATCGTCGGACATGACATATGTTTGCACCAATTTTCGCGCCTTCTCGGCTTCATCGGCGTCCCGAATCTGGATAACGGTCTCAATCGGGTCGAATTGGATCAATTCCCCGTACTTCATCTCGGTTTTCCTCCTCAACCTATTCCGTTATGCAAATGACGTTATTATACAGAGATAAATCATAGATGTGATAATCCGGATAGTCCGGCTTTGAATAAATTAGCTTCTTACCTTCCAGACATCCGGGCCAAATGACGACAACGCTCTTGTTTCGGTCCAGTTGCCTGAACAGGTTGATTACGTCCAACTGAAATGCGGGCATAAAAAGAATGTCGATCCGATCAAGCACAACTTGGTTCCCGGGGGCGTCGGATACTAAACTTCGCAGCAGCCTGGGAACCGTAAGTGTGTAATCGTCCTGTGTTGCGTCAAGCAAAGCCTTGGACAACTCCAGTCCGACATTGATCCACATGTGGTTTTTGAAAAATGAAAGGAGCCGGTCACTGTTCAAGCACGCAATAAACGTTTTCGGTGATATTTCATAGGATTCTCCAAGCTCCCTGAGTTTTAAAAACGATGCCAATTCAATCCCGCCCGCGACTTTTGTCGTATTTCCATTCTACCATAAACGTATTGTACACTGGAAATTTGACAAGGGGTTGTCAGCGAATGTGTGTTCCCGATAGACTTGTGATGAGAAATTCTTTGGGAGGAATACCATGAAATCTCAGGTTCGGGTGATCAATGTAGGTCATGGGGATTGTTTAATTTTGAATTCAGATCCAGATATGTGTGATCGGGGTAATTCCTGTAAATACCAGGGTTTCGATATTTTTGTCGATGTAGGAGACGGTCAAGTCGATGTTTCTGTCTATCATGATACAAACAATAAACTTATTCTGCTTTTATCGCATGCCCATAAAGATCACATCGGCGGATTATCCCACTTTTTTGCAAAATCATTCTATTCGAAAAGAATAAATGAATTGTGGCTCCCCTTCTATTACGATGAGATCGTTTAGTTATAGTCCCTAGTAGTGGTGTAAAAACGATGGGGAACACTTGACAAAATGAAAGCCATCGTGTGGATTCTGCTATAGAGACGCTAATCACCACAGCAGGAGGTCTCACACGATGGCTTCTACAAATAGAATGACACTTTTGGAGCTTTTGCGCAAGTGTGGTGTTGATGGCGACGTCGACTTCCTGAAAGAAGCCCTCCAGGTGTTGGTCCAATCCCTTATGGAAGCCGAAGTCTCCGCCCAAATCGGCGCCGAACGCTATGAACGAAGCGAAGACCGGACCACTTATCGCAACGGCTACCGGGAGCGGCTATGGGATACCCGCGTCGGCACGCTGAAGCTGAAAATCCCCAAACTCAGGCAGGGCAGCTACTTTCCCAGCTTGCTTGAACCTCGCCGGCGGGCGGAAAAAGCCCTCCTTGCCGTGGTTCAGGAGGCGTATGTCCATGGCGTAAGTACCCGCAAAGTGGACGAGCTCGTGGAAGCGATGGGGATGCGAGGGATCAGCAAAAGCGAGGTTTCGCGCATCTGCAAGGAACTGGACGAGGTGGTCCTGGGCTTCAAGGAACGGCCGCTGGATGGTGTTTACCCTTATGTCTGGCTGGATGCCACGTTTCCCAAGGTGCGCGAAGGCGGACGGGTGCGCAACATGGCATTGGTTTTGGCGATTGGCGTACGCGACAACGGAGAACGGGAAGTGCTTGGGTTTGACATTGGGCTTTGCGAGGATGGTGCGTTTTGGACCGGGTTTTTACGCGGATTGGTGGCCAGGGGGTTGCGCGGCGTCGAGCTGGTCATCAGCGATGCGCACGAAGGGCTGAAACAAGCGATTGAACAAGTGCTGATAGGGGCGACCTGGCAGCGTTGCCGCGTGCACGTCGCGCGCAATATCCTCAGTCAGGTGCCGAAATCGTCCCAAGGGATGGTGTCGGCGATCATCCGGACCATTTTCGCTCAACCGTCTTACGAGGCGGCCAAAAGCCAATTGCAGCGTGTGGTGGACGAGCTGTCCGGACGTTTTCCGAAAGCGATGGAGATCCTGAAGGAAGCGGAAGAAGACGTACTTGCGTACATGACGTTTCCGAAAGCGCATTGGCAACGAATCCATTCGACGAATCCGTTGGAGAGGTTGAACCGTGAAATCCGGCGCCGCACCGATGTGGTAGGGATTTTCCCGAACCGGGATTCAGTGATTCGGCTGGTCGGAGCCATTCTTCTGGAACAGCAGGACGAATGGACTGTTGGCCGACGCTATTTCAGCCTGGAGTCCATGGCGCAACTTGCCGGCAAAACCGTTCAACCGCTAGAACCAGTGGCTGTATTACAGAAGTAAAATTAGGTGTACGTCTCTATAGCGGAATTTCCACCACTTGACGGGACACTATCACCTGGCAGGCATGTGGATCTAATATTGTAGATTGCGGAGATCCCAAAATTGTCGTCGGAATCAACGTGCAGGCTTACCGATTCGCATATTTCCAATCCGTTCCTCACCGTACAACACCCCAAGGATCAGCAGCGGCACCACCGCCAGCCCGAGATAAATCAAGCCGAACGCCAGGGCGGGAACCGCCGCGGTCTCCGCCGCCTCGGCCAGCTTGGTGACCACGGAGCCGGCGACGCCGACCGACAGGAAGTTGGTCAGCCCGAACACGCCCATTCCGACTCCGGTCGACCCGAAGGGAAGCGAGGCGGAGACCCGTTTGGCCAGGGCGGATTGCATGAAGTTCGAGCCGGTGTTGGCCGCGATCAGGCAGGCCGCCACGGTCCAGGGCCACAAGCCGGCCTGGCCGCCAAGGCCGACCGCGCTGAACAGCGCAAGAAGTCCGGCGCCGAGCAGGCCCATCGCCAGCGTAATGGCAAAGCGGGTCCCCTTGCGGTCGGCCAGGTTGCCTCCGAACCTGCCCAACATCGCCGCGCAAAAAGCGCCCGGAAACATGAGCAGCCCGATCATCCCGGCTTCATATCCGTACACCCGGCTGAGCGCCAGCGGCGACAGCAGCGTGACGCCGATGTTGGCCGAAGACGCCAGCGCGCCCATCGCCAGCCCGAAGCGGTACCTCCGGCGGCCAAACAGCCCCCGCGGAATGAACGGATTCGCCGCCGCCCGCTGCCGCAGGAGAAACAGGCCGAGCAGCACGGCGGCACCCGCGAGAAGCCGCCAGTCCGCCCGCGTGACGGCCAGCATGAGGCAAGCGGTGCCCGCCCCGATGAGACCGGCGCCGGCCGCATCCGGCCTGCCGGCGTTCGCCTTGAGCCCGCCTTCCTCTCGCTCCCCTTGGCAACCACTTCACCAAAAACGGCACGACGCCCCACACCCCAAGGGAAACGAGAAACAGCGCCTTCCAATGCAGCCACTCCACGATCCACCCGCCCACGAGCGGTCCGACGCCGCCGGAAACGGATAACGTCGCGGCCACGGTGCCGAGGGCTTTGCCGCGGCGTTCCTCGGGGACGAATCGCGCCGGAACCAGCGTCGCCATGGTGGGAAAACACGAAGCCCCGACCGCCTGGACCATGCGCGCGGCAAGCAGCATCGGAAACGTGTCCGCCGCCAGGCCGACCAGCGACCCCAGGCCGAACACCGCCGTCCCGAACGCGAACAGCTTCCGCACCTCATACTGGTCCGCGAGTTTTCCGTACATGAGCGACCCGATCGAATAAAACACGGCAAACCCGGTCACGGTCCATCCCATGCTCGCCGGGCTCACGTCGAACACCCGCGCCAGGTCCGGAATCGCCACGTTGAACATGGTCACGTTCAGCACGGAGAAAGGCAGCGCGCAACACAGCAGCCGCACGATCATCGTTTCCCGCCGGATGTTCATGGAACTCACCTCTTACGATGATCGTACGGTTGATTTTTCATAAAGTGAAATCCTGAATCCGTGATCGTCCGCGGATAGTTTTGGAACCTGATTCCTGAAACCGGTAATTTTAGTCTTTTTTC
>Ga0065723_102445_pt1 | contig 32305 bp, 30 predicted proteins | sample TheenrcuSG05Z960_FD_59110 | JGI IMG/M metagenome (GOLD analysis project Ga0065723, IMG submission 59110) | Thermophilic enrichment culture from UC Davis - Sample SG0.5Z960 | ecosystem: Engineered > Solid waste > Grass > Composting > Bioreactor | place: USA: University of California, Davis
CGCCGCACGAGAGGAAGCAGGAAGCCGATGACGAGGCCAAGGGCAGTGACGATCGTCAAGACAGCGATCGCCCCATACAGGACGAATCGTCCGGATGCTCCGAGCCGCAGGCTCGTCTCGTGTTCTTCAGGAGGTGGAGATGATGGGGGCACCGTTGTCTGCGCTGTGGTAGTCCCCTCGCTCACTGCTGCCGGAGAAGCTGCGAGCGCCTGAACGGCAGGCGCGACTTCCTCACCAGCACCGGACTCAGCGAGGGTCGGCGTCGCGTGCATGGTCGGCACGGCTGCCGCCGGCGAACGCGCGACGCCCGTGACGCGCTCGTTCGGCTGCGTACCCGGTGGAACGAGGACGAGTGCACTGGTCACCAGTAGGACGAGGAACGTAGCGGCGAGCAGGGTCGCCACTCGGATCGGGAAACGATAGCGCCACCACCAGGGCGCGGAGCGGAGCCTGACCACTGACTGCGGATCGAACACGAAATCGCGTGGTAACGCCGGTCGCGGAAGCGTCCGCAGCGCGCTCGCGAGGGCCTGGTACTGCTCCCAGCGCGCACGGCATTCTGGGCAGGACTCGAGGTGAGCAGCGAGCGGCGGTTCCGGTACTTCGGTCGCCAGGAGTGCCAGTTGTTCGTCGGACAGATGGTCGGTTCCGAGTGTCATCGTCAGCCTACCTCATTCCGCATCCGACGCCGGCTCATGCCCGGGTGACTCGACATCATGAGGAAGACGTCCGGTGAGGACGAGCAGTTCCCTCGCGCGCGGGTCAGCCTCTAGCGAGGCGCGGAGCCGCACTCGTGCCCGGGCGAGCCGCGACTTCACCGTTCCGACTGGAACTCCGAGCACCTCCGCCGCTTCCTCGTACGCGAGCCCCTCGACATCGACGAGCACCACGACCGCTCGCTGCTCGGGCGGCAGTGCGGCGAGTGCTGCCTCCAGCGCAGCGATCAGCCCGTGTTGCTCGACCTGCAGCGCTGGCTCGCTTTGGCTCCGTTGCTCCGGGGCTCGCTCGAGCGGCAGGTGGGGATGACGGCGAGCAGCACGCAGGTGATCGAGCGCAGCGTTGTGCGCGATCCGCAAGACCCAGGAACGGAAGTTGGTACCCCGGAAGCGATCCAGCGAGAGGTAGGCACGGATGAACGCTTCCTGCGTGATGTCCTCGGCTGCATCGCGATCACCGAGGAGACGAACACACACAGCGTAGACCAGACCCTGGTAACGCCGTACCAGCGCCGCGAATGCTGCCTGGTCTCCACTGCGCGCCGCTGCGACCAGCGACGCATCGGTATCGCTCGTACCCATCGACCGCGGTCATCCTCTCGTTTCCGGAACGGTACCCGACTGCCGATCCCGCTGTCCAGGCCGCGAGTCTCCGGCTCGAGACGGCACGACGAGTCGAACGGACGGGTGCATCCATCCGTCAGGCTGCTCCGACTGTCTAACAGCGTGAGTAGCCCGAAAGTCCTATGCACGAATCTCCCGAACGGGCCGTTACACCAAAACGTGGAGTCGAGCGGTTACCGGAAGGTTTCGGCACGTTGGTGGTGAACGCGAAAGGAAAGGAACAACGCAAGACGATTCCCACGCTCGTCCTGGCGGATCCGCAAGCAGCTGTCCGCCAGAGCCTGCGTCACTTCCTCAGAATCGACGGAAGGGCTACGCGTCGTCGCCGAGGTGGGGGAACTGGCTCGGCTGGCGAGCCTAGTTGACTGGCAGCATCCGGACATCCTCCTCGTGTCGGGCCAGTACGGCGCTCCCCTGGTCCGCTTCCTGCGAGCGATCCGACGCGTTCCACATCTTCCGGCTATGGAGGATCGTGTCTCGGCGAAGATCGTCGTCTACGGGCTCGGGAGCGACAGGGAGTTCATACTGGCACTCGCTCGGGCTGGAGTCGATGCACTCGTCGCCTCGGAAGCGAGCGTGCATGAGCTGATCGATGCAGTGCGCGCCGTACTCCGGGGTGAAAGCTACGCCAGCCCGAGCTACAGCGGTCTGCTTCTCCGCGAAGTCCAGCGCTGGAGCATCCTGCAGGAGGCGCAACCAGGAGTACGCCTGACGCGCCGGGAAACGCAGCTCTTGCAACTCGTCGCTTCCGGCCTCAGCAACAAGGAAATCGCCGAGGCGCTCTGCCTGGCGGAAAGCACTGTCAAGAATCGCCTCTCGCTGTTGTTCGACAAGCTCGGAGTGAAGGATCGCACACAAGCAGCGATCTTCGCACTCGCGAGTGGCGTGCTGCAGCAGCCCTTGCTCCTCGACCATCGCCCGTTCGACGACGCCTGAGGGTCAGGGCCTAAGCAAGCCGAGTCGCTCCAGCCACCGCGCCCAGTTCGGCTGCGGTGTCGGCGACGGCACGACAGTCGGTTCTGGGACAGGACGCGGAGCATCCTGCCACTCGACGAGGAGCACGGTTTCGCCGGGATAGGTGAGGTTCAGTTCCCGACGCGCCGTGCGCTCGACATAGGCCCGATACCGGTCACCCTCGAGTTCGGCGAGCTGCTGCGCCAGTTGGTCACGTTCCGACACCAATGCCGCCAGCGCCGCACGCCGCTCGGCCACCTGTGCCTCGAGTTGCCGCGCGCGCCAGGCCTGTTGACCGAAGGCGACCACGAAGTAGAGCGCGATCGCGAAGGCGATCGCGACGACGAGCGCATTGCGGAGCCAGGCAAGCGAAGAGACCATCGCTCAGGCCTCGACTGCGAGCTTCGGCCACTCGGCATGCCAGGGGGTCGCTCGCTCGTACGCGTCGGCGACGCGCAGGAGAGTCGGCTCGTCGAACGGCCGCCCCATGAACTGCAGGCTCACCGGCAGGCCATGCGCGAACCCGCATGGGACAGCGATGGCTGGGAGTCCCGCCATATTCGCCGGGATCGTGAAGACGTCGGAGAGATACATCTGCAATGGGTCGGCAGTGCGCTCACCGAGGCGGAACGCGACGGTCGGCGAGGTCGGTGCCGCGATCACATCGACTCGCTCGAACGCTTGATCGAAATCCCGCTTGATGAGCGTGCGCACCTTTTGCGCCTTGACGTAGTAGGCATCGTAGTACCCAGCGCTGAGCGCATAGGTACCGAGCATGATCCGTCGCTTGACCTCGGGACCGAACCCTTCCCCGCGGGTCCGTAGGTACCGCTCCAGGAGCGTCTCGCCAGCCAGGCTCAACCCATACTTGATGCCATCGTAACGTGCCAGATTCGCGCTGGCCTCCGAGGGAGCGATGATGTAGTAGGTCGCGAGCGCATATTCGGTATGGGGGAGCGAGACCGGAACCAACTCGGCTCCCAGCTCCTGCAGTGTCGCCAGCGCCTGGTCGATCACCTGCTCGACAGCCGGATCCATCCCAGCGACCCGATACTCGGCCGGAATACCGATCCGGAGACCGCAGATCTCGCCAGTGAGCGCAGCTCGGTAGTCCGGCACCGGTACCGGAACCGAGGTCGAATCGGCCGGGTCGTGCCCAGCAATCACCTGGAGAAGGAGAGCGACATCCTCGACGGTGCGGCCGAATGGACCGATCTGGTCGAGACTCGAAGCGAAGGCGATGAGCCCGTACCGCGACACGCGGCCGTAGGTCGGCTTGAGTCCGACGATGCCGCAGAACCCCGCTGGCTGGCGGATCGAGCCGCCGGTATCGGAACCCAGCGCGAGCATGGCTTCCCCAGCGGCAACTGCTGCAGCCGAGCCACCGCTCGATCCGCCGGGCACCCGGTCGAGATCCCACGGATTCCGTGTCGGCCCATAAGCCGAGTTCTCGGTGGAGGAACCCATCGCGAACTCATCGGTATTCGTCTTGCCGAGGAAGACCGCCCCCTGCTCGCGGAGCCGAGCGACGACCGTCGCATCATATGGCGAGACGAAGCCCTGGAGGATACGAGAACCTGCCGTTGTCGGTGCGTCCACCGTGCACAGGTTGTCCTTGAGTGCGATCGGAATGCCAGTCAGGAGCGAGGCTTCGCCGCGGGCGATCCGCCGATCCGCTTCCTCGGCCTGCCGTCGTGCGAGGTCCGGCGTGAGCGTGATGAAGGCGTGGAGCTGCGGTTCGAGCCGCTCGATCTGGGCGAGATGCGCCTCGACAAGCTCGACTGCACTCACCTCGCGCTGATCGAGTAAGACTCGAGCCTGGGCCACGTTCAGACGGATGAGTTCGCTCGTCACCGGGCTACTCCTTCAGCTCTGCTCGAGTACCGCATGCACGCGGAAGAAGCCATCCTCGCTTTCGGGGGCATTCGCCAGTACCGCCTCGACCGGCAGGGAGGGACGCACTTCGTCCTCGCGCCACACGTTCTGCAGCGCGATCACCTGTGCCGTGGGCGGGATCGCTTCCGTATCCAGTTCCTGAATGCGGCTCACGTGCTCGAGAATCGAGGACAGTTGCTCGCGCATGCGCTCGCGCTCTTCTTCCGTGAGCCCCAGGCGAGCGAGCATCGCCACATGATCGACGATCTCCCGGCTCAGCCGCATCGCGATTCCTCCCCTCTGCCGGGCCGGAGTGTAGCACGTCACCGCTCACCTGTCCGGCAGTCCACCGTTCGCGATCAGTTGGCGGTACCAGTGGAAGCTCGCCTTCGGCAAGCGAGCGAGAGTCGCGTAATCGACGTAGACGATGCCGAACCGCTTGCTGTAACCGTGCGCCCACTCGAAGTTGTCGAGGAACGACCAGACGAAGTAACCGTGGACTGGCACACCCGCCTCGCGTGCCCGCTGCACGGCTGCGATATGCCCGACTAGGTAGGCGATCCTGCGGTCATCCGCGACGACACCATCGACCACTTCGTCCGGGAATGCGGCCCCATTTTCGGTGATGAAAATCGCGCGCGGGCGGTATTCGCGGTGCAGGTGAACGAGCAGCTGCTCGAGGCCGTCCGGAACGACCGCCCAACCCATGTCGGTCAACTCGTATCCACGGGCATGCAGTTCCTCGGGCGAGAGAAGGCGAATGCCGAAAGCACCCGCGGACTGGTCCGATGCCGAGCCGACGAAGGCTGGGGTGTAGTAGTTGACTCCCAGGAAGTCGAGCGGCTCAGCGATCGTGTCGCAGTCGGATTCGGGCGGATCGTAGAACGCACCGAGCAGGCGCCGCGTATCCGAGGGGTAGCCACGCCCGAAGAGCGGATCGAGGAACCAGCGGTTCAGAATCCCATCGTAGGCCTTCGCTGCAGCCTGGTCAGCCACGGCGTCGGAAGCGGGAACGACCGGCGAGAGGTTGAGCGTGATCCCGACCTCGGCGTGCGGTGCGACAGCGCGGATCGCTCGCGCCGCCAAACCGTGCGAGACGAGGAGATGGTGACTGACGCGTATGGCTGTCGCGAGATCGCTGATTCCTGGTGCATGCACGCCCAGGTAGTGACCGAGGTAGGCAACGACCCACGGTTCGTTGTGCGTGATCCAGTACCGGACGCGGTCACCGAGCCGTCTCGCCACAGTTTCCGCATAGGTGACGAAGGCCTCGACCGTTGCACGCTCGGCCCAACCACCACGATCCTGCAAGGCTTGGGGCAGATCCCAGTGATAGAGCGTGACGAACGGAACGATGCTGGCCTCCAGCAGCGCATCGACGAGGCGATCGTAAAAGTCCAGACCGCGCTCGTTGACTCGCCCAGAACCCTCCGGAAAGATGCGCGGCCAGGCGATCGAGAAGCGGTAGGCCTGCGCCCCGAGCTGACGCATCAGCTCGATATCCTGCGGCCAGCGGTGATAGTGGTCGCAGGCGATGTCACCAGTCTGCCCCTGAAAGGTCTTGCCGGGAGTGTGGCTGAAGGTGTCCCAGATCGAGGGGCCACGACCGTCCTCGTGCACCGCACCCTCGATCTGGTAGGCCGCCGTAGCGGTGCCCCAGAGGAACCATGTGGGAGACGACTGTGCGCTCATGTGCTAGGCACCCCTCCGGTACGACCTACTTTCGAGAGTTCGTCACGACAGCTCCACAGCGTCGAAAATCGCCTTGGCCGCCTCCAGTCGCCGGAGGTCGTCCCCGCTCAGTGCCCGGGGATCGGGAGCATCCTCCTCCTCGACACGGCCGCCGGCAGCGCCTGCTTCGTCGGCGCTCTCGTGGCGGGAGGACTCGTTCACGCCACGCTTGCGGAGAGTTTCGACCTCTTCCGGTGCGACGCAGACGACCCGGCAAGGGCGACCGAGATGACGCGACAGCACCCGCTCGATCACCCGGCGCAATTCCGTCTCCTCGTTGATGCGCCGCCGGTGGAACTCGTACGGTGCAGCGAGGATCACCTCTTCACCGCGAACGAGACGCGGCTCGGCATCGGCGAGGAGCGCAGCCGCCTTGCTGTTGGCACTCCGCAACTCACGGCGGATAGCCGCCCAACGGAGAACGAGTTGCTCGAGCAGCGTGTCCTCGTCTGCCGCTGCGCCCGATTGCTCACGAGACGGCGCGCCCGCGGACGAGGACGCTTGCGTGATATGACCGTCCCCACGGGAAACAGCTGGACTTGCTGGTGCCACTGGCACAGAGGCTGGCCGCGGCGCGGCTGCGGTGCGATCGGCGGAGGTGGCTGGAGCTGTGACTTGCGCCTGATCGAGTGCCAGGATCGCTTCCACGACGGTCAATTCGAGAAGAAGCTGCGGATCGACACCCGAGCGCGGCAGCGGTACGTCGAAGCCGGTGAGCTTGCGGAGCACCACAGCGAGTTCGGCCAGCGTGAAGCGTTGGGCCAGCTTGCCGCTCTCCTCGGGAAGGAGCGGATCGGCACCACCGGCCCGGATATGGAGCAGACTGCGGACAAAGGCAGTCAGATCGCGACCGAACTGCTGAAGATCCTCGCCCGCATCGGCGGCGGCAGCGATAGCGCGGAGCGCCCGTCCAGCATCGCGGTCAGCTATCGCTCCCACGAGCTCAGCCAGCCGCTCGTGGCGGCTGCCACCGAGCACATCCAGTGCCAAGTCGAGCGTAATCGGAGCTGTCCCGGCGCGCTCACCAACGAAGACGACCAGTCGCTCGAGGAGGCCGAGGGCGTCACGCAGACTACCGGTCGCCCGGCGAGCGATCAGCGCGAGGACGGCGTCGTCGACCGCGAGCCCTTCCTGCGCGCAGACGAAGCGCAGGCGCTCCACCACACGGTCGATCGGGAGCCGCCGGAAATCGAAACGCTGGCAACGCGATGCGACCGTATCAGGCAGCTTGTCCGGTTCGGTCGTCGCCAGCACGAAGACGACATGGGGCGGCGGCTCTTCCAGCGTCTTCAAAAAGGCATTGAACGCGTCACGGGTGAGCTGGTGGGCTTCGTCGATGATGTAGAACTTGGTGCGCAACTCGACCGGCGCGTACTTGACTTTCTCGCGCAGATCACGAATGTCGTCCACGCCGCGGTTGGAAGCGGCGTCGATCTCGACGATATCGACTGCTGCGCCGCTCGCGATCGCCCGACAGGCCGCGCACTGGTTGCACGGCCGCTGGTTGGGGTCGGGAGCGAGGCAGTTGACAGCCTTGGCGAGGAGCCGTGCTGTGCTCGTCTTGCCGGTACCGCGCGGCCCACAGAAGAGGTAGGCGTGCGCGACCCGACCGAGCGCGACAGCGTTGCGCAGCGTGCGGGCGATCGCCTCCTGGCCGACCAGCTCGTCGAACGTCTGCGGCCGGTACTTCCGGTACAATGACCCGGACTGCAACATGATCTCGCGGGTCGAGTCCATCGTGGGGCCTCTCCAGAGCGGTGTTGCACCGCGAGCGTCCGTACGGCTAAGCATACGGAGTCGGTGCCAGGCAGGCAAATGGGAACACTCTATCTGGTGGGCACACCGATCGGAAATCTCGAAGACATCACGTTGCGCGCGTTGCGCGTCCTCAAGGAGGTGCGGCTCATCGCAGCGGAGGATACGCGCCAGACGCGGAAGCTCCTGGGTCGCTACGGCATCGCGACACCGGTGGTGAGTTTCCATGCACACAGCGGCCCGGCCCGTCTCCGCCAGCTCCTGGCTGCCCTGGCAGAAGGAGATGTCGCTCTCGTCAGCGATGCCGGTATGCCAGGCGTATCCGATCCCGGAGCGGAACTGGTCCAGGCAGCAGCCCGAGCAGGGTATCCGGTCGTCGTCGTTCCCGGCCCGTCGGCTGTCACCGCAGCAGCAGCGGTCTCTGGCCTGGTTTCGGACGGGTTCGTGTTCGCGGGCTTTTTGCCGCGGCGTCAGAAGGAGCGGCGCGAGCGACTGGCCGAGCTGGCAAGCGTGCACTATCCGCTGATCCTGTTCGAGGCACCCCATCGGCTCCGCGAGACACTCCAGGACGCTCTCGAGATTCTCGGCGATCGACCGGTCGCTGTGTGCCGCGAACTGACGAAGCAGTTCGAGGAGGTACAGCGTCTGATGCTCAGTCAGGCCGTCGCGTTCTACGAGCAGCACGAGCCGCGCGGTGAATTCGTTCTCGTCGTAGCTGGACAGGCCGCGCGACCAGCGCCCCCGAGCGACGAGACGATTCGGCGTCTGATCGTGGACCGCATCGCGGCAGGCGAGGCACCGAGCGTGATCGCTCGCGAACTGGCGCGGCAGACCGGACTGCCGAGACGAGAACTGTATCGGTACGCGGTGACGCTCCGAGGTGAACACGAGCCGGCTGAAGGCGAACACGAAGAGGAGGGAGACACCGATGGCCGCTGACCGGACACGACAGCTGCCGCTCGATGGGCTCACGGTCATCGAGCTCGGACAGGCGGTATCGAGCCCGCTCTGTACGATGCTGCTGGGCGATCTGGGAGCTGACGTCATCAAGATCGAGCCGCCGCAGGGCGATCCCGCTCGTGGGTACGGCCCACCGTTCGTCGCGGGCGAGAGCCCGTATTTTCTTTCCGTGAACCGGAACAAGCGGAGCATCGTGATCGATCTCAAGCACCCGGAAGGGGCCAAGCTTGCGCGCGACCTCGCGGCGCGAGCCGATGTCCTGGTGACGAACTTCCGGCCGAGTGCCATGCAGCGCCTCGGGTTGGACGAGCCGAGCCTGCGTGCACTGAATCCACGCCTCATCTACTGCCAGGTGACGGGTTACGGCCCCCGCGGCCCCTGGGCCGACGTACCGGCCTTCGACCAGGTCGCGCAAGGCATGTCGGGCTTGATGAGCGTGACCGGCAAGCCGGAGAGCGGTCCGGTCCGAGTCGGTATCGCGATCGCTGACATCCTGGCTGCCATGTTCGCGACCTACGGTGTGCTGGCTGCGCTCTACGAGCGGGAACGGAGCGGAGTCGGGCAACGAGTGGACACGTCGTTGCTGGGTGCGGTGATCGGCGTGCTCACGTTCCAGGCCGGTCGCTACCTGGCCGACGGCAGCGAGCCGGGGTTGGAGGGAAACGATCATCCGGTCGCTGCCCCGTACGGTACCTTCCGCTGTGCGGACGGGTACATCAACATCGCGATCGCCAACGAGCAGATGTGGCGCCGCCTCGCTGAAGAGGTCGGTCATCCCGAGTGGCTGGAGGATCCACGCTTCCGGACGAATGCCGACCGGGTCGCCAACCGGGCTGCCATCAATGCAGCGCTCGAAGCGGCACTACAGTCCGATACCGTAGCGAACTGGGTCGCACGACTCAGCCGGGCCGGCGTCGCCTGTGGCCCGATCTGGTCGGTCGGGCAAGCGCTGGAGAGCGAGCCGGTCCAGTACCTCGGCATCGTACGCACGGTCGAGCATGCACTGGCGGGCCAGATCCGGCTGGTGGGGCCAGCGATCGAGTTGTCGCAGACACCGCCGGTCATCCGCCGCTCCCCGCCGTTGCTCGCCCAACACACTGCAGAGATTCTGGCGGAGCTCGGGTACGACGAGTCGACGATCACTGCATTGGCTCGTGACGGCGCGGTCGTGCTCGGACCAGTGACGCGAGAGCGAGCTGTCCGATGAACGAGCTGTTGCTGGAACGGAGTGGCCCCGTCGCAACCATCGTGCTCAACCGGCCGGAAGCACTGAACGCACTGACACTCGCCATGTGGCGGGACCTCGCGCACGCAGTGCAGGAGCTGGTGACAGACCGAAGCGTCCGCGTGATCGTGCTGCGTGGGGCAGGCGAGCGAGCGTTCAGCGCTGGCGCCGACATTCGCGAGTTTCCTGACGTGCGGACTGGCGGTGCGGCAGCCGCAGCGTATGACGCAGCAGTCGCTGCGGCGCTCCGCGCGATCATGGAAGCACCGCAGGCCGTGATCGCCGTCATCCGCGGTATCGCGGTCGGCGGTGGTCTCGAGCTGGCTGCGGCGTGCGATCTCCGGATCGCGACCGAGGATGCTCGGTTGGGACTGCCGATCGCCCGGCTGGGCGTGATGCCAGGCCTCGGGGAGTGCCGGGCGCTCCTGCGTCTCCTGCCGCCGGGGAAGATCGTCGAACTGGTCCTGCGCAGCGAGCTGGTGGATGCGGGGGAAGCCCACCGGCTCGGACTCGTCAGCGAGGTCGTCGCCGTCGACCGACTGGAGGCACGAGTTCGGGAGTGGGTGGCACACCTGACCGCGCTTTCACCGGACACCATCCGGGCGACCAAGGCCGTGTTGCAGCTGGCGACGAGTGGGGGCGACGAGCGGGACGAGCGGTACCGGCAGTTGCTGGAGAGCGTGTACAGCGGAGAAGCCTACCGCGAAGGTGTGCGCGCCTTCCTAGAAAAGCGAGCACCCAACTTCTGAGGACGGACACCCCCGCACGCGATCAGCGGACGATTCCGAAGCGCACAGTCAAAGCACAACCAGCGAACCACTCCCGCCGGTGTGGTACGGAGGGACGAAAACGGGGCCTCGCCCGCGTCATTGCTGGATCAGGACCACCGTGTAGTAGTGCATACCATCGCTGGCGGTCGCCTCGGCCACACCGAAGTGGGTGAAGCGTGGGTCGAGCAGGATGTCGCGATGTGCCGGACTGGCGAAGAGCGAGCGGGCCGCCTCCGCTGCGGTCTGTGCCAGCGGGTAGTTGTTGCGCTGCAAGGTCTCGCCGGCGTAGCGCCACGGTAGGCCGGTCGCCGCGATGAGATCGAAGGCCGTCTGTCCTTCCGGAGAGACGTGCGCGAAATACCCACGACGAGCCATATCATCGCTGCGCTGCTGGGCGACCGCCGTCAAGGTCGCGTCGAGCGTCAGCGGAGCGAGGCCGGCAGCGCGACGGCGGTCATTGATCAGCTGAGCCAGCTGCAGTGCCAGCGAATTACCCTGATAGGCGACGTCACGGTTCCGCTCTGCCCAGATCTCGACTCCGAGGCGACCGAGCAGGACAGCCCATTCAGTTCCGGCCAGTTCCGGGTGGTATTCGAAGCGAGCTCGCTCGAAGTATTGGATCAGAAGCCCGTTCTCCCAGAAGGGCTCGGTGATCGGATAGCCGAACAACCGGACACCACCGCGGTTCTCCCAATAGGAGAGAAACTCGGGAGCGATCGTGTGACCGGTCTCGGCGATGTAGCGTCGACCTGGAACAGGTGCCACCGGACGAAGGTCACGCCCCTCACGCGTGGCGACTTCCTTCCCCAGGAGACCGAGCAGCACGGCATAGTCCGTACCGGCATACTCAGGGTGATACTCGAATCGCTGGCGTTCGAAGTACTGGACGAGATACCCGTTCTCGAAGGTCGCTGGGCCGAGTGGGTAGCCGAAAGTCGGCACACCACCCCAGCGCTGGTAGAAGTCCTGGAACACCGGAGCGACCTCGTAGTCAGTCGGGCTCGCCGCGACTGCACTGGGGGCGAGTGGCAGGAGCATGACGAAAAGAAGAGCACCGGTCCACGACCACAAGACGATCCGACGCAGCATTGAAGAATTTCCTCCCCCAGCCGGCTTCAGCACCGGCTGACCAGTGAAGAGATCGACCGAGTGCGCACAGCGGGGAGAGTGCGAGAAGGGTGAGGAGGGACTGAGGTTTTGGAGGGGCGATGGTCCTGGTATATCGTTCTCAGGGAGGCTAGGTAATTCGATTCGCGGAACGCTCTCCATTCGGATGCAGCACGTGGGCAAAGAGGTTCAGTACAGCCGTCCTTTCTGAAACGGGTCCGGAGGTACTCACGCCGATCATGATTGTCGAGCGGGCCGTTCTACACGTCGATCTCGACATGTTCTTCGTCGCCGCCGAGCTCCGGCGGCGTCCGGAACTACGCGGGCGTCCCGTTCTGGTCGCCGGACACGGACCGCGCGCCGTCGTGTCCTCGGCGAGCTACGAGGCACGGCAGTTCGGTATCCGATCCGGTATGGCGCTGCTCGAGGCGCGCCGGCGTTGCCCGGAGGCGATCGTCCTGCGAACCGACAGTGCCTACTATCGGGAACTCTCGCGCTCTTTTCGCCAGCTGCTGGGGAGTCTGACCGATCGGATCGAGATGCTGAGCATCGACGAAGCCTGCCTCGAGATCGGAAAGCGCGTCCGCTGGCCTGATACGGTTCGCTGCGCCGGCGAGGAGCTGCGCGCTCGCGTCGCGCAGGAACTCGGGCTGACGGCGACGATCGGCGCAGCGACCAACCGGACTGTGGCGAAGATCGCCGCAGAGCTGGCCAAGCCGAACGGGTTTCGCCTCGTCGAGCCGGGGGCGGAAGCGGCGTTCCTGGCACCGCTTCCCGTTGAGGTTCTGCCTGGTATCGGGCCGCGAGCTGCGACAGAACTTCGACGGCTCGGAATCGAGCGGCTCGGACAGCTGGCAGCAGCCCCATCCCATCTCCTGGAGCCGGTCTTCGGGCGCCGCGCCGATCTGGTGCGCGAGCTCGCCTCCGGTCGGGATCTCCGACCGGTCGGCGTCGGGCGCAAGGTACCCAAGTCGCTCGGGCACGAGGAAACATTCGCACAGGATCTCAGCGATCCGAGACAGATCGAGGCGGAGACACTGCGCCTGGCTGACCGCGTGGCCAGCGAGCTACGGTCGGCCGGTCTGCAGGGGCGGATCATCGTCGTCAAGGTCCGCTTCGCCGATTTTCGTACCATGACACGCCAGCGAGCCCTGGGAGAACCGTCAGCGGACGGAGCGGTCATCGGGCAGGTGGCTCGCGAACTTGTCCGCGTGCTCCTGGCAAAGGAGCGGGAGCCGGTGCGGCTGCTCGGCGTGCGGATGACCGGCCTGTCCGAGCGAGCACTCCAGCTCCCATTGCTCGACACTGCGTCGGATCGACTGCGCCGCGAGCGGCTACTGGCGGCCCTCGACGCGTTGCGGGCGCGTGGTCTCCCAGTGCGACCAGGATGGGTTCCCGAAGCGCACGACTAATCGCGGAAGCGGAGCGTCCAGGCGACCAGCGCTTCCAGTAGTTGGCGGATCATTTGGCGCGTCGGTTCGTCGACCAGCCGACCGTCCCGAAACAGGCTGGCAGCGTCGCGCACCAGGACGTCCGGTTTCGGAAGGACATACGACTCGGTCGAGAGGAAGACCTGCCGCAGGGCGAGCTGGCCGCGAACCGTCCCAAAGAGGCCGGTCGTTGCGCCCATGATCGCGACCGGCTTGCGCCGCAGCGGGCTGATGGCTGGCGGGCGCGACGCCCAGTCGATGGCGTTCTTGAGCGGGCCAGGTACGCTCCAGTTGTATTCGGGCGTCGCGATGAGCAGGGCATCGGCCTCGGCGATCGCACGCTTGAACTGCAGGACCGACTCGGGAGGACCAGCCTCCTCCAGGTCCTGGTTGTAGAGGGGCAGGTCGTGCAGTTCGTAGAGTTCGATCGTGACCCCGGGTGGGGCGAGTTCCTGCGCGGCGAGGAGCAGGCCGCGGTTGTACGACTGCCGCCGCAGACTACCGGGGATACCGAGGATCCGGAGCGTCGGCGTGGTCACGGGACCTCCTTTCCCACTAGACGATTCTGTCGTCGGCGTGCGACGCGCAGCACGCGATGGTACAGTGTGCCGGAACCACGCCCACCGTGGCGAGTCGGCAGCAAAGAAGGCCAGTGGCAGCTGCACGATGCCGGTCGGCTGGGAGAGTAGAGAACGGAGAAACCGCGGGAATGCGCGTCGACATGGACACCCTCTGCCCACATCGACGAGAACGCGCGAGGGTACGGTTGGAAACGGTCGGTTCCTGATGGTGCGGGTCGGGATCGGACAGGAGCGGAGCGTGGGATCGCTGCTGGGCCGATGGACGATGCTGCTCGGCGGGCTCTTTCTTTTCGCCCTCGCGCTGGTGCTCGGGCTTCAGAGTGGCCTGGGTGCCTACTCCTGGGTCGTCTTCCAGGATGGACTGGCCAAGCACACGTTCTTGACGGTCGGGCAGGCCAGCATCGTGGTGAGTGCCTTCGTCGTCGCGGTGAGCTGGCTGCTCGGCGTGCCCCCAGGTATCGGAACACTCGCGAACCTCGTGCTGATCGGTGTGTTCATGGATGTACTGCTGTGGCTTAACTGGGTTCCCGCAGCGACGTCACCCGTGAGTGGTACGATCGAAATAGTGCTGTCGGTGCTGCTCTTGGGTTTCGCCACCGGCATGTACATCGGAGCGGACTTCGGGGCTGGCCCGCGTGATAGTCTGATGCTCGCGCTGGCACGCCGGACGGGGTGGTCGGTCGGGTGGGTCCGGTGGGCACTCGAGGTATCGGTCACGCTGGCCGGAATCGTGCTCGGTGGGTCGTTCGGCGTGGGAACGATCGTCGTCGCGCTGACGGTCGGACCAGCCGTGCGGCTGGGATTTCGTCTCTTCGGTCTCGACGGACAGGGATACCGGAGGAACGAGGGAGCCTGATCGATGACGAGTCTAGACGGCTTTGTCTCGCTGCGACAGCGCCTGTTGCCGATGCTCCAGCGTATCGCGGAACAGCTCGCTGACCGGACGGTGCCAGGGTATCCGGTACTCGTGGACGACCCCGACCACGGCGTCGTCGGCATCGCGCTGGCACCGGGCTTCGGCTTGTATATCGCCCGGGAAGGGGAGAGAACCGTCCTACGGCGAGAACGGATCCTGCACCGCACGCTGGTCCACACCTCAGCCGGACGGGAGTGGTTCGGTGGCGAGCCGTATGAAGAGAGCGAGGAGATCGACCCAAGTATCTCCGACATCGAGTTGCGCGACGAAGTCGCTCGTCTTTTGGCAGCCTGGCACAAGCATCCGTTGATCATCCGGCAGAGCGACAGCTGAAGCGAGACGGGGGCACCACGAGGGTGCCCCCCGTCGGTGTTTCACGTGAAACACTCGGGTCAGCCCATGATCCACCGGTCGATCGCCCGCTCGTAGCTCACCAGCTCGTCTTCCCGGAAGAACAGACTGATCTCGTATGCCGCCTTCTCCGGGCTGTCCGACCCGTGAATGACGTTCTGCGCGATCGAGAGCGCGAGATCACCCCGGATCGTTCCCGGCTCGGCTTGCGCAGGATCGGTCTTCCCCATCGTCTTCCGGGTCACCTCGATCGCACGCGGCCCTTCGACCACACCGACCACGACCGGTCCCGACGTGATGAACGACAGCAGCTCCTCGAAGAACGGCTTCCCCCGGTGCTCGGCATAGTGCCGTTCGGCCAGCTCCCGATCGACCCACATCAGCTTCAGCCCGACGAATCGGAGACCCCGTTGCTCCAGCCTCCGCAGGACCTCCCCGATCAGACCACGCTGGACCGCGTCCGGCTTCACGATGATGAGCGACCGCTCCACGCTCCTACCCTCCGGCAACGAACGCGGGCGCCCACGCGCCCGCACCCAAACCGCTCACCTGTTCTCCAGCCTACTCGCTGCGCAGCCGCAGCGCCAACTCGTAGTATCGCGATGCCCGCCCCGTCTCTCCGCGCCGCCGGTAGAAGGCACCCAGTGCCATCGCCGCCTGCCGTGCTCCTCGCCCCCCTTCGGCGACCAACCGCTCGAGGTGCGGAATGAGCGCCTCCGCCTCCTCCCCACCGCGATGCACCACGCGCTGCGCCAGCCGCACTGCTTCCTCCACCGCACCCGTCGCCAGAAGCCGCTCGAATTCACCTTCTGCCGACGTGATCAGCTCCTCACCACGGTCACGAGTTTGGCTCTCCTCCGCTGCAGCAGCACTCACTGAGACCACCGGCTCCTCAACAACCGCGCGCTCCACGGAAGTGGCCGCAGCTTCCGCAGCTTCCGTCGCCAGCTCCCCGGCTTCGGCCACCGCCTCTTCGTTTCCGGCTACTGTCTCCGGCGCCGCCGTTTCCGCCGTCATCCCGGGAAGCACGGTCTCGGTAACGACCTCGGCTCCCGGCGGCGCTGCACCGGCCGGCGCTTCCTCGGCGGATTCCAGCCCTTCGATCGCCAGTGGCTCGATTCCGCTCGATACCAACTCTTCGAGCATGCTCGTCCACCCACGCTCGACTTCAGCGGGCGGCCGTGCTGCCTCGATCTCCTCCTCGCTCGGCAGTTCCCACTGCTCCAGTACTCCCGCCTCCACCGGCTCGCTCGCCGCTTCGGCCGCGCCGACAGCACCGGTCGCAGCCTCCTCAGTCGCGAGACCGATCTCGAACGCCAACGCCTCCTCCAGCTCCGCATCCGGAGGCCGCGCAGCCGCGAGTTCCTCGTCCGTCGGCAGCTCCCACAGAAGCGCTGTCTCTCCCACTGACGGCACTGTCCACCGTTCCTCTACCAGCACCGGTTCGGCTACCCCGAGCCACGCGCGCTCTTCCCACCGCTCCTCCGGCACGTACCGGGTGATCGCTTCCCCCAACGGATCGAGCGCCCAGAGCAGTTCGCGATGCTGACGGGCGGTCACCTCATCGCCGCGCTCGCGTGCGGCCAGTGCCGCGACGATCAGCGCGCCGACCGCCTCCGGCCGCTCGGCCAGCATCCCTTCCGCCTGCGCCGCTGCTTCGTCGCGCGCGCCGAGCCACCAGAGGGCGAGACAGAGGCGCTGACGGAGATCCCACCGCTCGCCTCCCTCTTCGAGCAGCGTACGGCATTCCTCGCCTGCTCGTGTCCACCACCCCTGGCTCACGTACAGGGCGGCGAGCGCCGCTCGCGACAGCCACAATTGTCCGTCTCGGCCGTCCTCGCGATACCAGGCGGCCAGCCGCTCCGCATACTCCCGCTGCCAGGGAGCGCACTCCCAAGCCACCTGCAGCAGCGTCCGCGCCGTCTCGCGTTCCCCTCGGCGTCGCCGTGCCTCTGCCAGCAACGCCCACACCTCAGCATCCTCCGGATCGATCTCGATCGCCCGCAGCAGGACACGCTCGGCCGCCTCGGCATCCTCCTCGAGCAGGATCCGGCCCCAGAGAAGCTGCGTCGTCGCTGCCTCGGGTGCAGCCGACCGGACCGCCTCGACGATCGCCTTCGCCTCGCTCCATCTCGCCTCGTCGATCGCGCGCCGAGCCTTCTCCACAGCTTCGGCCAGCGGAATGGCGCTCATCCTCATCCCCCATGAACGGCAGCGAGCGGCATCGCACCGCCAGTATACTGGAGCGGGTTCGGCGCTCGCGTAGCCGGATCCTCCCATTTTCGGCCTCGTCGTACGACGGAACGGGAGCGTCTCGTTGCCGACGACACAGCACAACTTGCCCGATCCGCTCGGCATCCGGGCGGCGACGCGCATGGTCCTCCAGCGTGCCCGCTGGGTGCAGCTCGATCCGGCTGGAATCGAGAGCATCCTCTCGGTTCTTCCCAGCCCGCTCCCCGATCTCCCGGACTGGGATCACCCGCTCCACTGGCGTGGGACGCCCGAGCAGACCGCCAATTACGTTCTCCTCCTCGACGCGCTGAACTTCTGCTTCTGGGGGGAACCGCGCTGGCGCATCCGCTATCGAGACCAGCTCTACGACGGCTACTGGGCCCTGGCCGCCGCCCTGCGACGCGCACTCGAACGCGGGCAGCCGCTCTACGATGCCGGGTACCTCGCCCAGCTCACCGACGACCAGATCACCGACCTGTTCGCGGGCGAGGGAACGATCCCCTTGCTCACCTGCCGTATCGAGCACGTCCGGGAAGTCGCACGGGGACTTCGTACAGCTTGCGACGGCCAGTTCGCGCACCTCGTCCGCCGTGCAGACGGGAGCGCCGCCACGCTGGTGCGTCTGGTCACTGAGGTCTTCCCCTCGTTTCGCGACATCGCGTCGTACGACGGTCTCGTCGTGCCGTTCTACAAACGTGCGCAACTCCTCTGCACCGACCTCGCCGGTGCCTTTCACGGTCGCGAACTCGGTTCCTTCCACGACCTCGATGCACTCACCGCGTTCGCCGATTACAAGCTGCCGCAGGTACTCCGCTTCTACGGTGCGCTCCGTTACGAGGAAACCCTGGCACGCCGCATCGACGCACGCGAGGAGATCCCGGCCGGTTCTCCCGAGGAAGTCGAGATCCGGGCGGCGACCGTCTGTGCGGTCGACGAACTCGTCGCTCGCTTGCACGCCCGTGGCCAACCAGCGGCCGCCTGGCAGGTCGACTGGGCCCTCTGGCAACTCGGCCAGTCGCTGCCGCCCGATGCACCGCCGTACCACCGTACCCGGACACGCTTTTACTGATGCCGTGTCCCGAACCGGCCTGCTCCGAGGAAACCGATCGGCAGTTCGGAACGCCCCTCGACCGCGAGATCGGCCAACGCCTCGCCGATGACCGGCGCGAACTTGAATCCGTGACCGGAAAAGCCGCCAGCGAAGACGACGTGTGGCCACTCCGGATGCCGATCGACGACGAAATGCCCGTCGGGCGTCATCGTGTAGAGACACGTCACCGGCATCAGCACCGACCCAGCGGCCTCGGGAAGATACCGACCCAGCACCGCCAGCATGTGGGCGATCTCGTCATCGCGCACCTCCCGCCGCGCCGTCTCGGCCGTGCACGCTTCGCCATCGTCGTGCCGACCGAACTTGACCCCTTGTTCCGGGAGCCACGGGAAGCCATAGTACTCGCCCTCCGGCACGTCGAGCAAGAAGATGGGCAGCTGCCCCAACTCGAACAACTCGCGTCGCCGCGGCTCGACGTGCACGACGAGAACACGCCGCACCGTCAAGGGCAACCCCAGCGAGGCCAGCACCTCCGGCGCCCACGGTCCCGCGGTGACGACGACACGATCGGCTCGTACGGTCCCCTCGCTCGTCTCGATCGCGACGCCGCTGCCTTCCGGCGCGAAACCGGTCACTCGAACCCCGAAGTGCAGTCGGGCACCGTGCGCCACCGCATCGTCGATCAACGCCCGCCAGCACTCCTCAGCGAACAGGATCCCGGCCCTGCCCTCGAGGAGCGCGACGAAATCATCGGGAACACGGAGTGCTGGGAAACGCTTCCTCGCTTCGGCTGCATCCAGGAGTTCGTGCGCGAGTCCGTGCCGGAGCGCGCTCTCGCGTGCCCCGGTGATGAACGGACTCTCCGGGCGCCCCAGGCTAATGCCGCCGGTCACGCGCAAGAGCGTCCGCCCCGTCCGCTCGGCGAGTTCTTCCCAAAGCACGTACGCTCGCTGCACGAGTGGGACATACTCCGGTGATTCGAAATAGGCCTCGCGGATGATCCGTGTTTTCCCATGCGATGACCCACGAGTATGGAAAGGTGGATACTGTTCCAGGCCCAGTACACGATGACCACGCCGGGCCAATGCCGCTGCAGCGGCCGTGCCCATGATTCCGAGCCCAACGATCACGACCTCAGCACTGCGCATCTGCCGGTAACCCTTTCGCTGTTCGCTCCCCGCGTCCACTCACGTTCCTGATTCTCCCACATGCCAGCCGTGGTGAGGTTCCCGTGTCGATAACTCGATGGAGAGAACTCGTCACCGTAGTCGGGGTCGTGGATCGTGGGGATAGCGACGAAACCGCGATCACGGAGCCGAATATCGTGGCGCGTCCCTGTGGATAGTGCCTGGTCAGAGCCGACGTCCTGTGGGAAAAGAGCCAGCCCATTTGGCACTGCGTGCGTCTCCGTCCACTGCCTGTCCGCACGGGGAGATGTCGCTACCCACAGCCAGACGCACTGTATGTGGATGAGCGAGCCGGTTATCCACAGCGACCGGAGCGATCATCCACAGCATCGCTCCTCGCGCGCTCCGCCCTGTGCCAACGTGTCAGCGCAGCCGAGCGTGGAATGGCTGGTGGGAATGGTATGTCGGTATCCGATGATCTCTACTGGTCCGACCTAGCCGGCAGGAGAGGCTCGAGGGAACGGAGGGACGAGGTATGGAAGAGGACCCGCGTGCAGTCGACTACCGGGGCCGTGTGCGGCGCGTCAAGCGCCTGATGGCTGATGCCGAGGCGCGTCGATGGCTGCAACAGCGCCAGGTTCTCCACGTCGCGACAGCGGGTCCCGACGGCCGTATGTCATCCCGCTCGTGTTCTCTTACCCAGGTGGCGAGACGTTGTCCTTCCACACAGGCGCGCAGGAGGGGGAAGTTCTCGCCAATATCCGCCGCGATCCCCGTGTCCGCGTCCAGGCTACCGAGATGGGGCCGCTCCATCCTGGGAAACCGTACGCCTGCAATTCGGCACTCGTCTACACCAGTGTCGTCTCCTTCGGGCACGTGCGCATCGTCGAGGACGACGAGACCAAAACGTGGTTCTTCGACCGGCTGCTGGAGAAGTACAGCGATCCCTCGCTGTTCGAACCCGGCTACCCGTACCTCGACCGCATCGTGCTCTCTGCAATGCCGATCGAGATCCTGACCGGGAAGCGCAGCGAAGGGCTGCGCCACTGATCGCTGGCCGACACAGCCACGCACTGCCCGGTACGGGTAGTCCTTGACGCCCCGGACGAGGCGCAGTACACTTCGGCTGTTGCAAATAGGATTCATTCTCAATTCCGAAACGAGGTTCGGTCGTATGGCGATGTCCGCGACGACACAAAGCGAATGCGAGACGCTCCTGGGGGAACTCATCCGCGATGGTGAGATCGTCGCAGTGACCTTCCACCCGAAGGAGCACCAGCTGGTCGTGCGCTACCGGCCCGATGCCGCTGAAGACCGGGTTCATGCTCGCGCCCGTGCCGTTGCCACACGTCTCGCCGATCATCGCAGTGGAAACGGTGGAAGCTGTCCGCGCTGTTCGAGCGGGAGCGACCCGCTCGTCATCGGGAACGGTCTGGCTGGCAGTGAGGAACTCCGCACGCTCGTCGTCCCCATTCGGCGGCAGGAAGGAACGAGTCGCGAGGAGCGGCTCCTCTGGTGGCAGCAACATGGACTCCTCCTCACGACTGCCGCGACCGGTGTCTTCCTGCTCTCGGCCTGGTCGGCCGAGCGAGCTGGCTTTCCCGGCTGGCTCGTGATCGCTCTCTACCTGGCTGCGTACCTAGCTGGCGGAGCGTATGCGACCTACCGTGCCGTGGCGTCGCTCCTCCAAAAGACAGTCGACATCGATCTCCTGATGATCCTGGCAGCAGCTGGTGCCGCTGTCCTGGGTGCCTGGCCGGAAGGCGGCATCTTGCTGTTCCTCTTCTCTCTCGGGAACGCGCTCGAACACTACGCGCTCGGTCGGACGCATCGGGCCATCCGTTCGCTGATCGCGCTGCGACCGGATACTGCGCTCGTCATCCGCGGCGACGCCGAAGTCATCCTTCCGGTCGAGGAGCTCGTGCCCGGTGACGAGGTCATCGTTCGGCCAGGCGAACGGATCCCGATCGACGGCACCGTCGTCGCCGGGGATTCGAGTGTCGATCAATCGGCGATCACCGGTGAGTCGCTCCCGGTACACAAGCGACCGGGGGATCAGGTCTTCAGCGGGACGCTGAATACGACTGGCCTGCTCCGGGTACGCGTCGATCGGCCGGTCCATGAGAGCACACTGGCACGCATCATTCAGATCGTCGAAGAAGCGCGAGAACAGAAGTCCCGAGCCCAGCGGTTCGCCGAAGCGTTTCAAGGCAAATACGCGATGGGCGTGATCGTGGTCTCGCTGCTCGCCTTCGGCGTACCGGTCGCACTGGGTGCCGATCCCGCGGCGAGCTTCTACCGGGCGATGACCCTGCTGGTTGCTGCCTCTCCTTGCGCACTCGTCATCTCGACACCCGCGTCGATTCTCTCGGCGCTCGCGAATGCGGCACGGAGCGGTGTGCTCTTCAAGGGTGCCTTGCAACTCGAGACGATCGGTGTCGTCGATGCGGTCGTCTTCGACAAGACCGGGACGCTGACCGTCGGCAAGCCACGGGTGACCGATGTGCTACCAGCACCGGGTGTCGACGCGAGCGAATTGCTTCGTATCGTCGCCCCGGTCGAGTATCGGTCCGAACACCCCCTCGGGCTGGCGGTCGTCGCGCACGCCGAGGCAGCCGGTGCCTTTGACCGCGGGCTGGTCGATCGGGTCAGCTCGCTGACGTCGATTCCAGGGCGGGGCGTGCGAGCCGAACTGGATGGTGCGCGCGTCCTGATCGGGAACGAGGCGCTGCTGCAGGAGCATGGAGTCGTCCTCCCACGCGAACTGCAGCGAGCCGCGGAAGAACTCCGCGAGCGCGGACAGACCGCTGTCTACGCCGCGGTCGATGGAAACGTTCTCGGGGTGCTCGGTATCGCTGATACGGTCCGCCCTGTCGCCCGGGAGGTCGTCGAGCGGCTCCGTGCCCTCGGGGTCCGCCGGATCGTCATGCTGACTGGCGACAACGAGCGTGCTGCGCGAGCCATCGCACGCGAAGTCGGCCTGGACGAGTGGCGGTCCGATCTCCTGCCGGAGGAGAAGGTCGCGGTCGTCCGGGAGCTCCAGGCTGCCGGCTTCCGTGTCGCGATGGTGGGTGACGGGGTCAACGATGCGCCAGCGCTTGCGGCTGCCGATGTCGGTGTCGCGATGGGTGCGGCGGGAACGGACGTCGCGCTGGAGACCGCTGATGTCGTGCTGATGAGCGATGATCTGACCAAGTTGCCCTACTCGATCGAGTTGTCACGCGCTGCCCGGCGGATCATCGTGCAGAACCTGGCGATCGCGCTCGGTGTGATCGTCGTTCTCGTCTCCAGCATTCTCGTGCGCGGCGTGCCGCTGCCGCTGGCCGTGGTTGGTCACGAAGGAAGCACGATCGTCGTCGTCCTGAACGGCCTACGGCTTCTCGCCTTCCGACCTCGTGCACCGTTCTCGCCAGTCGGCGATGCCGTGGCCCCGGCGTGATACGATGGGTCGCCGGGGGACGGTATGGGCGATGTCCAGAAAGTGTTGGTGCTGACGAACGAGTACCCACCGTATATCTACGGCGGTGCCGGTGTCCACGTCGAGTACCTGACACGCGAACTCGCTTCACTCGTCGCTGTCGAGGTGCGTTGCTTCGGCGACCAGGACATCGAGCAGCCCAACCTGCGCGTCCGCGGCTATCGGGGATGGGAGGAGATCCGGCGCAGTGGAGACCGCCGCCATTGGTCCGCGCTCGATGCCTTGTCGCGGAACCTGCTGATGGTACGCGATCCGATCGATGCCGACGTCATCCACGCGCACACCTGGTACACCGACCTGGCTGCCCTCTGGGGGCGTCTCCTCTGGGAGCGTCCATACGTGTTGACAATCCACTCGCTCGAACCGCTCCGACCGTGGAAAGCCGAGCAACTCGGGACAGCCTACCGGCTCAGCTCCTGGATGGAGCGGACGGCGATCGAGGCGGCCGATGCGGTGATTGCGGTGTCCGGTGCGACGCGCCAGGATGTCCTCCGGCTCTTCGCGATACCGCCGGAGCGCGTCCACGTCATTCACAACGGGATCGATATCGACCTCTACCGCAAGACGAGCGAGACGAGCGCTCTGGAGCGTGCCGGTGTCGACCTCGACCGGCCGTACGTCCTCTTCGTCGGCCGGATCACGCGCCAGAAAGGGATCGTGCACCTGCTCGATGCAGTACAGTTCCTCCGGCCTGACGTCCAGGTCGTCCTCCTGGCTGGGCAGCCCGATACCCCGGAACTCGCGCAGGCGGTCGAGACGCGGGTGGCTGAGCTCCGTGCCCAGCGAAGCGGTATCGTCTGGATCCCGGAGATGCTCCCGCGCTCCGACGTCATCCAGTTCTACTCGCATGCGACTGTCTTCTGCTGCCCGTCGGTGTACGAGCCGTTCGGCCTCATCAATCTGGAGGCGATGGCCTGCGAGTGCCCGGTCGTGGCCTCGGACGTCGGCGGCATACCGGAAGTCGTCGTCGACGGGGAGACCGGGATCCTCGTCCACGTGGAGGTCGACCCGGAACGCGGTGAGCCGGTCGACCCGCAGGGATTCGCTCGCGACCTGGCAGCAGCCATCCAGCGGATCGTCGACGATCCGTCCCTGCGCGAGCGATTAGGCCGGAACGGACGTGCACGAGTCGAACAGCACTTCAGCTGGCGTGCCGTCGCCCAGCGCACGCTGGACCTCTATCGCCGTCTGGTGTGAGTAGGCCGCTCAGTCGTCGGCCAGGGCCGGTGCGAAGGGTGCCGGTGCGTCGACAGGCTCCGGGAGCGAGACAACGTAGGCTGTCCACACGTCCGGCACCTGCAGGATCTCGTTCAAGGCTGCTTCCGGAATTGGGTCATCGACATTCAGCACCATGATCGCTTCGCCGCCGCGCTCCCGGCGCCCGACCTGCATGCCCGCGATATTCACATCGTAGCGGCCGAGAATCGTCCCGATGCGGCCGATGATGCCGGGCCGGTCACGATGGTGGGTGATGAGCATGTGGCCGGCCAGCGGCCGCTCGAGCGAGAAGCGGTCGACTTCCATGATGCCGGCGTGGCGGTGGTCCCAGCGCACCATGACGTGATGTGGCGGGTCGCCGTCGACCTCGAAGTTGAACTCGGGTACCGACGAGGCGCCGGTATCGAAACGCACGTCGACGAAGAGCTGCAGTTCCTGCGCGACCAGCCGCGCGTTGACGGGTGTCACCCGTCGCACTGTCCAGCGCCGGAGCGCGGCAGCGAGTGCCACGGCGGTCACATGCTCGGCGATATCCGGTGCGACCTGGCCGTGCACGGTTACCAGGAAGCTCGACGGCCGGGCTGGCTGGAGCACCGCGATGAGGTGGCCAGCTGCCTCGGCCACCTGCGTCAGTCGCAGCAGTTCCGGTGCGTGGAGCGATGCGGCCGGAAGGTTGACCGCGTTGGGGACGACCTCACCCCGCAAGGCCGCCAGCGTGGTCGTGGCGATGATCTCGCCCACCGCCTCGAGCGCTTCTCGGCTCGAGCCACCGATGTGGGGCGTGAGCACGACGTTCGGGAGACCGAACAGCGGGCTCTCGTAGGCTGGCTCCTCCGGGAACACGTCGACACCGGCTGCCGCGATATGCCCGCTCTTCAGCGCTTCCGCGAGCGCGTGTACGTCGACGATCTCGCCGCGCGCACAGTTAATGACGATCGCACCGCGCTTCATCCGAGCGATCGCCTGAGCGTCGAGCATGTGGCGAGTCTCCAGCGTCGCCGGGACGTGGAAGGTGACGATGTCGCTGTGCTCGAGCAGCGTCTCGTAGTCGACCGGTTCGACGCCCAGCTGCGCGAAGCGCTCGCGCGTGATGTACGGGTCATACCCGAGCAGGCGGACCTCGAAGGCACGGAGCCGCTGGGCGACGACCGAACCGACACGACCGAGTCCGACGATGCCGACGGTCTTGCCTTTGAGGTCGAACGGGCGGAAGCGCTTGCGTTCCCAGCGTCCGGCGTGCGTCGTCGCGTTCGCCTCGATGAGGCAGCGCGAGATGGCGAGCATGAGCGCGATCGTGTGTTCGCCCGCTGAGACCGCGTTGGCACCCGGTGCGTTGAGGACCAGGATACCCGCCTCGGTCGCTGCCTGGAGGTCGATGTTGTCGACACCGGTACCGGCACGTGCCACCACGCGGAGACGCGGTGCGTGGGAGAGGAGTTCGCGGGTGACCTGCGTCTCGCTGCGGACGATCAGGGCATCCGCGTCGCGCAGTGCTGCGTAGAGCGCTTCCTTGTCGCGACCATCGACCTCGATCACCTCGGCCTCAGCGGCCAGCCGCTCGAGAGCGCGCTGGTCGATCACGTCGCTCACGACGATCCGCCGGCGACGCGGCAGAACCCCGTCGCTGCTGGTGGTCGGGAGCGGTGCCCCAGCGAGGCGCAGCACCGATTGGACAGCAGCGGTCAGGTCCGGCACGCGGACGACGAACGGCGACTCGCCGGGAGGTGCGGGCTCGTTCGTCAACAGGAAGCAGGTGATACCAGCTTCGGCGTACCGTGTCGCGTGCCGCAGACTGTCCTCGATGGCATGGGTCACGCCGAGTTCACGGGCGGCCACCACCTTGTCGTCGGTGAAGACGATCCGGCAGCGCGGGAAGCCGTGTCGCTGCAGCCACTCCTCGGTCGTCGCGCGCGAGCGTTCCGGCCGCGCGGTGATGATGACCACACGATCGCTCCCGAGGACGCGCAGCACGTCGCGCAGAAGCTGCGGTGCGTTCGGTGCAGGATCGAGCAGCGTCGCTGGCCCGCCGGGGCCGTAGACCCAGAGACGGACAGCCTCGGGAACGTTGCAGCCATGGGAATCGACGAATGCGTGATCGGGTAGCTGCATACCCAGCGCCCGGTTGGCCGCCTGGGCCAGCGGCGCCGGGTGCTCCGTCAGGACTCCGTCAAGATCGAGTGCGAGTCGAATGTGCCGTTCCATGGATCCCCTCCGGTTCACGTCTTACGGTGACAGTGAGCGAACGGATCGTCACAGCGTCTCCGTGGCGACCGGAGCCGCTGCGACCGGAACCGGAGGGACTACTGGAGCCGCGACCGCAACCCGAACCGGAACCGAAGCCCACCGCCGCGGTGTAGAAGACGACACGCTGGTCGACTCGTGAGGCGGTGTACTGGTTCATCGTACCCTTTCCCTCCTTACGGTTCGGCATCGAGTGCGGTCGCGCCGTGAGGCGCTCACTGTAGTATACGGGAAAATGCGACGTGAGCAAGAGTGAGACGATACTCCTTTTTCCCATGGCGCAGGTCGAGAGAAAGGCTCGGTCCGACCGTGCGGATCGGGAGCTCGCAGTCGCCTCGGTTGACGAATCGGTCGATCGCTGGCAGAGTACGGAACACGCAGTCGCGCACGCGTCGTGAAGCAGGGGAGGGTACCCATGCCAGATTTCGATTATCAGACCGATGTCCTCATCGTCGGCAGCGGAGGCGCAGCGCTGGTCGGTGCACTGGTCGTCAAAGAACACGGCTTCGAGCCGCTCGTGGTGGAGAAGACCGCCTCCGTGGGTGGGACGACTGCCTGGTCAGGAGGGGGGCTCTGGATCCCCAACAACCCGGTCAGCCGGCGAGCTGGCTTGCGCGATTCGTTCGAAGAAGCGCTCCGGTACATGAACGAGGTGATCGGGGATGTCGGCCCGGCATCCTCACCAGAACGCCGGCGCGCTTTCCTCGAGTACGGGCCACAAATGGTCGAGTTCCTGGAGCGACTGGGTTTCCGCTGGCGACCGTCGCTCGGCTATCCGGATTATTATCCCGAGAAGCCGGGTGGTTCGACCTTCGGCCGGTCGATCGAAGGAGCACTCTTCGACGGGAGGCAGCTGGGGGTCTGGCTGGCCCGCTTGCACCGGTATCCCAATTTGCCGAGTGTGCCACTCCATACGAACGAAGCGAGTCAGTTCGCCCTCGTCCTCCGGACGCCGAACGGAGCCCTGACGGCAGCCCGTGTCGTCTGGCGACTCCTGTCCTACCGCCTGCGCGGCCGTGTGCCGCTCACGCTGGGTGCCTCGCTCATCGGGCAACTGCTGTCGCTTTGTCTCCAGCGGAGCATTCCGATCTGGCTGGAGAGTCCGCTGGTCGAGCTGCTCACGGAGGATGGAGCCGTTGTCGGTGCAGTGGTGCAGCACCAGGGTCGCCCGGTCCGGATCCGTGCTCGGGGCGGTGTGTTGCTGGCGGCTGGCGGATTCGCACACAACCGGGAGATGCGCGAGCGCTACCACCCCCACCCGATCACCACGGAATGGACGAGCGCTGCCCCCAGCGACACTGGTGACGCGATTCGCGCGGCACACGCTATCGGTGCGGCTCTGGCGCTCATGGACGATGCCTGGTGGGGCCCGACGGCGATCATGCCGAACGGTCGACCGCTCTTCGTCCTCTGGGAACGTTCCTTCCCCTTCGGGATCATCGTCGACTCGAGTGGCCAGCGCTTCATGAACGAGTCGGCATCCTACGTCGATTGCGGCCATGCCCAGTACGAGCGGCATCGCGAGGTTCCAGCGATCCCAGCGTGGTTGATCATCGATTCCAAGCACCGTCGCTTCTATCCATTCGGTTTCGTCCCGCCGCTGCTCACACCGCGTTCGATGACGAGCGATCGATTCCTCGTCCGGGCGCAGACGCTGCGCGAACTCGCGCTCCGCTGCGGTATCGACCCCGATGGGCTCGAGCGCACGGTGGAACGCTTCAATCGCATGGCGGCGGCTGGCAAGGACGAAGACTTCCATCGCGGCGACAGTGCCTATGACCGGTTCTACGGGGATCCCAGAGTGCGGCCGAATCCGAACCTCGGGCCGCTCGATCGCCCGCCGTTCTACGCGACGGCCATCTATCCGGGTGATCTCGGCACCAAAGGTGGGCTCCTGACCGACGAGTGGGCCCGCGTCCTCCGCGAGGACGGGCAACCGATCCCGGGGCTGTACGCGGCTGGGAACACGACGGCGTCGGTGATGGGTCGCACCTATCCCGGACCGGGTTCGACGATCGGACCGGCTTGCACCTTCGCCTATATCGGCATGCTGCACGCCGTGCGCCAGCTGGCCGAGTCGCTTGCCCGCCCGTGAAGGACGAGGAACCGGGAGCGTGGCACTGGTCGCACCTCGACGTGCAGCCCGAGCACGAGGTCGGTGACGACCGCTGGGGAATGATCGTCGCTCGCGGCGGTTGTCTCGGTGCGCATGTGGCCCACGGGTCGATCGCCTGATTTCCCTGCGCCGGCGCACGCTGTCGCTCCATCCTCTTGACAGCTCACCGGATGACCTCTACGCTGGGGATCAGAGGGACCAGTCGAACGAGCCGCGGTGCAGTGAGGGAGGTGCGGCATGTGGAAGCCCGAGCCGAGTCTCGCTGACCTGCGGTACACCGTCGAGAAGGCTGGCTTGACGCCGGACATCCTGCTCGCGGCGTACCGGCAGATGTGTCTGATCCGGTCGTTCGAGGAGACGATCGCCGATCGCTACTACATCGGCAAGACTCCGCAGTTCAACATGGCAGCCGGCCCGATCCGTGGCGAGATGCACCTCGCCGTCGGCCAGGAGGCGGTCGCGGTCGGCGTGGGGATGCACCTCCGCGATCCGGATGCTGTCGTCAGTACGCACCGGCCGCATCACCATGCGCTCGCGAAGGGCGTACCGGCGGACAAACTGGCCGCTGAGATCTTCGGCAAGGTGACCGGCCTCTGCCGCGGGAAGGGTGGGCACATGCATCTGTTCGATGCGGAGCACCGCTTCTCCTGCAGCGGTATCGTCGGCGCGTCCTTCCCGCAAGCGGCCGGTGCAGCGTTCGCCTTCCGCCACCGTGGCGAGCCGCACGTCGCGGTCGCATTCGCTGGCGAGGGTGCTGCCAACCACGGGACACTCGCCGAAACGCTGAACGCCGCAGTGCTCTGGCGCCTGCCCCTGGTGATCGTGATCGAGGACAACATGTACGCCGACTCGACGCCCAAGTGGCGGGCGCTCGCCCAGCCGCACCAGTTCCAGCGAGCGCTCGGCTTCAACGTGCCGTCCTATCTGGTGGACGGGATGGACGTGATCGACGTGTGGCGTGCCGCGAAGGACGCGATCGAGCGGGCTCGCGCTGGATACGGTCCGAGCTTGATCGAGGCTGTCTGCTATCGCTACCGGGGTCACTTCGAGGGGGACGCCGAAGAATACCGGACCCGCGAGGAGGTCGAGCGCTGGCGCCAGCTCGATCCGATCCCGCGCCTCGGTGAGCGACTGAAGAAGCTCGGGTGGGCCGATGAGGCAACGCTCGAGCGACTGCGCCGCGAGGCGGAAGAGGAGGTCGCCCGCGCGATTGCCTTCGCGGAGGAGAGCCCGTTGCCGGATCCGGAAGAAGCGCTGGTGGGGGTGTTCCGATGACGCGGACGATGAAAGGTATCGCTTTCGCGATCGCCGAAGCGATCGATCAAGAGATGGCCGAGCGCCCAGACATCGTCGTGCTCGGCGAGGACGTCACCTACTGGGGTGCGGTCTTCGGCTTCACGATGGGACTGCACGAGAAGTACGGGCGCGACCGCGTAATCGATACACCGATCACCGAGCAAACTTGTTCTGTAGAACAGTGTTCGGATCAACGGCTACCGGTATCTCCAGCTTGACCTCGAACCGTTCTGGCCATTCGGGTCCTTCGGGATACACCACTGCTCGCAACCCCAGCAGGTCCAAGAGCCACTGCTTCCCGGCATAGTCGAGTTGGCTCAGGTGCGTCGTGACGGCGCGCCGCCAGGCCAGCAGGTCGTGCAATCGCTCGCGTGCCTCGCGCCAGCGAGCGACTTCCTCTTGGACCCGTGCCGCTTCTTCGTCCAACTTGCGCAAGCTGGCGGAGACCCGCTCGAGCTCGACGACGAGTGGTTCGACCGTGTCCTCGTGCTCGGCCGCCGCGATCGCGCGTGCGAGGTTGGCTTGCTGACGGCGGAGCCGTTCCCGGACGCGTTCGATCTGCTCGAGCTCCGGCTGTGGATCGTCCATCTGCGCGAGGGCCTGTTGGCCGAAGGCGAGGAAGTCGTCACGCTCGAAGACGGCGCGAATCGCCTCCCAGACCGCCTCATCGAGGATCGCCGCGCGGATTTCCAGCCTCGGGATCCCGGCCGGATGTCGCGTACGGCTGTAGCAGCGGTAGACCGGCGCGCCCCGGATGAGTCGCGCGACCATCGTGCCGCCGCAGATACCGCAGCGAGCGAAGCCGCCGCGTAGGAGCCACAACTCTGGAGCGGAATTGCGTCGGGCGGAGCGCTGGCGGTTGCGCGCGAGCTGCGCTTGCACGGAAGCGAACGTCGCCTCGTCCACGAGTGGTAACTCGACGTACCCCTCGCGCTTGCGTCGGTAACTCCGTCCGGTCTCCGTCGGTTCCCACGCGAAGGCTCGTGCCTTGCCGACGTATGCCGGGTTGGTGAGGATACGCCACACCGTTGTCAGCGACCACACGGACTTACCGAGCGGTGTGGGAATCCCTTGACGGGTGAGCTCGTTGGCGATCGCGGTCGTGCCGTGTCCTGCGAGCGCGAGCGCGAAGATCTTCTGGACGATCGGCGCGGTTACGGGATCCGGCTCGTAACCGGAATGGTCGGCGTCGCGCCAGCGATAGCCGTAGAGCGGTATCGGCGCTGTACCGAGATGCTTGCCTGCCTGTGCTCGCGCTCTCCGTCCGCGCAAGCTGTTCTCGCGGATCTTCTCCCTCCACCATTCAGCGCCGAACGCGCGTGCAGTGAGCGTGAACTTGCCAACAGAGTCCATGCTGAACGAGCCGGCGACGAACTCGAGTTGCACCCCATGCTCGCGGAGTTCATCGAGGAAACGGTGGAGGTGCGATTGATCGCGGGTGAGACGGTCGACATCGAGCGCGACGACGACGTCGATAGCGCGCTGGCGGACGAGCTGGCGCAGACGTGACAGCTGCGGCCGCTCGCGGTATTGCGCACCCGTCCAGACCTCGCGGAAGACTGCGACGACCTGGTAGCCGTGTTCTTCGCAGTAGCGACGGCAGGCCTATTCCTGCGTCGGCAGGCTGTAGTTGTCTTCCTGCTGGTCGGAGCTGACGCGACAGTAGATCGCGGCGCGTGGTAGACTGTTCATCGCAAGCTCCTTTCACTGACGCCCCGTGCTGGCTCGCCGTCAGCGCGGGGCGTCGTGCTGCTCCGCTTCCTCGCCGAACAGCAGCCACGCTGGATCGACACCGAGTGCAGCCGCGAGCTTGCGTGCCGTCTCCGGGAGCGGCTGGTGTACCTTGCCGCTCTCCAGCTTCGCAATCGTGTTGATCGAGACGTCGGATCGACGGGCAAGGGCTTCCTGCGTCAAGCCTTGGGCCTGCCTCGCTGCTCGCAGGCGTTTCCCGAAGTCGCTCATCGTCACCTCCTTGCTATCAGTGTAGCACGTTACCAGCAACCCTTGACAAGCGTTACTGGTAACGGTATACTGGTAGTGTAGGGTGAACGGTGAGCGAAGGGAGCGGCACACGATGGTGACGGCGAAGCAGGCGAAGGCGATCGCGGAGCGCTACCAGAAGGCGGTCGCGCTGGTGGAGCAGGGCCGGGTGTTCCCGCTGCACCGCCGCCCCCACGAGTACGTGGTCTTGAACGGCAAGGGCGAGGCCTACTGGGTGCAGCTCGCTGGCGGCGAGAGCCACTGCGACTGCGCGGACTACCGCTACCGCCGGGACGAGGTCGGGTGCTGCAAGCACGTCTTGGCCGTCCAGCTCTACCTGGAGCGCCAGCAGGCCGAGGGCCGGGGGACGTCCCCCCGGCCTGACGCTGCGGCGGACGCGGACGAGGCCGACGTCGTCAACCCCAGCGCCGCCTGCCAGCGCTGCGGGATGACGGTCGAGACCGACCGGCTCTACTGCGAGCCGTGCGAGCGGCTGGTGGACGAGCGCCGGCACGCGCTCGCACTCCTGACCGGCCGCGCGTGAGCCGCCCCAGCGGCGCCCCGGTGGAGC
>Ga0065723_100557_pt1 | contig 31677 bp, 28 predicted proteins | sample TheenrcuSG05Z960_FD_59110 | JGI IMG/M metagenome (GOLD analysis project Ga0065723, IMG submission 59110) | Thermophilic enrichment culture from UC Davis - Sample SG0.5Z960 | ecosystem: Engineered > Solid waste > Grass > Composting > Bioreactor | place: USA: University of California, Davis
CCTCGCCCTGGCCTATTACTATATGGGGTACCTGGAAAAATCCATGCAACTCACGTCGCAGGTGCTGGAAGCGGACCCCGGAAACCTGCACGCCCTGTGCAACTTGACGATTTTCTGCCGCCACAAGGGGCGGGAAGCGGACCTGTCGCAGCTAACGGGCCTGCTGAAGCGCATCGTGCCGATGCACCCCGAACATACCCTCAAACTGGCCACGACCCTGGGATTTGTCGGCGAGCACGGGGAAGCGCACCGGCTGTTCGGGCGACTGCTCCGGCACGGAGAACTGGACGAAGAGCCGAGTCTGTTCCACTTCGCCGCCGTTGCCGCCGCCAACGCCGGCGATTTCGACGAAGCGGAGAGGCATTGGCGCGCCGCGCGGAGGCTGGATCCCGCATCGCCGGTACCCGCCTATTATTTGGACAGACTGGAGGACATGCGTGCCGGCCGGGAACCGCCGCCGGCTCATTATCATTACCACCTGCCCGTCGAAGAACAGTTCCGGCGGTGGGAACGGGACCCCGCGCAGATGTCCCGTGTGATCCGCGAAGATCCCCTTGTCCGTTCGTCCCTTTTCTGGGCCCTGCGCAGCGGCGACCGGCGGACGAAGAGCCAGGTGATCCAAGCGCTGGGCCTGGCGGCGGACGAGGAAGTGGTGGAGGCGCTCAAGGCGTTTCTCCTCGATCCCGCGGAAGACAACGATCTGAAACGGNTCACCGTGCTGGTGCTGCGCTCGATCGGGGTGGAGGACAAGCTGCAGGTGATGTTTTCCGGACGCCTGCTCACCCTGGAAAGCCGGCGCCGTCCGCCGCGGCTGCCGTTCTGGGACAACGCCTGGCAGAACGTGCTGGATCGGGCCCTGGAAGGCATGGCGGACCGCTACGACATGGTGGAACAGCACGACATGATGACGTTGTGGGTGGACTTTCTGGCGAAAGTCTACCCGCAGGTGCCCAAGGTGGCCAGGCCGGCCGCTTGGGCGGCAGCGCTGGAATACTGGGTGGCCCGGATGCACAGCAAACCGGTGACCTATCCCAAACTGGCGGAGCGATACGGCGTTTCCCTGGCCAGCCTCAGCCGATGCGTCAACCGCATCGATGAAGCCTGCGGCATCCGGGAAAAACTGAAATGGACGACGGACGTGTTTGGGCCGAATCCGGCGCGGTCGGAAGACGACGGAATTCCGCTGCAATAGGCGGCGGGATCAAACGCCGAAAACGGGGAAGGTGAACGGCATGGAAAAGACGATCATTATCGGCACGGGTCCCGCCGGCCTGACGGCCGCCATCTATCTGGCGCGGGCCAATGTCAATCCGTTGGTCATTGAAGGACCCGAACCGGGCGGGCAATTGACGACCACCGCCGATGTGGAAAATTTCCCCGGTTTTCCGGAAGGCATTCTGGGACCGGAACTGATGGACCGGATGCGCAAGCAGGCCGAGCGTTTCGGCGCCCGGTTCCGCCGGGGATGGGTCGAGTCCGTGGACCTGGCGAAGCGGCCGTTTGAGGTCCGCCTGGAGGACGGCGATTCGCTGCGGGCGGAGACGCTGATCATTTCCACTGGCGCTTCCGCCAAATACCTGGGCATTCCGGGCGAGAAGGAAAGCATCGGAAGAGGCGTCAGCGCGTGCGCCACGTGCGACGGATTTTTTTTCCGCGGCAAGCGGGTGATCGTGGTGGGGGGCGGCGATTCCGCAATGGAAGAGGCGAATTTCCTGACGCGCTTCGCCTCGGAAGTGGTTGTCGTCCACCGCCGCAGCGAACTGCGCGCCTCCAAGATCATGCAGGCGCGGGCGCGGGAAAATCCGAAGATTTCCTGGGCGCTCAACCGCACGCCGCTGGAAGTGCTTTACGGCGAGCAGGGCGTGACGGGGCTCAAAGTTCGCCGCAACGAGACCGGAGAGGAAGAGATCATTCCGGCCGACGGGCTGTTCGTGGCCATCGGCCATACGCCGAATACGAAGTTCCTGCAGGGCTGGCTTGACCTTGACGAGCAGGGCTATATCGTGGTGCGGCCGGGCACGACGGAGACGAGCGTGCCGGGTGTGTTCGCCTGCGGTGACGTGCAGGACCGCAAATACCGCCAGGCGATCACGGCCGCCGGCAGCGGCTGCATGGCCGCCCTCGACTGCGAGCGGTATTTGGAGGAAGCGGCGGCCCGCGATTTGAAGCAGTCAGTCTGAGCAGACCCGTCCGGGCATAACGGTTGGGGAAAAGCAATCTGAACAGGCCAGTCTGAGGGAAATCGAGGTGCCGACATGGCGGAAAAGCTTTATCTCGGCCTTGACATCGGGGGGACCGCGATCAAGGCCGGCATCTGCGACGGCGAAGGCCGGCTGCTGCACGCCGTGAAAGGAGCCACGGAGGGCGGTCAGGGTGCGGAACGCGTCCTGCAGAACGCCGTCGGCTGCGCGCGCCGTTGCGTCGAAGAGTCGCAAATTGGCTGGGACCGGATCGCCGCCGTGGGCGTGGGCGTTCCCGGCTTTCTTGACGCGGTCCGCGGCATCGTGAAGTTTTCGCCCAATCTGCCGCTGGCGGGGTTCCCGCTCCGGGACCGTCTGTCGGAAGCCCTGGGCAAGCCGGTGGTTGTCGGCAACGACGCCAACACCGCGGCCCTCGGGGAAGCCTGGGGCGGCGCGGGACGCGGGGTCACGAGCTGCGTGCTGTACACCCTCGGCACCGGCGTTGGCGGCGGCATCGTGGTGAACGGGCAGCTGATCGAAGGATTCTCCGGCATGGGCGGTGAGTTCGGGCACATGAAAGTGGTGCCCGATCTGGAAGCGATCCAGTGCGGCTGCGGCCAGAAGGGCTGTCTGGAGACGGTGTCGTCGGCGACGGGCATCGTCCGCATGGCGAAGGGGGCCGTGGAGCGGGGCGACCGGACCTCGCTGGCGCTCGTCGAAAACCTGACGGCGAAGGACGTGTTCGACGCAGCCAAGGCGGGGGATGAAGTGGCGCGGCGCATCATCGAACGGGCGGCCCTTTATCTCGGCAAGTCGATGGCTCTGGTGGCGGTGATCGTCAACCCGGAGCTGTTCATCATTGGCGGGGGCCTCAGCCATGCGGGCGAGTTTTTGATCGAACAGGTCCGCGACGCATTCCGCAAATGCGCATTGGAGCGGGCGCAGGAAGGCGTCGGGATCGTGGCCGCGGCGCTGGGCAACAACGCTGGTGTCGTCGGCGCCGCCGGTCTGGCGCGGCGGCTGGCGACCTAGCGCCGGCGGGAGCCGGCGGCACCGCCGGTCCGCGCGTCAGCGGGAGGGGAGAACAAATGCGAAGTACAGCGACGACGACCAAGACGGCTCCCCAGCTGGTCATCATCACCGGCATGTCGGGGGCCGGCAAAACGATTGCCGTGCAAAGCCTGGAGGATCTGGGCTTTTTCTGCGTGGATAATCTGCCGCCGGTGCTCATCCCCAAGTTCGCGGAACTGATCGAGCAGTCGCGCGGCCGGATTGCCCGTGTGGCGCTGGTCATCGACCTGCGCGGCCGGGAATTTTTTACGGCACTGGCCGAGGCGCTGAACGACCTGCGCGAAAATTTCTCGCTGCATTGCGAAATTTTGTTCCTTGACGCCACCGATTCGGTGCTGGTACAGCGGTACAAGGAAAGCCGGCGCCGCCACCCCCTGGCCGGAGATGGGCCGCCCCTGGAGGGCATACGGCTGGAACGCAGGATGCTGGAGGACCTTAAGGGCATGGCGACGCAGGTGATCGACACGAGCAACCTGAAACCGGCCGAACTGAAGGAACGCATCGTCAGCCGCTTCAGCAACCTCGGATCGGGAATCCTCAGCATCAGCATCACGTCGTTCGGGTTCAAATACGGCGTGCCCATCGATGCGGACCTCATCTTCGATGTCCGATTTCTTCCGAACCCCCATTACATCGAGGAACTGCGGCCCAAGACCGGCCTCGATCCGGAAGTGTACGATTACGTGATGAAGTGGCCGGACACGCAGCAGTTCCTGGTCAGGCTGCTGGATCTGCTTCATTTTCTCATCCCGCAATACCACAAGGAAGGCAAAAGCCACCTTGTCATCGGGATTGGCTGCACGGGCGGCAAGCATCGTTCGGTGGCCATCGCGGAATATCTGGGCCGCACCCTCGGAGCCAGCGAGACGGAGACGGTGCGGGTGAACCATCGCGACGCTGAGCGCGACCGGCAGGGGTGATGGCCGTGGCGAAGGAGGAAGAGGCGCAGACCAAACGCCGTCCCCGCGTGGTGGCCATCGGGGGCGGGACCGGGCTATCCGTCCTGCTGCGCGGGCTCAAGCACAGGGATCTGGACCTGACGGCCATTGTGACGGTGGCCGATGACGGGGGAAGCTCCGGCATCCTGCGGGAAGAGCTCGGCATGCCGCCGCCCGGCGACATCCGCAATGTCATTGAAGCGCTGGCCAACGCCGAGCCGCTGCTCGCCAGGGTTCTGTCGTATCGCTTCAGCAACGGGGCGGGATTGCGGGGCCACAGCCTGGGCAACCTGATTCTGGCGGCGATGCGGGACATCACCGGAGATTTCGTCTCGGGCGTCCGGGAGCTCAGCCGCGTGCTGGCGGTGCGCGGCCGCGTCCTGCCCGCCGCGGGTCAGGCCATCGTGCTGAAAGCGGAGATGGAGGACGGCTCCGTGATCACGGGCGAATCGGCGATCCCGAAGGCTGGCGGGAAGATCCGGCGGGTGTTCATCGAGCCGCGGGACGTCGAGCCGCTGTCGGAAGCGGTGGAGGCGATCCGCGAGGCGGACGCCATCCTGGCCGGCCCCGGCAGCCTCTACACGAGCATCATTCCGAACCTGCTCGTGCCCAGGCTGGCGGAGGCGATTCGCGCCGCCCGGGCGATCAAGATCTACATCTGCAACGTCATGACGCAGCCGGGGGAAACGGACGGATATACCTTAAGCGACCATCTGGACGCCATCGAACGGCACGCGGGAGGCCGGCTGTTCGATTACGCCATCGTGCATCGCGGCTCCATACCGCCCGAGATGGAGCGCATGTATGCCGAGCGGGGGGCCAGGGTCGTCCATCCGGACGTGGAAGAAACGGAGCGCNNGGGGTATCGGGTCGTCACCGATTACCTGGCGCAGTTCACCACCTATGTGCGGCACGACGCGGCCAGGCTGAGCGACCATATTTGCCGGCTCGTCGGAGAGGCTATGACAGCAAGGGAGTGAGCGGCGTGTCGTTCGCATCGGAAACGAAAAAGGAACTGACCCTGCTCCAGGCGGAGTCGTGCTGCGAGAAGGCGGAGTTGTCCGCCGTCATACGCATGAACGGGGTGGTGCAGCTGTCCGAGCGCCGTATGGTGCTGGATGTCTCCAGCGAGAACGCGGCCATCGCCAGACGGATTTATACCCTGCTCAAGAAGCATTTCGACGCGCCGACCGAAGTGCTCGTCCGCAAGAAAACGCGGCTGAAAAAGAACAACGTCTACGTCGTGCGGGTCAAAGATTGGGTGGAGCGGGTGCTCCGGGAACTGGCGATCATTTCCGGCGAATCGGGGGAATTTCGGTTTCTGCCGGGGATCGACAGATCGATCATCCACAAGTCCTGCTGCAAGCGCGCGTATCTGAGGGGAGCGTTTCTGGCGGGGGGTTCCGTGAACAATCCCGAACGATCCTCCTACCATCTGGAGATCACCTCGATGTACGAGGATCATTGCCGCGCCCTGGTGGAGTTGGCCAACCGTTACCGGCTCAACGCCCGTTTCATCGAACGGAAGAAAGGCTTTATCCTGTACATCAAAGAAGGGGAAAAAATCATCGAATTTCTGAACATCATCGGCGCGCACCAGGCCCTGTTCAAGTTCGAAGACGTGCGCATCATGAGGGACATGCGCAATTCCGTCAACCGCATTGTCAACTGCGAAACGGCCAACCTGAACAAGACCATCGGCGCCGCGGTGCGGCAGATTGAAAACATCCGCCTGCTCGACCGGATGATCGGCCTCGAGAATCTGCCCGAGAAGTTGAGGGAAGTGGCCGAAATCCGTCTCAAGCACCCGGACATGAACCTCAAGGAAGTCGGCGACCTGCTCAAGGGAAAGGTGAGCAAATCGGGGGTCAACCACCGCCTTCGGAAAATCGACGAAATGGCCGAACGCATCCGGCGGGGGGAAGCCGGCACGGAGTCAAACGATATGGCAAAAAAAAGCGAAACAATGGTATAATGAATGCAATAAAGTGAGTATGGGGTCATTCGGACCTTATCAGTGAGGGGGTAGCATCCATGGCCAGACAGGCCGTCGTAGTCCGTCTGAAGACGGGGCTTCATGCGAGGCCGGCTGCCCTGTTTGTGCAGGAAGCCAACAAATATTCATCCGATATCTATGTAGAGAAGGACGACAAGAAGGTTAACGCCAAAAGCATCATGGGCATCATGAGCCTGGCCATCAGTTCGGGCACCGAAGTGGCGATCAGCGCCGAGGGGGCCGACGCGGAGCAGGCTGTAAACGCTTTAGTCCAGCTGGTCAGCAAGGAAGAACTGGAGAGCTGAACATCGCTGTCCTGGATGTACGGGCGCCGGGCCGGAAACTTCCGTTCGGGAGTTTTTTTGCTGGGAAAGGGGTGCCCCGGACGCGAAGATCCCCGTGACCCCTGGCGGGTCGACGGGGATCTTTTGTTGTTGCCCCGCAACTTTTTTTTCCCGATTCCCGTTGAGATAAGCAAAGATTTGAAAGGGGATTCAAGCCATGAACGCCATGAATCGTCGGATGATCCGGATGGCCGGGCTGATTTTGCTGGCGGCGGTTCTGTTGTCCGGTGCCGCGTCCAGGTCCGTGCCGGGAATCGCCCATGCCCAGGAAAGCGGCGCACAGTACGACACCATCTCGGTCAGCGGAGAAGGCACCGTCTTCGTGGAACCGGACGTGGCGTACATTCATTTCGCCGTGGAGGCGCGGGGCAAAACGGCCAACGAGGCCCAGCGCTCGGCCGCCGAAATCTTCGCCGGCGTGGAAAAGGTGCTGCTCGAGACATTCAAGGCGGCGCCCCGGGACATTCAAACGACGGGATTCAGCGTCTACCCGGAGTACAACTACACGGAACGGGAAGGCCGGGTGCTGGTCGGCTACGTGGCCGCGCATTCGGTCCGGGTGACCTGGCGCAATCTTCAGGAGGTCGGGCGGCTTCTGGACGCCGTGGCGGCGGCGGGTGCGACCCGCGTGGACACAGTGACGTTCGGCACGGAGAAGATGGACCGGTACGAACTGGAGGCGTTGCAAAAGGCGATGGCCGCGGCCGAAGCGAAGGCCAACGTGCTGGCGGCGGCGGCGAAACGCGAGGTGGCGGGCGTTCTCCACATCTCGCAGGGCGGCGTAACGTCGGTGCCGTTGTATGCCGATAAGGTGCGCGTAGCTTATGAACTCGCCGCGGGCGCCCAGGCTCCGGAAACGTCCATCCAGACAGGCCAGATCGAGATCCGGGCTACGGTGTCCGTCGTGTTCAAGATGCGGTAAAGGCGGCCGCGCTGAAAGGACAGAAGACGCAAGGGCGGATTCGGCAGGGTCGCGGGCCGAAGGTGCCGTAATCGTCGACGGCAGGCGCGCCTTGGGCCCCGAACCGGTCCGGCGAACGCAAAGATCCCCGACGCCTGAAAGGGCGCGCGGGGATCTTTCTTTCCGCATGTATGACAGCTAAGCCCGGTTGCGCTGTTCCAGTTGACGAAGCGAAATGGCGTCTTCCAGCAGCTCGATGAATTCGGCGGACAGGTTCATTCGTTTGGCCTCGCGGTAGACTTCGAGCAGATGCTCATCCTTCAGCGGACGCAACAATGACGCTTTGTCATTCAGACGCCGGGCCGCAGCCATCGTTCCGGATTGCGGCGACACGCTTCCGTCGGACTGCTGACGGGGCATCAGCCGCAATATTTGAGACGTTTGACCCATCCCGGAATCCCCTCCCCCAGCAAGAATTCCTAGAGGTTAACTAGATTTGGCTTGATATGGAATTCTTAGCCTATTTCTAGAATACCACGGCTTGACCGATTCGGAAGGGGTGATTCACGGGCCTGAATTTTTCTTGACAAATTTCTAATAATAGGATATAATCTATTGGTTTTCGATTACATGATCAACGATACCATATTCTTTCGCTTCCAGGGCGCTCATGAAGTAATCGCGGTCGGCATCGCGCTGGATTCGTTCCAGGGGCTGGCCCGTGTGCCGGGCGAGCAGCTCGTTCAGCCGGTCGCGGAGCCTGATGATGCGTTTGGCGCGGATGGCGATATCGGTCGCCTGGCCTTCGGCCCCGCCCCACGGCTGATGGATCATCACTTCGCTGTTCGGCAGCGCGTACCGCTTGCCCTTGGCGCCGGCGGCGAGCAGGAAGGCGCCCATGGAAGCGGCCATGCCGACGCAAATGGTGGACACGTCCGGCTTAATGTACCGCATGGTGTCGTAAATGGCCAGGCCGGCGGGAATGGAACCGCCGGGGCTGTTGATGTAGAGGTGAATGTCCTTTTCCGCGTCGTCGGCCGCCAGGAACAAAAGCTGGGCGATGACGGAATTGGCCACCTCGTCGGTGATGGGCGTTCCCAGGAAAATGATGCGGTCGAGCAGCAGACGGGAGTAGATGTCGTAAGCGCGTTCGCCGCGATTCGTCTGTTCGATGACCATCGGGACGTAATGCATGGCAGTCCCCTCCTTGCGAAATCATCATTTAGGATTGTAACGGATTGCCGCCAAAAAGTCAAAGATAGTCAAACCCTCGCCATAAAAAACAAATAAAAAAACGCACCGCAAGCATTCGCATCACAGCGCGGAATGGGTGAGGTTGGCGCGCCCGCAGGGAATCGAACCCCGATCTCAGGCTCCGGAGGCCTGCGTCATATCCTTTGGACCACGGGCGCCCGAAAAAACGACAGCGTTAGTTATTATAGGCGATCCGCACGCAAAAAGCAAGGTCCTTTCTTCATCCGGGTTCAGCCAACCCCCAATCCCAGCAGCTGGATGACCAGCGTCACCGTCACCATGCTGAGCAGGGTGGACACCAGCACGGTTTGTGTGGCAAATTCCGGTTCGTTCTTAAATTCCACGGCGATCAGCATGCTGTAGAGGGAAGTGGGGGCCGCGGACGATACGATCAGGGCGGCGGCCAGGAGACCGTCGATGCCCAGAAGCAGGGTCGTCAGCCAGGCCAGGGCAGGCCCCGCCGCCAGGCGCAAGACGGAGGCCACCGAGACGTCCAGCGCTTCCCTTCGGCTGAACCGCCAGGGCATATTCCCGAGCTGCGCTCCGAGCGTAAACAGCGCCACGCCGAAAAAGGCGTCCGCCACATAGTTGATGGACGTATACAGGAAAGAAGGCAGCTGGGCGTCCGCCGCGCGGATGACGAGCGCCAGCGGTATCGCATAGATGATCGGCAGGGAAAGGATGACCCGGAAGGCTTGCCGCCAACCGGCCCGACGCGCGTTGATGCTGTAAATGCCGAGGGTATTCGTCAGAAACTGCTGGGACAGCATGATGAGGAGCTGCACCGCCAGCGTGTACGGATCGTTCCGGAACACCAGCTGGTTGAGCGGGATGCCGTAATTGGCGGCGTTGTAAAACATCGTGCCGTTGCGCAGCGCGACTCTCCGGTCGTTCGGCATTCCGCGCAGGCGTGCGATCAATTCCGCCAGGACAAACTGCGCAGCCTGGAACACCAGCAGAAACAAAACGACCTGGCCCAATACCTGCCCGGAAATCTCCGTTTCCAGAAGCAGGCGGAACAGGAACACGGGTGAAAACAGGTAAAAAAGCAGTTTCGAAAACGTCCGGATGTCGAGTGAAAACAGCCTTTGCAGGAGGATGCCGGCCCCGATCACCAGCGCCAGCGGCAGCACGTTGTTCCAAAAGATGTGAAGAAAGATGTTCATGGTCCCTTGCCGGTCGACTCCCCTCGGCTTCCGGTGCTGGGCGCGAATCGGCACACACGGCTCGGAAGGTATCGTATTGTAAATAAAAAAGCTCTTGCGTCTTTGACCAACGCGTTGCCGCTTCCGCGGTACCGCCTCAAAGACGAGAGCGCCATCCAAGGGAAGTCTACCACAATTGTGCGAAAAAAGAAACATGTTCGTATTGACGCTCGATCATGCAAGCGAGTATGATTAATTTCACTTAACAGACACTCCTTGATCAAAAACCTCTTCATTCCAATCGACCCCTTTTGCGGAACACCGGCTTTCCGTTTTGTCCCCGGCTGCGTTTGTTTTTCACGGCGATCGGAAAGGGGGGCCAAAGGACCGCATGCGGAAACCGACTTTGAAGGGATTGAAAACGGTTACAGGATTCGACGGTTTGATCCGGCGCGTGAAAATCCAGCATCGTCTGATCGTCTCGTTTTCCATCCTTACCCTGGTTCCGCTGCTCATCACCGCCGCTTATGCCTACAAGCAATCCACCGACGCGATCAAGTCCAAGATCAGCACCTATTCGGTGGAAGTCATGAACCAGGTCAGCGTCAATATCCAGACCGAGCTGGTCAAGATCGAAAATGACAGCGTGGATATCGCTTTTTCGAATCTGGTCCAGGATACGCTAATCGCCATCGACAACATGAGGGAGTCGGCCAAGAAGGAGGCCGAATTCCGGATGCAGAAGTCGTTCGGCCCCAAGTTCGCGTTTTTCCCGGGCGTGACGGACGCGCTTGTGTTTTCGAACAACATGGAAAAACTCATCGCTTACGGGGACATGAATTTCAAGCTGAATTTGAAGCCCGAATTTTTGGCCCCCCTGTTCGAAGAAGCGGCTGCGAAAAGCGGGGCGCCGGTCTGGACCGTCTCCGGCAAAGAAGACGAGGAGATTTTCGGGAATTATGAAGTCAGGCAGGTGAACTACGGCCCGAACGGCATTTTGCTCGTTCGGAGCATCCGGTCGCTGGACTTTGGCGTCCCGATCGGGTACCTGCTCATGCGCTTCGATGAGCGATACATTTCCAATAAATTCAACAGCATGGACCTCGGAAGCGGTTCTAAAATTTTTGTCCTGGACGGGGAAGGCATCGTCGTATCCAGCGACCATCCGGACATTGCCGTCGGAAAGCCCTACCCGGAAAGTTTCCTGATCGGGGAATTGCAAAGAAGCCGGGAAAAGGAAACCTTCACCTTCAACGGGACGGTGAACGGCAAACCGCATCTGGTGGCCTTCGCCTATATCCCTGCCGCCGACTGGTACGTGGTGAGCACGATTCCGTTCACTTATCTGAACAATGAGTCGGTCGGCATGTGGAAAACGATTGCGGTCCTCGGGATCGCCTGCGCCCTGATCGCGCTGTACCTGTCCTACATCGTGTCGAGAAGCATTTCCAGACCGCTGATCAAGCTGATCAATTCGATGAACAGCCTGAAAACCGGCCGGTTCATCACCCCGATCGAGGACAGCGGTTCCGATGAACTGGGCATCGTGGCCATGCATTTCAACACGATGGTGAACAATCTCCGAGAGCTCATCGAAGAAGTGAAAAGCCAGGAAAAACAAAAGCGCCTGGCGGAACTCAAGGCGCTTCAGGCCCAGATCAATCCGCATTTCCTTTCCAATACGCTGAACACCGTCAAATGGATGGCGGATCTGCAGAAAGCGGGCAACATCTCGAGCCTCATCACTTCCCTGATCCAGCTCCTGCACGGAAGCATGGGAAAAGGAGGAGAATGGACGACGGTCCGGGAGGAGCTGGAGTACGTCAAAAACTATCTGAACATTATGGAATACCACTTTGCGAACCAATTTACCGTCCACTTCGAGATGGAAGAAGACATCCTGGACAGCCGCATCCTGAAGTTTGTGCTCCAGCCCATTGTCGAAAATGCCCTCCTGCACGGCCTGCGGCATCTGGAGAGGGAAGGGGTCATCATCGTCAAGGGCTACCGGGACGGGAGCAGGTTGGTCCTGAAGGTCACCGACAACGGGAAGGGGATGCCGGAAGAGGTCCTGCGAGCCGTGACGCTGCCGGAATTCGCCAACGGGAAGGCGGGTTTGAACGGCATGGGAATCCGGAACGTGGACAACCGCATCAAGCTGCATTTCGGCAACCACTACGGCGTTTCCATCCAGAGCGTTCCCGACTTGTTTACTTCCGTGGAGATTGCCATGCCGGTCATCGAAAGGGAGGGGGACCTGGCCCATGCTGAAGGTGCTGATCGTTGACGATGACATCATTTCGCGCACCCATTTGAAAACCCTGTTGGACTGGGAACATTACGGGTTCTATATCACGGGAGAAGCCGAGAACGGCCTCGAGGCCGTCAAGATGATGGAACGCGAGACGCCGGACATCGTGATTACCGACATGAGCATGCCGTTCATGGACGGCATCCAGCTGATCGACCACATCGAACAACACTTCCCGCAGGTCCGGATCATCGCGCTGAGCGCCTACGACGACTTCGAATACGTCAGGCAGAGCATGAAAAAAAGGAGCCATCGACTACGTCCTCAAACATCGGTTAAGCGCCGGCCTGATGCTGGAGATCCTGAAGCTGGCCGAACAATCGGTGCATGAGCGGCACGAAATCGACCGGGAACTGTCGATCGGGAGGTCGGTGCAGCGACGGGAGTTTCTCCGCCGGCTGCTGGAAGGCGACATCGCGAGCCGGGATGAAGCCGGCGAAAAATGGGACGCCCTCGGGCTCAGGCCGAGCATGGGAAACCTGGTGGTCACGGTGGTGGAGATCGACGATTTTTCTTTCCTGGAAGATAAATATTCCCCCGCCGAAATGCACAAGCTACTCATGACCTTCCTGGACATCTCGGACAAGATTCTGCGCGAATCGGAAAGCGCGGAGATGATCCACCTGGAAAAAGGGAAGTTCGCCATCGTCCTGTCCCTGGACCAGGCGAACAGCCAATTGTATGTATACAGCCGCCTGTACGGTGCGCTGAACCGGATCCGGACGGAAATTCCGAAGTATCTGAACATTACGGCCTGCTTCGGCGTTAGCGGGGTGTGCCGGGACGTCCTGGATCTTCCCCGGGCCTATCGTGAAGCCGAGGCCATGCTGGGAGAGAAGTTTTACCGGGGCAAGAACAGGATTTTCATGAAAGAACAGATCGGCGAGAAGAGGGAACAGGGGTTCCTGGTGCTGGACATCCGGGAGGAAAAGGCGATCCTGTCCGCCCTGCGGAACGGGGAGTTCGAAAACGCCGAAAGGCGGATCGAGGGCATCTTCGCCCAGATCTCCAACCGGCGGCCGAGCCACAAATCCATCCAGATGATCTGCGCGGAACTCATCAACATCGCCAACAAAGTTTCCAAAGACGCCGGGATCGAGATCGCCGAACTGTATGAGAGCCGGGAATCCCCATACGAAATCATCCAGAAGCACGAGACGCTCGAAGATCTGAAAGCGTGGGTACTCGGCCGGTACAAAAAGCTGACGGATCTGATGCAGGACGCAAACATCATCGGGCTCGCGGGCCCTGTCAGCGACATCACGCAAAAGGCGATCGCGTACATCCGCCGGTATTACGGAAAGGATTTTTCGCTGGCGGATGCGGCTCAGGAAGCGGGGGTCAGCCCTTCCTACCTCAGCCGGCTGTTCAAGGAAGAATGCGGAATGGGTTTCACCGAGTATCTGAACCGGTTCCGGGTGGAACGCGCCAAACGGCTCATTGAAGAAGGGGAGATGAAGCTCAAGGAGATCGTGCATAATGTCGGTTTTAACCATTACAATTATTTCTTCAAAGTGTTCAAGGAAATGACGGGAATGACGCCTCATGAATACGAATTGGCATGTAAGCGCGATCAAAAAGTTGGAGTCGATTAAAAAAATTTGCAGTCCGCCGATTCCCGTCCTTTCGTTATCGTTGACCTTGCAGGAGCGCCATCCTGAGACAAAACTTCATGAGGGGTGAAGGATGCATGAAGAGAAAGATGACCCTGATCGTGGCATGCTTGCTGGTGTTTGGACTCGTGCTGTCGGCCTGCAGCGGGGGCGGCAAAAGCGGCGGCGGCAGCACGCCAAGCGGCAGCCCGGGCACGCAGACGGGGGATCAGTCGAAACCGGCCCAACCGGTCAAGATGACCCTGTGGACGTTCCAGGACCAGCACAAAAATTATTTTGAAGACGCATTGCAACGCTGGAACAGCCAGCATCCCGACAAGCCCATCGACCTGTCCATCGAAACCTACCCCAACGAGGACATGCACAACAAGCTGCTGATCGCGTTGCAGTCCGGTGTGGGAGCCCCGGATATCGTCGACATCAACATCAACTTCTTCCACAACTTCCTGAAAGGCGATATCCAGCTGCTGGAATTGAACGACATCGTCGAGCCTGAGCTCGACAAATTCATCAAATCCCGGTTCGACATCTACAGCAAAGACGGTAAATACTACGGCATCGATTTCCACGTCGGCGCCACGGTCGTCTACTACAACAAGGAAATTCTTGACAAGGCCGGCGTCAATCCGGATGACATCAAGACGTGGAACGATTATATCGAAGCCGGCAAAAAGGTCGTTGCCGCCACGGGCGTTCCGATGACCGCCTTCGAGGTCACCGACCAACGTCCGTTCTGGCCGCTCATCGTGCAGTCGGGCGGGGACTATCTGGGCCCGGACGGCAGCGTGACCCTGGACAGCGACATCAACGTCCAGATTCTGCAAAAGATGCTCGACATGATGACGGTCGACAAAATCGCCATCGACATGCCGGGCGGCAGGACCTCCGCGGAAGAGTTCTTCGCGTTCATGAACAACGGCGGCATCGCCTCCCTGATCATGCCGTCCTGGTACATGAGCCGCTTCCTGGACTATATGCCGGACCTGAAAGGAAAAATCGTGGTCCGTTCGATGCCCGTCTGGGAAGAAGGCCAACCGAAGTCCGTCGGCATCGGCGGTACGGGAACGGCCATCACGAAACAGACCAAAAATCCGGAACTGGCCAAAGAGTTCCTCGCGCATGCCAAGCTGTCGAAAGAGTCGAACATCCGGATCTGGGAAATGCTCCGGTTCGACCCCATCCGGTGGGATGTCTGGGATGCGCCGGAACTTTCGCAGCCCGACCCGTACTTCAACAACGAAAAGATCTTCGAGGTTATCCTGCAGGCGAAGGACAACCTCCCGTCGCCCAACATGGGCGAGCTCGCCGCCGCGGCGCAGGACCTGGTGAAAAACCAGGTGATGTTCAAGGTGCTGAAAGAGAAAAGCGAAACGCCCGAACAGGCGCTGAAAGCGGCCGCCGACGAATTGCGCAAGATGCAAAGATGACGGATCGCGCATCATGATACGTCCGCCGGGCGCGGGTTCCGGCCCCGGAATTCCCGCCCGGCGGATGTTCACAGGGGATGATCGGTTGGCACTGAAAAAGATCCTGTACTCGGAAAAATGGGCGCCGTACATCTTCGTACTGCCTTTTGTGATTTCCCTCCTGGTCTTTTTCCTCTATCCGATGATCACCACGATCATCATGAGCTTCCAGGAGGTCATCAGCCTTAACAATACACGGTTCATCGGGCTCAGAAACTACGAGCGCCTGTTTGACGTGCATTTTTACAATGCGCTGAAGACCAACACCATCTATACCGTCCTGACGATTGCGCTGACGATTCCCATTCCGCTGCTGATCGCCGTGCTGCTCAATTCCCGTCTCACGAAGGGCAAGACGTTCTTCAAGACGGTCCTGTTCATCCCCGCCCTGACTTCCGTCATTGTGGCAGGGATTCCTTTTCGCCTCATGTTCGGGGAACTGGATACGGCCCTGGTGAATTCGGTCCTGATCGATCTTGGCTTAAAGCCGCAGAAGTGGCTGCTGAATTACTGGACCGGCATGATGCTGATGGTGATCCTGCACGTGTGGAGAAACGCGGGGATTTTCATGGTGTACTATATCGCCGGTCTGCAGAACGTGCCGGATGAGCTGTACGAATCGGCGTCCATCGACGGCGCGGGCGCCTTCAAGAAATTCCGGTACATTACCCTGCCGATGCTCAAGCCGATTCTCATCTACACGCTGACGATCACCATCTTCGAAGGCTACCGGATGTTCGGGGAAAGCTATGTCCTGTGGAACGAAAGCATGCCGAGCGATATCGGTCTGACGATCGTCCGGTACATTTACCAGCAGGCGTTCCAGCGGAACGATCTGGGCTTCGGATCCGCGATCGGCATCACGCTGCTTCTCATCGTGCTCGTCATTAATCTGGTGCAGCTTAGATATTTCGGGCTGTTCAGGAAGGAAAGGGACTAGGCCATGAGCAACAGACAGAAAAAAATTTGGCTGGCGGTCCTCATTTTCCTCTTCTTCGCGGCGCTCAGCTTTTTTGTCCTGTTCCCGATTTACTACATCGTCATGGCGTCGTTCAAAAACTCGCAGGAACTGTTCCGGCACGGTCTTGACCTGCGGATCATTCCCGCCAGCATGAGCCTGGACAATTACAAGCTCCTGCTCTTTGACAAGAGCAGTTACTATCTGTACTGGTACCGGAACAGCATTCTGATCTGCGCGCTGTTTACCGTCTTTTCGCTTTTTCTTTCTTCCCTCGTCGGCTACGGGCTGGGAGCGTACAACTTCAAGGGACGCAACCTGATTTTTGTCCTGGTCCTGGTCGTCATGATGATGCCGCTCGAAATCCTGATGCTGCCGCTGTACAAGCTGATCGTGGATATGCGCATCATCAACACGTATGCCGGCGTGATTCTCCCGTTTGTCGTTTCGCCCATCGCCATTTTCTTCTTCCGGCAATATGTAGGCGGAATTTCCAAAGATTTCATGGATGCGGGACGGATTGACGGGTGCACGGAATTCGGCATTTTCTTCCGGATCATGATGCCGCTCATGAAACCGGCGTTCGGCGCCATGGCGATCCTGCTCGCGATGCAAAACTGGAACAGCCTGATCTGGCCCCTGATCGTGCTGAGGACCAACAACATGTTCACGCTGCCCATCGGGCTTGCCTCGCTTCTGTCGCCGTACGGGAACAACTACGACATGCTGATTTCGGGTGCCGTGCTGGCCATCATTCCGATCGTCATCGTGTTCCTGTTCAACCAGCGGTCGTTCATTTCGGGCCTGACGGCCGGCGGGATCAAAGGCTGACTTGCGGAGAGACTTGGAAAGGGTGGAGAAAATGAAAAGCAACCGAAACGTGTTGCGCATCCACGCGGGCGCGGGAAAACACAAGGTGGACCGGAATATCTACGGCCATTTCGCCGAACATCTGGGAACCTGCATCTACGGCGGAATCTGGGTGGGCGAAGATTCCCCCATTCCGAATATCCGCGGCATCCGGAAGGACGTCGTGGAAGCCCTGCGGAAAATCCGCGTTCCGGTGCTGCGCTGGCCCGGCGGATGCTTCGCGGACGAATATCACTGGAAGGACGGAGTCGGTCCGCGCGAAAACCGGCCGTCGATCATCAACACGCACTGGGGCGGCGTGGTGGAAAACAACCACTTCGGCACCCACGAGTTTCTCGATTTTTGCGAATTGATCGGCGCCGAACCCTACATTTGCGGCAATGTCGGCAGCGGAACGGTCCGCGAGATGCAGGAGTGGGTGGAATACATCACCTTTGACGGCGAATCGCCCATGGCGAACCTGCGCAAGGCGCACGGACGGGAAAAGCCCTGGAAGCTGAAATATTTCGGCGTCGGCAACGAGAACTGGGGCTGCGGCGGACGGATGCGGGCGGAGTATTACGCTGACCTGTACAAGCAGTACAGCCTGTACGTCAAAGATTACGGGGACAACAAAATTTACAGGATCGCGTGCGGCCCGAGAGGCGACCATTACCACTGGACAGAAGTGCTCATGCGGGAAGCGGCCCCGTTCATGGACGGCCTGGCGCTTCACTATTACACCCGGGTCAGGGATCACGTGATTATTAAGGAAGGAAAGGACGGCAACCGGACTTTCCTGCGGAAGCCCGACGCCGTAAGGGGCTCGGCCCTGCAATTCGAAGAGGACGAATGGTTTGCGATCATGAAAGCCGCCTGGTTCACGGACGAACTGGTCCGGAAGCACTCGGCCATCATGGACAAATACGACCCGGAAAAGAGGGTCGCCCTCATCGTGGACGAGTGGGGGACCTGGTTTGACGCCGAACCGGGCACCAACCCGGATTTCCTGTTCCAGCAAAACACGATGCGGGACGCCGTATCCGCGGGCATCAGCCTGAACATTTTCAACAACCATTGCGACCGCGTGCGGATGGCCAACATCGCCCAGCTCATCAACGTGCTGCAGGCGCCCATTCTGACGGACGGGGACAAGATGGTGCTCACGCCCACGTACCACGTGTTCGACATGTACCAGGTCCATATGGACGCCGTCCTGCAACCGATCGAGCTGATCGCGGACAAATACCGGTTCGGGGAAGAGGAAGTGCCCCAGGTGAGCGCCTCCGCTTCCATCGACGCCGAAGGCCGGCTGAACATCACGCTGTGCAACGCGGACCCCGGCCGTTCCGCTGTTGTGGACGCCGAAGTGGACGGGTTCAAGGGCAAACGGATCTCCGGCACCGTGCTGGCTTCTTCCGCCATGAACAGCCACAACACGTTTGAACAGCCGGACCGGGTCAAGCCCGAGGCGTTCAGCGGCGCCAGATTGAAAGACGGAGGGTTTGAGGCGGAACTGCCGCCGATGTCCGTGGTCACCCTGACGGTGGAATAAGCTGATGGATGGCAAGAACCGCCCGCATGGAGGATGCGGGCGGTTTTGTTTTGCGCTGCCGGGGCGGCATGGCCGGTCGCACGGGTGCCCATACTTGCAAGCCGGCCGGTTCTTGCATACAATAGATGTGGGTCGCAAAACGTAATAGTGGGACGTTTTACGTCCAACCCATACCCGTCTTCGTGCGGGGCGGCTTTGGCAGCGTCGGGAGGAGACGCGAATCGCAATGCGCAAAATGGTGGAAGCCCAGCTGAAGTTGGTTCCCGATCTGCTGCGCGTCATGCGCAAGCGCTACGAGATTCTCCGGCAGATTCGCCTGTCGGGAAAGACCGGGCGGCGAACCTTGGCCGCCAGCGTCAACCTGACGGAGCGATCGCTGCGCACCGAGCTGGACGCGTTGCGCGAGCAGGGCCTGGTGGACATCGGGCCGTCCGGCATGGCGCTCAGCGCCGAAGGCGAGCGGCTCCTGGAGGAGCTGGAACCCTTCGTCCGGGAGTGGTTCGGCCTGACCCGGCTGGAGGAGGCATTGAGCGAGGCGTTCGGGCTGAAGCGGGTCATCGTGGTGCCCGGCGACTCCGACCTGTCGGAGGCGGTCAAGCAGGAGATGGGCCGCGCCGCCGCCCGGGTGCTCGTCGGCGTGCTGAAGCCGGGGGACGTGGTGGCGGTGATGGGCGGCACGACGATGGCCTGCGTGGCGTCGCACATGCAGTCGTCCACCCCGCTGCGCGACAACTGGTTCGTTCCCGCCCGGGGCGGNCTGGGGGAAAGCGTAGACGTCCAGGCCAGCACCGTCGCCTCGGAGATGGCCAAGCGGACGGGCGCGCGTTACCGGATGCTGCACGTGCCGGATCACCTCGGCGAAGAAGCGTACCAGACGATCATGCAGGAGCCGAACGTGCGGGAAGTGGTGGAGATGATCCGCGGCGCGCGGATCATCGTGCACGGGATCGGGGAAGCCATGACGATGGCCAGGCGGCGCAAGCTGGACGAGCGGACGATGGAAGAGCTGCGCCGGGAAGGCNCGGTGGCCGAGGCGTTCGGCTANTANTTCGACCGNTCGGGCGCNGTGGTNNACCGGANGGCGACCGTCGGGCTCCGCCTGCAGGACCTGGAGACGGCGGACACGGTGATCGGCGTCGCCGGCGGGCGCAGCAAGGGCGAAGCCATCGCNGCGGTGCTCCGNTACGGNCAGAACGACATCCTGNTCANCGACGAGGCCGCNGCCNNGGAAGCGCTGAAGACGANGGAAGCANCCGGCCCGGCTGACCGGCGCGCCCACGGGGCGCATGCCNGGGTCCCGTTCGGCCGTTTTGGCCGGATGAAGAAGGTTTGAATCGTTCAAAACAGACCATGATCTATTAAAGGAGGAGTTTCTCATGGTGAAAGTGGGCATCAACGGATTCGGCCGCATCGGACGGCTGGTGTTCCGCGCCGCGCTGAACAATCCGGACGTCGAGATCGTGGCCGTCAACGACCTGACCGACGTGAAGACGCTGGCCCATCTGCTGAAGTACGACACCACCCACGGCACGCTGAACGCGAAGGTGGAAGTCGGAGAAGATTCCATCATCGTCGACGGGCGGCCGGTCCGCGTGTTCGCGGAACGCGATCCCGGCGCCCTGCCCTGGGCGGACTACGGCGTGGAGATCGTGGTGGAATCCACCGGGATTTTCACTAAGCGCGACAAGGCGGCCCTGCACCTGAACGGCGGCGCGAAGAAGGTCATCATCAGCGCGCCGGCCACCGATGAAGACATCACCATCGTGCTGGGCGTCAACGAAGACAAGTACGATCCGGCGAAGCACACGATCATCTCCAACGCGTCCTGCACCACCAACTGCCTGGCGCCGATGGCGAAGGTGCTGCATGAAAAGTTCGGCATCGTCAAGGGGCTCATGACGACGGTGCACTCGTACACCAACGACCAGCCGGTGCTGGACCTGCCGCACAAGGACCTGCGCCGGACGCGGGCGGCCGCGCAGAACATCGTGCCGACCACGACGGGGGCCGCCAAGGCGGTGGGACTCGTGTTGCCGGAGCTGAAGGGCAAGCTGACCGGCCTGGCCTTCCGGGTGCCGACGCCGGACGTGTCCGTCACCGACCTGGTCGCCGAACTGGCCAGGGACGTCACCGTCGAAGAAGTGAACGCCGCGTTCAAGGAAGCCGCGGAAGGCGCGCTGAAGGGCATTCTGGCCTATTCCGAGGAACCGCTGGTCTCCAGCGACTACATCGGCAGCACGGTGTCTTCCACCATCGACGCGCTGTCCACCATGGTGCTGGGAGGCAACCTGGTCAAAGTCGTCTCCTGGTACGACAACGAATGGGGATACTCCAACCGCGTGGTCGACCTTGCGGCGTACATCGCCAAAAAAGGGCTGTGACGAAACCGACATTCCAGCATGAGACGGGAAGAGGAGCCGAGCGGGAAGCTCCTCTTTACTTTCGTCCAAAATCAACCTTATACTGGAGCGGAGGGGGACGACCATGAACAAAAAAAGACGTTCGCGACGTGGAGGTCGCGGGCAAACGGGTGTTTGTCCGGGTCGACTTCAACGTGCCGCTGGAAAACGGCCGCATCACCGACGACACGCGCATCCGTGAAACGCTGCCCACCATCCGCCACCTGATGGAGCGGGGGGCGAAGATCATTCTGGCCAGCCACCTCGGGCGTCCGAAGGGCAAGGTGGTGGAGGAGCTGCGGCTGACGCCGGTGGCGCGGCGGCTGTCCGAACTGCTCGGCAAGCCGGTGCAGAAGGCGGACGAAGCCGTCGGCGACGCCGTGAAGGCGAAGGTGGCCGCGCTGGGCGACGGCGACGTGTTGCTGCTGGAAAACGTCCGGTTCTATCCGGGAGAAGAAGCGAACGATCCCGAACTGGCCAGGGCGTTCGCGGAGCTGGCCGACCTGTACGTGAACGACGCTTTTGGCGCCGCGCACCGGGCGCACGCGTCCACGGAAGGGATCGCCCGGTATCTGCCGGCGGTGGCGGGTCTCCTGATGGAAAAAGAAATCACCGTACTCGGCCGGGCGTTGCACAATCCGGACCGGCCGCTCACCGCCATCGTTGGCGGAGCGAAGGTGAAGGACAAGATCGACGTCATCGACAAAATGATCGAGATCGCCGACAACGTCCTGATCGGCGGCGGGCTCGTGTACACCTTTTTGAAGGCGCAGGGCAAGGAGATCGGCAACTCGCTGGTCGACGATTCCAAGCTGGAAGCGGCCCTGGGCTTCATCGACAAAGCGCGGCGGCTGGGCAAGAACTTCATGATGCCCGTGGATTTCGTGGTGGCCGACCGGTTCGCGGCGGACGCGAACACCCGTGTGGTCGGCGCGGACGAAATTCCGGCGGGCTGGGAAGGCCTGGACATCGGGCCGAAGACGGCGGCCGCCTACGCGGACGTGATCCGCGCCTCCAAAATGGTGGTTTGGAACGGGCCGATGGGCGTGTTCGAGATGGAGCCGTTCGCCCGCGGCACCCGGGCGGTGGCGCAGGCCTGCGCGGAAACGGCGGCGTACACCGTCATCGGCGGAGGCGATTCCGCGGCGGCGGTGGAGAAGTTCGGGCTCGCGGACAAAATGGACCACATCTCTACCGGCGGCGGCGCGTCCCTGGAATTCATGGAAGGCAAGGTGCTGCCCGGCGTGGCGGCCCTTCTGGACAAGTAGGGTGAGGGCATGAGCAGAATTCCGATTATCGCAGGCAACTGGAAGATGCACAAAACGGCCGGCGAGGCCGTTGCTTTTGTGCGGGAAGTGAAGGGCAAGGCGGAAATCGAAGGCATGGAAAGCGTCATCTGCGCGCCGTTCACCGCTTTGCCCGCCCTGGCCGAGGCGGTGAAGGGGACGACGCTGAAGCTTGGCGCGCAGAACCTGCATTTCGCCGACCAGGGGGCGTACACCGGCGAAATCAGCGGCGCCATGCTGAAGGAGCTTGGCGTGACCTATGTGATCGTCGGCCATTCCGAGCGCCGGCAGTATTTCGCCGAGACGGATGAGACGGTGAACAAGAAAGTCCACGCGGCGTTCCGGCACGGCCTTGTGCCCATCGTCTGCGTGGGTGAGCTTCTGGAAGAGCGCGAGGCCGGCAAAACGCGGGACGTGGTCCGGCGGCAGACCGAAGCGGCGTTCGACGGGCTATCCGCGGAGCAGGCGGCGCAGGTTGTCGTGGCGTACGAGCCGGTCTGGGCCATCGGCACGGGCCGCGCTTCCACGGCGGAGGATGCGAACGAGGTGATCGGCTTCATCCGCGGCGTCATCGCGGAGCGGTTCGGCGCGGACGTCGCGGCGCGGGTGCGCATCCAGTACGGCGGCAGCGTGAAGCCGGAGACGGTGCCGGACTTCATGCGCCAGCCGGAGATCGACGGCGCCCTGGTGGGCGGCGCGAGTCTGGAGCCGGCATCCTACATCCGCCTGGTGGAAGGGGCGAAGCCATGATGGCGGCTGCATCCGCGGCGCCGCGGCCGGTGGCGCTGATCATCCTCGACGGATTCGGGCTGCGGGAAGAGAAGGAAGGCAACGCGGTGGCGCTGGCCCGCAAGCCGAATTTCGACCGCTACTGGGCGACGTACCCGCACACGACGCTGACGGCTTCGGGGGAAGCCGTCGGACTGCCGGAAGGGCAGATGGGCAACTCCGAAGTGGGGCATCTGAACATCGGCGCCGGCCGCATCGTGTATCAGGATTTGACGCGGATCTCGAAGTCGATCCGCGACGGGGACTTTTTCGAAAATGAAACCTTGCTGGGCGCCGTCCGGCACGCGCGGGACCATGGCAGGAAGCTCCATCTCTGCGGGCTGCTCTCCGACGGCGGCGTGCACAGCCATATGGACCACGCCATCGCGATCCTGGAGATGGCCAGACGCGAGGGGCTCACGGACCGGGTATGTGTGCACGCGTTCCTCGACGGACGGGACACGGCGCCGGACAGCGCGGCGCGTTTTCTGGAGAAGTTCCTGGAGCGCGCGCGGGAGATCGGCGTGGGCCGCATGGCCACGGTGCAGGGGCGCTACTACGCCATGGACCGTGACAAGCGCTGGGACCGGACGGAGAAGGCGTACCGCGCCATGGTGTACGGGGACGGTCCGAAGCACCGCGACCCGATCGCCGCCGTGCGGGAATCTTACGAGAAGTCGGTGTACGACGAGTTCGTCATGCCGACGGTCCTGGTGGATGAGAACGGGGCGCCGGTCGGCCTAGTGGAGTCCGGCGACGCGGTGATCTTTTTCAACTTCCGGCCGGACCGGGCGATCCAGCTGTCGCAGGCGTTCACCAACGAGGATTTTCGCGGCTTCGACCGGGGACCGGGACATCCGAAGGACATTCATTTCGTCTGCATGACGCTGTTTTCGGAAACGGTCGGGGGTTATGTGGCTTTCAAGCCGAAAGATCTGGACAACACCTTCGGCGAAGTGCTGGTGCAGCACGGCAAAACCCAGCTGCGCATTGCGGAGACGGAAAAGTACGCGCACGTGACGTACTTTTTCAGCGGCGGCCGGGACATCGCTTTGGAAGGCGAGACGAGGGTGCTGATCAATTCGCCCAAGGTGGCCACCTACGACCTGAAGCCGGAAATGAGCGCCTACGAGGTGGCGGAGGCGGCGGTGCGCGAGATCGAGTCGGACAAGCACGACGCCATCGTGCTCAATTTCGCCAATCCCGACATGGTGGGCCATTCCGGCATGCTGGAGCCGACCATCCGCGCCGTGGAGGTGGTGGACGAGTGCCTCGGCAAGGTGGTGGAAGCGGTGCTGGCGAAAGGCGGCGTCGCGATGATCATCGCCGACCACGGCAATGCGGACATGATGATCGACGAGGAAGGCAGGCCGCATACGGCGCATACCACCAGCCCGGTGCCCTGCATCGTGACGAAGCATGGTCTGACGTTGCGGGAGGGCGGCATCCTGGCCGATGTGGCGCCGACGCTGCTGGCGCTGATGGGCTTGCCGCAACCTCCGGAGATGACCGGAAAATCGCTGATAGTTTGACAGCCTGCAACAACCTGTGGAAGGAGTGTTTTTCGCGTGACGTTCATTTCCGAAATCTATGCCCGCGAAGTGCTGGATTCCCGGGGCAATCCCACCGTCGAAGTGGAGGTCCGCCTGGACTCCGGCGCATTCGGCCGCGCCATCGTGCCGTCCGGCGCTTCCACCGGCGCCCATGAGGCGGTGGAGCTGCGCGACGGCGACAAAAGCCGCTATCTCGGCAAAGGCGTCCTCAAGGCGGTGGAGAACGTCAACAAGGTGATCGCCCCGGAACTCATCGGCTGGAATGCCCTGGACCAGGTGGCGATCGACCGCCGGATGATCGAGCTGGACGGCACGGCGAACAAAGGCAAGCTGGGCGCCAACGCGATCCTTGCGGTGTCGCTGGCCGTGGCCCGCGCCGCGGCGGACGCCCTTGACGTGCCGCTTTACGCGTATCTGGGCGGTTTCAACGCCAAGACGCTGCCGGTGCCGATGATGAACATTTTAAACGGCGGCGCCCACGCCGACAACAACGTGGACGTGCAGGAGTTCATGGTCCTGCCCGTGGGCGCGCCGAGCTTCCGCGAAGCGCTCCGCGCGGGGGCGGAAATTTTCCATTCGCTGAAAAGCGTGCTGAAGTCGAAAGGGCTGAACACCGCCGTCGGCGACGAAGGCGGCTTCGCGCCCAACCTGCGCTCCAACGAGGAAGCGATCACCACCATCTTGGAAGCGATCGAGAAAGCCGGCTACAAGCCGGGTTCCGACGTGTACCTGGGGCTGGACGTGGCGTCCACGGAGTTTTTCAAGGACGGCAAGTACCATCTGGAAGGCGAAGGCAAGTCGTTCACGTCCGCCGAATTCGTGGACTTCCTCGCCGGCTGGGTGGAGAAGTATCCGATCCTGTCCATTGAAGACGGCTGCGCCGAGGACGACTGGGAGGGCTGGAAGCTGCTCACCGACCGGCTCGGCGGCAGGGTGCAGCTCGTGGGCGACGACCTGTTCGTGACGAACACGGCGCGCCTGTCGGCCGGCATCGAGCGGGGCATCGCCAATTCCATCCTGGTCAAGGTGAACCAGATCGGCACGCTGACGGAAACCTTCGACGCCATCGAAATGGCGAAGCGGGCGGGCTATACCGCCGTCATCTCGCACCGCTCCGGGGAGTCGGAGGACAGCACCATCGCCGACATCGCCGTGGCGACCAACGCCGGGCAGATCAAGACCGGCGCTCCGTCCCGCACGGACCGGGTGGCGAAGTACAACCAGCTGCTGCGCATCGAGGACCGGCTCGGCTCGACGGCGCAGTACGGCGGCAGGGCGGCGTTCTACAACCTGCGCGGCCTGAAGTAAGCGGCAAGCCCTCTGCCTCGGGGAAGGCAGAGGGCTTTTGACGGGAAATCCAATCCCTTGTCCGCCCCCATCTGGAAAGGCATCCCTGCCGGAGCCTTGCGCCAATTCAGGATACGGAACGGACAAAAACCCCCGCTCGAGCCGGGGTTGTCTTTTTTTGTATAATAGGGAAAACTGAACGTTGCCAGGCGTTGGCAGGTCAGACAACGGCAAATGGAGGGTTTCCCATGGCCAGACCGCAAGTGGGCATTCAGCTGTATTCCGTCCGCGACCGCTGCGAGCGGGATTTCCTCGGCACGATCCGGGAAATGGCGGAAATCGGCTATGCAATCGTGGAATTCGCCGGATTCTACGGCGCGTCCGTCCGCGAGGTGCGCGAGGCGCTGGATACGGCGGGCATCGGCGCGGTGTCCGCGCATATCGGGTTGAATTTGCGGAAGGGGGAGCCGGTCGACGTCGCGGCGGTGCGCGAACACGTCCGGCGCCAGGCGGCTTTCGCGGCGGAACTGGGGCTCAAGTTTTTCATCGTGCCATCGTATCCGCTGCCCGACGATCCGACGGAGGACGACGTGGCCCGGATGGCCGAAGCGCTGGAGGCGGCGGGCGAAGCGGCGCGCGAGGCGGGGCTGGCCTTTGGCTACCACAATCACGCGTCCGAATTTCGGATGCTGAACGGCAAGACGGTGATGGACCGCCTGCTGGAGCGGATGCCGTCGCTGATCGCGCAGTTTGACCTGGGCTGGGTGAAGGTGGGCGGCGGTGATCCGGCCGAATATGTGCGAAGGTATGCGGGCCGAGTGCCGCTGGTGCACGCGAAAGATTTCAAGGCCGACGGGACCGACGCGGAGCTCGGCCGGGGCGTGGTGGACTGGGACAGCGCGCTGGAAGCCTGTCTGGCCGCCGGCGTGGAGTATGTGATCGTCGAGCAGGAGGAATACGAGGCGTCGTCGCTGGAAAGCGCGAAACGGAACTTCGCCTGGTTCCGCGAGCGGGGCTGGGTGTAGGGCACGGGAAAAACAAACAACAGACGGAAAGGTCATCGCGCGGGGAATCCGGATGCGGATTCCGGGCGCGGGGAGAGGGGGAATTCCGATGGAAATCCGGACGCTTGGGGAGGAACATTTCGAAGAGCGTATGGCGCTCAGCCAGTTTGCGTTCCAGTATACGGTGACGCAGGAACAGCTGGAGGAGCGGCGGGCATGGTTCCGCCCCGAACGGGAATGGGGCGTATTCGAGGACGAACGGCTGCTGGCTTCGATGACGCTGCTGCCCCTGGAGATCTGGGTCCACGGGCGGAAAAATGGCAATGGGCGGCATCGCCGGCGTGGCGACCTGGCCGGAGGCGCGAAGGAAGGGATGCGTCGCCGGACTGCTCCGGCACGGACTGGAGACGATGCGGGGGGCCGGGCAGACGGTCAGCATGCTGCATCCGTTTTCGTTTCCGTTTTATCGCAAGTACGGATGGGAAATGACCATCGAGCGCAAGACGTACACGCTGGAACCGCGCCATTTTCCCCCGCGAGCGGCCGTTCCCGGACGGGTGGAGCGCGTGGCGAAGGACGCCGGCCTCCTGGACGGCATATACGAGAAATTTGCGTCGCGCTATACCGGAACGATCGTCCGGACGCCGGAGTGGTGGGAGCGGCGGGTGTTCACCAAACCCGGCCTAGCGGCGCTCTATTACAACGGCGACGGGAAACCGGAAGGGTATTTGCTGTACGAGGTCAAAGAGCGGACGATGACGGTGCACGAGTGGGTGTGCGTCAGCGAGGAGGCGCGCCTCGGCCTGTGGCGGTACGTCGCCGACCATGATTCGATGGCGGACAAGCTGGCAATGACCGTGCCGGTGGACGATCCGCTGCCCTTCCTGCTGCCGGATCCGCGGATCAGGCAGGAAGTGGTGTCGTATTTCATGTCGCGCATCGTGGATGTGGAAGGGTTTCTCGCGCAATATCCCTTTGGGCCGGGGGATGGCGAGGACGCGGTGACGCTGGCGGTGGAGGACGAGCATGCGCCGTGGAACCATGGGGTGTTTCGGTTGCGGATCGACGCCGTTGGCCGGGCTCGGGCGGAGCGGATGGCGGATGGTTTGCAGGCGGAGAACGCGGACGAGGCGGATCTCGCGTGCGACATTCAGACGCTCACCGCGCTGTTCCTTGGCAACCGGCCGGCATCGCTTCTTCATGAAACGGGCCGTCTGCGGGGAAGCCGGGAAGCCGTGAAGCGGCTTGAACAGCGTATTCCGCGCAGGACGGCGTATCTGGCGGACTTTTTCTGAGCAGGCATAAATTTTTCCTCCCGTCGCACAATAAGCGTGACTCGATCCACGAAAGGGAGGAATGTCCATGATTCCCGTGGCGGGAGCCTCCGGGGCAAACGCCGCGCCCGGCACCACGCCCAATCGCAACCTGCTCAGCGACAAGGAACTGCTGTATGTGAAAGATTTTTTAAGCTGGGAGCTGCTGGCGATCAAGAAGTTTTCCGCCGCGGCCGGAGCCTGCCAGGACCCGAACCTGCGCACGCTGCTGGACGCCGCGGGCAAACGGCATCAGCAACATTACAACATGCTGCTGTCTCACCTGCAGCGGCATGCCGGGGGAGGGGCCGCCTGATGCGCACGCAGATCGCCCAGCCCCAGAGCGGACAGCTGCCGCAGGTGAAAGGGCCGGAGATGAACGACCGCGATCGGCTCAACGAGGCGCTGAATTACGAGAAATATTTGAGCTTCGGCTACTCCACCGGGCTCAACGAGATGCAAAATCCGGATCTCCACCGCGACGTGCAGCAGATCCTGAACGACGTGCACAACCTGCAGTTCCAGTTGTTCGAGGAAATGTTCAACCGCGGCTGGTACAAGATGACCACCGCCGACGCGCAGGAGATCGATCAGGCGTTTCAACAGTTCGACGGCTACCGCACCCAGTTCCCGAACTGAAGGTCCGTTTTGGACACACGGTGCGCCCCTGAACCGACGGCTTGTCCTCCGCCAGCGGGCGTCGACGGACCGCCGGTCCGTCGACGCCCTGAACGATCCGCTCCGGCCGGCCCCGCGGCTTTGGAGCCCGGCGACCGTCGACACATACCGAATTCGCCTGTGATTGTCAACCCCCGCCGAATGTGGTAAAATGCATTTACTGTGTTCAGACGAACCGCTCGGCTTGCGCGGGAGGTGGATTCGGTGCAAACGCTGGAAGTGATCCTGAAAATATTGCTCGTCATCGTCTCCCTGGCCTTGATCGCCGTCGTTGTGCTGCAGCGCGGCAAGAGCGCCGGCCTTTCGGGAGCCATTACCGGCGGCGCGGAGCATCTGTTCGGAAGACAGAAAGCGCGCGGCCTCGAACTGTTCCTCCAGCGCCTGACGATCGGGCTCGGGGCGGCGTTCTTCATCATCGCTTTGCTGGTTGGATGGGTTGTCAGGGTCTGACTGCCGAGACACGTGGAGCAGGGAGCGCGAGCTTCCTGCTTTTTTCATGGACGCAAGGATTTTTCTGAAGGAAAAGAGGAGATGCCGTGCCTTTGAACGGCGAACACGAACTGCTCGAATTCATGCGCGAAAAAGCGTACAAACCGATGACCCGGGAAGAGCTGGCTGGCCACTTCGGCGTCGAAGGCGAAGAGGAAACCCTGGCCTTCGCGCGCATGCTGGACGATCTGGAGCGGGAGGGCAGGATCGTCCGGACCCGCACCGGGCGCTATGGCGTGCCGGAACGCATGAACCTCGTGCGCGGCCGGCTGCAGGTGCACCCGAAGGGCTTTGCGTTTCTGTTGCCGGATGAGGAGGGCCTTCCTGACGTCTACGTTCACCCGAGCGACCTCATGGGCGCCATGAACGGGGACACGGTACTGGTGCGGATCAGTTCCAAGGACCCGTCGGGCCACCGGCTGGAAGGGGAAGTGGTCCGCATCGTCAAGCGGGCGGTCACGGAGGTGGTCGGGCTTTTCCAAAGCCACGAAACCTTCGGCTTCGTCATTCCGGACGACCGTCGGATCAACAAGGATATTTTCGTGCCGAGAGAAGCCTTCGGCGGCGCCGTGACGGGACAGAAGGTCGTCGTCCGCATCGTCACTTATCCGGAAGGCCGGTCGCTCGCGCAGGGCGAGATCGTGGAAATTCTCGGCCACAAGGACGACCCCGGCGTCGACATCCTGAGCATTGTGCGCAAACACGGGTTGCCGGAAAAGTTTCCGGAGGATGTGCTGGCCGAGGCGGAAGCGGTCCCCGACACCATTTCGGAGGAAGAGATCGTGAGCCAGGGCCGGCGCGACCTGCGCGGCAAGACAATCATCACCATCGACGGCGAGGACGCCAAAGACCTGGACGACGCCGTCAACGTGGAGATTTTGCCGAACGGCAACTGGCTGCTGGGCGTCCATATCGCCGACGTCGGCTACTACGTGAAGGAAAACTCCGCGCTGGACCGGGAAGCGTACAACCGGGGCTGCAGCGTGTACCTCGTGGACCGGGTCATTCCGATGCTGCCGCACCGGCTCTCCAACGGGATTTGTTCCCTGAACCCGCACGTGGACCGGCTGACGATGACGTGCGAGATGGAATTCGACGCGCGCACGTTGCGCCGCGTGCGGCACGACATTTACCCGAGCGTGATCCGTTCCGTGGAGCGGATGACGTACACCAACGTGCGCAAAATGCTGGTGGATGAGGATGCGGAGCTTAGGGAGCGTTACGCGCACATCCTCGACATGCTGGAGCGCATGCGCGAGCTGGCGCTGGCGCTGCGGGAGAAGCGGATGCGGCGCGGGGCCATCGACTTCGACCTCGCCGAAGCGAAAATTATTGTGGACGAGCAGGGCAAGCCGGTTGAAGTGGTCAAGCGGGAGCGCTCCATCGCCGAACAGATCATCGAAGAGTTCATGCTGGCGGCCAACGAGACGGTGGCGGAACATTTCTACTGGCTGAAGGTGCCGTTTCTGTATCGCGTCCACGAGGAACCGGACAGCGAGAAGATGTTCGATTTCGTCCGGTTCGTGGGGAATTTCGGCTACGTGGTGCGCGGCAAGGGCGGTTCCGTCCATCCCCGGGCGCTGCAGACGCTGCTGGAGGAGATCCGGGGCACGAAGGAAGAAACGGTCATCAGCACGATGATGCTCCGGTCGATGAAGCAGGCCCGCTACGATGCCGAGAGCCTCGGGCACTACGGCCTGGCCGCGGAGTTTTACACCCATTTCACGTCTCCCATCCGGCGCTACCCTGACTTGGTCATTCACCGCATCATCCGGGAGGCGCTGGAAAACGGCGGCACGCTGCCGGAGCACCGCATGGAGGCGCTGGGCGCGCGCATGCCGGACATCGCCCGCCAGTCGTCGGAGCGGGAGCGCGTGGCGGTGGACGCCGAACGCGACGTGGAAAAGATGAAGAAAGCCGAGTTCATGCTGGACAAGATCGGCGAGGAGTTCGACGGCATCGTCAGCGGCGTGACCGGCTTCGGCATGTTCGTGGAGCTGGGGAACACCGTCGAGGGGCTGGTGCGGCTCAGCGACATGACCGATGACTACTACCACTTCCACGAGCAGCACATGGTGCTGATCGGGGAGCGGACGGCCCGGGTGTTCCGCATCGGCGACGAAGTGCGCGTGCGGGTGGCCCGCGTCAATATGGAGGAGCATACCGTCGAGTTCGAGCTGGTGGACATGAAGCCCCGCCGCGCGGACAAGCTCAGCCTGGTGGACGAGCGCGGCCGGCGCGGCCGGAGAAGCAGGGGCGGGCGGAACGGCGGAAGCGGCGGCGAACACGCGGGCGGCCGCCGCGGCGGCGGGAAGAAAC
>Ga0065723_100109_pt1 | contig 30789 bp, 29 predicted proteins | sample TheenrcuSG05Z960_FD_59110 | JGI IMG/M metagenome (GOLD analysis project Ga0065723, IMG submission 59110) | Thermophilic enrichment culture from UC Davis - Sample SG0.5Z960 | ecosystem: Engineered > Solid waste > Grass > Composting > Bioreactor | place: USA: University of California, Davis
TTGTCGGCATTCAGCGTAAACGGACTTGGCTGGGCCAGGGACGGTTGCTTCACGGCAATGGTAAACAGCACGCCCAGCCAGAAGACGTAGCTGTTGCGCATGGCTGCTTTGAAAATGGGTTATCTGTATGTTGTAGCTTTAAGAAAGATAAAATATGCGCGCAGGATAGAAAAGAGAATGTGTCTGGTGCTCTGGGCCTACCGCCGTCATCCGCGCTATCGGCTGGTGCTGGCGGCCAATCGGGACGAGTTCTACGCGCGGCCGTCGGCGCCTGCGCATCGGTGGCCGGAGGCGCCCGACGTGCTGGCCGGTCGCGACCTGGAAGCGGGAGGGACCTGGCTGGGCGTTTCCGAACGGGGACGCCTGGCGCTGGTGACAAACTACCGGGAGCCGGACCGGCGGGCGGTTGGACGCCGCTCGCGCGGCTGGCTGACGCGTGACTTTCTACGGGGCGGCGAACCGCCCGTGGCCTACCTTGAGCGCGTGCTGGCAGAAGGGCATGCCTACAACGGCTTCAACCTGCTTGTGGGAGATACCGAGACGCTGGCTTACGGCTCGAACCGAAGCGACGGCGTAAGGGTGCTGGCGCCCGGCCTTTACGGCCTGAGCAATCACCTGCTGGGCACGCGCTGGCCCAAAGTAACCCGGGGACTGACGGCATTCGAGGCGATCCTGCAGCATGATTCAATCGACCCGGAGGCGCTGCTGGCGTTGCTGGCCGACCGCACGCCGGCGCCGGACGAGGCGCTGCCGCGGACCGGGTTGGACCTGGAATGGGAGCGTCGGCTTTCCGCCATCTTTGTCGCGACCTCAGCCTACGGCACGCGCAGTTCAACCGTGCTGCTCTTGGAAAAAGACGGTTCGCTCACGTTCGTCGAGCGCACTTACGGGTCGGGCGGCCGTCCGCTCGAAACCCGCACCTACCGGGTGAAATGTCCGGCAGACTGAAGGGTACTGATGGTTTATAGAAGCAACGGTGGACGCGCACAGGCGCGCCGCCCGTAAATTCCGGTAACGATCAGGTGCAGATCCGGGTATCGGTGAGGACCGTCTTACCTGGCAACCTGTAACGGAGCAAACCATGCGACTCTGCTTGCTGCGTCATGCCGAGGCGCATCCGGCCGCGCCCGGTCAGCCCGACGCCGAGCGCTCGCTCACCGAAGCCGGTTGGCAGGTGGCCCGTCAGATGGGGGAAGCGCTACGGCGCATTCGACTGGCGCCGGGTGCCGTTTATACCAGTCCGTACCGCCGCGCCGTGCAGACGGCGCAGGCGGTGGCCGACGCGCTGGGCGTGCCCGTCGTTGAAGATCGGCTGCTGGCGCCGGGGTGCGGTCCGGCCGAACTGGAAGCGCTCATTCAGGCCTACGCCCCCGGTGAAACCGTACTTGTCGTAGGCCATCAGCCCGACTTTGGCGAGCTGGTGCGCTGGCTGACCGGCGCCGCCATCCGGCTGCCGGCCGGAGGATTGGCCGTCGTCGAGACACTGGCCCTTCGGGAACGGGCCGGAACGCTCCACGGCCTGTACGATCCGGCCTGGCTGGCGGCTGTCATGACAGGTGGAATCGATTAACAGACGTTTCGCCGGACCTTGGCCGGTATTTCACGGGGTCTCCTTTCTGACTTTATTTAGATAAAGTACTATTTAGTCGAAATTGATGCTGTCACCAACAACCAAACCTGTTACCTGCCATGAAAGCCAGCTCGCGTCGTGACTTTCTGAAAGGCCTGGGCGTGGCCGCCGCCGGTGGACTGATCACTTCCTCGGGCCTTTCGCTGGAAGCCGAAGGCCGCGGTCGTTCCGGCTGGATTGTTACGGGACCCATGGGGCGGCGTGTCGAGCGCGTGGCCGCCGATCCCGCCGACATTCCGCCGCCGATCCATCGGGACTGGCCCATCACGCACGACATCACGCTGCGCGTCGAGGAGGTCGTGGCCGAGATCGAACCGGGCGTGACCTTCAACTTCATGACCTATAACGGCCAGATCCCCGGCCCCATGATCCGCGTGCGGCAGGGTGACGTGGTCAACCTGACCATCGAGAATCCGTCGTCGAACCGCATGCCGCACAACGTGGACTTCCATGCCGTTTACGGTCCGGGTGGTGGCGCCGCGCATACGCTGGTAGCGCCCGGCCAGTCGAAGACGATTCGCTTCCGCTGCCTGTATCCGGGCGCGTACGTGTATCACTGTGCCGTGCCCGACATGGACTTCCACATCTCCAGCGGCATGTTCGGGATGATTCTCGTCGAGCCGCCGGAAGGCCTGCCGCCGGTGGACCGGGAGTTCTACCTGGGACAGCATGAGCTCTACACCGACAAGCAGCCGGGCGAGCCGGGCCATCACAACTTTGACTTCGAGAAACTCTTCGAAGAGAAACCCACCTACGTACTCTTCAACGGCGCCAAGTATGGCCTGACGGCCGATCGCTACGGCGCCATGAAGGCGAAGGTGGGCGAGACGGTCCGGATCTTCCTGGCGGTCGGTGGTCCGAACCTGACGAGCAACTTCCACCCGATCGGCAACGTGCTTTCCTACGTCTGGCGCGAGGGGGCCATCCTGAACAGCCCCGAACGGAATGCGCAGACCGTGGCCATCCCGCCGGGCAGCTGCGGCATCTTCCACATGCGGTTGCCGGTGCCCGGCCCGGTCAAGTTCGTCGATCACGCGCTCACGCGCGTGGCGCGTAAGGGTCTGCTGGCCGTGCTGGAGGTGGAAGGTCCCGAGCAGCCGGATATCTACAATCCCAACCCCGCCTGAAACCCTGAACCAAGGAGGAAACAATCATGATGCGTCGTAGCCTGTTGTTGGTGGGCCTGGTGCTCCTGGCACTCCGGGTCCAGGCCGAGCCGGTCAAAGAGATCGTGATCGAGCCGGTCGGCGACGAGCTGAAGTTCAAGGTGACCGAGTTCACGGTCGCGCCGGGCGAGACCGTGCGGCTCATCTTCAAAAACACGGCGAAGGTGATGCCGCACAACGTGGTCGTGCTGAACACCGACAGTCCGAACGTGGTGAACCGGGTGGGCACGGCCGCCATCTCGGACCCGGACTACGTGCCGGACGATCCGGCCATTCTGGCCTACACGAAGGTGGCCCAGCCTGGCGAGACCGTGGAGGTGACCTTCAAGGCGCCGGACAAACCCGGCCGCTACCGTTACGTCTGCACTTTCCCCGGACACTACACCCTGATGCAGGGCGTGATGGTCGTCTCCGGAAAGGCCACCAGCTGATGGGGGAGGTGCACGCCTGAGCGATCAGGCGGGAGGGCGGACGCTGAGGCGTCCGCCCTTTTTCTTTATACCGGCCACTTCTGGGGGCCGAGTTTTACGGAAACGCCGGACAGATGCAGGCATATCAGGAATAACCAGGAGCAAAAGGCGCAGGGCCATGGCCGAAACGGTCACGCGCTATCGGTTCACGGTGGAGGAGTTTCACCGGATGGGTGAAGCGGGTATCTTTCAGGAAGATGACCGCCTTGAACTGATCGAAGGCGAACTGGTCCGGATGAGTCCCGTCGGAAGCCGTCATGCCGCCCGCGTTGCCCGCCTGACGCGGCTCTTTGTGCCGTTGCAGGAGCGGGCCATTATCTGGGTACAGAATCCCGTGCGTCTGGACGATCGGACGGAGGTGTATCCGGACGTGTCGTTGTTGCGGTGGCGGTCGGACTACTACGCGTCGGGCCATCCGGGTCCGGAGGCGGTGTTGCTGGTGGTGGAGGTGTCGGAGACGTCGCTGGCCTATGATCGGGAGGTGAAGGTGCCGCTTTATGCACGGGCGGGTGTGCCGGAGGTGTGGGTGGTGGATGTGGAGGGTCAGGCGTTGTGGGTGCACCGGTTGCCGGAGGGGGAGGCTTACCGGGAGGTCTGGCGACTGGAGGCCGGGGAGGAAGTGGCGCCGGAGGCGTTTCCGGAGCACCGGCTGCGGGTACAGGACATCCTGGGGATTTCCTGAGGGCAGAGCGAAAAACTATGGCGGAGCTGCTGACGCGCTATCGGTTCACGGTGGAGGAGTTTCACCGGATGGGCGAGGTGGGTATCTTTCGGGAGGATGATCGTCTGGAGCTAATCGAAGGCGAGCTGGTCCGGATGAGTCCCGTCGGAAGCCGCCACGCCGCCTGTGTTGCCCGCCTGACGCGGCTCTTTGTGCCGTTGCAGGAGCGGGCCATTGTCTGGGTACAGAATCCCGTGCGTCTGGATGATCGGACGGAGGTGTATCCGGACGTGTCGTTGTTGCGGTGGCGGTCGGACTACTACGCGTCGGGTCATCCGGGTCCGGAGGCTGTGTTGCTGGTGGTGGAGGTATCGGAGACGTCGCTGGCCTATGATCGGGAGGTGAAGGTGCCGCTTTATGCACGGGCGGGTGTGCCGGAGGTGTGGGTGGTGGATGTGGAAGGGCAGGTGTTGTGGGTGCACCGGTTGCCGGAGGGGGAGGCTTACCGGGAGGTCTGGCGGCTGGAGCCCGGTGAAGAGGTAGCACCGGAGGCGTTTCCGGCGCATCGGCTGCGGGTACAGGACATCCTGGGCCTTTCGTAAAGGCTCATCCGGAAACGATCAGGCTTTTCAGCGTGCGGGCGTTCTGCACGGCATGACCGCCTATGTCGTTGTTGAAGTACACGTACACGTCGCGGCCTTCGTCCAGCCAGTAGCGAATGCGGCCAGCCCATTTCCGGAGGGTAGCTTCGTCGTAGCCGCCCGCGTAACGTCCGGTCGTGCCATGAAAGCGCACGTAGACGGCCGGACCGGTCGTCCAGTGCGGCACGTCGAGCCGGGACCAGTCGTGGATGCAGAAGATCAGCTCATGCTCCAATAGGAAGTTATGGACAGCTTCGGTGAACCAGCTCCGATGGCGGAACTCGAATACGTGCAGATACCCCGCGGGGAGCAGCGCGGCGAATGCCTCCAGACGCTCCAGGTCGGCGTGCAGGCCGGGTGGAAGCTGGTAGAGCACCGGACCCAGATGTTCGCCAAGGGGCGTAATGGCGCCGAAGAAGGTCTGCAGCGGCTCGGCGCAGTCGTGCAGGCGCCGCTGGTGCGTGATCAGGCGGCTGGCCTTGACGGCGAAGCGGAAGTCCGGTGGGGCCAGATCGTGCCAGCGCTGCACGGTAGCGGGGCGGGGGAGATGGTAGAACGTGTTGTTGAGTTCGACGGTATCGAATTCACGGGCGTAGTAGATAAACCACTGGCTTGTGGGCGCGTCTTCCGGGTAGAGCACCCCGCGCCAGTGACGATAAGCCCAGCCTGAGGTACCGATCCAGGCGCGTCCGTTCATGGAAAAACGTCGGGTTGGCCGGAACCGACTATAAAACCGGCCGTTGCAGCGTAGTGTTCACCGTATTGTTCCACCGACCGGTGCCCTCTCGTTGGCTGCACGGCATTTCTGCCTGACAGGGCAAGAGGACTTCCGGTCCCAGTACACAGGTTCAGTTATGTCTCAGGGTACCGTCAAGTGGTTCAGCGCCGAAAAAGGCTACGGCTTCATCCAGCAGGATGGCGGGGGCGAAGATGTCTTTGTGCACCGGACGGCTGTGGCCGGGCTGGGCTACGGCGAAGAGCTGCGCAAGGGCGAGCGGCTGAGCTTTGAGATCCGTCGCACGCCCAAAGGACTTCAGGCCGTGAACGTCAAGCGGCTGGACGTGTAAGCGCGCGACGCGTTTGTACTCCCGAAAGGTCCGGCGTTTCTGTGGTGAGCGCCGGACCTTTCTTTTTAACCAACGGAGAGACGGTTGTCTCCGTGTATGCATTGAGGGGATTTCTTGGGCACGCACCCGGCTGTCGTCAGCACGGTGGCATAGCCGCAGCCGCGTGATCAGGAGTGTGCGCCGCCAACATGTGGCGGAAACGACCATGTCTGCACCTTGTGGGTATCAGAGCTCCTGGCACAACCTCAAGACCGCCTTCCAGATGAGCAAGGCGCAGCACAGGCGCAGAAACACCTCATGAATATCGGTGCGGCAACCGAAGTGCGCAGCATGACGATTTCAATACCAGAAAGGTGCGATTAAAACCCCCAGCCTTAGCCGTGATGATCGTAGTGGCTGAATCGGGATAGTTATTCAGGGTGATGATGATTGATATTGCGGCATAAGTAATTGTAAATGTGTAGGATATGTCAGTTCATCCTTTCAGTTTTCCTCGGCCGATTCGGGAGTGGGGGTGGCGAATTCGTCGTAGCTTTCGCGACGGATGGCAATGCCGGCAGCCGAGAGCTTGCCTTCGAGATTTTCGTAGCCGCGGTCGAGGTGGTAGACACGCAGCACGTGCGTTTCGCCTTCGGCCACCAGACCTGCCAGCACCAGCGAGACGCTGCCGCGCAGGTCGGTGCTCATCACATGCGCGCCCTGCAGGCGCTGCGGCCCTTCCAGATAAACCGTATTGCCTTCAACCCGGGCCTGCAGCCCCATGCGCATGAGTTCGGGGACGTGCTTGAAACGATCGGGATAAACGGTGTCGCGTACGAAGCCGGCGCCTTCGGCCTGCGAGAGCAGAACGGTCCACTGCGCCTGCAGATCGGTCGGGAAGCCCGGATAGGGCGCCGTCTCGATGGAAACGGCCTGCAGTCGATCGGGCACGGTGACGGCCACCGTGTCGCCGTCGAAGGTGAACGCGGCACCGGTCTGGCGGAACGCTTCCAGAAACGCTTCGCCCAGATGAGAGGGCTCGGCGCCGGTCAGGTAGACCGTGTCGCCGGGCGTGCCCGCGATGGCGGCCGCGATCATGAAGGTGCCCAGCTCGATACGATCGGGACAGTTGCGGAACGTGACGGGATGCAGGGCATCGACGCCTTCCACCTCGATTGTGCGCGTGCCGAGCCCCTCGATGCGGGCGCCCATCTGTTGCAGGGCCCGGCCAAAGACGACCACGTCGGGTTCCAGCGCGGCGTTTTCGATGCGGGAGCTGCCGCGGGCCGTGACGGCTCCCAGTAGCAGGTTCACCGTGGCGCCGACGCTGGGCGGCTCGAGACGAAAACGCCCCCCGCGCAGCCGTCCGCCGGGTGCGCGGGCCACCACGTAGCCCCGGTCCAGCTCGATCTCGGCCCCGAAGGCGCGCAGTCCCTCCAGGTGCAGGTTGACCGGGCGCGGACCCCAGGCGCAACCGCCCGGCAGCGACACGCGCGCCCGTCCGCAGCGGCCCAGCAGCGCGCCCAGCATGTAGAACGACGCCCGCATCTGCTTGACCAGCTCGTAAGGGGCCTCGGGAAAGTCGATGCGCGTGGCATCGATGTGCATGACGTGCGTTTCCGGATCGAACCGCACCGAGGCCCCCGCAATGCGCAGCACGTGGGAGAACGTGGTGATGTCGCGCAGGTGCGGGATGTTTTCCAGCACGGTGACGCCGTCGGCCAGCACGGCCCCGGCCATGAGCATGAGCGCCGTGTTCTTCGAACCGCTGATCGGGATCGTGCCCCGGAGCGGACGGCCGCCTTCGATGACCAGTTTATCCATATTTCCGAAGGTTGTCGGTTCGGTAGCAAAATACAATCGGTGGAATCCGCACGCCAGCGGCCGCGTTCCTTCGAGGCGATGAGGGTTAGAGGAAATACGCGCCATGCAGAAGCCGCAGATCATCTATCTGGACCATGCCGCCACGACGCCGCTCGATCCGCGCGTGCTGGAGGCGATGCGGCCGTATCTGGAGGAGCACTACGGCAACCCGTCGTCGGTGCATCAGCTTGGCCGTCGGGCACGCGTGGCCATCGAGGAGAGTCGCGAGCGCATCGCCGCGCTGATCGGCGCCGAGCCGGCCGAGATCGTCTTCACCAGCGGCGGCACCGAGGCCGACAACCTGGCGCTCCGGGGCGTACTGCACGGGACGCGTCGGCACCTGATCACGTCGCTGGCCGAGCACGAGGCCATCCTGCGCACGGCCGAAGCGCTCGAAGAGGAGGGAGCGGCGGTCACTTACCTGCGGCCCGGACCCGACGGGGCCGTCACGGCCGAGCAGGTGGACGAAGCTATCACGGAGAAGACGGGGCTGGTGTCGATCATGCACACGAACAACGAGTTGGGCACCTGTTCGCCCATCCGCGCCATCGCCGAGGTGTGCCACTGCCGGGGCGTGCCGCTGCACTGCGACGCGGTGCAGGCCGTGGGTTTGCTGCCCGTGCGTGTGGACGAGCTGGGCGTCGATCTGCTTTCGGCCTCGGCGCACAAGTTCTACGGTCCCAAGGGGGTGGGCTTTCTGTACGTGCGGCGTGGTGTCGAGCTGCGGCCGCTGCTACACGGGGGCAAGCAGGAGCAGGGGCGACGGGCCGGTACCGAGAACGTGGCCGCCATCGTGGGCATGGCGCGGGCGCTGGAACTGGCCGTCGAAGAGCAGGAAACGCGCCTGGCCTATTTGCGCCAGCTCCGCGAGCGGCTGATCCGGCGACTGGACGAGGCGCTGGGCGATACGTTCGTGCTGAACACACCACGCGATCTGGAGCGGGCCGCGCCGCACATCGTCAACATCGCCTTCCCGCCGCAGAACGGCGAGCCTGTGGACGGCGAAATGCTGCTGCTCAATCTGGATCTGGAGGGCGTGTGCGTCTCGTCCGGTTCGGCCTGTACGAGCGGGGCCGTCGAACCCAGCCACGTGCTGCGGGCCATCGGGCTGCCCAGCGAGACGGCCGGAGCCGCCGTACGCTTTTCGATGGGCTGGAAAAACACCGAGGTGGAAATCGATCGGGCCGTCGAAATTCTGGCGGCCGTAATGGCCCGCCTGGTGGGCGTGCTCCGCTGAAATTTGCAGGTAATGGAAGCAATCTGGTGCGACATTTTGTATTTTAGAAGAAAGCGCTTCTGTTCTAAAACCGACGAATCGCTATGGAAACACTGCATACCCGGGGACGCAAAGTCGTTGAAGAGTTCATCACGCTGGAGCAATTCATCATTGATCAACAGGAGCGCTTCCCGCATTCGACCGGAGCCTTTTCGCGGTTGTTGCGAGACATCAGCGTGGCGGCCAAGATCGTCAACCGTGACATCCGCCGGGCTGGTCTGGTGGATATCTTTGGCACGACGGGTAAGGTGAACGTCCACGGCGAAGTGCAGCAGAAGCTCGATGCGCTGGCCCATGAAGAGTTCGTGCGGGCACTTCGGCGGGGCGGCGAGTGCTGCCTGATCGGCTCGGAAGAACACGCCGAGGCCATTCCGCTCAGCGCCAACGGCGAGGGGGACGGCCGCTACATCGTGCTGCTCGACCCGCTCGACGGCTCCTCGAACGTGGACGTGAACGTATCGGTTGGGACGATTTTCAGCATCTATCGCCTGCCCGACGAGTACGAAACGCCGACACTGGAAGCCGCTCTGCAGCCGGGTAGCAAGCAGGTCGCGGCCGGCTACATCGTCTACGGCTCGTCCACCATGCTGGTCTACACCACGGGCAACGGGGTCAACGGCTTCACGCTGGACCCGTCGATCGGCGAGTTCATCCTGTCGCATCCGAACATCCGCATTCCGAAGACCGGCTCGATCTACTCGATCAACGAGGGCAACTTCAACTCCTTCGAGGAAGGACTCAAGCGCTTCATCCGCTGGGCGCAGGAAGAAGACAAAGCCACGGGCCGGCCGTTTTCGACGCGTTACATCGGCTCGTTCGTGTCCGACTTCCACCGCAACCTGCTCAAGGGCGGCATCTACATGTACCCGGCCACGAAGAAGAACCCGGAGGGCAAGCTCCGGCTGATGTACGAGGCCAACCCCATGGCGTTCATCGTGGAGCAGGCGGGCGGACGCGCCTCGGACGGCCACCGGCGCATCCTGGACATCGTGCCGGAGAAACTGCACCAGCGCACGCCATTGTTCATCGGCAGCGAGGAGCTGGTGCGCACCGTCGAGGAATTCCTGCAGGGCAAACGCTGAACATCTTATGCGTGGCTCCGGTCTGTTTCTTCTCACGGGCATTCTGCTACTGGTCATGGCTGTATCCGTGCAGGCCCAGTCGGCCAGGCCCCTGCGTATTCTGTGCATCGGTGCGCATCCGGACGACTGTGATGTCAAAATGGGGGGCACGGCGGCGCTCTTTGCCGCCATGGGCCACCAGGTGAAGTTCCTTTCGGTCACGAACGGCGACGCCGGACACTACGCCCAGGGCGGCGGCGTGCTGGCCAAACGCCGGCGGGCCGAGGCCGAAGAGGCGGCCCGGCGACTGGGCATCGCCGCGTACGAGGTGCTTGACAATCACGACGCCGAGCTGGTGCCCTCGCTGGAGGTCCGCAAGCAGATCATCCGCAAGATCCGCGAGTGGCAGGCCGACCTGGTCTTTGCACCCCGACCCAACGACTATCATCCGGACCATCGCTACACCGGCCAGCTCGTGCAGGACGCCGCCTATCTGGTCATGGTGCCCAATGTGGTGCCCGACACGCCGCCACTCGCGCACAACCCGGTTTTTCTCTATCTGAGCGATCGCTTCAAAAAGCCCAGCCCGTTTTCGCCCGACATTGCCGTGATTATCGACAGCGTGGTGGAGCGTAAGCTCGACGCGCTTGATGCGCACGTCTCGCAGTTCTACGAATGGCTACCGTGGATCGACGGGCGCCTGGCCGAAGTGCCGGCCGACTCGGCCGCGCGGCGGGAGTGGCTCCGGGCGCAATGGCTCCGGCCGAACATCACCCAGGAGGTGCGTCTGGCCCTGATGCGCTGGTACGATCCGGAGGTGGCCGCTCAGGCGCAGCATGTCGAGGCGTTCGAAATCTGCGAATACGGCCACCAGCCCACCGAGGACGAGATCCGGCTGCTGTTCCCGATGCTGGGGAAGCCGTAGGTCGATCAGGAACCCGGGGCTTCCCGACGCTAGATCGTCTTGTTGGGGATGAACGGGCGCGCCCAGAAGCTCACGCTCAGGATGTAGCCGAACGTCAGGTACAGGAAGCACAGCCCACCCCGCANGCCCAGCAGGTCGCCCAGCGTCCCGATAATCAGAGGCACNANGGCGCCTCCGGCAATGCCCGTCACCAGAATGCCCGAAAACGCCCCGTGGTGCGCCTCCACCGAGTTCAGCGCCAGCGAAAACACCACCGGCCACATCACTGACGCAAATAGCCCGATCAGCGAAAACGCCCAGCGGGCCACCGGACCCGGACCAAAGAGCGCGGCCGTCAGGCAAACCAGCGCCGCGAGCGTCAGGCTCAGCCCGAAGTCGTCGATGATTTCGGGGATAAGCGGCCCGATGATGTTCGTCAGAAACGAGATGACGAAGAACGTAAAGAGAATCAGGCCCACCAGGGCGTAGCTGCGCTGTCGCATCGCTCAGTGCACGTCGAAGGGTTCCGAGATGCCGTCGTGGTGGTTGTACTCCAACTCCGAGGCCGCTTCTTCGTCGAGCAGCACGTGCGCGTAGCGGTGCAGTTGCACGATCGTGGCCGGCACCATCGCCGAAATCGGCCCTTCGAGCATCGCCCGCACCGCGCGCGCTTTGGCCCGTCCACTGGCCAGCAGCAACAGCCGCCGCGCTTCCATGATCGTCCCGATGCCCATCGTGATCGCATGGCGGGGCACGGCCTCTTCACTCCCGAAAAAGCGCGTTGGCCTTAAGCGTGGCCCGCGAGAGCGTCTTGATGCGTGTGCGCGAGCCCAGCGACGAGCCCGGCTCGTTGAAGGCCAGGTGGCCGTTGGGACCGATACCCAGAATCTGCAGGTCGATGCCGCCTGCGCGCTGGATCTGCTCCTCGTACCAGTCGCAGTGCGCCTCGATGTCGTCGACCATCCCGTTGGGAAGGTGCACGTTCGAGGGGTTGATGTTGATGTGTTTGAAGAGGTTTTCCCACATAAAGTGGTGATAGCTCTGGGGGTGGGAGGGCGGCAGGCCCACGTATTCGTCGAGGTTGAAGGTGACGACCTTGGAGAAGTCGAGCTGGCCGCGGCGGTAGCCTTCGACGAGGCGGCGGTAAAGGCCCAGCGGGGTGCTGCCGGTGGCGAAGCCCAGTACGCAGTTGGGTTTGCGGCGGATGAGCGTGGCGACGAGCTCGTAGGCGCGTTCGCTCAATGCCTCGTAGTCCGGAAAAATCTCAACCAGCATGACCTGACAGCGGGTTGGCTGATGGTAGGTCTCGTAATCTCATGGGAAAAGCGGGGAAAAACAAGAGGCGCCGAGGCTGGAAACGATCCCAAAATGCAGCGACGGCGCGGGTCCGGGCTACCATGGTCGTACCAGAATGTGCCAATCATTGCCTGCCGACGCATTGTCTGGCGCCGGTGCTTTGGGCAGGAAGCGAATTGGCTTGTTGCACAAAATGGACAGCTCCGGGGTGTTTTTCTGAAGGGACGGCCCGTATCTTTCCCTGAGCAAAATGCGGGCGTAGCGTCAACCGGCTGAATCGTCATGAGCCTGGTCGTTTTTCCCTTCAAGCACGAACACCCCGAGGTGCTGCTGCACAACGTGCGTGTGGCGGCCGCGCACCCCCGGGTGCACGAGGTGCTCTGCATCGGATACGAGCGCGAGCAGACCTTCGAGGCCGTCGAACGGGCTGCGCCCGAGATCTCGCGAGCTACGGGTACGCCGGTAACGGTCCGGCTGCAGGAGCGGCTGGGCACGATGCGGCCCGGCAAGGGCGACGGCATGAACACGGCGCTCCGGTATTTTCTGGAAGAAACGCAGTGGGAACGCATTCACTTCTACGACGCCGACATCACCAGCTTCGGGCCGGACTGGATCACCAAGGCCGAAGAGGCGGCCGATTTCGGCTACGGGCTGGTACGGCATTACTTCCCGCGCGCTTCGACCGATGCGATGATCACCTGGATGGTTACGCGCACGGGCTTTGCCCTGCTCTGGCCGCACACCGAGCTGTCGTGGATCGAGCAGCCGCTGGGCGGCGAGCTGCTCATGCGGCGCGAAGTGGCCGCTATGCTTTACCAGGACGAACGGGTGCGGCGGCAGAGCGACTGGGGCATCGACACACTCTACACGTTCGTCACCGTGCAGCAGGGCGTTTCGATTTACGAGTGTTACATTCCTGAGGGCAAGGCGCACCGCCTCTACGGCGGGCTCGACGACCTGCGCACCATGCTGGTCGAGTGTTTTGCCGCCATCCAGAGTCTGCAACATGAGGTGGTCGGCCAGCCGGCCATTCATCGTCAGGAGCATCCACATCGCGTGCCGGTCCATATCGCCGAGCGCGTGGGCTACGACGTGGAGGCCACGCTGCATCGCCTCATGCAGCACTGGACGCCCCGGCAGGTGGAGCTGCTGGAGCTTTTTACCACACCCGTGCGCGAAGGAATGCGCACCTGCCAGCGGCGCCCGGCTTTCAACTTTATGGACGAAATGGCCTGGGCGGCTACCTATCACGTGCTGCTCGAGCACTTTCAGGCGGGCGATCCGGACTGGGAGGAACTGCTCTTCAAGCTCTGGACGACCCGCGTGCTCAACTACACGATGACGGTCGCGCTGCGCGGCTACGACTACGCGCAACAGTACCTTTACCGTATGCTGGGGCGCTACCGCTACCAGGCCGCGCTGGAGAATGGACGCGGCCATCCGGTACCGCCGCGCGCGGCGCTTTCAACCGCCTGACGAAACACGGACGCACCGGCCGGGTCCAATATTGGACCAATCCAGATGTTGCTGGCAAAAGCGCCTCACCATGCGTGAACAGGCCGTCCTGGAAAATATGCGCCGGCTGGCGCACGACCTGCGGCGCATCCGGGAAAAGCGGAAGCGCTCGCTGCAGGAGATCCACAACGAAACCAAAATCGCGCTGGAGCTGCTGCAGCACTTCGAGCGCACGGCGCTTTACGACCACGAACGGTACAATCCCGTCTATCTCCGCTCATTCGCCCGGACGTATGCGACCGCCATCGGCATCGACCCGGCCGCGGTGCTGGAGGCGCTGGAGCTGGCTTTCGAAGGACGCTATCGCAACCAGCTGGCCGTACAGTTTCTGGGCGAAGAACCGCTACCCGAGCCGGAGCCGGAAACGCCGCCGTCCGAAGAGCCGACCCCTGAAGCAGCGCCTGAGCGCAAGCCGTCCCAGGAGCCTGAAACGCCGCTACCCCTGGTGGCCACTCCGGGCGGTCTGGAACGGCTGGAACGCCCTTCGCGCTGGAAGGCCTGGGTCGTGGGCGTCGTCGTGGTGGTGATGGCGGCTGTAGGTTTCTGGTATCTGCTGCGACCGGCCCCGGCACCACCCCCGGAGCCGCTGGCCGTGGATACGGCAACGGTTCCGGTTACCGCGGCCGATACCACGCCTTCGGTTGAAACGCCCCCTGTTCAGGTGCCCGTGCTGGGCGATACGATCACGGCCACCGTGATTGCCGCTTTCGACAAAGTCGATCCGATCCGGGTTCAGGTCGATCGCGACCTGCGCCGCCCCTACTGGATCGAACAGGGCGACTCGATGCAATTTCGGTTTACCGAACGCATCATCCTTGAAAACCAGCTGGACGACATCCAGCTGCGGCTGGACGGCCATCCGTATCCCACCGACCGCCGGGATGCCGAGGGCCGCATTGTCATCACCCGGGAGCAGTTGCAGGCTTACCTGGATTCGCTGGCACGAGGGGTCCAGTAGCAGAAAACCAGAGCACACCATGGAGACGCACACCGCACCGCAAACCGCCGAAGCACGCCTGCTGGAGGCCACACACACGCTGTTGCAAACTGTCCGACAGCGCGACCTGGAAGCCATCGACCGCAAGGAGGCCGAGGCGCTGGCGGCCCGGCTCCGGGAAGTGCTCAACCAGCACGCCTACCGCTATTACGTACTGGACAACCCGCTCATCCCGGACGCGGACTACGACCTGCTCATGCAGGCGCTTCGGAAGCTCGAGGCGCGTTTCCCGGAGCTGGTCACGCCCGACTCACCCACGCAGCGCGTGGGAGGAGCGCCGCTGGGACGCTTCGAAAAGGTGCGCCATCCGGAGCCGCTCCTTTCGCTCAACAACGCTTTTGGCGAGGAAGACGTGCGCGCCTGGTACGAGCGCTGTTGCCGGATGCTGGCCGAGCGGCTCGGGCATCCGGTACAACCGGCCGTCACCGCCGAGCTGAAGATCGATGGGCTGGCCATGGCGCTGACGTACGAAAACGGCGTGCTGACCGTCGGTGCTACGCGCGGTGATGGTATCGAAGGCGAAAACGTCACGCAGAACGTGCGCACGATCCCGGCCATTCCGCTGCGCATCCCTGTCGATCCGTCGGTCGGACCACCGCCGGCGCGGCTGGAAGTGCGGGGCGAGGTGTACATGCGCAAGCGCGACTTCGAACGCCTGAACGAGCAGCTCCAGGCCCGGGGCGAGCGGCCCTTCGCCAACCCGCGCAATGCGGCGGCCGGCAGCGTGCGCCAGCTCAACCCGCAGGTGACCGCCTCGCGGCCGCTGAGCTTTTTCGCCTACGGAATCGGGCCCGTCGAAGGCGCCGAGGTGCCCGACAGCCAGTACGAGGTGCTGCAATGGCTCGGGCGCCTGGGCTTCCCGATCAACGAACATGCCCGCCGCTTCGAGCACCTGGACGACGTGCTCGAATACTGCCGCGACTGGACCGAACGCCGCGATGATCTGGACTACGAGATCGACGGGGTCGTGCTGAAGATCGATCATCGGCCCTGGCAGGCCCTGCTGGGTGCCATCTCCAATGCGCCACGCTGGGCGGTGGCCTACAAATTCCCGGCCCGTGAGGCCATCACGCGCCTGTTGGACATCATGGTCAACGTGGGGCGCACCGGCGTGGTCAAGCCGGTGGCCGTGCTGGAGCCCGTCGAGGTCGGCGGTGTGACGGTCTCGCAGGCCACGCTGCACAACGAAGACTACGTGCGCAGCCGCGACATCCGGATCGGCGATCTGGTGGTGGTGATCCGGGCCGGCGATGTGATCCCGCAGGTGGTGCGTCCCGTGGTCGAAGCGCGCACGGGCAACGAGCGCCCCTGGCGCATGCCCGAGCGGTGTCCGTCGTGCGGCAGCCAGCTGGTGCGGCTGCCCGGCGAGGCCGACTATTACTGTGTGGCGTCCGACTGCCCGGCGCAGTTCGTGCGGCTGCTGGAGCATTTCGCCAGCCGCGACGCCATGGACATCGAAGGCATGGGCAGCCAGGTGGCCCGGCAGCTGGCCGAGTCGGGTCTGGTGCGACGGCTTTCGGACCTGTACCGGCTGAAGCTGGAAGACCTGCTGAAGCTCGAAGGCTTTGCCGAGACGCGCGCGCGTAACCTGCTCCGGGCCATCGAAGCCTCGAAGCGGCGCCCGCTGAGTCGGCTGCTCTTCGGGCTGGGCATCCGGCACGTGGGCAAGACGACCGCCGAATTGCTCGTGCAGCGCTTCGCGTCGATCGACGAGCTGGCCGCGGCTACGATCGACGAGCTGTCCGCCATTGAAGGCGTGGGACCGATCACGGCCGAAAGCATTGCGAACTGGTTCCGCGTCGAAGACAACCGGCGCCTGATCGAAGAGCTGAAGAAACTGGGCGTCAACACGCAGCGGTTGCCCGAAGAGGCCCCGGCGGCCGAGAGTCCGGTGCGCGGCAAGACGTTCGTGCTGACAGGCGCCTTGCCCCACCTCACGCGCAAGGAGGCCGAGGAGCTGATCAAGCGGGCCGGGGGACGTGTGGCCAGCAGCGTCAGCCGCAACACGGACTACGTCGTCGTGGGCGAAAACCCCGGCAGCAAGTACGACCGCGCCCGCCAGCTCGGCATCCCGATGCTCGACGAAGACGGCCTGCTGCGGCTGCTGGGGATGAGGTAAGGGGCTTGAGACGGGGAACCTTCCTGCATCCGGCGTTTCTATCGAGTTGTGAACGCAACTGGCAATGCGATGAAAACGACGGTACGTCTTACACGCAAAGGGCAAATTACGGTACCCAGGCAGGTTCGTGAGACGCTGGGTTTGCATGCCGGGGATGAGATTGAACTATCCGTTGAGGATGGAAAAATTGTTATCCGTCCGGTAAGGCGCTACAGTGTAGATGAACTGCTCAAGCTATTACCCGGGAGTCCTACTTCCTATCCTGGCGAGGCTGCGGAAAAAGCGGCTATCGTGCAGGAATTGGCCCGAAAGGAGCATCGAATACGTGATCGTTAGGCGATGCGTTTCTGGCTGGATACCAATGTGCTGGTGCGCCTGATTACCCGACAGCCAGAAGAAATGTTCAGGCGCACCGTGGCCTTTCTCCGCAACGCAGAGGCCAATCGATACACCCTGTCTGTCCATCCCCTTCACGTTGCCGAGGCCATCTATGTACTTCGTGGTGTGTATGGCTTTTCATTGGAGCGGTTGCTGACCGACCTGCGGCACGTGCTTCGGTTACGGCTGCTGGAAGTAGATGAGCACGTGCTGGAAGCGCTGGTGCTGATGGAACGCCACCGTGTGGATTTCGATGATGCTTTTCTGGCTGTTTTGGCCTCCAGCCGTGGCGAAAGCGTGCTTTCTTTCGACCGAGATTTTGCGCGGTTGCCCGTAAATTGGAGGGAGCCATAGACAAAACAAACCATGCCGGCGACGCTGATTTTGCTGCTGGCGCTATTGGCGCCGCCTTCAGACACGACGGACACGGTCTGGTTGGAATGGCATGCCGGCCGTCGATGGATCCACACGCAGGAGGGATCGGGCTTTTACACGGGGGTGCTGCTGGGATGGCCCGCCTCGCCCCGGCATGGAATCCAGTTCGGGCTGGGCTTCATGCGGCGCCTGACCGAAGCCCTCGAAGCACACGAGATCGGTCTGCTTGCACCGGGAGGACGGGGACCAGCGCATGACCGCTTTCCGTTGACGCAACTCGACGGATACGTGCGTCTGTACGTCCAACCCGATCTGAGCTCTTCCCTTCAGGTAGAGATTTCGGGCGGCCTGGGGATCGTCTGGACGGAGATGCCTTACAAAGAGCCGCTTTTCTGCTTTCAGGAGTGGTGTGCCGCAGACCGTGCTGTCGTCAGCTCCTGGCGTCGCCTGGAGGCCGGGCTCAGCGGGAGTCTGGCCGTGCTTGTTCCGGTCGGCGCGCTGGAGATGGGCGGGCGCCTGAGCACCCATCAACTCTTCGCCACGGCGCGCGACGTCTGGATGGTGGGGCTGGTGCTGCGGTTGCGCCGGTAGCCTGAGAAAGGCTTGCTGCACCATTCTTTGGCGCATTTCTGATCAGATCTTTATACGACGGGATTGCCTTGAACACTTCAATTTCTTTTTTTAAGACAAAAATGTATTAATTATCAATTTTCCCTATCAAACCTACAGGGTGTTATGCAACGTTTTGTGCTGTTCATACTGGGGTGGGGTCTGGTTTGGACCAGTACCGTCCGGGCCAGTGCCCCGGCCGACACGATCCGGGCGCAGGGTCCCTGGGGACAGGTGCGGCTGGACGCCCGCTATCGCTACGAACTGGTGGACGAGACGGGCAGGGAAACCGCGCGGGCCTCGACGCTGCGGCTCCGTGTGGGATATGCAACGCCCGCGTTTGAGGGCTTTCGGGCTTATGCGGAGGTCGAGGGATTGCAGGCGGTGGGCGCCGATCGCTACAATAGCCTGCGCAACGGCCGCACGCAATATGCCACGGTGGCCGATCCGGAAAAGGCCGAACTGAACCAGCTCTGGCTGGAAGCGAGCCTGATTCCGCGGACGCGCCTGCGGGTGGGGCGTCAGCGGATCACCTACGACAACCACCGCTTCATCGGCAACGTGGGCTGGCGCCAGCTTGAGCAGACCTACGACGCGGTCGCGCTGACGAGCCGCCCGTTGTCCGGGCTGACGATCGACGGCGCTTACCTGTGGCGCGTGCAGAACGTGCTTTCGCGGCGGCAGCGGCTCGCTGCGCCATTGCTGCACCTGGCGTACACGGGCTGGCGCGTTGCCCGCGTGGTGGCCTACGGCTACTGGATCGGCTACGAAGAAGCGGCCAGTGCGGCGCGCTCGGTGCAGACCTACGGGATCCGTCTGGAAGGCGGCTGGCCGCTTACCGACCGACTGGCGCTGCGCTACACGGGTGAATACGCCTACCAGATGGACTACCGGGACAATCCGAACGATTTTGCCGTGCAGTACGCACATGGCCTGCTGGGGCTGACCCTGCGGCAGCAGGGCTGGGTGGTGTCGGCCACTGGCGCGCTGGAGCTCTTCACGAGCGACGACGGGGTAGCCTTCAGCACACCGCTGGCCACGCTGCACGCCTTCCAGGGATGGGCCGACCGCTTCCTGAGCACGCCGCCGCAGGGCCTGCGCGATCTGTACGTGTCGCTGAGCGTGCGGCGGGGACGTGTCCAGGCGACGGGCGTCTATCATGACTTTGCCAGCGACGACGGCGACGTAGCCTACGGACGCGAGCTGGACCTGGTGGCGGGCTACGTGCTCACGCCCAATCTTTCACTCCTGGTAAAATATGCCGCCTACGAAGCCCGCGCCTGGAGCGTGGACGTCCAGAAATACTGGCTCATGATGACCTTCAGCTTCTGAAGAAACCGACGTCCTTGCGCGTTTAAGTCCCCACCCGTATTGCATGGGTGGGGATTTTTTTATAGAATGGGCCGCTGCGTCGATATTAGCTGCTGGAACAGGGTTTGCCCGGCCATAGAAGTCGTTCATGATCAACCAGCAGTAAGAATGCGTATGCGTGTGCGGGCAGAGGATGTGTGCCTGATGATGCAGCACGTGTTCAACGCGGCCATTGCGTTGCTCAAGGACAGCGAGCAGCTCAGCGAGGAAGTGAGCCTGGTGCGGACGGCGCGGCTGGCGGCGTTGCAGCGCTCGCTGGAGGATGTGGTGACCATCTACAAGGCCTACGAAGAAGACCAGCAGCAGCGATTCCGCTCCTGACCGTCGGTGCTGACCCCCCTTGATTATCTGATCCTGCTGGGCTATCTGCTGGGCTCCGTTGCACTCGGACTGTGGGCCGGTGGACGCCAGCGCCATGCCGTTGATTATTTCCTCGGCAGTCGCACGCTTCCCTGGTGGGCGCTCTGCCTGTCGGTCGTCGCCACCGAGACCAGCACGCTGACGGTGATCGGCATTCCGGCTGTGGCCTACGGGGGGGATCTGAGCTTCTGGAAGCTCACGATCGGCTACGTGCTGGGCCGGATCGCCGTCGCTTTTTTTCTGTTGCCCCGCTACTTTGAAGGCGTCNCTNACGACAGCCTATGCCTTTCTGGGGCAGCGCTTCGGGCAGGGCATGCAGGCGGCCGCCTCGCTGGTTTTTCTGGCCACGCGGTTGCTGGCCGACGGCGTGCGCCTCTTTGCCACGGCCATCCCGCTGAAGGTCATGGCCGACATGGCCGGGCTTTCGGTCTCGTATCTGGAGGTGATTCTGGTGGTGGCCGGTGCTACCGTGCTCTATACGTTGATCGGCGGGCTGCGCGCGGTGGTCTGGCTCGACGTGATGCAACTGCTGGTGTACATCGGCGGGGCCCTGGGGGCGCTGTGGGTGCTCTGGAAAGGGGCTCCGGACGGATGGTGGCAGATGGCCACGGCGGCGGGCAAAACCCGACTGCTGGTACCCGGCGCCGAGACCAGCCCGATCCGGTGGCTGACCGAACCCTACGTGTTCGTGACGGCCGTCGTGGGAGGCGCTGTCTTCTCGATGGCCTCGCATGGCACGGACCACCTGATGGTGCAGCGCCTGCTGGCCTGTCGCGATTTGAGCGACAGTCGGAAGGCGCTCATCGGGAGCGGGCTGATCGTGATGGTTCAGTTTGCGCTGTTTCTGCTGGTAGGACTGCTGCTCTGGGTGCATTACGGCGGGGCTACGCCGGCCGAACTGGGGCTGTCGCGCGCCGACGAGGTGTTTCCGCGTTTCATCATCGAAGGACTGCCGCCGGGCGTCTCCGGGCTGCTGCTGGCCGGCATTCTGGCGGCCGCCATGAGCACGCTTTCCTCGTCGCTGAACGCGCTGGCGTCTTCGACCCTGTTCGATCTCTACGAACGCTGGCGGGGACGTCCGCTCGACGGGCGGCAATCGCTCGTGGTCTCGCGGCTGCTGACGCTTGGCTGGGCGCTGGTGTTTGTCGGCTTTGCCAGCCTGTTCGAGAGCACCGACAACCCGGTCGTCGAACTGGGGCTCTCGATCGCCTCGTTTACTTACGGCGGGATGCTGGGCGTTTTTCTGCTGGGGCGCTTCAACCGGCGCGTTTCACAGCGCTGGGCGATCGGAGCCTTTCTGGCGGCCATCGGGTTGATGGTGCTGGTGATTTTCGGCGTATGGGTGCGTCCGGATGGTCATCTGCTTTTTGCGCTGAAACCAGAGGCGGCGCGTGTGGCCTCCGAGGGTCTGCGCAGCCTGGCCTGGCCATGGTACACGCTGCTGGGCGCGCTGCTCACCCTGCTGCTCGGATCCTTGCCGCACCTGGGGCATAGGTACCGACGTTCATTGAGCCAGACGCGGCACCTCCGATGAGCATCTGGGAACGATTCCAACGAGGGCGCCGGACGCCCCGACCGGTCGGCCAGCAACTGGAACGCGGCCGCGAACAGGAGACCCGTCGGCAGCGTCGGCGGCAATGGATGATCAAAGCGGCGATCTGGCTCGGACTGATCGTGCTGACGCTGATCGCCTTTCCACGTGAGCGCGTCTATCAGTTCACCGTACGCGTCGGCGAGGTCTGGCAGCACAACGATCTGGTCGCCCCCTTCGATTTTGCCCTCTACAAGGATCCCGAGCAGCTGGAGCAGGAGCGTCGCCAGGTGATCCTGCAGACGCCTCCGTACTTCCGGGAGGTGCCCGATGCGATGCGTCGCATGGAGGCCAACCGCGACACCGTGCGCATGCAACTGGAGGCAATCTTTGAGGCCTATGCCAGCTATCGCCGGAATCTGCTGCGGGGACGACAGGATGCCGCGCGGGACGACTCGCTCCGCTATGCGGAGCTCCGGCGTAATGCCCGCGTCAAGCTGACGCCGGAGCAGTGGCGTCTGCTGGCCGAAGACTATCGGGCTGCTATTAACGAGGCGGGTCAGGTAGTCCGACGCGGTGGCCAGGAGCCGCTGTACGTGCGGGCGCTGGAGGAAGCCTGGTCGTTCGGCGTGCAGGTGCTTCAGCTCGGGCTGCTCGATGTGCCGCGCGACAGCGTGCTGACCGACGAAATCGTTGTGCGCAACGAAGTGGAACGAACCGAACGCGTGCTTTCGGTCGATCGCGTTTTCGGGCTGGACGAAGCCTACGGCGCCGCCCGCGAGTATTTCCTGCAGCAGTTCAACAACCGCCCCGAGCTGGCCAGCATTGCGCTGGCTTTTTTCCGAGCGATTCTGGTGCCTTCCTATGTCTATCTGCGCGCCGAAACGTTGCACGCCTGGGAGCAGCAGCAGGCGCGCATTTCGCCCACCTACGGACTGGTGAAGGCCGGCGAGGTGATCGTACAGCGCGGCCAGGTCGTCACCGAAGAAATCAAACGCAAGCTGACCTCGCTCGAACGCGCCCAGCAGGAACGCGGCGGCACGGCCCTGTTCTGGCGACGCCTGCTCGGCCAGACGCTCGTGACGCTGGCGACCTATCTGTTCTTCTTCCTGTATCTGTTCCTGCTCCGGCGGCCCATCTTCGACGACAACGCGCAGGTGCTGCTGATCGCCCTGATCTTTGCGGCCATCCTGGGCCTTTACGCCATTGCCGTGCGGTTGCCCACGCTGGCCATGTACGCCGTGCCCGTGGCCATTGCCTCGATTCTGCTGACGGTTATTTTCGATTCGCGCGTGGCGCTCTTCGGGACGATCACGCTGGCCTTCATCGGGGGGCACCTGCTCAGTTACGACTTCGAGTTCGTGTTTGCCACGGTCTTTGCCGGAACGCTCGGCATCTTCAGCGTGCGCGACATCAAAAACCGCGGCCAGTTTTTCCTGAGCGCCGGGCTGGTCTTTCTGGGCTATCTGGTGGTGCTGGGCGCTTCGGCCCTCTGGCATCCGGCCGCCAGCGGGCGCTTTCTGTCGGACCTGCTGCTGGTGGGCATCAACTCGGTGCTGGTGCTGATGGCCTATCCGCTGCTCTGGGTCTTTGAGCGGGCCTTCGACATCACCACCGATCTGACGCTGCTGGAGCTGTCGGACACCAACCGGCCGCTGCTCAAGGAGCTGAGCCTGCGGGCGCCGGGCACCTTCAACCACTCGCTCCAGGTGGCCAATCTGGCCGAAGCGGCCGCGGCGGCCATCGGAGCCCATGCGCTGCTGGTGCGCGTCGGGGCCCTCTATCACGACATCGGCAAGATGGTCAAGCCCGAGTACTTCGTGGAAAACCAGCGGCCGGGCATGAATCCGCACGAGAACCTCAAGCCGCGCATGAGCGCGCTGATCATCGCCAGCCATGTGAAAGAAGGACTGGAGATCGGCCGCCAGTACGGGCTGCCCAAGAAAGTGCTGGATTTCATCCCCATGCACCATGGCACCACCCGGATCGAGTACTTCTACCGGAAGGCCGTGGAGCAGACGGGCGACCCGAACCTGCCGGACGCGGAGTTCCGTTATCCCGGCCCCAAACCGAACTCCAAGGAAACGGCTATTCTCATGCTGGCCGACTCGGTGGAGGCCGCCAGTCGGGCGCTCGAAGAACCCACGCACAAGCGGCTGGAAGCGCTGATCGAGCAGATCTTCCGGGCTCGCATCGAGGACGGGCAACTGGACGACACGGACCTGACCTTCCGGGACCTCCAGAAGATCAAGGAGACGTTCCTGCAGATGCTGCTGGCCATCTACCACATCCGCGTGAAATACCCGGGTACGGAAGAGCAGGAGCAGAAAGATCAGAAGGCGCCGAGCGAAGCGCCCGCCTCGCAGGAGACGCCCGCGCCTACGCAGGATCGGTAAGGGAGCCTACAGGCTCTGCAGATGGGCCTGAAGCGCCTCGATGGATTCGGGTCCGATCCGAAACGAAAGCACGGCTGCCGGTCGATCGCTCAGGGCGGCCAGGCGCCGGTGGCTCTGGGGGGTGCAGAGCAGCAGATCGGCCTGCTCGAGCAGCGGGCGCAGGTGATGGCGGCTTTCTTCGATGGCCACGGCCAGTACCTGTCCGCCAAAGCCCGTAGCCACGCGGAGTTCGGTCAGCAGGTGGGGGATCGTTTCCGGTTGCAGCGTGACCAGCCCGATCGTTTCGCGGGGAAGGAGCGTGGCGACGCGCTCCAGCGCGGAAGGCTCTAAGTAGGCCATGAGGCCGAGCCAGTCGGCCTGCGGAAGGCGGGCGCGGAAGCGATGCAGGTCGGCATGGCGGGCCAGCACGAGGTCGGCGTCTTCGTGATGAACGAGTGCCTCGGGCGTTACGGGTTCGATCCATTCGGCCCAGGGTGCGCCCAGCGCTGCGATCAGACTTTCGGCCAGCTCCCGGGTCGGAGCCAGACAGAGCACCTTCGGGATGGGGGCATGGTCTTCCAGGAGCGATAGCTGCTCCTGGAGCAGGTATTCGATGTCTTCCGAACTGAGGCCGATACCGACGAGCCGACGCAGCGTCTCCTGCAGCAGCGCCGCTCCCTGTTCCAGCCGCGTTTCCCGGGTCGAGGTGGCTTCGGGGCGCACCAGGTAGCGGCGACCGGACTGGCTGTGGATCAGCCCTTCGGCTTCGAGTTGCTGGTAGGCCTTGCGTACCGTGTGGAAGGAGATGCCGAGCTGGCGGGCCAGTTCACGCGTGGACGGAAGCGAGGCGCCCGGCCGGAAGTGCCCGCGCGCGATCAGGTAGCGCAATTGCGCCACCAGTTGTTCGTGGATTGGTTGAGATCCCGAGCGATCCAGCGTGATCATCGCCTCAGTCGAAGTCGCTGCAGGACATGAAGTAATGGCAGCGAGGACACCGGTACTTGCAGCGATGGTTTTCCAGCCGGTGGCCGCAGTTCGGGCAGTAATCCCACCAGGCATCGGGTGAAGGTTCGTCCGCGGAGGCGTCCCGATGGCGTGGGTGCTCCGGTAGTGGATGCGCCGAGGAGGAATGTGCGGGGCGTTTCATGGCAGGCAAGCGGGAGGGCGGCCTATAAACCGGAAATCGCCGCATCAGGTTCGCGCTTGTAAGCAGGCGAGCCGTGCTGGAAGAAAAAAAGAGCCGTTCGTTGCGCCTGAGTGGCGATTGCGATGACAGGCTGGCTATGAGTCTTCGGGGCTGCTATGGCGGTCGCGAAGCCGTGCAACCAGGCGTTCGGCTTCGGGCCAGTCGGCGTCGCGAAGCGTGTAGAGCACGTCCGCAAAGAACAGGTGCGTGCGGTCGTGGTCGCGGCGGACGCCCAGCAGTCGGCGTGGCAGCGGTTGCCGTCCGGTCAGCACGTCCCAGACGCTGCGCAGCACGACCGTGTCGGCATGCAGGTGTAGCTCGGCCGGGGTCTGTTGCATCCAGTAGCCGGTCCATCCCAGCGCGATCAGCACGGCCAGCGGCAGCCCCAGCGACAGCCAGAGGCCCAGTGGCTGCGTCTGCAACGCGCGCACCAGCAGCACCACGGCCAGCGCCAGCAGACAGGTCGCCAGCGGACGCACCAGCGCCGTCCGAAACGCCCGCAGGTCGGGCGTCTGCGCGGGATGGAAGCGGCTGAAGAAGACGGCGTACATGACGGTGAAAAAAGCCCGGCCGGCGGGAACCGGCCGGGCTTTGGCATTCAGGACGATACGCTCGTGGCCTGGTCGGCCGGGACCTCGACGTCCGGCTCCAGGTAGGGGTACTTGAAGTGCCGCGGCGGCACGAACGTCTCCTTGATGGCCCGGGGCGAGACCCAGCGCAGCAGGTTCAGCTGCGAACCGGCCTTGTCGTTCGTGCCCGAAGCCCGCGCCCCACCGAAGGGCTGCTGTGCCACGATGGCGCCCGTCGGCTTGTCGTTGATGTAGAAGTTGCCCGCGGCATCGACCAGCCGTTCGGTGGCCAGCTGGATGGCCTTCCGATCCCGGGCGAAGATCGCGCCGGTCAGCGCGTAGGGCGAGGTGCTGTTCACCAGGTCCAGCGTCTCCTCGAAACGCGCTTCGGGGTAGACGTAGATCGACACGACCGGCCCGAAGATCTCCTCGCACATCGTGCGGTGCTTCGGATCGACTCACCTCCAGCACGGTCGGCTCGATGAAGTAGCCCTCCGTGTCCGAGTANTTGCCGCCGTAGAGGACCTTCACGTTCGGGTTCTGCTTGGCTTCTTCGATGTAGCCGACGATCTTGTCGAAGGCTTTTTTGTCGATGACCGCGTTGATGAAGTTTGTAAAGTCCTCGACCGTACCCATTTTCACCTCGCGAAGCTGGTCGAGCAGCGACTCACGAATGCGCGGCCAGAGCGTATCGGGCAGATAGACGCGCGAGGCGGCCGAGCACTTCTGGCCCTGATATTCGAAGCTGCCGCGCACGATGGCCGTGGCGACGGCTTCGGGGTCGGCCGAGACGTGGGCCACGATGAAGTCCTTGCCGCCGGTTTCGCCGACGATGCGCGGGTAGGCCCGGTAGCGGTCGATGTTTTCGCCGATGGTGCGCCACATGCGGCGGAACGTTTCAGTCGAGCCCGTAAAGTGCAGGCCCGCCAGGTACGGCGAGGCGAACACCGTGTCGCCCACGTCGGGACCGTGGCCCGGCACCATGTTGATGACACCGGGCGGCAGACCGGCTTCTTCCAGCAGCTTGTAGAGGAAGTAAGCCGAGTAGACGGCCGTGGTGGCCGGTTTCCACACGACCGTGTTGCCCATGAGGGCGGGCGCGGTGGGCAGGTTGCCCTGGATGGAGGTGAAGTTGAAGGGCGTGACGGCGAAGACGAAGCCTTCCAGCGGTCGATATTCCATGCGGTTCCAGACGCCCGGCGCATTCAGCGGCTGGTCCTGGTAGATGCGCGCCATGAAGTAGACGTTGAAGCGCCAGAAGTCGGCCAGTTCGCAGGCCGCGTCGATCTCGGCCTGGTGGACATTTTTGCTTTGACCGAGCATGGTAGCCGCGTTGAGCGTGTCGCGCCAGGGGCCGGAGAGCAGTTCGGCCGCCTTCAGGAAGATGGCCGCGCGTTCGGTCCAGGGCATGCGGGCCCATTCCTCGCGGGCTTTCAGGGCCGCCTCAATGGCCATTTCGGCCTCGCGGGGACCGCCCAGATGTACCGTGCCCAGCGTGTGGGCCAGTTCATGAGGCGGGTGGAGCGTTTCGACGCGGTCGGTGGCGATTTCTCGGCCGCCGATGATCGGTTTGATCTCGACCGTCTCGCGTTTCAGTTCTTGCAAGCGCTTCCGGAGCGAGGTGCACTCCGGCGTTCCGGGGGCGTAGCTCCGTACCGGCTCGTTTTGCGGGACGGGAGGGAAGGGGATCGCGTTATGCATGGGTCCTCGGTGTCTGGTTGGCGAAAAAACCGCTCCGAATGCACCGGACCCACCTTCGGGGTCCGGCGTTGAAAGAACGCCCTGGCCAGAGGGGTTGTTTTCGGGATTGTGGGAAAGGAACGCGTTGGTTAACTTTTCGCGCGGCGGGGAGGTGGTGGAATCGGTAGACACACGGCACTTAAAATGCCGTGGGCCTGAAAGGCCCGTGCGGGTTCGAGTCCCGCCCTCCCCACAAATAATCTTGCATATCTTTTTGCCTGACAGTACCTCGGGACAATTGTGGGTGAAAACTGCGGCGTAATCAACGCACTCTTTTCGTTCCGATCAGATTAATCCGGGGATGTCCGTCTCTGTCGCGTTGTTTTCATCGCCGAGAGTCTGTGACGCTTCAGGAACGTAATTTCTTGCCGGGGAGTTTGGGAGCGCCGGAAGGAATCGGCTGTTCTGTTGCCTATGAAACCAGAAGCTACAACGCCCGAACCGGAGTCGCGGCCGCAGTCGCGGGCCGAAGTGGAAGCTGCGCTGCAGGCCAAGGCGCAGGAAATTGAAGCCGATCTGGAGGCGCTCCAGGAAGAGGTGCGTCAGCTGGGACGGTCGTTTCGGGAAGCGCTCTGGAACCATCCGCTGGTCAGTGTGGGTGGTAGTCTGGTCGCCGGTTTGCTGGTCGGCTGGGTGTTGGGAGGGCTGGGGCGTCGGCGCCCGCGACTGTCGAAGACGCATCGGGCGCTGGTGTCGGCCTACCTGGAGGCCCTCGTCGCCGAAGCCCGTAAGGCGGCGCGGCGTGGACGCGACCCGGAGCAGGCGATCCGTAAGGCGCTGCAGGAGCGCCTGCCGGTTATCGTGGTGCAGGAAAACGATAGCGCGTCCGAGAAGGGCGTGCTCCAATCAATCGGTGGCGCCGTCCTGGGACTGGTCGGCAGCGCCGTGAACGTGGCGCTCAGCCGCGTGCTGGCCGATGCATTGCTGGACGCGTTTGCCGCAGGACAGCAAACCGAGACGGCCGAAACAGAGATTTCGGAGGCCTGACGTGCGTTCTTCATCTCATTCTCGGCAAACGGGCATGGCCCTTCCCAATGTCGGTTTATAAGTTTAATCGAACCGCTTCCGGAAGGAAGCTTGGTCGTTCCGCCGGAACAAGCTCGAAGACGAACCATGCGCATTGTGTTCATGGGGCCGCCCGGCGCCGGTAAAGGCACCCAGGCCAGACGGCTGGCCGCGGCCTACGGACTGCGCCATATTTCAACCGGCGACCTGATTCGCGCTGCCATCCAGGAGGGGACCCCTCTGGGCAAAAAGGCGCAACCCTACATCGAAAAAGGCCAGCTGGTGCCGGATGAACTGGTCTGGGAACTCGCCAAAGCGGCACTGGCCGAAAACCGCTACGATCACTTCGTGCTGGACGGATTTCCCCGGACGATCCGCCAGGCCGAATGGCTGGACGCGCTGCTGGAGCAACAGGGGCGACCGCTCCAGATCGTGCTGAATCTGATCGTGCCGGACGATCTGATCGTCGAGCGTCTTTCGCGTCGGCGCGTGCACAAGCTCACGGGGGAAAACTATCACCTGGATTTCAATCCGCCGCCGCCGGAGGTGGATCCTTCGCTGATCATTCAGCGTCCTGACGACCGTCCGGAGGCGATCCGGCGCCGCCTGGAGGTGTACCGTTTGACGCACGAGCCGCTCGCGGACTATTACCGACAGCGAGGGCTGTTGGTCGATGTGGATGGCGTCGGATCGCTGGACGAGGTGTTTGCCCGGATTCAGGAGGTACTCCGCCGTCAGGGCGTGTTGCTGGAAACAAAGTAAATGGAAACCGTTCGTCAGGAGGCGGCTGCGCAGGTGGCCCGACTGCGCCGGCTCGTGGAGCAGGCGCTGCCCGGTCTGATCGAGGCCACGCGTGAGCCGGCCGAACTCTACGAACCCGTTCGCTACGTGTTAAGTGGGACGGGAAAACGTATGCGTCCAGTGCTGCTCATGCTGGCGGCCGAACTCTACGGCCGCCCGGCCGAGTCAGTACTGCCTGCCGCGCTGGCCGTCGAGGTCTTTCACGCTTTCACCCTCGTACACGACGACATCATGGACCACGCGGCCGAGCGCCGGGGGCGGCCGACCGTCCACGTGAAATGGGACGAGGCCACCGCGCTACTCTGCGGCGACTACCTGATGGGCCTTTCCTATGCGCTGCTGGGTCAGGTGGAAAATGCCCCGCTGGCGCGCATGCTGGCCATGTTTCACCGCATGGTAGAGCGCCTCTGCGAGGGACAGGCGCTCGACAAAGCCTTCGAGACGCGCGCGCACGTCTCCGTGGCCGAATATCTGCAGATGGTGGATGGCAAAACGAGCGCGCTCCTGGAGCTGTGCCTGCAGCTGGGCGGACTGCTGGGCGGGGCCGATGAGTCCGACCTGCAGGCACTCGAGCAACTGGGGCGTAACCTGGGGCGGGCCTTCCAGATTCAGGACGACCTGCTGGATCTGACCGCCACCTCGCCACAGTGGGGTAAGCCCATCGGGGCAGACCTGATGGAAGGAAAAAAGACGTTTCCTGTGCTGGCCGCCCTTGAACGGGCCGATGACGGCGAACGTGCCTGGTTTGAGTCGCGTTTACGACGGAGGTTTCGTCCCGAGGAGGTGCCGGAAGCGCGGCAGCGTCTGGAGCGGCTGGGCGGACTGGAGGCGGCCCGCCAGGCGGTTGACCGCTATCTGCAGGAGGCCCGGGCCGCGCTAGCGCAGCTGCCCGACCGTCCGCCGGTCCAGGCCCTGGCCTGGTTCCTCGATCAGCTGGCGCAGCGTTGTCATTGAACATCTTCTGCCTATGATCGTCCGTGAAGTCGTGGTCAAGAATAAATCCGGACTGCACACGCGGCCGGCCTCGATGATTGTGCGCACGGCCTCGCGTTTCAAGTCGGATTTTTTTATCGAAAAGGACGGATACGAAATCAACGGAAAGAGTATTATTGGCGTAATGACTCTGGCGGCAGAACCCGGCGCCCGGTTGAAGCTTATCTTTGATGGGGAGGACGAAGAGGAGGCGGCGGAGGCGATAGTCGCTTTGTTCGAGCAGGGCTTCGGGGAAATCGAATAGAAGGCAGGCATGGAGCAGCGATCGATCCAAGCGGAAGCGCAGGAACGCATTTTTGTCGGGATCCCGGCCGCACCGGGCATTGCAATTGGACCGGCCTATCTGTTCAACAAGCGAGAGGTGGTGGTGGAAGCCCGGCGCATCTCGGAGGCCGAGGTGGAAGCCGAGCTGGAGCGCTTCGAGCAGGCGGTGCAACGGGCCGAGCGTGACCTGAACAAGATCAGCTCGGTCGCCCGGGAAAAGCTCGGTGAAGAGAGTGCCTCGGTCTTCGAAGCGCAGCGCTTGATGCTGCGTGACGCGTCGGTCTACGACCGCATCCGCGAATACATCCAGATGCATCGCTGCAATGCCGACTATGCTGTGGCGCACGTGCTGGACGAACACATCCGACGTCTGGAGGCCAGCAACAGTGCCTACCTGCGCGAGCGCGTGGCCGACCTGATCGACGTCAAAGAGCGGCTGATTCGGCATCTGCGGCGGGAGAAACTGCTCTCGGCTATCGATCCCGAGCATATCATCGTCGCCGAAAATCTCTCGGCTGCCGACGTGGTGCTCTTCAGCCGCCGTGGGATTCTGGGCTGTGCCACCGACCATGGCGGACCCACCTCGC
>Ga0065723_100591_pt1 | contig 30443 bp, 29 predicted proteins | sample TheenrcuSG05Z960_FD_59110 | JGI IMG/M metagenome (GOLD analysis project Ga0065723, IMG submission 59110) | Thermophilic enrichment culture from UC Davis - Sample SG0.5Z960 | ecosystem: Engineered > Solid waste > Grass > Composting > Bioreactor | place: USA: University of California, Davis
GCGGCGAGCTCAGTTTGTCGCATAGCCCATTATCCAAGAAAAACCAACAATAGACCAAAACACAGCTATTATGTAAAAGAATGGGTTACGCGACAACCGTTTTTTTTCGCTCGTAAAGAGGAAGTGTTGGGATCTTCGTCAAAACGCTGTAATTCGTGGATGAACGACGGTTCGGACGTACAGGAAAAGGCTCCCCTTGCGGGGAGCCTTTTCCTGTTGAAGATCCGCGTTATCGGTCCGTTTATTTAGCCTCTGTCCGCCCTTTCCGCATTCCTTCCCTCGTCTCGTCCTTTTCTCAATACCAGGCGCGCAGGATGATCACGAGCAGAATGAACAGGACGAGTACGAAGGCGGTGGACCGTTGGTATCCGCCCACGGGATAGTGGCACGCATCATGGGACTTCGTGTACACGGGCGACACCTGGGTGTGTTTCGGGTAGGCGGGATAGTACGACGGGCTCACCTGTCCTCCGTATTTCGCGCCTCCGACATAGGGTTCCATGGCTCTCCCTCCCGCTTGGATGATGGTGGATGTTCCACGGCAACAGCATATGTGCGGGAGTCGGACACGGCCTGTGCGTTTGTCGGACTTGCATCTGGGCGCGGCACCCAAAAAGGTCAATCCGGCCAGCCATAATAACGGATCGCGTTCGTCGCCAGCGTCTCGGCCACCCGGTTGCGGTCCAGACCGCGCAGCGCGGCCACTTCGGCCGCCACGTCGGCGGCCATGGCCGGTTCGGTTCGGCGGCCGACGTAAGGCCCTTCATAGGGCCAGGGTCCGTCGGTTTCCGCAAGCAGGCGGTCCAGCGGATAATGGGCGGCCAGCTCCCGCGATACCGGGTCGTACAATACTTCCGGCGTAATCGAGATATAATGGCCGGCCCGCGCAAGCCTCGCCGTCGTCTCCGGGCTTCCCTTGTACCAATGGAAATGCGCCGGACCGTACCCTTCCCGTTCCAGCAGTTCCATGGCCAGATCGGCGTCCTCGTGAACGGCGTGCAACGCCAGCGGTCTGCCCGTTTCCCGCGCCAGACGGATGAAACGGACAAGCTGTCGGACATAGGGCTCCATGTCAAACGGCCGGCCGGTTTGCCGCGCTTCTTCGCGGGCGAAATACGGCAGGCCGACCTCACCGACGGCGAACCTCGCGTTCCCGCGCCCGGCGATCCAGTCGCACAGCGCCTCCAGCTCTTCTGCCGGCAGCGGTTCCTGCTCCGGATGATGGCCGTAGGCCGGCAGCACGCGGTCCGGAAATTTCCGGGCCAGGCCCTCGTTCACCCGGCAGGAAGAGGGATCCTTGGAGACGCTGACCACGCCGGCCACGCCCGCTTCCGCCGCCCGGCGGAGCAGCTCTGTCCACTCCCCCGCTTCGTACATATCCAAATGGATGTGCGCGTCAATCATCCCGACCGCCGCTCCTCCCCAACAGGGCCAGAATTTCTTCCCTCAGCCGGCCGAAAGCCGGATCGTTCCACACGTCGGGACGGCGCGGCCGCGGCAGCGGCACCGGAATTTCCCGCCGGACCGTCGTGGGAGCCCCCCCCAGCACATAGATGCGGTCGGAAAGCAGAATCGCTTCCTCGATGCTGTGGGTGACCAGCAGCACCGTCCGCCGGTGCGCTTCCCACTGCTCCAGCAGCCACGCCTGCATCCGCGTGCGCGTCAGCGCGTCCAGCGCGCCGAACGGTTCGTCCAGGCACATGACATCCCGCGGCATGAGCAACGCGCGCAGGAACGACACCCGCTGCTTCATGCCGCCGGACAGCTCGTCCGGATACGCCCCGGCCGTGTCGCCCAGGCCGATGCGTTCCAGCCATTCCGACGCCAGGCCGGCGGCCCGTTTGCGGTCGATGCCGGCGATGACGAGGGCCGAGGCGATGTTTTGCCGCACCGTGAGCCACGGAAACAGCGAGGGCTGTTGAGGCATGTAGCTGATGAGTCCCCGTTTGCCGGTCACGTCCCGCCCGGCGATGCGGATCATCCCCTCGTCCGGCCTTTCCACACCGCCAATGAGCCGAAACAGCGTCGACTTGCCGCTCCCCGACGGGCCGACGACGGACACGAACTCCCTTTCGCGGACGCCGAGGGACACCCGGTCCAGCACGTGCAACGGCCGGCCGTCGCGCGCGTATCGCTTCGAAACCGCCACCGTTTCCAAGAGCCACGCGCCGCCACCGGTTTCGCCCATCCGTTCCGCCGTATCCGGTTGCTCCGTTTGGTCCTCATGCTCCATCCGCTTCGCTCGCTCCGTCCGGTCCGCATGCCCCGTCATGCCCGGCCGCCCCCTTTCGACCGGCTTCCGCCCATCCGGAGGCGGCTTAATACCCAACTTTCCGCCAGCAAGGCCAGTCCGTACAGCACGAGGCTGCAGGCGACGATGCAAAAAATGGAGGCGAATACGCCCGTCGTTTTGAATCCTTTGTATTGCAACACCAAAAAATAGCCGATGCCGCGCCCGGATCCCAGCCACTCGGCCACCATCGCCGTCAGGAAGCTGTAGGTCGCCGTCAGCTTCAGCCCGGCGAAGAAATACGGCAGCGACGCCGGCAGTTCCAGGCGCAAAAACGTCTGGAGACGGGAGGCGCCGATCATGGCGAGATACTCCCTCAGCTGCGGTTCGGACTGTCCGAGGCCGGCCAGCATGGACCAGGCCACGGGGAAGAAGCAGACCAGCACGAGAAGAATTAATTTCGGCAAAATCCCGACTCCGAACCAAATCATAAGCAGAGGGCCCAAGGCGATGAGCGGGATGTTCTGGGACGCCACGAGCAACGGCGAAAACGCCGCCCGGACGGCGGGCAGCAAGTGGAACAGAAAAGCGCAGATCACGCCCGCCGCCACACCCAGGAGCATTCCCCGGAGCGCCAGGCCCAGCGTGAACGCCACGTGGCCGAACAGGAGCACCGCTTCTTCGGCCATGTAGAGCGCAATGCTCCAGGGATCCGGAAGGAGCCAGACCGGGATGTCAAACGCGGCGCACAACGCCTGCCAGATCAGCAGCACGCCCGCGATGGCGAAGACGGGAGGCAGCGCCCGGCGCCAGCGCCTATCGCCCATCGGGATACTTTTCCAGCAGACGGGCCATGGACACCCCGTCGTCGGGCGACACGAGCAGCTTGATCTGGGAGATCACTTGCGGGCTGCCCATGTCAAACATGGCCGCGTTCATTTTTTTCACGATGTCAAGCAGCTGGTCCAAATCGCCTTCCATCGTCGTTTCCAGCGGTCCCACCCGATAGGGGACCCCGGACTCCCGGATGATCTCGATGGCCCGGTCCACATAGGGAATGACGTCCTCGCCCGCCGGCGTTTTCGGCAAAATCTGGATGCTCAGCAACGCTTCCGCCATGCCGCGTTTCCTCCCTGCTGTCCCGTCTCAGTTTTCGGGCAAAAATTCATTGGTGAACATCGCGTCGTAATCCAGGCCGGGCTTGAGGAGTCCGTGCTCGGCCATCCACTCCCCGTAGTTCACCCACACTTCCCGCTTCTGTTCTCCCCATCGCGCGGCGTCGTCCCGATAGCGCGGGCTGAGCCAGCGCTGGCTCGCCTTCACCAGTTCCGCGTCCAGCTCCGGCACCGCCGCCAGGAGCAGGCCGGCCGCTTCGTCCGGATTTTCGATGGCGAATCCGTACCCCGCCGCCGCGCCTTCCACGAACGCCCGCACGATGTCCGGCTTTTCCCGGATCATTTTTTCGCTGGTGATCAGCACCGGCGTGTAGTAATCCAGCTTCTCGCTGTAATCGGTCAGGTACACCATGTTGAGCGGGAAGTTGCGCAGCTCGGCTTCGACCCCGGTCCAGCCATAGTAGATCCAGGCAAAATCGATGTCGCGCTGCACCGCCGTGAAAAAGTCCGCGCTCCCGATGTGGATGAATTCGACCTTGCCGACGTCCGCCCCCTGTTCCTGCATGAGCGATTCGATGACCGCCTGCTCCACGGGCGAACCCCAGCCTCCGTACCGCTTGCCCTCAAAATCCTTCGGCTCCCTTATGTTCTTGTCCGCCGGGGAAGCGAAGCCGGACGTGTTGTGCTGAATGACCGCCGCGACGGACACCACCGGCACTTCCTGCTCGCGGGCCAGCGTCACGCTTTCCTGGTAGCTGACGCCGAACTCGGCGGAGCCGCTGGCGACCATGGCCTCCGCGCCGGTCTCCGGCGGCATCACGATGTCCACGTCGAGGCCGCGCTCTTCCCAGTATCCCTTGGCCTTGGCCACATAGAGGCCGGTGTGGTTGGTATTCGGCGTCCAGTCGAGGACCACCTTGACCTTTTGCAATTCCCGGGGATCTTGTGGCTCCCCGGATTGTGGCTGTTCCCCGGAATTTTGCGGCGTTGAAGGGGAATTCGCCTCCGCGCCCGGGGATCCGGACGGCCCGCCATCCCCTGAACCGCCTCCGCAAGCCGTGAGCGCCGACAGCATAACGGCAAGCCAGACGGCGGCGAATTTTCGCGTTCCTTTCTTGACGGTATCCATTCGCATCGATTTCTCTCCCCCTGTTTGTTTTGTTCCTGGTCCGACGGCAATCCTATTTTCCGCAAAACTCCTACACGTTCCGGTCCGGAACGAAGGGCTTGTCCTTCGGCATCAAAAAACCTCCCTTGCGCGAAGACGGAGGCACCCGGGGCGCCGCCTCCCCGCCGCCGGCTCCGGTACGGCGGTACGCGCGGCCGCCGTTTCCGCATGAAAAAAGCCGCTCCGGCGGGAAGCGGCTGAACGTCTGGTCTTGCATGTCAAACGCTCACCACTTCCCTACGCTGGCATTACCCAGATCAGGTTCAAAGGGACCAAGGCGCTTGTGCCTTATCTCAGCCCTTGCGGGCGCCCCCAGTGGTGTTCCTCTTGTCTCGACGGTATTCGGTTTATCTCCAATCTAACAGCGGGGCCTGAATTTGTCAACCGGACAGTCCGTTCGCATGTTGTGGTGCTGTGATAATGTCGATTCGCTTGGTCGGCTAATCTTTCCTCAACCAATAAACCTGATACGGAGCGATGGAAATCTCCCAGAAGCCGGAACCAAAACGAAGCTCCCCATCGGCCGCGGGACCGGCCGTCGGGTCACACACAAAGATGAAAGACTGACCGCCGATCAAATCCGTCCACCGGCCGGAGGGATCAATGCCTTCCGACCGCAAGACCTCCGGATCGATCTTCGCGACGCGCGCGCGGTCCGACACATTGACGAGTGCCAGCAAAGGCGCCCGCGCCCCGGTTCCGATCCCGTTCGCCGGACGGACGAACCGGAGAAGGGCGAACACGGCGTCATCCACCGCCAGCACCCGCTGCGCCGCATTCGGGTGGAACGCCGGCTGCTCGCGGCGCAAGGCAATCAGTTGCGCCAGCCGTCGGAAGACCCGGCTGCGCAGCGACGACGGATCGGCCAGTTCCGCCTCCAGCCGGTCCTCGTTCAGCTTCTCCCGGTTGATGCTGCGGGATCTTCCGGTCTCCTCCACGCCTTGACGCCAGTTGCGCGATCCGAACAAACTGTGGAAATAAATGCCTGGCACCCCGGCCAGCGACAGCAGGATGGCATGAGCGGCCGCAAACCGGCTCACTTTCCGTTCGTCCTCGTCATCCGGAGGCGACAGCGCGTCGAAATAGCTGATGTTCAATTCGTAAGGACTGGTGGTGCCGTCGCCGTTGTCTTTGTACGAAACGTAACCGCCGTGAAGACGCGTCCTGGCGGCCATCTCCCCGATTTCCGCATCGCTCAGGATGCCCTTCGCCGGCATGAGGCCGATGCCGTCATGGGAGGCGAGAAAGTTGAAAAACGCGGTCGTCTCCGAAACGGGCGCGAGCGAAGCCGCCCAGCGCGTCAGCTTTTCGGCGCTGCCTGTATGAAACGCGTGCAGCACCAATGGCGGCAGCGGAAATTGATACACCATGTGCGCTTCATTGCTCCCGTCCCCGAAATAGCGGATGTTTTCCGCATGGGGCACGTTCGTTTCCGTCATCAGCAGCGTGCCCGGCGCGGCCAGGTCGAGGACATCGCGGAACAGCCGCACGATCATGTGCGTTTCCTCCAAATGAATGCACGAAGTGCCGATCTTTTTCCACAAGTAGCCGATCGCATCGAGCCGGATGATTCGCGCGCCCTTCCCCGCGTAAAAAAGCAGCACGTCGATGATGTCGAGCAGCACCCGTTCGTTGGCGTAATTCAAGTCAATCTGGTCTTCGCTGAAGGTCGTCCACAAGTGCCGCATCCCGCGGGCCGTCTCGAACGGCGTGAGCAACGGCAGCGCCCGCGGGCGGGTCACCGATGAATAGTCCGCCCGGGGGTCGGCTTCGATGAAATAATCGCGGTAAGCTTCATCGCCGGCGAGATACTTCCGAAACCAATCGCTGCGGGAGGAAACGTGATTGACCACCGCATCGAACATCAGATCGAAATCTTCGGCCAGCCGTTCGATGTCCTCCCAGTCGCCCAGGACGGGATTTACCTTGTAATAATCGATGACGGAAAAACCGTCGTCGGAACTGTAGGGGAAGAACGGCAGCAAATGGACCGCGGTCGCCAATCCCTTCACATGCTTGCACAAAAAACGGCGCAGCGTTCGCAGATGCGGTTCCCCTTCCTTCCGCACCTGGTCGCCGTAAACGATCAGCACGAGATCGCGCTCGTTCACCCAATCCGCGTTTCGGCGAAAAACCCTCGTCTGTCGCCGATGGCGGTCCACCCGCCGCATCAGTTCGTCCAAAACGGACTCCGCCCGTTCCGCTCCGTATATGGCTTTCAGTTTGGCCAGCATCTCCCGCCGGTTCGGACGGGCGGCAACGTTCGCCGACTGCATGGGATTCTCCCCCTTGGTCTGTCCGTGGAATTTCAGCCGCCTTCCATCTCCTATCGGCGCCGTGCGGCGGCGCCGTCTCCTTTCCGGCTCGTTATTGCGGCGCGGGCAGTGCGCGGATCAGCCGCTCCATGGCGGCCAGCGCCGCCTCCGGGTCGATGCCGCGGCTCAGCGCATCGTGCAGTCCGGTCTGCAGCACGTTGGAAATTTCCGAATAATTGACCGCAATCGGCCGGAACCGGGCGGCCTGTTCAATCATGCGCCCGATGTCGCCGTAATAGGGGTTGAACGTTAGCACTTCCGGATCCTCATAGGCATGGCGCGCCACCGGCAGCCGCGAATGTTCCAGCGCCACCTGCCTTTGCGCCTCGTCGCTGATCAGGAATTTCATGAACTGAATCGCGGCCGCCTCGCGCTCTCCCGAAGTTCGCGCATTCAGCCCGACGCTCGATCCGCCGATGCTGGTCGCGCTTTGCGAGCCGCTCGGCCCCACCGGCAGCGGCGCGATGCCGATCTTTCCCTTGACCGCCGATGATGCGGACAGGCCCCAGACGATCGGGCCGCTGCGCAGAAACGCCGACTCCCCGTCGAGAAACCGTTCCCTCGACTGGGTTTCCTTATACTGAAGCACTTCACGGGGCGCCAGGTTTTCCTCCAGCAACTGCTGCATAAACCGAAGCGTCTCCTCCGCCTCGGGAACGTTCAGGCGGAAGCCGTCCTCCTCCGCCAGCTCCCCGCCGTTGGCCCAGAACAATTCCAGGAAATTCAGGGTCAGCCCTTCATACTTGTCGCCTTGAAACAGATAGCCGTGGCGCACTTTGCCCGACCGCTGCAGCCATCGGGCCTGTTCAACCAGCTCCGGCCAGGTCAGCGGCGGATGCGCGCCGAGATCGTCCAGCAAATCTTTCCGGTAAAACAGCACCCCGGAGTCCGTGTACCAAGGCAGCGCGTACAGCCGTCCCCCGTAATGCGCGTTCTCCAGCGGTTTGGCCATGATCTGGTCCAGACTGTCTTTGTCGAAATAGCCGTCCAGCGGCTTCAGCCAGCCGGCGGCGGCGAATTCCGCGATCCAAATCGTATCCAGCGCATACAGATCCGTTTGCGTTTCCCCGTTGACCAATTCATTGACAAACGCGTCGTGGACAAAATCGGAGATCGGCGGAAGAATTTTCGTTTCCACGCGGATCTCCGGGTATCGCTCCATGAACTGTTCGGCAAATCGCTGCGCCGTTCCGGTGCCCGTTTCCAGCGACGCAAAGGTGATGGTGACGCGGGGGGACGGTTCCTCCGGAACCGTTTCGGGGCTCTTCGAGCAGGAGACGGCGCCGCACATGCCGCCGAGAAGCACGGCAAACGTTACGGCCACGTATTCCAGCCTGCGCATCACCCGCGCCATTTTTCAAGCCCCCTCTCCGCCAGTGGTGTACGTCACGCGTCCGGACGCGAAATCGCAGCGCATCCATCCGTCCGGCTTCAGCAGCAAAGCCCGCGCCACTCCGTCGGCGTCATGCCGGTGTATTCCTTGAAGCACCTCGTGAAATATTTGTAGTCGGAAAATCCGACCTCGCCGGCCACCTCATACGATTTTTGCCGGGTCAGTTTGAGCAGCCGCTTGGCTTTTTCCATCCTGCGGTCCATGACGTATTCCAGAAACGTTTTGCCCACCGCCTGCTTGAACAGCGCGCTGAAATGGCTGCGGCTCAAATTGACCGCATCCGCCACCGTCGCCATCTTGAGATTTTCCCCCAGATGCTCCTCAATGTAATCGAGCGCTTTCCGGATTTCCGGGCGCAGCGTCCGCTGGCCGTCCATCTCCGTTTCTTTCTCCCACTCCGCCAGTTCCTCGCAAATGATGTCCTTTACCTTGGCCAGCGTGCCGGCGTTCATGATCTCGGCGGAAACGTCCGGATTCCATTCCTCCCTCGTGCTCCCGACGGTGCGCAGCATGTGCAGGATGACGGCGGCGGCCTCCTTGACACGCTGCGAAGGCACCCCTTCCTTCCATTGCTCCATCAGCCGCCCGATGATTTCCTTCGCCTCGCGAAAAGCCCGTCCCGCCACGGCCTCCAGCAGCCGTCTGCGATCCTCGGCGGAAATCAGCGGTCCGGCAAACGGCATCGGCCGCTCCGCGTCCGCCGGAAACGGCTCCGTCCGCCCGTAAAAGAACGACTCCAATCCCGACAAGGCTTGGAGATACGCCTGCCTCACCCCGTCGACGGCGGGAAACGGCCGCGACATGCAGACATACAACTCATCGCGCCCGACCGCAAAATGCCGGTGCAGCCGGTTCGACCAGGTACGGTAAAAATCCTGGAGTTCCGCCTCGGACGGAGTCGCGGAATGATGCAGCAGCAGGACCAGATCGCGATCCACATCGACGCAGCACAAAAGCTGCGGATCATCGCGGTATAGCTCGGCGAACTGCATGCACCGGAACGACAGCGACAGCGGAGCGCGATCCGCATGGCAGCGGGCCGCCACCAGTCCGTAAACGCCTTTGTCGGGCCAATCCCCCCGTACCGGCGGGGAAGGTCCTCCGTTTTCCAGCGTCAGTGCGGCGCGAAGCCCGGCCTGCCGTTCATACCACCGGCTTTGTTCGAGCCGTTCCCGCAGGGCCACGCGATCTTTTCGTTCCGCCAGTTTGCGCTGGATCTTGGTCAACGTCTGGTCGACTTCCCCGTCGTCCATGCTGGTTTTCAACAAATAGGCCGCCGCGCCCAGGCTCATCGCCTGCTTGGCGTATTCAAAGTCGTCGTAACAGCTCAAAATCAGCGTGACGGTATCCGGATACCGGCTGGAGATGATGCGGATCAATTCGAGCCCGTCCAGCTGCGGCATGCGAATGTCGGTGACGACCACATCCGGCCGCACCGTTTCCATCGCGTCCAGCGCTTTCCTGCCGTTCGGAAAATCCGCGACGACCACCATCCCGTATTTCTCCCACGGGATCGTGGTCATGAGTCCGCGGCGAACGAGCACCTCATCGTCAACAATCACGACTTTCCACATGGCGCTCTTCCTCCTGGATCGGCAACCGGATGATCACTTTGGTGCCCTGCCCGATTTCGCTCAAGATCTGAACGCCGTAAGGCGGTCCGTACAACCGCTCGATTTTTTCCGCGACGTGGCGCACCCCGATGCCGCTGTATTTCCCAGGCGGGCCAGCTGTTCCCCGCTCATGCCGGAACCGTCGTCCGTCACCGAAATAAAGAGATTGCCATCGTCCCGCCTGACTTCAATCCAGATGTGTCCCTTGCCGTCTTCAAACCCGTGAAAAATGCTGTTTTCTACCAACGGCTGCAGGATCAGGCGGGGAACCCTGCACATTTGCGCCTCCGGATCGACATGGAAGGCGATGCGCAAATCCTGGCCGAACCGGTATTGCTGAATGCGCACATAGTTGCGGACGTCCTCCAATTCCTCGGCCACGGTCTGAAACGGTCCCTTTTTGCCCAGGCTGGACTGCAAAAGGTGGATCAGCGCGGCGACCAATTCCTTGATCTCCGGCACCCCCTTCATCACCGCCAGCCACTGCACCGAGTTTAACGTGTTGTACAAAAAATGCGGATTGATTTGATACTGCAGCGCTTTCATTTCCGCGTCTTTCTTGGCCCGCTCCTCCTCGACGACCTGTTTCATCAGCGCGTCCAGCGTATCCAGCAATCGGTTGTACGATATGCTGAGATCGCCGATTTCATCGTTGGCCAAAATCGGGACGCGGTGGTGAAAGGTGCCCGTCATGTTGGTGCGGATCGCGTCGCGCAACAGGCGCAGCGGTTTCAGCACGTGATGGGAAAGTGTAAGCGCCAGCACCAGGCCGAGCAGGCAAGCGACCACCGTCATCGTGAAGATCATGTTGCGCATGTCGCGGGCGGATTGGAACAACTGATCGTACGGAATCCGCGCGGCCATCGTCCATCCCGTCACCTCCGACGTTTGCCGGATGAGGAGCGCCTCGTTCGCCTCATGGCTCCCCATCTCATCGCCGAGCAGAAGGCGGCCGTGCCGGTTGAACAGCCCCACTTTCTGCCCCGGGTATCCGATGCCGTTCCGAATCTCCCGCAGCATCACTTCGGCATCCATGCGGACCATGATCCATCTTTGCGGATCTTTGCGGTCGATCGGATACAGCAAATTGACGCTCTGCCCCTGTATGATCCGGTTTCGATAATAGTCGGCGTGATGGGGTTCCACGAACATCCGCTCCCCGCTCGCCACGGCGTTCCGCCACCAATCCCGGAGGCCGAGCGATTCCGTGTCCAGATCGTAATCCGTGCCCGCCGAGAGCGTCACCCTGCCGCCGGCGTCGACCGCGAGCAAATAAATCCCCTGGATATAGGGCCGGCTTCCTTTCTGGGCGTTCAGAAAATAGCGCACCGCCAGCTCGTCGCCGTACATTTTCTCCAGCTGCCGGGCATCGCCGGAAGTGGGCTTGCCGGACTGACGAATCCACTGCTGAATGGACCGGTCCAGAACGATCACTTTGGCAATGGACAAAAGATCGGACATATAGACATCCAGATTGTTGTTGATCTGCCTGAGCGATGCCCGGGCGGAGGCCACCGCCTGTTCTTCGATGCTTTTCTCCGACCGGATGAGCACGATGACATTCACGAAGGTAAGCGGAACGATCGCCAGGAGCAAAAAATACAGCACCAGCCGCGTCCGGATTTTCATGCTTCGCCCTCACCGCCGGCCTGAAATGCGTTTGGCGAAAAGTTGTTCTTTTCACGCTAATCCCATTTTTCAGACTTCAGACTACCCCTTCACCGCCCCGGAAGTCAAACCCGAAATGATCCTGCGCTGAAAAACGAGAACGAGGAACACCAGGGGGAGGGTGGAAACGACGGAAGCCGCGGATATTTGCCCCCAGGGCACATCGTAATCGGACGGCAGGCCGACGATCGCCACCGGCATCGTGCGCAGCGCCTCCCGGGAAATAAACGTGACCGCGTACAAAAACTCATTCCAGGCGAAAATGAAGACGAGGATGGCGGTGGTGAACAACCCCGGCGCGACGAGCGGAAGCATGATGCGCCAGAACGTCTGCCACGGCGTGGCGCCGTCCACCTCCGCCGACTCGTCCAGCTCCTTCGGCAGCTTGCGGAAAAAATTGGTCAAATTCCACAGCGAAAACGGCATGGTAAAGGCGATATAGGGAAAAATGAGCGCGAAATACGTGTTGTAACAAATTCAGGCTGCGGAGGACAAAATACAGTGGCGAAATGATCACCATCGCCGGAAGCATCGAAATGCCAAGCACCAGGTACAGGATCGTCTTCGCGCCGGGAAAACGGATGCGCGCCAGCGCGAAAGAAGCGATCGAAGAGATGGTCAGCGCAATCGTCATGCTGACGGAGGACACGAGCAAACTGTTGAACAAATAGATGTGGAAACGCCTTCCCTCAAACAGGCGGACATAATTGTCCCAGTACGTGAGGTCCGGCAGCCAGCGGATGTCGGACACGTCGTACAGCGCCCGTTCATGCTGGAACGAACTGACGGCCATCCAGTAAAACGGAAACACGGTCGCAATCATCGCCAGCGCGACGCCAGCCGCAAGCAGCGTTTTCCGCGTGGTCGTCGTCTTCACTCCCGCTCTCCCCCCCGATCCGACAACACATAAATGTACACCGCGCTGACGGCGGACACCACCAGCATGAGGGAGACGGCCAGCGCCGAACCGTACCCGAAGTCGAGATTTTTGAAAAGGACTTTGTACGCATACATGGAGGTGACTTCGGTCGCCGTGCCCGGACCGCCCATGGTCGTCACATAGATGAGATCGAACACGCGGAAACTGTCCAGTGTCCGAAAAAGTACGGCGACGAGGATGGTGGAGCGAAGCATCGGCAGCGTAATGGAGAAAAATCGTCGCAGCGCCGATGCTCCATCCACCGCGGCCGATTCGTAAAGATCCCTCGGAATCACCTGCAGTCCGGCCAAGATCAAAAGCGCCATGAACGGCGTCGTCTTCCACACATCGGCGGCGATGATCGCCGGCATCGCCGTTGCCGACTGGGTCAACCACGCTTTGAATTCGTCAATGATGCCCAATCTGTTCAGCAACACATTGACGATCCCCCATTGGTCATTGTACATCCACAGCCACATCGTCGCCGAGACGACGGTGGGAATGGACCAGGGCACCAGCGCGGCGGCGCGCACGGCGCCGATGGCGCGCAGCGGCAAGTTCATCACCAGCGCCAAAAGCAGGCCGAGCACAAATTCCAGGGCGACGCTGACCGAACTGAACAACAGCGTATTGCCCAGCGAATTCCAGAAACGCGCATCCCGCAGCATGTCCGCGTAATTGGCCAACCCGACAAATTTGCGGTCCGCCGGCGACAGCAGGGAGTATTCATACAAGCTGAGACGCAACGTGTCCAACAGCGGATAAACGGCCACGGCGGCGAGAACAATGAGGGCGGGCGCCACAAAGACGTACCCCCAGGCCGCTTTGTTCTTCTCCAGCCCGCCAAGAAGCACCCGCATCCGTCCCATTCCTTTCCTTGAGGTTTCCCCGTCCGCCAACGCGGGGAAACCGCCGTCGAAGATCTGCCGAGATTTATTGCACCGTTTGGGCAAGGCGCGAATGAAGATCCGTCAGCGTTTGATCGACCGTTTTTTGCCCCAGATACAACATCGTGATTTCTTCCTGAATGATTTCGCTGACCCTGCCGTAGTTGGCCGCTTTCGGACGCGATACGCCGTAGCGCAAAATTTCAAAAAAGTCGCGGATGGTCGGATTGGCCGAAACAATTTCTTCGTCTTCGTACAATGCGGCCAGCGACGGCAGCCTTCCGCCCTCCAGCGCCTTCACCTTCTGCTGCTCGGCCGCGGCCATCCAGCGGATGAACTCGAAAGCTTCCCGCGGATGCTTGGAATAGGCGGAAATCGCGAGATTCCAGCCGCCGAGCGTGGAAGCCGGACTGCCGTTTTCTCCCGCCGGCAGCGTCGCAACGCCCACCTTGCCCTTGAGCGGACTGTCGTCCATTTCCACGTTGGCCCAGAACGAGTTCCACGTCCTGAGAAAAACGGCGTTTCCGCCGAGGAACGTCTCCTGCGATTCCTTCTCCTGATACGAGGTGACGCCGTCCGGCATCACCGTTTTGAGGCGAAGCAGCGTCTCCAGCGCCTTTCGGTTTTCCCCGGAGTTGAAGATGACGTTTCCGTCCGCATCCAAAAAGTTGCCGCCGTGGGATTTCATCAGTTCCAAAATGTTGCAGACGAGGCCCTCAAACTGCTTGTATTGGCCGACGTATCCGTGGATGCCGTATTTTTGCGCGACCTGCTCGGCCGTCGCGATCAGTTCGTCCCACGTTTTCGGCACCGGCAAATTCTCGGCTTCCAGCAAATCCTTGCGGTAATACAACAGACCCGCCGTGGAATTCCAGGGGATGGCGACCACCTTTCCGTCCACCGTCACGACGTCGACCGGACCCGCGAGAAAGGTGCCGTCTGTAAACGCTTTCTTCAGGTCGTCGTCCATGAACGCTTCCAACGGCCTGATCCAGCCAGCCCTGGCGAACTCGCTCGGCCAAACGACATCGATGCCGATCACATCGAGCGAATCGTCGCCGCTCGCCAGCCAGGTGGTCAACCGGTCCTTCAGCTCCCCCGCCGGCAGCGGCTGATACGTCACCTGGATATCCGGATGGGTGCGGTTGAATTCGTCCACCAGTTTCCGGTCCACATTGATCCCGTCGTCAAAAATGGTGAAGGTGATGTTCACCGTTCCCTTGGATTCCCCGCCGGACGGACTGGATCCGCCTCCGGATGATCCTGTCCGCTCGCCGCCGCCCTCCTTTCCGGCGTTGCTGTCGTGATTGCCGTTGTTGCCGCCGCAGGCGACAAGGACCACGGTGACCATCAGCATCAGCATGAGCAACAAAAGCCTTTTCATTTTTATCCGCTCCTTTCTTTCCCCTTATGAAAATGCTTTCAAATCAGGATTATAAAATTGGGAAGGAAGTGCAAAAACGATACCGAAATCCGATTTATGGGGAAAAACGTCCTTTTTTTCAGACTTTCAGAATAAGGGAAAAAAGCGGAACGGAGGGCAATCGTCCGATCAGGGGAGAAAACCGTCGCATCGACGGCGTTCATACGGCAAATTCACCGTCATCGCCGTGCCGGCCATATTGGTGTCGTCTGCAGCATCCTTGCGCCGGCGGGCATCCTCCAGCCCATGCGGATGAGGCGGCGCCAGATCGCAAGCTGGCCGGATGGCGGGGGCCATTCGCTGTGCCGAACGGCGCGCGTGTCCCGTAAGATGCGGTATGACCAACCCTACCTGTCTCCGCAAACCCAAAGTCCTGCTGATTTCGCATCTTTGCCGGCCGGACCGGATCACCGGAGCGGAACGGTTTCTGCTGCTTGCCGCGGAAGAGCTGCGCGCGCGGGCCGACTGCGTCGTCGTGACGCCCGGCTCCGGCCTGCTGGCGTCGGAGGCGGCGGCGCGGGGCTTTGAGACCGTCACGGCGGCGTATCCGATTTTTCCGGGTCTGGCCGAGCCCCGCCCCGGCGTGCCGGAAGCGGCGGAACGCGCGGCGGAAGCCTTGGCGGGCCCCGTGATCGACTTGCTCCGCCGGCAAAAACCGGATCTGGTCGTGCCGGTGACCTGCATCAACCCGGTTCCGGCCCTGGCCGCCAAATCCCTGGGCGTTCCCGTGGCGTGGATGGTGACGGAAGTCATGGCCGGCGGGCCCTTCCGCGAATTGTCCGCGCGATGGATCGCCGGCCGGTCCGACCGGATCGCCGGGGTGTCGCGGGCGGCGGCGGAGCCGTTTGCGGGGCTCGTGCCGCCGGACCGGCTGGCGGTGCTGTATCCGGCCTGGCGGGAACCGCCGCGGCTGCGGACCCGTCTGCCCGCTTTGCGCGCGAGGCTCCGCAAGCTGCTGGGCCTGGCGGAATCCGACGTGCTCATGCTGTTCATCGCCGCGGAGCTGTTCCCGGCCAAGGGGCTGGAACATTTCACGGACGCCGCCCTGAAGGTGGCGCCGGAATTTCCGCATGTCCATTTTCTCGCCGTCGGCCATCCGTCGGATCCGGCGTATTTCCGGCGCTGTCTGCGCAAGGCGGACGCCGGGGGAATCGGCAACCGCTTCATCGTGGCGGGCTTTTGCCCGCGTCCGGAGGAAGTGTTTCCCGCGGCGGACGTCGTCGTGGTGCCGAGCCTCATCCCGGAGGGCTTTGCGATGACCGCCCTGGAAGGACTCGCCTTCGGCAAGCCGGTGGTCGCCTGCCGCTCGGGGGGCCTGGCGGAAGTGCTGGAGCTGACGGGCAACTCTCCGTTTCTGGTTCCGGCCGGAGACGTCTCTGCCCTGGCGGAGCGGATGGCGGCGCTGGCCGCCGACCCCGCGCTCAGGCGGGAGACGGGCAGTCGAAATTTTGGGGCCGCGCGCAAGGTTTTCGGCCGTCGGGGCGTTCCGGCGGCGGCTTTGGGCGTGGCTGGACGGCATGTTCGGGTAAGCAATCCATCAGGGAGGTCGGACCGCGATGCAGCCCACCGTTTCCATCGTCATCCCGTTTTTACAACTGTCCCTACGCGGACCAGGCCATCGCAAGCGCGCTGCAGCAAACTTACGCCAATCTGGAGATCATCGTGGTGGACGACGGCTCCACGCGGCATCGGGACAAAATCGAGCCGTTCATGGACCGCATCCACTACCTGGGCAAGCAAAACGGCGGCACGGGCAGCGCGCTGAACCACGGGTTCCGGATGGCTTCCGGCGAATACGTCGCCTGGCTGAGCTCCGACGACTGTTTTTTCCCGCGCAAGATCGAAAGGCAGCTTCCATTCATGGAGAAAAACGGATACCGGATCAGCCACACCGACTTTCACAACATCGACGCGTCCGGCGCAATCACCGCGACCCGTGCGGCGGCAAAATTCCGCACCGAACGGGAATTCATCGCTTCCTTTCTCACGTGCTGCCCGGTCAACGGCTGCACCATCATGATGCGGAAGGACCTGTTCCTCGAGTTGGGCGGGTTCGACGAGTCGCTGCTTTTCACCCACGATTACGATTTCTGGATTCGCGCCATTCTGGCCGGGGAACCGTTCGCCTTTCTGGACGAACCGCTGACCGCCTACCGATGGCACGACGGGATGGGCACCCGGAGACACTGGCCGCGCATCGCGGCGGAAATCGCCCTCGTCCAGGCGCGCCACGGCGCCAGGCTGAGGGAGCTGCTCGACCGCTATCTCGCCATGGGAAGGATTTGAACCGTTGGCCGGACCGGATGGAACGGGAGGCGGGGGTGATCGCTTGAACATCCTGTTTCACTTTGTCATTCCGAGCGGCGGCATGGAAACGTTGAACCGGCATCGCTTCTGGGCCCTTCTGGACGGCGGAGCGGACGGCGCGTTTCATTACTGCTTTCCGGGCGCGGGTCTGGACAACGCCGCCGGAATTCCCGTCTTCGTCGGATACGGGCCGGACGAGCTGCGCAGGGCGCTCTTCAGCGACCGATACGACGCCCTTGTCGTCACCACCGTTTTCGAGCATCTGGGTCTCGTGCGGGAACTCGGCTACCGGAACCCGGTCGTTTTCGAGATTCAGGGCTTCGGATCGGTGGAGCGGGCGAGGGAACAGATGGCGATGGCCCGGCCCTATGTGGAACAATTCGCCGACGCGGTCATGGTGCCGCCGGCGCCGCACCTGGTCGGGCTGGCCAGGGAAACGTGGCCGCGCAAGCCCCTGTACACCATGCCGGTGCCCTTCGACCTGAAGCGGTTCCGCTACCGGCCGAAGGGCGCGTCCTTCCCGCCGATCGTCGCCTGGATCGGACGTATCGAAGCCAACAAGAACTGGCGGGAGTTTCTGCTGGCCGGACGGGAAATCCTGAGCCGCACCGGAAATTTGCGGCTGATGATGTTCGCGGATCTGTCGCTGGCGCCGGAGGCGGAACGCGCGGAATTCGGCCAGGCGCTGAACGGGCTCGGGCTTGCGCCGTTTACGGAGCTTTACTCCAACGTCCGAAACCGAATGATGCCGGATTTCCTGTCCCTCGTCTCGGATTCGGGAGGCGCGCTGCTGGCCACGTCGCGGGTGGAATCGGTGCATTACGGCATTCTGGAAGCGATGGCCTGCCGCTGCCCCGTAGTCACTTCGGACTCCGACGGGGTGCGGCAGTCCGTCATCGACGGCCGGACCGGGCTGTATTACCAGCTGGGCAGTCCGGCGGAAGCGGCGCGGGCGGTGCTGAGGCTGCTCGACAACCCGGCGCTCCGGCAACAGGTGATCGAAGCGGCCCACCGTCATCTGGAGCGCCATTTTTCCCCGGAACGGTTCCGTACGGCCTTTTTTGGCATGCTGAAGGATCTCGGCGTGCGCGGATCATGACGCGGCGGGCGCGATCCGGCATCGCGGTTGGCCGCATCGCGCTCCCCGGCACCGCATTCGCCGGCCATGCGCCCGCCGGGATCACACCCGTCGGCATGGCGCCCGCCGGCATCACACCCGTCGGCATGGCGCCCGCCGGCATCACACCCGCCTATCGCGTTCCCCGACACCGCACCTGTCGGTATCCCGCCGGCGGCATCCCATCCGCCGGCAACGCGCTCCCGCCCTGTTTCCCCGGCTTCACGCCCCCGGTGTTACGCTCCCATATAGGTCCGGCAAAACCGTTCCCTCGCTTCGGCGAACGCGTAACCGGTACGCACCGGCCCGCAGTCGTGCAGGCACCAAGGCTCCCTCTGGCGGGGCACGGCGACCTTGAATCCCTTTTTCCTGAACTCCATGCATTGCGACGCGTCGTAGAAATGCCAGCCGGGGAACAGATCCTCCCGCCAGGGAAGGTCGGCCTGCGTGGCCAGGAGAAATCCGTCCGCCAACGCCACTTCTTCCGCCTGAATGCGTTCCGACGCTTCGCCCACTGCCCGGTTTCTCTCCGCGCTAGCCGTTTCCTTCCCGATTCGCCTGACGCTCACATCTTCCTTCCCGATTCGCTCCGCATCCGCCGCTTCCGTCCGCGTTCTTTCCTCCGCATCCCCGAACGACAGCAGCCCCATGCGTCCGGTGTGGCTTTCGTACACTTTGCCAAACAGGTGGGGGCTTTCCCACCATATGCCGCCCGGCGGGAGCGTTTTGGCCCCGATCATGCCGACGAGGCCGACATCCGGTCTGCTCCGGAACAATGCCACGAGATCATGCAAAAAAACGGCGGTGGAGAATCAGAACGTCCTGGTGCAGGTATACCTTGTATTTGGCGTCGGTGCGGCGCATGCCCGCATTGTACCCCTGCGCCATCCCGGCGGCCCCCATCACCGGCACCAGTTCCGCCTCGAAGCCGTCCGGAATGTCCAGTGCGCGGATGAAGGCGACCGCCTCCGCGTAGGTTTCCGGGTCGCTGACGCAGGTGATGAACGCGAATTTTCGTTCGTTCACGGGCTCGCAGCTCCTTTCGGTTCCGTTCCCGCGGGACGGGACCCGCGGTGTTCGGGCATCTCCCCCTCGGACCGGCAACAACGACAAAAGTGCATCTATTTCGCCGTTTTCATAGGCGATCGGATGAAATCGCGACAAATGTGCTATTATTTTCGGACCGTCCGCCAGAATTCTAACAGAATTTTCCAATTTTGTGATACAAATTACCTTTATTTTTTTCGAAATCCCGTTTTCATGAAAAAATAAATGCATTTTTGTCCTAATTTCGACCAAACCTCCGTGACCCGGAGCGATTTCTTCCCAAAATCCTCAGGGCGCCGCAAGTCCCCTTTCGCGGAACGCTTCGGCCACCAGGCGCAGCGTTTCCTCCTTCCGGACAAGATCGCGTTCGGCGACGCGCAGGATGTCGCCCGGCCGGACGACGCCTTCCGTCACCAGCCGGACGACGGCCTCCAGGCACTGTCGCCGGTCCACGTCCCATTCGATGCGGCGCAGCAAAAATTTCAAACGCTCGTCCCTGGTCCCGTCCGATGCGGGTTCACCGGAACCGGGCGCGGTGGCGGAAGCCCGGACCACATGGCAGGCGGCGCGGAACCTGTCCCAAAGCTGTTCCTTGATCGCTTGGATCCGTTCCTCCGGAAGCGCCCCGCGGAAACGTTCGACGGCCAGTTGGCACAGCCCGAGCAGGAACCGTTCCTCCTCCGCCGACACGGGCCACGCTTGCGGAATGATCCGGACATGCTCCAGGCCCGCTTCCCGGAACATCTCCGAGATTTCCCGCGGCGTCCGGAACCGGAGCGGTCCGTCCGGCCCACCGCCGGCACCGGCGCCCGGCAACCCGCCGTATGGCCAGTTTCCTTCCAGCAGGCTGAAAATGAGAGGGTAATGGTGGGGGTTTTGAAATCGCGTCACGAAGACGCCGTCCGGTTTCAGACTCGCGGCGAGGTTCCGGAGCGCCTCCCGCGGGCGGCGCATCGTCTCCCATCCGGAACCGAGCAGCACGAGGTCAAAAAAAGCCCGCGGAAACCCCGGGTTTTCCGCCTCCGGGTCCAGCGCCCGCACCTGCGCCCGGCCGGCAAACACCGCGGCGGCCACCCGGGCCGCCCGCCCGTTCCGTTCCAGGCCGTAAAGTTCGGCTTTCGGAAACCGCCGCAGCAGCGCAAGCAGCGTGGCGCCGCAGCCGCAGGAGGCGTCGAGAATGCGGACGGGTCCTTCTCTTGACGTTCCCGCCATGACGATCAGATCTTCGTGCAGGGCGCACGCCTCGGCGGACGAAAACCCCCATTTCGCCGCGAACTTTTCCGCGTTGCGCGCAAGCAGCTCCGCGAAGGCGCCCCGACCGACCGACCGGAACGAAGTGCTGCCGAAATGGTGGATGAACGTGTCCCGGCACAAAAGCAAACGGTACCCGGCCAGCCGGAGACGCATGGAATAATCGTCGTCCTCGTAATTGCCGGGAGTGAAGCGTTCGTCCAGAAACCCCGTTTTTTCGAACGCTTCCCGCTTGATCAACAGGCAAAAGCCGACCAGCTTCACGCGCTCTTCCCGCTTGGCCGGGTCCGGACGGTTGTGCGCCTCGGCGAACCGCCACATCTCCTCCAGGTTCCGGTAGACAACGGAAATCGCGGTTTGGTAGGACGCCGCGTTGGTGACGGGACCGACGGCACCCACCCTCCCGTCGCTGAGCAGGGCGTCGGACAGATTGTCCAGCCAGCGGGGCGTCACGACGGTGTCGTTGTTCAGAAGCAGCAGGTTGTCTCCCCGAGCCTCGGCCAGCCCCCGATTGCAGGCGGCGGGAAAACCGGCGTTGTCCGCCAGGCGGATCGCCCGCACGTCGGGCTGGCGCTCCAGCCATTCCGCCGTCCCGTCCGTCGAACCGTTGTCCACGATGATGAGCTCGTAACTGCCCGGGCGGGTATATTTTCGGATGCTGTCCACGCAAAGCCGGGTCAGGGCGAGCTGATTGCGCACGGGAATGATGATGCTGGTTTTCATTCCGCCGCGCTCCTCCTTCCGAGGATGGCTTCCAGCTTTCGCTTGTTATCCAGCACGTTGGGATCGTCCGGAAAATACGAGCGCACGATTTCGTTGTGTTCGTAGGCTTTGTCCAACTGTCCGATTTTCCCGTAGCACATGCAAAGCAGCACGTGCGGCAAATACGTCCAGCACGAAAGGTTCACCGCGCCCATATATTCATTCGGCGGTTTGTCGGGACGGAGCGCCAGTTCGTACCAGAAAATCGCCTGCCGGTATTTTTCAAGTTCCTGGAAATGATGGCCGATGCGGCAGCAGAAATCGGCGCGGGGCGTGTCGTACTCGAAGGATTTGAGAAGATACATGAGTTCCTTTTCCCGGTCGCCCAGTGCGCGGTAGCAGTGGGCGATTTTGTCGCAGGCGGCGAGATTGTCCTCGAAGTTGTCCACCGGTTCGGAAAAAAACCGCAGGTAGGCTTCGATGGCTTCCCGGTAGCGTTTGTGTTCGGCAAGTTCATTGGCGTAGTAGAACAGGTCGCGGTGCGACAGCGTTTCGCCGCGGGCGAGGCGCGCTTCGTAGATGCGGAGATTCCGGTCGGTGTGCGACGTTTCCCGGCCGTGCCGGACGGCGATGCCGGAAAACAGGATGTTTCCCCCCACCTGGAGGTACTCGTGCACCGGATCGTGCCACCGGAAATTGCGGCTGCGTTTCACCAGCCGGTTGCGGCGGATGGCCGTGACCGGACGGCCCAGGGCATCGAACGTCAGGTAATACAGCATACACACGGCGTCGACGCGGGGATCGAGGTTTTTTTTCAGTTTGATGAGCTTGTCCCGGTTCTCTTCGTCCAAATAGTCGTCGGCGTCGAGCCACAGGATGTAATCCTTGGTGGCCCGCTCGAACGAAAAGTTGCGCGCGGCGGCGAAATCGTCGATCCAGGGGAAATCGTAAATCCGGTCGGTGTAGCGGCTGACGATTTCCCGCGTCCGGTCCGCGGAACCGGTGTCGACGACGACGATCTCGTCCACCGCGTCCTTTACGGAATCGAGACACCTCGCGATGGTTCGCTCCGCGTCCCTGACGATCATGCAGAGGCTGATGGTGATCACGCCGCACACTCCTTTGGGTTCGCGAAAATATGGATAAGTATGGGAAACAAGTCATACGGCCTGGCAGGGCCGTACAACTTGCTTACCGGTCAGCCTTCCGCGGCGATGCCGTAGAAGACCTCCGGACCGACGCGGGTAATGACGGCACCTTCCGCCGCGTTCACGAACGCCGCGTACGTGGTGAGGAGCCCCGCCGGAGCCCCCAGGTCCTGGGCGCTGAAGGAAACGAGGTCCACCGGGTTGCCCGTCGTGCTGTGCACCGCCGTGTAAATGACCGTGCCGGCGATGGTGGGCGAGTTGCGCACGATGCGGATGGTGAACGTCGTCCCCGCCACCCCCGCAACGCCGATGGTGCCGGACAGGTCCACGACCGGATTGGGCACGTTTTGCGTTTCCAGACCGATACCGCCAAACAGGTCGGGGTTGGTTTCGTCGGCGGACATGAGCGTGCCCGGTGCACCGAACAGGCTGGAGTTCATCGACGTTTGCAGGTCGAGAAATCTTGGCATGCGAATCCACCTCCTTCCACGCAAAGTCGCTCCATTCTATGAAAAGGCGCTTTCCGAGAGTTTGGACAAACCGCCGGCGCCATCCGTGGATTTTTCGGCCCGGCGCGGCCCGGACGGGCTCCCGGGGCTTCGCATAGGATGGAAGGGACGCTGCGATGAAACACTCGGGGAGGACACCGATGATTACCGAAACCTACAGCAAGGACCTGATCGGCGCGCTGCAGAGCAAAATCAATCCGTCCTTCAGCCTGCTCGACGTGGGGTGCGGCTTGTGCCTGATGGCGCGGCATTTCGACTGCCAGGTGGTGCTCGCCCTGGACATCCACCGCCCCTACCTCGAAAACCGGCGAGACCGCTCGCCCCGCGTCATCCCGATCCACGCCGACGCAATGGATCTGGACAAACTGTTTCTGCCCAAAACGGTCTCCACCGTGCTGCTGAACGACACCATCGAACATTTCACCAAAAAGGACGGCCTCAGGCTCCTGCGGATGGCCGAGACCGTCGCCGTCCAGCGGGTGGTGGTGTTCACGCCCCGCGGCTGGTTTCCGCAGGAAGAATACGACCACTTCGGCATGAACGGCCACAAATACCAGGCGCACCGCAGCGGCTGGGAACCGGAGGAGTTCGTGCAGCTCGGTTACCAGGTGCTGGTCTTCAAGGGCTTCCACGACGCCGCCAACCCGTCGTTTGTGCGGGCGTTCGGCCCCCATCATCCGCCCGTGGACGCCATTTTGGCCTGGAAAGGCTGACGGCCCGGGGCGGCGCGGCGCATCCTCCGCGTCCCCGGGCCGTCAGGCCGTTTGCCGTCCGTTCACCTTTGATGTGCGCGCTTCCGGGCGTCCTTGGTCCCGTGTCTTGCATGATCCTGGCACTCCGCCGCCGCCAGCCGCCTTTTCCCGGCGCTGTCGGCTTCTTTTCCGCCGCCTTGTGCGGTCAGTTTCTTTTCCGCCGCCTTCAACCGCTTTCAGCCGCCGTCGTCCCCGTCGTACGCCGCCCCCACGATGTCCGCCGCGTCGATCCACCTTCCGCCGACGCGGATTTGGCGGCGATCCGGGCGCACCTCCTCCACCGCGCCTTCCACCGTCTCGTTCCCGTACGGGCCGTAAAGCTCCAGGCGAATCGGCCGTCCCCGTTCCAGCGACCACGCCAGAGCCGCCTCGATCCGCTCCCGCTGCTGCTCATCCAGCGCCGGGCGCTCCCTCCTTCCGCCCCGGCGCGCTTCGTCCCTGCGGCTTCGGATCTTTTCCTTGTGCTCGGGCAGGATCATGCGGCTGGACTCCCACAACAGATTGCGGCCTTCGGTCAGCTTGTTGATCCGTTCCATGCGCTTCACCTCGCTGTTTGCGCCTCACGGTCCGAACCCGCTGTCTTCTCCGGGATCGCCGCGGCCGGCCGGGCGCCGCTTCCGCGCCGGCGTTCTGCGCCGTCGGCGGGCCGCCACCGGTCCCTCGCCGTGGGTGCGGTATGCGCCGACGGTCCGCGTGGCCGGCCGTGCGNGTGCGCGTCGGCGGCCCGCCGCCATCCGCTCCGGCGGCGTATCCCGGGGCCGCGTCCTCCGCCGGACGGCGGCCGCGTTATTTCGTGTGCCCGCCGATTTTGCCCGCGCGGTCCCGCGCCTGCCCCGCCGCCGTCAGCGAACACGCCCGCAAAATCGCCGCGTCCCCGAACCGCTCCCGGATCCGGTCGGCGGCCTCCTCCAAGGCGCGCCACTTCTCGCGGTGGTCGAACAGCATGAGCTGATACTCGCCGTCGTCCTGCAGGCCGCCCAGCGCCACGCCGACCCGACGCACCGGCAGGCCGTCCCAGTGGCGGTCGAACAGCTCCCGCGCGTGGCGGTACACATCGATCGTCGCGTGGGTGGGGTACGGCATCGTGGTCTGGCGGAAAAACCCGCTCGGCCGGTCGAAGTCCGCGCCCTGGCAGCCCACCGACACAACCCGGCCCATCCGCCGCCGGGCGCGGGCGCGGCGGCAGACGAGCTCCGTCAGTTCCAGGAGCGCCACGTGCAGCTCTTCCGCCGTGGCATAGTCGCGGGGCAACGTCATCTGGTGGCCGATGGCCTTCTCGCCCTCGTGCGCGTCCGGCGACACGGGTGACGTGTCGATGCCGTTGGCGATCCGCCAGATCACCTCGCCGTTGATCCCCCAGCGCCGCCGCAGGCGGGAAAGCGGCGTGCGGGCCAGGTCGCCGATGGTGGCAATGCCCATGCGGCGCAGATGGGCGGCCATCCGCGAGCCGATCATGAACATCTTCTCCACCGGCAGCGGCCACAGGGTGTCCTCCAGCCGCCGGCCGCGCAGGTCGAACAGGCCGTCGGGCCGCGACTTGGCGTAGTTGTCGCAGGCCATCTTCGCCAGCACCTTGTTGGAGGCGATGCCGAAGCGGCAAAACACGCCCGTCTCCGCCAGCACGCGCCGCTGGATCCGCCGCGCCATCTCCNNCGGGTCGCCGCCGAACAGCCGCACCGTGCCGGTCACGTCCAGAAACTGCTCGTCGATGCTGTACGGCTCCACCAGGTCGGTGTACGANTCGAAGATCGCCGTGATCTGCATGGACACTTCCAGGTAGTAGGACATGCGCGGACGGATGACCACCAGACCGGGGCACTTGTTCAGCGCCTCGCCGAGCCGTTCGGCGGTGGTCACGCCCGCCCGCTTCGCCAGCGGNCAGGCCGCCAGCACGATGCCGGTGCGGCGCGCCGGATCCCCCGCCACCACCACCGGCCGGTCCCGGTATTCGGGACGGGCGGCCTTTTCCACGCTGGCGTAGAACGACTGGCAATCCGCCAGCATGATGATGCGCGATCCGGACATGCCGTCTCCCCTCCTCGGATGCGAACGTCTGTTTCTATATTATACGCGAACATATGTTCCTGTAAACGGGGACGGCTGGAAAAACCGCATGCGCCCCTCCCGTGCCTCCTTCGTACCGGTCCCGCGCCGGCGTCAGACCCGGTACCGATCCGGCGCCTTAGCCGTGCGGACCACGCCGCCGCCTCCGGCACGCGCCGGTCCGGCAAGAGGTCGCATTTTTCCGCCCGAGCGTTATAATAGCGGTATACCAACGTCGGAAACGGGGTATCGCGATGTGCGGACGCTATACGATCACGGTCACGCTGGAAGAACTGATGGCCCTGTATTTCGCGGAGGACGCCACGACGCCCCACCCCTGGCGGCCGCGCTACAACGTGGCGCCGATGCAGCTGGTGCCGGCCGTCGTGAACGACGGCAACCGCAACCGGCTCGGCCTGCTGCGTTGGGGGCTCGTCCCGCCGTGGGCGGAAGATGAGAAGATCGGCGCGCGGATGATCAACGCCCGGGCCGAGACGCTGGAAGAGCGGCCCGCGTTCCGGCGGGCGTACCGGAGCAAGCGCTGCATCCTGCCCGCGGACGGGTTCTACGAATGGAAAAAAGAAGGCAAACAGAAACGCCCGCTGCGCATCGTGATGCGCGACGGGCGCGTGTTCGGCATGGCGGGCCTGTACGAAACGTGGACGGCGCCGGACGGGCGCAAAATCCACACCTGCGCCGTCATCACCACCGCCCCCAACCGGCTGATGGCGGACATCCACGACCGGATGCCGGTGATCCTTCGCCGCGAGGACGAGGCGCTGTGGCTGGATCGCAGCGTGCAGGATCCGGAGCGGCTCCGCCCGTTGCTTGCGCCGTATCCGGCGGAAGAAATGGAAGCGTACGAAGTCGATCCCCGCGTCGGCAACCCGGCCTTCGACGATCCGGACCTGATCCGACGGCGGACGGATGACCGCAAGGAATGACCGCGGGGATGAACGCGGGATACGGCCGCATCCCCGCGGGCTCCGCCTCAATGAAACATCGCCCACAGCCGGAGCAGGTGCAGCTTGTTGCGAGGGTCAATGCGCTGCGCCAGCACGTAATCGACGAGCAGATTCTCTTCGTCCGGGGTGAGCGGTTCTTTCAGGATGCGGGAAACCGTTCGGACCAGCGACCTCACCGTGGCGCGGTCCTGCAGATCCTGTTTTGTCAGCCCGGCGGTCAGCGCCTTCAGCCGTTCCTTGACGGCCGGATGTTTCATTTTCTCCCGGACGCGCGCCATGCGCGCCGGGGAGATCCCGTGTTTGCGCCAGTCGTCCACATCCGTTCCACCTTTCCGGCAGCATTCCGTTCATCATATGCCGGAAGGCGGCGCGGCAACACTTCGCCACACGGCATCCGCCCGTTTTGTGTTCCGGAACCCGTCCCGCAACGACAAAAGTGCATTTATTTTTCCATGAAAACGGACATCCCGGAAAAATGAATGCACTTTGTACCTTTAAAATGGTAAAATTTGTTTGATTTCGGCGATTCAGCCCGAAAATAAATGCACGATTGTCTTTATTTCGCCCAAACAACGTTGAAAACCGAACAATAAATGTACTTTTGTCCTTATTCCCAATGAGGACCCGGATTGCCATTTTCCAATGAGGGTTCCGGAACCTGCGGGCCGGGCGTCCGGCAACCGGTCCTCCGACGGCCTACCGGCCAGCAGCCTGGCCATCCGACGGCCACCGATCGACAACCGGTCATCCAAAGGCCACCGATCGACAACCGGTCATCCAAAGGCCAACCGTTCGGCAACCGGCCTTTCAAACGCCGTCAATCCAGCGGCTGCCCCGCGAACAACTCATCCCGCTGCAGCCGGTCGCGCAAACGGGCGTATGCCGGCGACGTCCAGAATTCCGGCTTGGTCACGAGGCGCGCCGCATCGTCCCGAGCCTGCTCCAGCACGTCGAAATCGCTCAGCAGGTCGGCCAGCTTGAATTCCGGAAGACCGCTCTGCCTCGTGCCGAAAATCTCCCCCGGACCGCGCAGCTCGAGGTCGCGGCGGGCGATTTCGAAGCCGTCGTCGGTCTCCGTCATGACGCGCATGCGTTCGACGCCGGCTTCCGTTTTCGGGTCCGCGACCAGGACGCAGCTGGAAGGATGCTCGCCCCTTCCGACGCGGCCGCGCAGCTGATGAAGCTGGGACAGGCCGAACCGGTCGGCGTCCATCACCACCATCAGCGTCGCGTTCGGCACATCCACCCCCACTTCCACCACCGTGGTGGACGACCAGCACGCTGCTTTTGCCCGCGACGAATTCCGCCATCACCGCGTCCTTCTCCGCCGGCGTCATCCTTCCGTGCAACAGGCTTACCGTGTGGTCGGGCAGCGCCAGCCTGAGCCGCGCGTGCAAGTCGATGGCGTTCTGCACATCCAGTTTCTCCGACTCCTCGATCAGCGGGCAGATGACAAACGCCTGCCTTCCCGCCTCCGCCTCGCGGCGCATGAAACCGATCACCCGGTCCATCCGCTCGGGCTTTACCCAGTAGGTTTTCACCGGTTTTCGCCCCTTCGGCCGCTCCCGGATGGTCGAGACGTCCATGTCGCCGTATACGGTAATCGCCAGGGTGCGGGGAATGGGCGTCGCCGTCATGGCCAGCACGTCCGGATTCATGCCCTTGCGCCGCAGGATGCTGCGCTGCTGCACGCCGAACCGGTGCTGTTCGTCGGTGACGACCAGGCCCAGCCGGCGGAAATGGACGTCTTCCTGGATGAGGGCATGGGTGCCCACCACCACGTCCATCATGCCCATCTGCAGCTCCGCCAGCGCGTCCCTCCGCTGCCGCTCCGTCATGCTGCCCGTGAGCAGGCCGACGCGGACGCCGTGGGGTTCGAGAAATCGCCGGAGGGTGCGGGCGTGCTGCTCGGCCAGGATTTCCGTCGGCACCATGAGCGCACCCTGGCAGCCCGCCCGGACGGTGGCGTACAACGCCATGGCCGCCACCACCGTCTTGCCCGACCCGACGTCCCCCTGCAGCAGCCGGTTCATCGGATAGGGTTGACGCATATCGCGAAGGATCTCGTTGAATGCCTGTTTCTGCCCGTCCGTCAGCTCGAAGGGCAGCGACGCCGCAAAGGCGCGGATGTCTTCCGCGCTCACCCTGTGCGCCACGCCGTCGGGCCGCCTGCGGACCAGCGAGCGGTGCGCCTGCAGCTTCAGCTCGAACAGAAACAACTCCTCGTACACCATGCGTCGGCGCGCTTCCGCGCCGTCGCTTTCCTTTCCGGGTCGGTGGATGCGCATCACCGCTTCGCGCCGCGGCATGAACCGGTACCGGTCCAGAATCTCGGCGGGCAGAATTTCCGGAATCATCGCGCCGTACCGGTCCAGCGCGCGGGCGATGGTCCGGCGCATCCACTCCTGCGTGATGCCGCCCCCGATCGAATAGACCGGCTGCAACGTCCCGCTCTTTCCGCCGCCGCGGTCCGGGAATTCGGACTCCGCCACCGTCAGCTGGCGCCGGCGGGCGTCCCATTTGCCCGTCATGACGATCTCCCGGCCCGGAACAAGCTGCTCCCGCAAATATGGACGGTTGAACCAGACCGCCGCGATCAGGGCCTGCTCCACGCGCACGCGGCAGACGAGGCGCGTCTTGCGCCCGTACCGCTGCAGGTTCGGGGCCGTGGCGATGACGCCGGCGACGGTGATCTTTTCGCCGTCTTTCGCCCCGACCAACGAGCGCACGCGGTAATCCTCATATCGGAACGGATAGTGTTCGAGCAGGTCACCGACCGTAAAAAGACCCAAGGCGTGCAGCTCCTCCGCCTTGCGGGAGCTCACGCCTTGCAGTTTTTCCACCGGGATGGAGAAAAGCTCGGGTTCCATTCCTTTACCCCGCTTCCGGCGACGACAAAACTTGCATCATGGCGACGACTGGATCCGCATCCAGGCGTCGGTTAACCTTGCATGGGCAGCGCGAACACGCCGACCGTCCCCGGACCGGCGTGGGTGCCGATGACCGGACCGATCTCCGCCACCCGCTTTCGTCCGATGTTGACGGTGTTTTTCAGGCGTTCTTCCAGTTCCTTCGCCGTTTCCGTAAATCCCGGCGTGATCGCCAGGGTGAGATCCACCGGGCTTTCGGGGAAATCCGCCGCGATCCGTTCCGCCACGCGGGCGACCGCCTTTTTGGCGCCGCGGACCTTCTCCAGGGGAGAGACCATGCCCTCGTCGTCGATGGTCAGGATCGGCTTGATGTTGAGCAGCGAGCCGATCAATGCGGAAGCCTTGCCGATCCGCCCGCCCCGGTGCAGGTATTCCAGCGTGTCGACCAGGAAATAGAGGCGGGTACTTTTGCGCAGCTGCATCACCCGCTCCTCGATCTCCGCGGCGGAAGCCCCCTGGGCGGCCAGTTCGGCCGCCGCCATCACCAGCATGCCCGTGCCGAAGGAGGCCGAGCGGCCGTCCACGACGGTGATATCGGCTTCCGGCAGCATGGATTTCGCCAGCTGCGCGGACTGGATCGTCCCGCTCATGGCGGAAGACAGGTGGATGGAAACGATCGGCCTGCCCGCGTCCGCCAGACGCTTGTACACCTCGAAGAAATCGGCGGGCGAAGGCTGCGACGTGGTCGGCAAACCGCTGAACGCTTTGAGTTTCTGATAGAACTGCTCCGGCGTAAGATCAATGTTGTCGAGGTAGGTTTCTTCCCCGAAATGCACCTTGAGCGGCACCATTTCGATGCCCAGCCGCTCGCGTTCCGCGGCCGGGATGTCGGCCGTGCTGTCCGTCACCACCGCCACTTGGGCCATCGTCGTCCCTCCTCGTATAGTAGTTTTTGAAGGCAGTTGCCTGGCCGATTTCCAGTCTCCTCGGGGACTGGAGGC
>Ga0065723_100365_pt1 | contig 30352 bp, 29 predicted proteins | sample TheenrcuSG05Z960_FD_59110 | JGI IMG/M metagenome (GOLD analysis project Ga0065723, IMG submission 59110) | Thermophilic enrichment culture from UC Davis - Sample SG0.5Z960 | ecosystem: Engineered > Solid waste > Grass > Composting > Bioreactor | place: USA: University of California, Davis
CGCGCGGAGCTGGACGCGGCCGAGGCCGCCGTGCCTCCCCTGCCGCGCGTGCTCGCCGCGGACGCGACGCCCGAGGCGCTGGTGCGGCTGATGCACGATGTGCGCGCCGGGATCGCGGTCATGGCGCCGGAGGCCGACCCGCTCGCCATCGCCGACGGTAGGTACTCGGACACCGCGCGCGTGGACGAGCTGCTCAGGTGCTGGTCCGCCGAGCCGATCCGCATGGACCGCATCGCGCGCGAGCCGCTGCGCGTGGATCGGCCAGTGCTGACCCTCGCGGTGTGCGTGCAGCCGGCCGCGCTCGAGGCGCTCCAGCATGCGCGCGTGCATCGAGGCCGCGGCGTATGGGGCCGGGTACTGTGGTGCGTGCCGCCGCACGGGCTGGGCACGCGCCTCACCGGCGCCGACGTGCCGGCGCTGGACGCGGCGGCGGCAGAGCGATACGCGCGCGTCCTCCGGCGCCTGTTGGACGCCGCGGACGCGGACGTGCGCGCGGGACGGCCGCCGCGCGTGCTGCGCCTCGCGCCCGAGGCGCTGGATGAGGTCTACGCATGGGAGGCGGAGGTCGAGGCCGAGCTGCACGACGAGGGCGCGCTCGCATCGATCCGCGACCATGCCGGCAAGATCGTCGGCCAGGCGGTGCGGCTCGCGGCGCTGCTGGAGATCGCGGCCCGCGCGGAAGACGGCCGGCCGCTGTGGGACGCGGACATCGGGCGGTGGGCCGCCGCGGCGGGTGTGCGGCTCGCACGGGCGCTGGTCTCGCATGCGCGGCACGTGCTGGCGAGCGCGGGCGTGGATCGCGCGCTCGCCGACATGCGGTACGTGCTGCGGCGGCTGGTCCGGCTCCACGACGAGGCGGACGGCGAGCCGGTGACGCTGCGCGACCTGCTCCGCGCGTGCGATGGGCGCCCGGGCATCGCCGACGCGCCGGAGCCAGCCGAGCGGCTGCGCGAGATCGTGCGCGCGCTGGAGGCGCGCGGCTGCGTGCGCGTGGTCGAGCGTCCGTCCACCGGCGGCCGCCCGCCGTCGCCGCTGCTGGAGCTACACCCCGCCCTATGCCAGCGGGACGCGCCCGAGCCGGTGGCGCCGCGGGAGGTGGCACTGTGACCGCGGCGGACGTGCTGGAGTGGCTGCTAGGCGCGGGCGTCGAGGTCATCTACGACCCGCCGGACCGCATCCGGCTGCGCGGCGTGCTGACCGACGAGATGATCGAGGCGGCCCGCGCGGCGAAGGATGAGCTACTGGAGCTTGTCCGCCCGCGGCCGCGCGTGCATGCCTGCGCCTGCTGCGGCCGGTTCTACTTCGCCGAGCCGTCCACCGTCTGCTACTGGTGCCGGCCCGCCCACGCGAAACCAACCTCTGCCCCGGAAAACACCCTGACAAAAGGGACAAAAGCCCCGGCCGGGTGGACTTCTGTCCCTTTTGTCAGGGTGAATTCGGAGAAGCGGGCCGGATTGCGCGTCTGCCCGCGCTGCGGTGGCGGGCTGCATCGCGGCGACCCGCACGGCGCCGAATGCTGGTCCTGCCGCCGGCTGCGCGGCCCGAGCGAAGGCGAGCGATGATCGGAGGAGGCGAACATGTCCGCGCATTCTGACCTGATGCGCATCCCGAAGACCCGGGGTGTCGAGATCCGCGTCAGCCGTTCGCGCTACCGCAACCGCGAGCGCGTGGACGTGCGCGAGTACGTCGGCTTCGGTGAGCCCGACAGCATGAAGCCGACCAAGCGCGGCGTGAACCTGCCGCTCGAACACCTGCCGCGGCTGCTCGCCGCGCTGCACGCGATCGAGGCCGAGGCGATCCGGGACGGCGAGTTGCTGCCCGAGGACTACGAGAACGCGGGACTACCCGTCCCGCCGGCACTGCGAGGTGCCGCATGACCCCGACCCGTAGCACGCTGGACACGCTCGACATCCCGCTCCCGGGTGGCCGGACGCTCCGGCTGGCGGTGCACCGGCGGCCGGACGGCGAGGCGGAGCTCCTGATCGCTGCGGGCTACCCCGACCGCGTCGGCTGGCCGCGCCTCATGGCCGAAGGTGTGAACCTGCCCGCGTCCGCGCTCCCGGAGTTGGTCGCGGCGCTTGAGGCGCTCGGAGGTGCGACCCATGGCTGACGGCGTGCCGCTGAGAACCGATGGCCACCGAGCCGAGCGACGGGCGGTGCGACACACGGTGCTCACCTGCCAGGCCCCGCACCCCGTGGCCCGGCCGAGGCTCCAGGGGATGCGCCACCAGGCGAGAATCCTGGTGGCATCGGGAGAATGGGTCCCCACCGGGCGCATTCTCTACGGCGAAGCAGGCCGCGCCGCCGTGCCGGCGGAGGGGCGGGCGTGGGCATGGTGCCGCCGCTGCAAGGCCGCGACGGAGTACGAGCGGCGGGACCAAGCGGTGAGGACTGGGGCATGAGCGAGGGGATAGGGGGGCGAAAAGTTGGGGCGACCAGGGCCTAGACCGGGCGCGCGCCCTTGCTCGCACGCCGTCAAATTTTCGACCCCCCCCTTTGCGCCAGGCCGGCCACATCCACGGAGGGAAACTAGATGCCGAGGCGCTGCACTGTTTGCGCGCATCCGAAGCGCGCGGAGATCGACCGGGCGCTGGTCCGAGGCGCCGCATACCGCCGCATCTCGGCAGAATACGGGCTGAGTGACCGTGCCGTGCGGCGCCACCGCGCGACCCACGTGCCGCGGCTGCTGGAGGCCGCGCGAGAGCGGGAGGAGCGCACGACGGCCGCGCGGCTGCTCGCCGAGCTGGAGCGGTTGCGGCGCGTGGCGCGGCGGCTCGGCAGGAAGGCCGAGAAGGCGGGCGAACTGCGCACGGCGCTCGCTGCGGTGGGCGAGCTGCGCGGGCTGGTGGCCGTCGCGCTGCGCTGCGTCGAGCTCGCCGAACTCGAAGAGCGGATCGCGGCGCTCGAAGCGGCGCTCCAGATGCCCCCTACCGGGAGGAGAGCATGACCCTTCGGAGGCGGATCGACGCGCTCGAACGGCGGATCGAGCGGCGGACGGCGCGGCGGGCTGCGCCGCGCCACGTAGTGGTGTTCGCGCGGCAGGCGTGCCCGCACGCGAGCCCGGACGGGCTCTACCACGACACGGCGTTCAAGCTGCCCGTCCTGCAGGCCGAGCGCGAGGAATGGGAACGGGCGGGGGTGGCGCAGGTGGTGGTGGTGACGGTGGTAGGCACCTGCGAGCAGGCGGGCTGCGGTGCCCAGTGAGCGCGCCCATCGAGGCGCGCTCGGATGACGGCGCGCTGTACGAGTTGCTGCGACGAGATGCGCACCCGAAAGCCCGAGGACACCCGCATGCGCTACGCACACCTGACCGACGCCGAGATCTTCGGCCGCACGATGACGCCCTGGTTCCGGGAGATGCTCCGGCCGCTCCTCGAACGGCCGCTCTCGCCGCAACGCTGGCGCGCCTACGAGCGCGAGATCCTCGACGAGCTCCAGCGCCGCGCCGACGCGCTCGGCGTCACCCCCGAGGAGGCCCTCTACCTCGCGGCGGTCGCCGCCCTACGCCTGGCGAACGAAGAGGGCCGGCACGAGCCTCCGCGCCAGACCAGCGAATGGCTCGCCTGGTACCGCCGGCGCGTGCAGCAGCACGTTACCGACGATCTCTTGGGCGCCGCCAAAGAGCGGGCGCACGAAACGCTGACCGCCGCCGAGAACATCCACGAGCCGGACCCCGTCGCCGATGCCGAACGCCGCGCCGAAGCGGTGCGCGTGCTGGACGAGCTCCAAGAGGTCGCCACCGAGGCCGAAGCCGAGGTCCTGGACCTGATCGCCGAGCTGATCGAGGCTGGGCTTCCGCCGCACCGGGCGCGCCTCGAAGCCGGCCGCATCACCGGCCGCACCCCCGCGGCCATGCGCCAGCTACTCCGGCGCCTTCGGAGGCGTCACGCTTCGCGTTCCCGGGCGGAATAGGGGCGAGAGAGGGAGCGACCAACGACCCGGGAGGGCTCATGCAAATACGTGGTGGAATGCTGATCGGAGGGCGGCCATTCGGCCCGTGGATGTTGCAGGCCATTGGAGGGCCGCCCCCGCCGGAGGCGATCCGGCGCCGCCAGCGGCAGCAGATCGAGGCGTTGCGGCAGCAGGCCGAGGCGTTCCGGCGGAATCGGTACCGGCACCGCGCCGCCGGCACGGGCCGGCCCACGCTCACGCCGGCCCAGAGGGCAGAGCTTCAGCGCGTTCGCAACAACCTGTGGGCGCTCGGATGGAAGCTAACGTTGGACGGCGCCGGCAAGCCCGGCTCCACGACCGCCGAGAAAGAGGAACTCCGGCGTATCCGCGACAAGCTGCACAGGCGCGGCCCCACGGCCGCCGAACGGGCAGAGCTTCAGCGCGTTCGCAGCAACCTGCGGGCGCTCGACGCGCTCGACGCCATTGGCGGCGCCGTGGTTGCGGAGGTATCGCCCGAGGTCCGCGCCCGTGCCGAGCGCGCCGCCGCCTTCGCCGCCGCGCGTTGCGGCTTGCCGACGCCCGAGGTGGTCTTCTTCCGGCCGCTTTCGGAGGGAGCGCGCCGTTATTTCGGCTTCGCGCACGCCGATGTGCGGGACCGGGTGTTCGTTTCCGTGAGGGCGCTCCGCGAGGAGGAGCAGCTGGAGCGGACGATTTTCCACGAGGTGCGTCACCTCATGCAACACCCCGACGTGGACATGAGCGTCCGCGAACGGGACGCCGCCGAATTCGCCGAAGAGACCCTGTGCGACTGGAGGGGACATGGCCGCTAAGCCAATCGAGATCGACGGGAGCCGCTTTTCCGGCCCGGAGGAGCTGATCGACAGGGCGCGCCAACTCGTCGAGCGCGGCGGGCCGTACATGCCCAACGAGTGCAAGGTCCTGGCGGCCGCATGGCCGTATCTGAAGGACCGGCCGCTTGTGACCTTCGCCGACCACAGGCTCGCCAAGGTCTGCTATAAGATGCACGGCTGGCACAAACCAGACCAGCCGACCCAGCCGAAGCCGCAACCGAAGACGCCGTTCGACGAGCAGATCAAGGAAGCCGAGCTCAAGCGCGACCAACTGATCGCCGAGTACGAGGCCGCCAAGGAGCGGTTCTGGTCCGCGCAAACCGTGCTGAACAAAGCCAGCGGGCAAGAGTGGGTCCACGACGGCGTCGGCTGGACGACCCGTCCGGCCAAGGACAGGCCCTCGGCGCGCGAGATCGCCGAAGCCCGCGAGGCCTACGAGGAGGCGAGGGCAGCAGTCGCGGCCCTTGATCCCGCCGTAACGGCCGCCATGGCCCGGGTTAACGCGCTCCGCAGGCGCCGGGCGCAGTGGTTGGCCTCTCGCAACTAAGACGGAGCGGGCCGGGGCTCCGCATGCCGTAAGGGTGCGGACCCTACCCTCGGGGGTGCGCCGGCCCCGGCCCAAAACGGGCGGCGAAAAAAACCTCGGCGAACCCGTACAGGCGCGAAGTCGAGGCGGGCCGCGGTCTAGCGACCCACCCCCGCGAAGAAACGGACCCCCATACCCCCTCTGGCCAGCCCGCGTTCCTGTTCGCGGGCCGAATCAGGCCCCGCCGGCAGCGACGGCGGTCGGGAGTTGGATCACTTCGGTGCCGCAGCCGGCCCCGTTCTCAGGGTTCGCCCGCCGCGCGTTCGAGGGCGCCCCTTTTGTACGGGCTGTGCCTTCCCTTCCATACTTCGCCCGCCGTTGTTATCTTTTGTGTGTCGTCGTCCGAGCCGAGGTAGCAGCGTAGTTGGTGTGCCCTATATGTGCCCTAGCGGCGAGCCGCGAACGATGACGCAGCGAAACACCGCGACGGTAACCCTAGTAACGGCGACAACTTAGACGACTCCGCCCCCGTAGCTCAGGTGGATAGAGCGGCGGTTTCCTAAACCGCGTCCGTCGCAGGTTCGAGTCCTGCCGGGGGCATGGCCTGTGGCCGCGTCGGTGCGTCACGGGACGCACCGGTGAGCACGCCCCGCGGGCGATCCCTCCGCCCCGGGGCGGTCTTTCTTGACCGGTGCGGGGCGCCGGAGCGGATTCGCGAACGTGATGCGAGTGACGAGAGAGCACGGGGACGCGTCGCAGCGGGGAGCGGTGCGCAGCCGCGCCGCGGCCTTCGCCCTTGTCCTGGCCCTGGTCGCGGCGCTCCCGCGGCCCGTTGACGCCCAGTCCCGGCTCCCGAGGCCGGTCGGCTGGATCAACGACTTCGCGAACGTCATCGAGCCCGAGCGGGAGCGGCAGATCCAGGCGGTCATCGATGAGGTCCGGGCGAAGTCTGGCGGCGAGATCGTGGTCGTCACCCTGCCCACGCTGATGGGACGCACGGCGCCGGAGCTCGCCCTCCAGATCGGTCGGGAGTGGGGCGTGGGCCGGGCGGGAGAGCCGGGCGACACGCTGCGGAACACCGGCGTGGTGGTCCTCGTGGTCCCGAAGGAGACGTCCGACGACGGCCGGGGCCATGCCCGGATCGAGACGGGGCTCGGCGTGTCGTTCATCACGGCCGCAGAAGCGGGGCGGATCCTGGATGACTACATGATTCCGCGTTTCCGCGAGGGCGACTACGGCACCGGGATCCTCCTGGGCGTCGTAGCCATCGCGCGGGAGTACGCGGAGCGCTTCGGCTTCGAGCTGACGGGCGAGGTCCCGCGGCAGGTCCAGGAGCCGCAGGCCCGCGGCGGGCCGACCGCCATCGGCGTCATCGTTCTCCTGGTCCTGTTCGTCATCATCCTCATGGCGCTCCGCGGCGGCGGAGGCGGCCGGAGCGGCTTCTACGGCGGTGGCCGCCGTGGGTACCGTGGGCCGATCATCATCCCGTTCCCGTTCGGCGGGTCGCACCGCGGCGGCTGGGGTGGGTTCGGCGGCGGTTTCGGCGGCTTCGGCGGAGGCGGGGGATTCGGCGGTTTCGGCGGTGGTGGCGGGTTCGGCGGCGGCGGAGCCGGGCGGAGCTGGTGAAGGGCCAGCGAGAGGAGGTGCCGAGCACGATGGATCCGTTGGATTCGGCCCGAAAGCTTACGGCAGAGTTGGACCGGCTCTTGGGCGGCCGGCTGCGGAGTGTCGTCGTCTACGGCTCGGTCGCCCGGGGCGAGGCGATCGAGGGCGTGAGCGACGTGAACGTCCTCGTCCTCCTGGACCGAGTCGACCCCGAAACGCTACGCCGCCTCTCTCCGGTGGCGCAGAAGTGGGCCGGGGCGGGGAACACCCCCCCTCTCCTCATGGCGTGGCCCGAGTGGCGGCGCGCCGCCGACGCGTTCGCCATCGAGCTCGCCGACATGAAGGACGCCCACGTGATGGTGCACGGCGAGGACCCGCTCCGCTCACTGGACGTGGACCCGGTCGAGCTGCGGCTCCAGGCCGAACACGAGCTGCGTGGCAAGCTGCTCCAGCTCCGCGAGGGCTTGGTCCTCGCCGGAACGGAGGGCGATCAGGTGGGGCGGCTGTTGCTCACGGCCCTGCCCTCGTTCACGACCTACGCCCGGACCGCGCTCCGGCTGGCGGGGAGGCCGGTACCCGATACGACCCCCGACGTACTGGCCGCCGTCGCGACGCTCACGGACGCGGATGCGGCGCCTCTCCAGCACGTCTGGGAGGCGCGGCGCCAGCGGCGCACGGTGAGCGCGTCGCTGGACGACCCACTCGTCACGGGCTATTACCGTTTCGCGGAACGCATCGCCGACTTCGTCGACACCCTGACCCTCGGAGAAGCCGGATGAACCGCACGGGGTTGTTCATCGCCGCCGCAGCCCTTCTCCTCACGGGGTGCGGATACAATCGGATCCAGGAGCTGGATGAACGCGTCAAGCAGGCGCGCGCCAACATCGAGGCCGAGCTCCTGCGGCGCAACGATCTGATCCCGAACCTCGTCGCCACGGTGGACGAGGCAGCGGCCTTCGAACGGGAGACCTTCACCCAGGTCGCCCAGGCGCGTGCGGGTCTCACACAGGCGAGCCAGCGGGTGGCCGAGGCCGTGCAGCGGGAGGCGGGGACGGAAGAGCTCAGCCGGGCCAACGCCGCTTTGAGCGAGAACCTGCGCCTGTTCATCAACGTTGCCGTCGAGGCCTACCCAACGCTCCAGGCCAATCGCAACTTCATCGCGCTCCAGGACGAACTGACGGAGACCGAGAACCGGATCGCGGTCGCACGCCGGGACTACAACGAAGCGGTCGCCCGGTACAACACCTACATCCGTCAGTTCCCTCAGGTCCTGACCGCACGTGTGATCGGCGCCCAGCGTTACGAGCCGTTCGAGGCGCCGGAATCCGTGCAGACCCCGCCCCAGGTCCGCTTCCGCCGGGACGCAGAGGGCTGAGACCGGCCTTCGCCCTCTCCCACGGCTCCGTTCCCGCGGGCGCGCCCGTGCTCACGCGGTGGTTCGGGTGAGTTCTCGTAAGTGCGTTAAAAATCAATGGGTTCGGATGCTGTCCGGGTATGCGACTTGCACGCCTGGTCTGGTGCGCGGCCTGGGGAACGCCGCGGTAACGAGCCAAGGGAGGTGAGCATGGCGAGTCGTCCGAACCTGCCTCCGGAGGAGTCCCGCCGATTCGGCGGAGGTTCCGAGGAAACGGGCCGCGAGAGTTACGTGGGCCCGACCGGGCTCGGCCCCGAGGGTGGCCGTGAGGGCGTGGCCGAGAAGGGCATGGGGGAGAAGGTGAAGGAGAAGGCCTCCAGTGCCCTCGAGAGCGGCAAGGAGAAGCTGGCGAGCGGCGTGGATCGTCTCGGCGCCCGGCTCGAGGAGCGGGCGCGCCCGATGGAGGATGAGGGCGGCCTGAAGGGCAAGATCGGCGGGGCGGTGCACGGCGTGGGCGGCGCGATGGAGAGCGGCGCGGAATACCTCCGCACCCATGAGATAGGCACGATCCGCGATGACATCGCGACGCAGATCCGGGAGCACCCGTTCGTGAGCGTCGGGATCGCGATGGGCGCCGGGTTCGTGCTCGGCCGCGTCTTCGGCGGTGGTGGGGAAGAGGAGGAAGACGATCAGGAGCGGGAGCGCCTCGAAGCCCTGAGCATGCGGATGCGCGGCCGGGAGGAGCGGCGCGGCAACGGCTTCTTCGGGCAGATGAGGGGACCGCTCGGCCGCGCGGTCGTCAGCGGCGCGACGGCGCTGCTGGCGCGGCAGGTCCGGAACCGGATCGCCGGCGGCCGCAGGATGGAGCAAAGGCCTTGCTGACGGCCGCCACCGCTCGCCACCCGTAGCGGGGGGACGGGGTCGCCGCCGGCGGCGACCCCGTCGGATTTTCCTCCGGGGCCGCGGGTGCGGTTGCACGGGGCGCGCCAACCGTCGAGATTGGGGGCGCGCGGCGAACGGCCGGGCCGGAGCGCCACGGCCGTCGGGTCAGGTCGAAGCAACTCCGGGACGAGCGAACATGGATCGGACCGAGTCGATGGCGACGGCCGGGGGGCAGACAAGCGTATCCGGCGCACCACCCGCGGAGTTGGCGGGCGTGGCCGGGCGGTTCGCGCTGCACGCGCTCGGGTACGGCATTCCGGCGGCGGCGAACCGGCTGTCCTACATGCTCGGGGGGCTCACGTTCATTGGTCTCGTCGTGCTGGCGGTCACGGGGATCTGGCTCGACCAGTACTACAACCCCGACCCGCTGTCCGCGCACGCCAGCGTTGTCTACACCGTGACCCGCGCGCCGCTGGGTGCGTGGGTGCGCGCGCTCCACTACTGGACCGCCTGCGTGGTGCTGGTGAGCGCGACGGCCCACGTCGTCTTCGCCTTCGTGCGACGCAGCTACGCGCGCCCTAGAGAGGTCACGTGGTGGTCGGGCGTGCTGCTGCTCGTGCTCGTGGCAGGCCTGGCGTTCACGGGCACGGTGCTGCGGGCCGACCAGGAAGGCGGAGAAGCGCTCGCCCACGCCGTGGCCGCGGCCGAGTTGCTCGGTCCGCTGGGGGCGCCGCTGTCGCGCGACTTCGCCGCGAGCACCTCGCTGCTGGCCCGCATCCACAACGCACACGTGAGCCTGTTGCCGTTGTCGCTCTTCGCGATCGTCGCGCTGCACTTCTGGCTCATCCGACACCTCGGGATCAACGCGCCGTCGGGCGAGCGTGCCGCGTTCTCCAGTCACTTGCGCCGCTTGCTCGGGTTCGGGCTGGTCGGGTTCGCGGGGCTGTCGCTCGTGGCGGCGCTGTTCCCGCCCGCGCTCGGGCACCGCGCGGTGGAAGGCGTCGAGGTCACCAAGCCGTTCTGGCCGTTCCTTTGGATCTACACCTTGGAGAACACGATCGGGCTCTGGGGCATGATCCTCGGGCCGGGCGTCCTGATCGGTTTTCTCGTGGCGGTCCCGTTGCTGGACCGGGGGAGCGAACGGCCGGCCTGGCTCACGGGTCTGGCCGCGGCGCTCCTCGTGGCGTTCTTCGGCGCGCTGGTCTACGGGTTCTTCGCTCCCCAGATGCAGCACATCGGCATGTGACGCGGGAGGCGACCGTGCGTGGATCCTGGTTGCTGCTGCTCTCCGGGTTGCTCGTGGGTGCTCCCGCGACCGCGCTCGCCCACGACGTCGGCGTCATCCGGCTCGGCGCGGAGGAAGCCCCGGCCGGGAGCGAGCTTGAGATCCGGGGCGAGAAGTTGTCCAAGAACACGGAGTTCACCGTGGTCCTGCGCGGCGCGCTCGAGACGCACACCCTCGGCGCGGTCCGCTCGGACAGCGCGGGCGCGTTCACTCTCCGCGTGGTCCTTCCCGCCGACGCCTCGCCCGGAGCGTACGTCGTGCGTCTCCTCGCGCCGGACGGCGATGAGAGCGCCCGTGCGGAGCTGAAGCTGCTTCCGCCGGCGCCGCAGGCGGTGGCCGCTGCGGAGCACGACCACCACGAGGAGGGAGGCGGCCAGAGCGCGCACGTCGAGGCGACCGCCGCGCCGCTCGATCTCCCGCTCGACCGTGGACCGCTGGAGTGGGCGTTGGTGCTGGCGATCAGTGCGGGCAGCCTGGCCGGCGGGCTGGCGCTGCTGCGGCGGGCGTGAGGGCGGGGGCATCCCGGCGTTGACCGGGCTTCCCGCGGCGGGTTATCTTGCGGGGGTCGGGGGCACATATCTCACGGAGCAGCAACCAGTTGGCGGACTGGAGTCGCGGAGCGGCGACGCCCGGCCGGCCGCCGGCCGTCGAGGTCGAAGCGCTCGCCCGGCGGTTCGGGCGGCGGTGGGCGTTGCGCGGCGTGGATCTCCGCGTCGAGCCTGGCGAGGCCGTGGCGGTGTTGGGCCGCAACGGGAGCGGGAAGACGACGTTGCTGCGGGTCGTGGCGACGCTGTTGCGGCCGACCCGGGGGCGTGTGCGCGTCGCGGGCCGGGATGTGGTCCGTGAGGCGGCGGCGGTGCGGGAGCGTGTGGGTCTCATGGGCCACGCCCCCGGGGTGTACGATGACCTCACCGCTGCGGAGAACCTCAGGTTCGCGCTCCGGATGATGGGCCGTGCGGTGGACGAGCAGCGGATCGCGGCCGCGCTCGAGGCGGTGGGTTTGGGGCGGGAGGCGGACGAGCGGGTGCGGGGCTTCTCGGCCGGGATGCGCCGGCGTCTCGTGCTGGCCCGGCTCCGGTTGCAGCAACCCGAGATCCTCCTGCTCGACGAGCCGTACGCGAGCTTCGATGCCGAGGGCGTGGAGCTGCTCAACGCCTTCGTGCGTGAGACGGTGGAGCGAGGGGGCGCGGCGCTGGTCGTGACCCACGACCTCGCGCGAGGAGAGGGTGTGCTGGAGCGCGCCTTCGTCCTCGATGGGGGGCGTATCGTCCAGGAGGTGCAGGTGACGGGGCGCCCGGGCGCCGTGCGCGAGGTGGTGCCGTGAGCGGACCGTGGCGGGCCGAACTCGGGCGTGTGGCCGCCGTGGCGTGGAAGGACCTGACGGCGGAGCGGCGGACGCGGGCGAACGCCAACGCCGTCCTGTTCTTCGCCGTGCTCGTGCTCGTGCTGTTCGGGTTCGCCTTCGGTCCGGATGCCGACGCATTGCGTGTCGCGGCGCCGGGCGTTCTCTGGCTCACCGTGCTGTTCAGCGGCGTGCTCGCCTTCAACAGGTCCTACCAGGTGGAGCTGGAGAACGGGGCGTTCGACGTCCTGCTGCTCTACCCCGGGGACCGGCGCGCCATCTTCCTGGGGAAGGTGGTCGCGAACCTGGTGTTCGTCCTGTTGATCGAGGCGCTGGTCGTGCCTCTGGCGGCGCTCCTCTACGGCCTGCCGCTCCTGGCGGCGTTGCCCGGACTCGCGGCGGTGGTGCTGTTGGCGACCTTGGGACTGGTGACCGTGGGTACGTTCTACGGGGCCATGGCGAGCCGCGTCCGGGCACGGGAAGTCCTGCTGCCGTTGCTGTTGTTCCCCATCGTGATCCCGCTCCTCGTGGCGGCCGTCGAAGCGACGACCGCGGCCCTGGCGGGAGACCCCATGGGTGAGGTGGGGGCGTGGATCCGGTTGCTCATCGTGTTCGACGTGGTCTTTTTCATCGCCTGCGTGCTGGCCTTCGAGCACGTCATCGAGGAATGATGCGAATCGGGAGACGATCGGCTGAGTCGCGCTGCGACGTGGTCGGAGGTGGACGGTGACCGGCGCCGTCGGCAGGGCGGCCATCGGCCTGGCGCTCGCGCTGAGCTGTTACGGTGTGATCGCCGTGGCGGTCAGCGCATTCGTGCGGCGTGGCGCCGAGGCGTGGCGGGCGAGTGCGCGGGGCGCCGCGTGTGCGGTGTTCCTGCTGTACGCCGTGGCCACGTTCGCCATGGTCTATGCCCTGGTGACGCACGACTTCTCCGTCGAGTACGTCGCGCAGGTCGGTAGCCGGTCCACGCCGCTGTTCTTCACGATCATCTCGCTGTGGGGCGCGCTCGAGGGCTCGATCCTGTTCTGGGGGTTCGTCCTCGCGCTCTACACCGCCGTGGTGGCCGTCGGCGGACGCGGCGCTCGGCGCGGCGATCTCCAGCGGACGTATGCGACGGCGACGCTGCTGGCGGTGAGCGCCTTCTTTTCACTGCTCCTCGTGGGCCCGGCGAATCCGTTCCGCCCCGTTTGGCCGGTCCCGCTCGACGGACCCGGGCCGAACCCGTTGCTCCAGAACCACCCCCTCATGGCGGTCCACCCGCCGCTGCTGTACCTCGGGTACGTGGGGTTCTCGGTGCCCTTCGCGTTCGCCGTGGGTGCGCTGCTGGCCGGCCGGGACGACGAGGGCTGGATCCGGGAGACCCGGCGCTGGACGATCGTGGCGTGGGGCTTCCTCAGCGCGGCGATCGTGGCGGGGATGTGGTGGAGCTACGAGGTGTTGGGTTGGGGCGGGTACTGGGCGTGGGACCCGGTGGAGAACGCGAGTCTCATGCCCTGGCTGACGGCGACGGCGTTTCTGCATTCGTCCATGGTCGAAGAGCGCCGGCCGGGAATGCTGCGGCCGTGGAACCTGAGCCTCGTCGTCGCCACCTTCCTGCTGACGATCCTGGGGACGTTCCTGACCCGCAGCGGGATCCTTCTCTCGGTGCACGCGTTCGCGCAGGGGGAGATGGGGAAGTACTTCCTCGGCTTCATTGCCGTTGCGCTGATCTTCTCCCTCGGGTTGCTCGCGGCGCGATCCGACCGTCTGGGCCGGGGTCGGAGCCGGCTGGACAGCGCGTTCTCCCGCGAGGCGGCGTTCCTGGTGAACAACCTGCTGCTGAGCGCGTTCACCTTCACCGTACTGCTCGGAACCCTGTTCCCGCTGGTCGCGGAGGCGGTGCGCGGCGTACGGGTGAGCGTGGGCGCTCCGTTCTTCAACCGGATGACGGTGCCGCTGTGCGTGGCGGTCCTGTTCCTCGCGGGCGTGGGACCGGCGTTGCCGTGGCGAGCGGGCCGGCTCGCGGAGACGGGGAGGCGGCTGCTCCTGCCCGCCGCGGCGTTCGTGGTGACCGCCGTGGCGTCCATCGTGGTCGCGGGCACCCGGGACCCGTACGCGGTGTTGGCGTTCGGCTTCGGAGCGTTCGCGCTGGTCGCCAACGCGGCGGAGTTCTGGACGGGCACGCGGGCGCGGCGACGGGCGACGGGCGAGGCGTGGCCGGTCGCGCTGGTGAAGCTGGTCCGGGCCAATCGGCATCGATACGGGGGCTACCTCGCACACATCGGCCTGGTGTCGATCGCCGTGGGCGTGGCCGCGTCGTCCACGTTCCGCCGCGACGTCGAGGCGACGGTCCGGCCGGGCGAGGCGGTGGCGCTGGGGTCGTTCAGCGTGCGGTTCGACCGGGTCTGGGGCCGGGAGGAGCCCCACCGGTTCGTGATCGGCGCGGACCTGACCGTCTTCCAGGACGGCCGGGAGGTGGGTCGGCTCGAGCCGCGGCTGAACTTCTACCGCTCCTCGGAGCAGCCAATCACGACGCCGGCGGTGCGGAGCCGCGCGAGCGGCGACCTGTACGTCAACCTGCTCGCCTTCGAGCGGGACGGCTCGACCGCCACGCTCCAGGTGATCCTCGAGCCGCTGGTGCCATGGATCTGGATCGGCGGCGGCATCATCGCCCTGGGCGCCCTGATCGCGGCCTGGCCGGAGAGCCGGCGGCGGCGCCCGATCCGGGAGGCGGCATCGCCGGTACGTCCCGCTGCCCCGTTCACCGGCGCGCCGGATGAACGTGCCGCGGACGCGGTGGTCGCCGGAGGTGTGGAGCCATGAGCAGGTGGTCGTTTGCGGTGCTACTGGGCCTGGTCCTGCTCTGGGGCCCGGCCTCGGCCCAGGGCGCGCCGCAGCAGGAGGATTCGGTCGCGCCGGCCGACCCGGCGCTGGAGGCGGCCGTGCGGGCGGTCGCGTCTCAGATCCGGTGCGTTGTCTGTCAGGGTCTTTCCATTGAGGACTCGCACACGGACCTGGCCCGCGAAATGAGGCAGATCGTGCGGGAGCAGCTCGCCGCGGGCCGCACGCCGGAGGAGGTGAAGGAGTACTTCGTCGCCCGGTACGGGGAGTGGATCCTCCTCGACCCGCCCGCCCGCGGCTTCAACCTCACCGTCCACGTCCTCCCCGTCCTCGGTCTCGTGGTCGGCGCTATCGTCGTCGTGCTCCTCATCCGCCGGTGGACCCGGGCGCCGGCGGAGGAGGGTAGCGCCGGCCCCGGGGAGAACCTGGCCTAGGGCGGGGCACGATCCGGACCCGCTCGCACCGGCAGCGGTACTAACCATCAGGAGACTGGCGAGACGGCACGACCTCCACTGGAGACTGCATGTACCCGACGATCTTCCGCATCGGAGACTTCTCCGTCTCGAGCTTCGGCCTCATGATCTTCCTCTCCTTCCTGGTGGGGGCGTGGGTCTTGGCCGGGCAGCTTCGGCGCCGGGGCCTGAACCCGGAGCTGGCGTGGGACCTCCTCGTCTGGATCGCCATCGGCGGGATCGCGGGTGCGAAGGCCTACTACCTCGCCCTGCACGTGCAGGACCTCCTGGCGGACCCGATCGGCAGCATCTTCAGCCGCGGCGGCTTCGTCTGGTACGGCGGGCTGATCGGTGGCGTCGGCGCCTACTACTGGCAGGTGCGCCGGCGAGGGCTGCCGCTGGGCACCATGTTCGACGCGACGGCGCCATCTCTCGCGCTGGCGTACGCCATCGGGCGCATCGGCTGCTTCCTGGTGGGCGACGACTACGGCCTGCCCACCGACAGTTGGGTGGGGATCGCGTTCCCGGAAGGGGCGCCGCCCAGCACGGCGGGCTACCTGCGGTCCATCGGGGTGGACGTCCCGGTCTCGATCCCGGACGGCCAGGTCATGGCGGTCCACCCCACGCAGCTCTACGAGACCGGCGCCGCCCTGGTGATGTTCGCGATCCTGTGGAAGGCCGCGGGCCGCAAGTGGCAGCCGGGCCGGCTGTTCGGCCTGTACCTGGCGCTGTACGGCGTTGAGCGCTTCCTGATCGAGTTCGTGCGCGCCAAGTCGGACCGCATCCTCCTCGGGCTCTCCACGTCCCAGATCGCGAGCCTGCTCCTCCTGGTGGTCGCGGCGGTGCTCTGGATCCGGACGGCGGAACGGCCGGCGCGGGCGGTGGGCGGTTCGCTCGCCGTGCGGGAGGGGTCCGGTTCCTGAGCCGGAGCCCTCCCGGTGGTGAGCCGGAGCCCGCACGTCGGGCTGCCGCGATGTCGCTCCCGCCCCGGCGCTGCGTCGCGGCGCCCCCCGGCGGCTCAGTCCTCGAGCCGTGCAAGGACCTCCCGGATCCGCCCGAAGTCTTCCTCCACCGACGGCAGCAGGTCGGGTGCGCGCAACACCGCGGCGGGGTGGAGCGTGGGCAGGATCGTGAGCCGGCGGCCGTCGCGTTCCACCGTGGTGGCCTTGCCCCTCAGCTCCGTCACCTTCGCGTTCCGGATGAAGTAGCCGAGTGCGACGCGGCCGAGGGTCACGATCAGGCGGGGCTGCACCAGCCGGAGTTGCGCATCCAGCCACGGCGCGTGCGCCCGGATCTCGGCGGCACGGGGCGTACGGTTGCCGGGTGGGCGGCACGCGACCACGTTCGTGATGAAGACGTCCTCCCGTTCCAGGCCGGCGTTCGCCAGCAGCCTGTCCAGCAACCGGCCGGCGCGACCGACGAACGGCGCGCCCCGCCGATCCTCTTCCGCACCGGGCGCCTCCCCCAGGATCAGCACGGCCGCACGGCGTGGGCCGACCCCGGGGACGACCTGCGTCCTCCCCGAAGCGAGCTCGCACCGCGTGCAGCACGCCATGTCGGAGAAGAGCGCGCCGAGGGAGCGGTAGCTCGGCACCGGATCGGGTACGCCGGGCACAAACGGCGCCGGGTCGCCCCGCCCCTTCCAGCAGTCGCCCGCCTTCGGCCGGGCCTCGCGGTCTCGCTCACGGTTGGTCGACATCCCACACTCCCTCCCCGCACGGAACGGCGGGGCAGACAATCGGCGGGCGGCGCTCGAAGCGCCACGATCGGAGCGCCGGCCCGGCGCCGGGAGGTCCAGCCGGCGGCCAGGTGCCGTGCTGGGGCTTGACGGCGCGTCGGACGCTCCGGGAGAATACGCCGTCGCCCCGGACCTGGCCACACCGCACACCGGAGACTCCTCATGGACACCACCATCCTGGTGGTCGAGCAACTGCGCGACCGACCCACAGCGGACCGGCTCCGGCGCCTCCTCGACGGTGAACCGGGCGTCGCCGGTGTCGTTGCCCTCGAGGAACGCGGGGAGATCTACGTGAAGCACAACCCCGCCCGCACGCCGTACACCCGCCTCCTCGCGCGGCTCGAGGGCGAGGGCTTTCGGGCGCGCGTGAAGCTCTAGCCGGCAGGGGAGTGCCGGCAACACCGCCCGATCGGCGCGCAGAGGCCGTTCGAGCGTCCCGCAGGGCCGTAGGGGCGGTGTGCGATCGCGTGGCTCCCCGGGTACGGACGGGTCCCGACCGACGCCCCCCGGGATCGCGCCGCTCGGACGCGAATCGACCCATCCCCGAAGAGCGCTCCTCCACTGCCCACGTCGGCTGGAATGTGGATTGCCTGACATCGCCGGGTCGGGAGCGCGGCTTCCGTCCGCACGCGGCCGCGTGCGGCGCCCGCTCCCCCACAGCCGGGCACGGTGTGGAGGAGGGTGTTGGATGCGCGGACAGCCGGGTCGGGCGTGCTTGGCGCTGGTCTTGATCGCGGGTACGAGCGCCTGTGGGGTGAGACTCCTCGATCGATGGGCGGGTCGCCCGACGACGAAGACCGCCGTCCCGGCACCCGCCGATGCACTGTGGGAGCGGCTCCCCGCAGAACTCGCCGCGCTCGGCCTGCTCGTGGAGGAGGTCCGGCGCGGCGACCGGGTCGTCCAGCTCGCCTGGCTGACGCCCTCAGGGGACGGCCGGCAGTACCTCGCCTGCGAGACGAACGGTCCCGTGGGCAGCGCGTCACTCCGCCCCCGGGTAGAGGTCGTGCCGCGTGATGCCGGCAGCGAGATCATCATCTCAACGGAGGTCCGGTCCACCGTCGGCGCCCCGTGTCGGTCCAACGGCCGCTTCGAGCAGTGGCTGCTCGAGCGGTTGGAACCCGCCATCGCGGCAGCGGCCGGGGCAGCCACGGACGGCGCGGGCGTCGAGCCGGAGTGACCGCGCCCGCAGGCCTAGGCGTCGGGCCGCGCGATGCGGATCGCCTTCTGCGATTCGCGCCGCTGCCCGGTCACCAGGTCCTCGACGGCGAGCTGGACCACGTACAGGCCGGGTTTGAGCCCGGCCAGGTCGAGGTCCACGGCGAGGGGCTCGACGCCGCCGGCCACACCCGCGCCGGTCCAGGAAACCCGAGGCGGGGTGTCGGGGCCGACCAGCCCCAGCGTCCGGCCGACCCACCGCACCGCCCGGCTGATCCCGGATTCGCCGGTCCTGCGAATCGAGACCTCAACGCGGTAGCGCGTCGCCCCGTCGCCGCCGTCCGCGAGACCGGAGACCTCCGCGTAGAGCCCCAACGTGTCCGTCGGCTGGACGATCAGCAACGCTCGCGGCGCGAGGCCGGGCGCGTCGCGGGTGCGGGGCAGCTCGGCGTCCCGGTAGGGGTGCGCGATTAGGATGTCCGACAGGGCGAGCTCGCCCGGGCCCGGCGCCTCCAGCGTGACCTCGTACCGGGCGCGGCCGGCCAGACGCGTCTCGTCCTCGAGCGCTTCGAGAGAGTAGACGAACCGACCCGGCGGCAGCGTCGTCTCGAAGCTCACGAAGAACGTGTCCCGAACCGACGCGGCCCGCTCCCGGCGCTCGGTCACGTGGACGTAGGCGCTGTCCAGCACGAACAGGGCGGTGGCGGCCGTCCGGCCCGCACCGCCCTCCAGCGCCACGCTGTCCAGCGCGAGCGCGCCGTCCACGCGCAGCACCACCGAGTCGCCCGCCGGGAAGCGGGTCACCTGATGGGCGAACGGGAGCAGCCGGCGGAAGGTCAGCGGCGCATAACCGCTCCGGGCGCGCGGGTTCTCCAACGGCGAAGGGTCCCCCGGCAACGGCGCCTCGCCGAGCCCCCGGGTCCGCAGCCGCTCCGGGACGTAGGCGAGCTGGTCCGGGTCGAAGTGCTCGATCATCCGCACATCCAGCGTCCAGCTCGAGACGTCCCGCTCCCGGCCCACCGGGACCCCGTAGCGGAGCGTCAGCTCGTCCAGGTCCTTGCCCCACGGCACCATGCCGTAGACGACCGGCGCTTGCGAGAGCAGGCGTGCCCAGACATGCCGCGCGAAGTGCTCGGCCCGCGCTTCGTTCCCCGGCGTCAGATAGAGCGGGTCGGCCGCCACCCACAGCTCACGCTCGTACTGCCGCTGTCCCTCCTCGTCCAGGCCGCGGTAGAAGCGCCTCTCCTCCGCCGCCAGCAACACGTCCACCCGCTCGAGCCGCCGCGCCTCCTCAGGGGGCAGGCGCGCGATCCCCTCCGCGAACCGCCGTTCGGCCGCGCTGTCGTCGCCGCGCGCGTGCATGCCGAACGCCACCAGCAGCTCCTTCCAGGTCGAATCCGACGTCGCCCAGGCAAACGCCTCCGCCGCAGCGACGGCCTCCTCCGGCCTGCCATCCTCCACCAGGTAACGCACCAGTGAACCGGCGATCCGCAGGTCGCCGGGAACCGCGGCAAAGGCGCGCCGCAACGTCTCCACCGCGTTGCGCCGCGCCTCGACCACCCGCGGCGCTTCCGGCGGGACCGGGCGCGGCTCGCCCGTGTCGAACCTCAGGCAGAACCGCCCGACGATCTCGTCGCACTCGCCGCCGCCGGAGCCGAAGGTGGCAGGCGCCAGCCGACGGGCGAGACTCTCGTACTCGGCCTCCGCCTTGCGCGCCGCGCGCCGGTGGCGTTCGGCCGCCGCGTTCGCCGTATCCTGCGCTCCGAGCGCGGAAGTGGCGTGCACAAAGAGAGTTAGGAGGATCGCCAGGCACCGCCCGACCCCGGCCGCCTGGAACCTTTCTTGCATCCACCTTTGTGTCTCACACCAATCCCAGGAAGGGAGGCGGCCATGGCAAGAGAGCAGGTCGCCGGAGCGATCATCCTCGGGAAGCTGCGCGAGCGCATCGTCTCGGGCCTGTACCTCGGGTACTGGCGTCCGGGAGAGCGGCTGCCCAGCATCCGGGAGATCGCCGAGGCGGAGCGTGTGGACCGCAAGACGGCGGCAGCGGCGTACCGGCGCTTGCAGGAGGAGGGGCTCGTGCGCGTACGAGCCCGGTCCGGCGTCTACCTCTGTGCGCCGCTCCTGCCCGAGCCGTCCGGACCCCTGGACCGGCTGCACCGGCAGTGGCTCGAGCACACGTACGAAGGAGCGCGCGCCCTGGGCCTGGACACCCGGACCATCCTCCGGCTGATCAACACGGTGTCCGAGGTCGAGCGCATCCCGTTGCCGGTGGTGGAGTGCAACTGGTCGCAAGCGGAGGCGCTCGCCGCCGAGTTGCGTGAGCGGCTCGAAGTCCACGCCGTGCCGTGCGTGCTGGAGGAACTCCGCGCGGGTGAGCCCGTCCTCGCCGACGCGCCGGCGGTGGTCACGACGCCCTACCATGGCTCCGACCTCGCGTTGCTCGCGCCCGGTCGGGCGATCATCGAGGCGACGCTCGCGCCCGGGCTGCTCCGGCAGATCCGCGACCGTCTCACGGCGGGCCGGGTGCTCGTGGTGGTGGACACGCCGATCGTGGAGCACAAGGTTCGGCGCGCCCTGGCCCACTGCGACCTCGGGCCCGTCATCGACGATCAGCTCCAGATCATCTCGGCGACCGATCGCGCCGAGCTGCTGGCGGCCGCTCGCAACGTTCGGACCGTGTTCCTCTGGCCGGGCGCACCCCAGTGGGTGGATGACGCCCTGCTCCCCAACGTCGAGCGGATCCGGCCGCGCCGGATGATCTCCGACGATTCGCTCGCCCGCGTTCAGGTCGCCATTCTGGACGCCGCGCTACGCCGCGCGAAGAGCGCTGTGAAGATGCAGGAAGCCCGGGCGGTATGACAATCCCGTGGGTGCAGGCGATGGCGAGGGCGCCGCTTCAGTAGGTCCACCGACGCCGGATGATAATGATGACCTGTTGCTCGGGAGGGGCCAGCGGCAGGACGACGGTTCCGCCGCGGAGCAGGCGTGCGCGGGTCGCCGGCTCCAGGGCGAGCTCGAGCTGCCACTGATCATCGATCCTCCACTGTAGCCGCACGGCCAGGGCCGCCGTGGTTTCCACTCCCGCGAGACGGCCCAGGCCAGCCTCCACCGTGAGGAAGACGTCTTCCGCGACCTCCCGGCCAAGGATCACGGTCGGGAGGCCGAGGCCGCCGAACGCCCCGAAGCCGGGACGGATCTCGAAGAAATCGAGGCCGAGGTCGGCGGCGAGCTCCTGCTCGAGCTCGATGGCGGTCAACTCCGTGAGCCCGGTCAGGAAGAACTCCCCGAGCACGCCCTGGCCGAGGAACGCGGCCTCGCCCAGCGCGAAGCTGGGGCGCCCGAAGACGAGGAAGCTCAGCAGCTCCGACTCGGGGATCGCGGCCCCCTCCGGCGTGGTGAACGCGACGACCGGGCTCGATGCCGTGCCGGTGATCCGCGCGACGATGGCGATCTCGCGCTGCGAGCCCAGCGGCACCGTGCGGACCGCCGTCACGTTCAGCATGGGATCCGGGGGCGTCTCCCCGAGGAACCGGACCTCCGCGCGTTCGATGTCGAACCGGCGGACCACGGGTCCGGCTTCCAGGGTGAACGTGCCACGCTCGCCCTCGAGCGTCCCGAAGACCCGGAGATCCTCGCCCGCGCCCACGATCACCACCTCGCCCGCGAGCTGCACCCGGGTCCCGTCCGTGGCGAACCAGAGACCGTCGCCCGCTACGATGGTGAACTCGTCGAACGTGATGGAGGCCAGTAGGGGAGCGCGCACGGGCGCGCCGTCGTCTCCCACGGGCAGCGCGAGCAGCTCCCCCTCGTCGTAGAGGAGCAGTTCCTCCCCATCCCCGGACGTGAACGCGTTCACCGGGACGGAGCCATCGTCCAGGACCACGCGACCGCTGACGGTGGGGCCCGCGAGGGGCCCGGCGAGCGCGACGGACCCGGTCACCGCGGCGGCGTCCCGGCCGCGCGCCGAGAAAGCGCGGAAGCCGTCGAACTCCAGGGCCACGTCGAAGACCGGCTCGGTGAGGGCCGGGAACGTGATCGTGCCGCGGGCCACGGCCCAGCCGTCGGACTGCGCGCGGGCCTCCTCGACGATCACACGCGAGCCCTCCAGTCTGACGTCGGCCGAGATCTCGCGGTAACGCTCGTTGAAGGGGATGATCGTGACGGCGCCGCGGCGCAGAGCGAACGATCCCTCCAGCCGTGGCTCTTCGACCGTCCCGCTGACGGTCGCGCGGCCGCTGAACGCTCCCTCCAGGTCCCGCACGTCGCGCAACCACGGCTCGAACGCGGCCAGGGCCACGCTGTCGGCGACCAGGGTCGCACGGACGGGGCCTTCGTCCAGGAGGTCCCACCGGGGCGGGAAGCCGAGAACGAGATCCACCGGGAGCGAGGCGCTGACGTCGAGGGCGCGTGCGGGCTCGAGCAGCGACTCCGCCCGGATCTCCAAGCGCTGGTCGGCGTAGCGCAGCTCGCCCTCCAACTGCCCGACCACCACCCCCTGGACCGTCGCTCCCCGGAGACGGAACTCTGCGCCAATGACCGGCGCCTCGAGCCGGCCCTCGACCTGCGCGTCGAGCCAGATCCGGCCCGTCGCCGCGGTGTCCACCCGGGCAGCCGCGAGGACGGGACCGATGGGAACCGCCGTCGCGATCACCCGGATGCCGGCGCTGCCCACCCGCGGAGCGCGGCCGTCCACCGAGAGGCGGCCCGGGCCACCCTCCTCCACGAGGAGGAGCCCGCTCACGTCCAGCCCGGGCTCGCCGCCCCACGCGACGGTCGAAGGCCGCGCGAGGCTCCAACGGTCTGGGCCAATGTCCGCCACGAAGCGGCGGATGACGGCCTCCCGGCGTCCGGCATCGGCGATGCGCCCGTCCGCGGCCAGCGCCAGCACACCCCCGCCGCTGCGCTCGGCGGTGACGGTCAGCGAGAACGTGGGCGGCTCCTGCCGGTACGCGACGACCGCGGTGTCGTACACGGCGAGCCCCGGGACCGCGACCCCCCGGGCCACCACGTCCAGTACGGCCGGTGCAGGGGAGACGCCGAGCGTGACCGCGTACGTGCCCCGCGCCGAGGCGATGCGCCAGCCGTCCAGGCGGACGCCCGAGAGGGCGGCCGTGCCGGCGATGCGCACGCCGTCCGCCGGTCCCGAGAGCGTTCCCTCGGACCACACCTCGCCGGCCGCCACGCTGTCCGCCGCGAGCGGGAGATACGGCGCGAACGGCGCGAGGTCCGCCACGCGGAGCGCGTAGCGCAGCTCCCCGGCTGCCGGCACGGCGAATCGCCACGTGCCGGAGACCTCGAGGTCGAGTGTGGCGACCGCAAGAAACGCACGATCCAGTCGGAGAGTACCGTTGTCGATCTCCAGTATCACATCGACCGCGTCCCCGGGATCCGTCTGCCAGCCCGTGAACCGGCCGGCCAGCGCGAGGCGGAGCGTGGCCGAGGCGGCGGTGGTCCCGGAGCCGGCGAGGGTGAAGTCGGCCGTGAGCTGAGCGGGCGGAACGCGTTGCCCGAAGAGGGCGGCGAGCGAGAGGTCAATGGTCTGCCCGGTCAGGTCGTAAGCCGGGACAGGGCCGCGGAGGTCGAGGGCGCCGCGGAGCAGGAGCGTGCCGACGTCGAGGGCCAGGCGGACGTCCACGTCCAGCGGCACGGCGCCCGGGGCGCCCCTCAGCGCAACGGTCCCCGTCACCGTTCCCGTCAGCGACACTCCGGGGATCAGCGGCGAGAGCGCGGCGAGGGGGACGTGGTCCAGCTCGGCGACGAGGCTCGTGAGCCGGAAGCCGGCGGCGTCGTACGCCGCGGTCCCTTCCAGCGCCGCGTCGAACCCCGTCGTGGCGCCGGCGGCGGTCAGGGCGGCGACCGCGTCGAACCGCAACGCACCCGCACTCCCTGTGAGGGTGCCTCTCACGGTCCCGGTCACCGGCAGCGAGCCGGTGGCCGGCTCCAGGAGCGCGAGGTCGAGGGGATCCAGCGCGAGGTCCACGGACTCGAGGGCGGCGGGCGCCGCGCCGCCGACGACGACCGTGATCGCTCCCCTCACGTTCGAGCCGCCCGCGGCGGCGGCCAGCTCCGTGATGGCCACCCGGGAGCGGCCGCCTCCGGCCGGCGTGATGTCGAGGGTGAAGGACGCCGTGCCGGCGTCGGGGAGCTGGTCCATGAACCACCGCAGATCGGCCAGCGGCACGGCCTCTGCGCGGAGCGCGAGCTCCAGCCCCGTGGTCGTGTCGTACCTGCCCCGGACCGCGGTGAGCCGGGCGCCGTCCACGGTCGCGGTCGCGGCCGTGAAGGTCGTACCGTCGTCGTCCAGGCGGGCCTCGGCGTCGGCCGTAGCCACGGCGAACCGCCGATCGATGCCGGGGAGGACGACGTCGCCGCTCGCGCTCCGGGCCAGGACCTCCGGCGCTGGTGCGCTGGGATCCGAGAGGGTGGCGCGCGCGATGTCGGCATCCAGGCCGAGGATCGCCACACTCGTTCCGGGGCTCTCGACGACGAGGCGGCCGCCGGAGATGCGGACGTCCGTGAGCTCGAGGGTGCCTCCGCCCGATGGGCCGCCATCGGCGTCCGCCCCACGCGCGCCGACGATCGTCCGCCACGCTCGCTGGTAGTTCCAGTCCTGGCCGGGTCCGCGGCGGACCACGGCGTCCGGCTTCACGAGGACCACATCCGACAGCAGCACATCCCCCGTCTGGAGGGCGCCGAGGTCGATCCCGAACTCGGCCCGCGCCGCCTCGGCGAACCGTGGTCCGTCCGGCTCCTCGATCGCCAGGTCCGTCACGCGCACCCGCGCGATCCCGGTGAGGGCCCGCGGGTCGGGGCGGCTCCGGTCCAGGCGCTCCAGGATCCGACCCTCGAACGCCTGGACGCCGAAGCGCCGGACCCCCGGCCGTCGCCCGGGCCGGGCCTCGGCGTCGAGCGTGTCGGAGCGGACCGTGTCCACCCGGGGGAGGACAGGCGCGGGCGCCGCCGGTACGGTCCGCGAGGGCAGGGCACCGGGGACGGCGCGCGGCAGGGCACCGGGCTCGGCGGCCTCCTCCTCACGCGCCCACTGCCGCGCTGCGAGCGCTGCGGCCCAGCGCGCCAGGGCGCCCGTCTCCACGAGGGCGTACAGCGTCAACGCGGCGACGGCGAGAGCCAGGATGACGAGCGAGGCGGCGGCCGCCGGGTCGGACTGGCGCTCCCGTCGCGGGCCCACGGTCGCCTCAGAACGCCTGGCCCAGGGCCAGGTGGAGACGGAACCGGTCGAGGAACGTGCGCCCGGGAGCGAAGTCCGGAGAGATCTGGATCAGCGTGTCGGCTTGTGCGAAGTACAGGGGGCCCCGGCGCGGAGCATACGGGTTGTAGGCGAGGTCGAGGCGGATGGGGCCGACCACCGAGCGGATCCGCACGCCCACCCCGGGCGTGACGCGCCAGCGGTCGAGCCGCAGGTCCGAGAGGTCGCCGTCTTCGAGCGCCCCCGCATCCACGAACCAGGCGAGCCGGACACGGTCGGAGGCGACCGGGGCAGGCGTGCGCAGCTCCAGGTTGACGATCGCCAGCGCGGTCCCGCCGGTCGGGACGAACGTGACGTCGTCGGTGGACACCAACGTGTCGCCGGTCAGCGGATCGACCTGGATGCGGCTCGTGACGTAGACCCGCGGGCCGAGCCCGTTGCGCGAGAAGCCCCGGACCGTGGTCGCCCCGCCCGCGAAGAAGCGGTCCTCCGGCGGCAGGAAGTCGCCGTCCGGGATGAGCGACGCACTGCCGAAGAAGGTGCCCAGCCGGAGGCCGGCCGCGAAGACGCGGTCGGGACCCAGAGGCCAGTAGCGCGAGACGTCTCCCGTCCAGCGCACGAAGCTGGCGTCGCTCCCCAGCCAGTCCGCGGCCCAGGTGAGCGACGCGCCGAGCTGGTAGCCGCGGCGCGGGTCGAGGACCTGGTCCGTCCGGTCCAGCGCCCACACCACGCCGGCGGTGTTGCGCCACCGGAAACGCTGGACGTCCGCGATGTCTTCCGGCCGGCAGACCAGCAGGGCGGTGCAGAAGATGGCGGGCGTGGCCAGGGTGCGGCCTCGCTCGACCCCGACCGTGAGCGTCCCGGCCTCACGCAGGCCGAGCCGGCGCGCCAGCGCCACCCGCGCGCCATAGACCTCCCGCTGGAAGAGCCGGGGCTCGGACTGCCGTTCGCCGAAGGCGGCCAGGGTCAGCTGGTTGCGCGCACCGAGGAACCCCGGCTCCGTGAACTCTGCGGCGAGGCGGTAGTCCACGCGGCTCCGGAACGGCTCGTCGCGGAACTCGCGGCACACCGCGCGGCCGGCCCGGAAGTCCACCGGCGCGCCGATCCCGAGCTTGCTCACCGATGCCGTGAGCGAGAGCCGCCGCGCCCCGCCGCCCAGACTCCGGCTCGTCCACTGCACGCCGGCCCGCAGACAGTCTACGGTGCCGAACCCCGCCGACGCCTCGACCACGTGGACCGGCCCTTCCACGATCCGGACCTCCACCGTGGCCCGGGCGCTGTCCGGCGGCGCACCCACCGTGTCCCGCACGACCCCGACGCTCGCGAACTGCACGATGTCCAGGGCGTAGAGGTTGCGCTCGCTGGCGTCCAACTCGTTGCCCCGGAGCAGGGCGCCCTCGCGGAACTCGAGCTGCCGCATCACGGCGGCCCGCCCCAGGTGCTCCGCGCCGATCACGGCGATGGAATCGATCACCACCTGGGGCCCGGGCAGCGCCGTGAGCTCCACGTCCACCCGGTCCGCAACGGTGTCCGCGGTGTACTCGCGCAACACGACGGCGTACGCGTGGCCCCGCGCATAGAGGGCCGCCAGGATCGTGTCGGCGGAAGCCGCGAGCTCGCGCAGGTCGAAGCGTTCGCCCGGCCGGAGCGGCAACCGACGCCGCAGCCGGGCCGTGTCCAGAACGCCCTCGACGCCGTGCAGCTCCAGCGAACGGACGATGACCGGCTCGCCGCGCCGGATCACGAACGTGACCGCCACAGCCCCGTCGCTCGCCTCCCGGACCTCCGGCTCGACCTGCGTCCCGAAGAAGCCGGCCTGGCGGAAGAAGAGGGCGAGGCGTGCCGCGTCGCTGCGGAGCACGTCCAGATCGAGGTACTCCTCGCGTCTGCCCAACCCGAACGGACAGATCGGTAGGCCGAGGACGCGACACTGGCTGGCCGCCGTCCGCACCAGCCGCTCCAGCGTGTCCGCCGGGAACGGCGCGCCGCCCCGGAAACCCACCGCCTCGATCTCGCGGCCGGCGAAGCGGACGAGCTCCGGGTAGGCCCGCGCCCCGGGCGATCTCGCCGCGCACGCCATGAGCCACCCCACCGGCGCCAGGCAGACAACGAGAAGCGCGGGCAGCCCCACGGGCCTCCGCGCCTGCACCGCTCTCATCCCACGCTCCCGACTCCCGCCCCTCGCCCGGTCGTCCGCCGCCCACGCACGTTCGGAGCTGGTGCGGGATGCAAGGCATACGCCATGCACGGCCGACGACCTCGACGCCGCTCGTGCCGGGTACCCTTCTTGCACCGACGCCGCCGCGGTTTCGGCAGGACCGCGGACCGGCGCGCACCAGGTGCGCCGGGGAAGGGGGGTGGACCGTGCGCGCTGTCGTCGTCGTTTCGCTGCTCGCCGCGTCCCTGGCCTCGTGCCGGGGAGAACCACGCATCGGCGGCGCGGACGCCGAGGGCGATGCGACGCCGGCGCGGCGGCCGCCGGCACCGAGCTTCGCTCCCGTCACCGACGCGGTGCTCTCGGCGCTCCAGGCCGCCGGAACCGAATGGCTGACCTACGGCGGCGCCTACAACAACCAGCGCTATTCGTCCCTCGCCCAGATCACCCGGGAGAACGTCGCGACGTTGACCCCCGCCTGGGTCTACCAGACCGGCGTGGCCGAGTCCTTCGAGACGACGCCGATCGTCGCCGGGAACGTCATGTACCTGACCACGCCCGGAAGCGGCGTCATCGCCCTCCACGCCGCCACCGGCGAGAAGCTCTGGGAGTTCAAGCCGGAGATCCGACGCACGCAGCTCTGCTGCGGCCCCAACAACCGAGGCGTCAGCATCTACGGCGACCACGTCCACGTCGCCACCCTCGACGCCCGCCTCATCGCCCTGGACCGCCGGACCGGGCAGGTCGTCTGGGACACCGAGGTCGCCGACCCCGATGACGGCTACAGCATCACCATGGCCCCCCTGGCCTTCGACGGGAAGATCTTCGTCGGCGTGAGCGGGGCGGACTACGGCCTCCGGGGGTTCGTCAGCGCCTACGACGCCGCGACCGGCGAGCTGGCCTGGCGCTGGTACACCATCCCCGCGCCCGACGAGGCGCCCAACGGCTGGTGGGGCGAGTGGCGGGACACCGACCCGTTCGGGACGGCCCTCGGCCGGGACATCACGGCGGAGCGCGAGGACAGCGCCACCTACCGGGACGCCTGGAAACGCGGCGGGGGCTCCGTCTGGATGACCCCCGCCTACGACCCCACCACCAAGACCCTCTACTTCAGCGTCGGCAACCCGGCGCCCAGCCTCGACGGGAGGGTGCGGCCCGGCGACAACCTGTACACGGCCTCCATCGTCGCCCTGGACGGCGAGACCGGCACCCTGCGCTGGTACTTCCAGACCGTGCCCCACGACGTCTGGGACCTCGCCCCGGTCAGCCCGCCGATCCTGTTCGACCTGGACGGGCGGCGCTACGTCGCCCAGGCCGGCAAGACCGGCTGGCTCTACGTCGTGGACGCCGCCACCGGCCAGCCCGTGCTCCGGTCCGACAACTTCGTCCCTCAGCACGCGCTGTTCACCACCGTGAGCGCTGGCGGAGACCCCGCGGACGGCCGGCTCATGATCCCGGGCGCCCACGGCGGCGCCCACTGGTCTCCCATGGCCTACTCGCCTCGTACGGGCCTCGCCTACGTCCTCGGCGTCCACCAGCCGATGGTCTACCGGGTCACCCGCCAGCCGTTCTACGAGGGACGACTCTGGACCGGCGGAACCTTCCTGACACCGCCGGACCTGCCCCAGTGGGGCACCTTCACCGCCATTGACCTCCGCACCGGCGAGATCCGCTGGCAGCAGCGCGTCCCGGTACCCATGGTCGGCGCGGCCCTCGTGACCGCCGGCGACGTGGTCTTCGTGGGGCAGGGGACCGGCACCCTCGACGCCTTCGACGCCCTCACCGGCGATCTGCTCTGGCAGTTCAACACCGGAGCCGGCGTCCACGGCGGGCCCATCACTTACGCCGTGGACGGCGTGCAGTACGTCGCCGTCGCCGCGGGCGGGAACTACCAGCTCGGGACCCCCAGGGGCGACGACGTCTTCGCCTTCGTCTTGGGCCAGGCACCTCGTCCCGCTCCCGGGCAGGCCTACGCCCCGGCCGAGTACCGCCGCTCGGGCCCGATCCGGTACGGCGCCGTCCGACAGGTGCCCGCGGCCTCCGTGACTCGCGGGAGAACGGCCGAGGCGGGATCGCCGGAGCGCTGACCCCCGCCGGACGATGAACGGGTCCGCGGCCGCCCCCCGCGGCCGGGCGGCGGCGGAACCAGCCGGCCCGCGCCGGCGGCCCGGCCTCGGGCCGCCGCCCATGAACGCTCTCGAGCTTGACGTCGGCCCAGAAATACATTATTCTAAATAGCTTACGGCCAATCTACCCGCACGCGCGGTTGTCGCCGCGAGTGCGCAGTGCGACCATCACCAGCGTACGCGGTATGCCAACACGACACCCGACGGCACGGCGCATCCACAGAGGACAGACCGCGCCGGATGACGTGTTCGTTGCGAACGTCCTCGAGCTGAGCGCGTGGATCAAGCAACACCGACGCGCGCTCACGGTGGCGGTCATTGCCATCCTCCTCGCCCTGGCCGTGGGGGTCTACTACCGGAACACGCGGGTCGCCATCGCCAACCGTGCGACGGCCGAGCTGGCGGCGCTGCGCCAGACCGTGGCGAGTGGGAACCGCGCGGTGGCCATCCAGGAGCTCCAGACGTTCATCAACCGATACGGGAGCACGGCCGCGAGCGCGGAAGCGCGGATCCTGCTCGGCCAGCTCTATCTGGAGGAAGGGAACCCCGAGCAGGCGATCCAGACGCTCAATCGCATGGCGCGGGACCTGGACCATCCCCTCGGCCCGACCGCGGCGTTCTTGGTCGGGGCCGCCCACGAGGCCGCCAACCGGTCCGGGGAGGCGGAGCGGGTCTACCTCCGGATCGCGGACGGCGCGGCCTTCCAGTACCAGCGTCTGGATGCGCTGGATGCCGCGGCCCGGATCCGGCAGGACCGCGGCGACTTCGCCGGCGCCGTCGCGCTCTACGACCGGATCCTGGGTATGCTCCCGGCCGACGCGCCGGAACGGGCCTTCTACGAGATGCGGCGGGCGGAAGCCCAGACCCGCGCCACGGCGAGCGCCCGGTCCTGAGCGCCGCCCACAAACAGCTGTAGGTCCCGCTCCTGGCCCGGCGCCGGCGGCTCCAGCGGCCGCCGGC
>Ga0065723_102002_pt1 | contig 30242 bp, 33 predicted proteins | sample TheenrcuSG05Z960_FD_59110 | JGI IMG/M metagenome (GOLD analysis project Ga0065723, IMG submission 59110) | Thermophilic enrichment culture from UC Davis - Sample SG0.5Z960 | ecosystem: Engineered > Solid waste > Grass > Composting > Bioreactor | place: USA: University of California, Davis
ACTAAAATTACCGGTTTCAGAAACCGGGTTCCGAAACTATCCGCGGACGATCACGGATTCAGGGAAAAAATAAATCCCCGCAAAAATGGACAACGAGCACGGCAGGCGCAAAGCGGAAAGGGCGCGCCGGCCCGAAAGGAGCGATTTCTTTTGAAAAACGCGGTCATTACGGACTGCAACTACCAAAACAACGAGCCGGAGCGAAGCGTCCTTGAAACGGCAGGATTCCGCGTTACCGTGTACAATTGCAAAACCGCAGAAGAGTTGAAGGCAGCCGGCAGGGAAGCCGACGCCGTTCTGGTGCAATATGCGCAGATTACCGGGGAAGTCATGAAGGCGTGGGAAAGGTGCTCGATCATTGTCCGATACGGCATCGGCTACGACAACGTGGACATCCGTGCCGCGGAGAAATTGGGGATCCAGGTGTGCAACGTCCCCGATTATTGCCTGGACGAAGTGGCCGATCACACCTGCGCCATGATCCTGGCGTCGTTGAGAAAGCTATTGCCGTTCCATGAATCGATCCAAAGGGGCGAATGGACCGTCGAGGGCATTGCGAGGCCCATGAGAAGCTTCGTCAATACGACGGTCGGACTGGTCGGCTTCGGGCGAATCGGACGGAACGTCTGCCGCAGGCTTGCGCCTTTCGGTTTCCGCATCATGGTGTATGACCCCTATCTGAAGCCGGGGATGGAAAGCGCGTTCGGCGCCATCCGGATGGAATCGCTGGAAGACCTGTTGCGTGAAAGCGACGTCGTATCTTTGCATCTGCCGCTCATGCCGGAAACCCGCCACCTGATTGATGAAAAAGCGCTGGGCCTGATGAAGCCGCACGCCGTGCTGGTGAACACCTCCCGCGGCGGTCTCGTGGACACGGACGCGTTGGCGCGGGCGCTGCGCGGGAAGGCCATCGGCTTCGCCGCGCTGGATGTCTTCGAAGAGGAGCCGCTCCCGCCGAATCATCCGCTGCGGACTTGCGGCAACGTCCTGTTCACGCCCCATGCGGCCTTCTACTCGGACGAATCGCTGCTTCGGCTGCAGCGGATGGCGGCGGAAGAAATCGTCAGGTGGTTTTCGGGCGAACCGCCGGCGTCTCCGGTCAACCACCCGCCGAATCCTCGCCGGTGAGGGAAAGGGTTCCTTAAGGAAGAAAGGCGGATGGATTGCGATGCCCAGACCCTTCATGGACGATAATTTCCTGCTCACCAATCCGACGGCGGAACGGCTGTTTCACGATTGCGCCAGGGATCTGCCCATCATCGACTATCATTGCCATCTGAATCCAAAGGAAATCTATGAAAACAAAACGTACCGCAATCTCACGGAAGTGTGGCTGTACGGGGACCACTACAAATGGCGGGTCATGCGGGCGTGCGGCGTGGAAGAACGGTATGTGACGGGCGACGCGGACGATTACGAGAAATTTCTTGCCTACGCCCGCACGCTGCCGATGGCCATCGGGAACCCGCTCTACCATTGGTCGCATCTGGAGCTGAGGCGCTTCTTCGGCGTGGACGAGCTGATCAACGAGAAAAACGCGCCGGCCATCTGGGAAAAGGTGAACGCCAAGTTGCAGGGGCCCGGGTTTGCCGCCCGTGACTTCATCATCAAATCGAAGGTGGAAGTGATCTGCACCACGGACGATCCGGCGGATTCGCTGGAATACCACCTCAAGCTCCGCGAGGACCGGAATTTCGGCGTGAAGGTGATTCCGTCGTTTCGGCCGGACAAGGCGCTCGAACCGAACCGCCCCGGTTTCGCGGAATGGATCGGCAAGCTGGGGCAGGCTTCGGGCGTCCGGATCGAAAACTACGACGACCTGCTCGCCGCCCTCGCGGAGCGGGTGAAGTTCTTCCATGAAGCGGGCTGCCGGGTGTCGGACCATGCGCTGGACGAGGTGCCCTACGCGGACGCCACCCATGCGGAAGCCGCCGCCATCTTCGCCCGGGCGCTGAAAGGAGAGCGGGTCGGCGGGGAAGAGGAACAGAAATACAAGACGCACACGCTGGTGTTCCTCGGCCGCCTGTACGCGGAACGGGGCTGGGTGATGCAGTACCACATGGGCGCCCTGCGCAACAGCAACTCCCGCAAGTTCGCTTCCCTTGGCCCGGACTCCGGCTACGATTCGATGCGGGACGGCGTCATCGCCCGGAATCTGGCCCGCCTGCTGGACGCGCTGGAACAGGAAAACGCCCTGCCGAAGACGGTCCTGTACACCCTCAACCCGGCGCAAAACCATGTGGTCGCCTCGATGACCGGCAACTTCCAGGGCGGCGGCGTTCCGGGCAAAATCCAGTTCGGTCCGGCGTGGTGGTTCAACGACACGAAGGAAGGCATGATCCGCCCAGATAGAAGACGCGTCGGCCGACGGTGGGGGTGTTCGGCCGGTTCATCGGCATGCTCACCGACTCGCGCAGCTTCCTTTCCTATGTGAGGCACGAATATTTCCGGCGAATCCTCTGCAATCTCGTCGGCGAATGGGCGGAAAACGGCGAGTTTCCCGCGGACATGGAGCTGCTCGGGACGATCGTGCGGAACGTTTCCTACGGCAACGCGAAGGCGTATTTTCCGTTCGGCTGAAGCGGCGTGAAGCATAAAAAAGCGGCAGGGTGAGGCGTCAAGCCGCCCTGCCGCGTTTTCATTTGGCTAACCAGACGCTTGTGGGGTCCGTCCGGATCATGGCCCATTCGGACGTCCTGTCTTTGGAAGACGCGAGAAAATGCGGGGAACTGTACTTTCGCTTCTGTCCCGTTTTTACGTCCAGGAGGGAAAAAGTCACGTCCTTTTCGGCCGGCTCCGCGGAACTGTCAAAGCGGTACTCTTTCAGCACGGCCGTCCACGCGTCGGTCCATCCCGCCACTTCGACGCTGCCCAGGTTTTCCGCATCCGCGGCTTTGACCGAACTTAACGGTCTTCCGTCCCGGTCGTAGAAGTCAAGGCGGGCCGGCGCGATGAACAAATAATCGATGTCGATCGCCTTGATGCGTCTCTGGTCGCTTGGCGCGGACGCGATCCAGGCGACCGTTCCGGTTTCATTCCATCCGACCTTCGGGGAAGGGTGCATTTCGCTTCCGGAAAGTTCCACCGTACCCCGGAGTTTACCCGTTTCGTCATAGAAGCCCAACTTGCCGCTCTCGTCGTCGAACGCGAATCGTTCCAGCGTCGGCGAAGGGAACAGGGAAGGATAGCCCGTGGTCGAATGCGGAATGACGCGGAACCGTTCGGGATGAAACCGGTCGGTTCCGCCCGCCAGATCGAAGATCCAGACGTTTCCTTCCTCGCTCTGCAGCAAAAGCCGTTTCCGGTCCCTGCTCCACCTGTGCATGTAGATTTTTTCCCCGGATTCCACCTGCCAAAAAGCCGGCCGCAGGCGCTCGATTTGCCCGTCCTGTCCGATGGCGGACAGATGAAAAATCACCCTGTCCGCGGCGACTTCCGGTTCCAGGAAAAGGGCGCGGCCGTCGTCCATGGCGCCCAGCATGCCGATGTTCCCCACGAACGCGTTGTACCCTTCATTTTGGTTGAGAGGCATCCATTGGGTGAAGACCGTTTCCGCCCGCAGGGTTTCGGGCTGCACGCGGACCACCGCATGGCCTTGCATATTGATTGCGTACCTGGAGATTTTGGCGTACACGTAAAGATCGGAACCCGTCTGGACAAAGCTCCAGTATTCCGCCCATTCTTCTCCTTCCGCCCGCAACACAAGGGTCCCGTCTTCTTCCGTCACGGTCCACTCGGGGGGAGAAGGCGGCATTGCGTGCAATGTCGCTTCCGGATCGTCCGCCTCCGGTTCGCGGGAGACGTTCGCCGGAATTTCCGCTTGCGTTCGAATGGCCGCCGAGGGTTCCGGCTGTCCGGAAGAAGCCGGGGACGGAGGCTCCGTGTGCAGAACCGCGTTTCCCGCGTTTCCTTCGCATGATGCGCACAGCATCAGCGCGAACAGCACGGACGGGACCAAACCCAGCCGCTTTTTCATTTTTTACCACCCCATCGACATTAGACGACTCTGGAAGCACAAGGTTGCTTGAGACAAAAAAATCCCGCCTGCGCTTTTTCGAGGCGGGAGGTTGGTTTCAAGGCGCGGGAGGCGCCGTTGATGCGCGTACCGCCAGTTCCGGCTCCAGGATGACGCCGCTTGTGTCATCCGGCCGCTCGATCAGGGCGACAAGCCTTTCGGCGATGGCTTCGGCCAGCGTTTCCGCCGGCGCACCCGCGGTCGTCACCGGGATGTCCAGCTCATCGGCGAGGGGAATGTTGTTATAGCTGACGACGGACAAACGGCCGGGGACGGCGAGCCCCGCTTCCCTCGCGGCCCGGAGAATCCCCCGGGTGAGGTCGAAGCTGCCGCCGATGACGGCGGTGGGCGGCGGCCTTCGGGCGAGGATCGCCCGCATGGCGATAAAACCATCGTGGAACGCCATCCCATCCGTGCCCAGCACCGCGTCTTCCGGGCAGGGGAGGCCTAGCGCGGCCATTTCCCGGCGGAAGGCGGCGATTTTTTCTTCCTGGAGCGGATCGTATTGGGCCGGACGGCCGACATACACCACGTGGCGATGGCCCATCTCCGCCAGATGGCGCACGGCCAGACGGATGGCCTGTTTCCGGTTCACATCCACCGTCGGAAAGGGCGTGCGGCCCGTCGTGCCGTACACCAGGATCGGAATCCGGCCGTTTCCCGCCAGCTCGTCGAGCGGCGGCCGTTCCCCGCGGTCGTCGAANACGAGNATGGCGTCCACCTGGAANCGNCGGAACACGTCNACGGCGGAGCNCGNCTCNTTGATGGAAAACANCGTNACATAGCCNAGNCGNTCCAGCCGCGCGTTGATGCGGGTGATCAGGTAGGAANGGGTCGTCCGNTCCACCGAAGGCCAGACGACGCCGACCGCCCAGCTTTTGCGGGAAACGAGGCGGCGGGCGGCGAAGTTCGGCTGGTAGCCCAGTTCCCGCGCGACGTCCAAAATGCGCCGTTTCGTTTCTTCCTTGACCAGCGGGCTGCCGCGCAGCGCCTTGGACACCGTGGAAAAGCTGACGCCGGCGCGCTCCGCAATATCCTTGATGGTCACCATGAGCGTTCACCCGGACATGGGAGTAACAACGTTGTTATTCCCTATCTTAATATACTTTTTCGCGCGGGAAAAGCGTGGACACACAGAGCGGGATCGGGTATGATGGGGACTGACAACGTTGTTATTTCCGGGCCGGATTTTTGAGAAAAGAGAGGCGGGGCCATGCAAATGAACCTGTTCGATCTGACGGGCACGGTTTCGGTGGTGATCGGCGGCAACGGCGTGCTGGGTGGCGCCATGTCGGAGGCGCTGGCCCTGGCGGGTTCGAAAGTGGCCGTCGTCGGCCGCAACCTGGAGAAGGCGGAGGCGGTGTGCGCCAGAATCGCCGCGAAGGGCGGCACGGCCGTTCCGATGGCGGCGGACGCCACGAAACGGGAGGATCTGGAGCGGCTCCTGGAGAACGTGCTCACGTGGGGCGGCCGCGTGGATACGCTGGTCAACGCGCCGGGCGTCAACAGCGGCACGCCGTTTTTCGAAGTGACCATGGAAGAATGGGACCGGATCATGGACGTCAACCTGAAAAGCGTGGTCCTGGCCTGCCAGATCTTCGGCAAGCGCATGATCGAACAGGGAGAGGGCGGGTCCATCATCAACATTTCATCGGTGTCGTCGGACCCGCCGCTGTCCAGGGTGTTTGCCTATTCCGCGTCCAAGGCCGGCGTCAACAACGTGACGAAGTTCCTGGCCCGGGAATTCGCGCCGCACAACGTGCGGGTGAACGCCATCATCCCCGGCTTCTTCCCGGCGGAACAAAACCGCAAAATCCTAACCCCCGACCGGGTGGAATCGATCATGCGGCACACGCCGATGGGCCGGTTCGGCGAGCCGGAGGAACTGCAGGGCGCGGTGATCTGGCTGGCTTCGAAAAAGGCGTCGTCTTTCGTCACCGGGGCGCTGATCCGGGTGGACGGCGGATTCGGCGCGATGGCGATCTGAGAAGATTTGCGGAAAGGACCGTTCACGGATGACCGGAAAGGGCGCTGTGGTGCTGGCCGTGGACATCGGCACGACCAGCACGAAAACGCTGGCGGCGGATGAAACGGGCCGCGTGCTGGCCGAGCATTCCGTCGCCTATCCGATGCATTCGCCCCAGCCCGGGGCGGCGGAGCAGGATCCGGACGAAATCTGCGAAGCCGTGCTGGAGGGACTGGCCGCGGTGATGAGCCGCGCAAACCTTAAGGCGGAAGACGTGCTCTGCGTGTCGCTGAGCTCGGCCATGCACAGCCTGATCGTCCTGGACCGGGAAAACCGGCCGCTGACACGCAGCATCACCTGGGCGGATCAGCGGGCCGCGGCCCAGGCGGAGCGGCTGTCGGCGGACGGGACGGGGCTTTCCGTCTACCTGCGGACGGGAACGCCGATCCATCCGATGTCGCCGCTGGTGAAGCTCGTGTGGCTGAAGGAGGCGCGGCCCGACATCTGGCGTCGGGCGGCGCGTTTTGCCGGCATCAAGGAATATGTCATCCACCGGCTGTTTGGAGAATGGGTGATGGACCATTCGCTGGCCAGCGCCACCGGATGTTTCAATCTGTTTACGCTGGCGTGGGACGAACAAGCCTTGCGCCTGGCGGGCGTGCGCGAAGAGCAGCTTCCCCGCCCCGTGCCGACCACGCACCTTCTCACGGGGCTTGGCGAGGAAGCGGCGCGGCGCACGGGCCTCGGACGGGAGACGCCTTTTGTTGTCGGAGCGTCCGACGGCACGCTGGCCAACCTGGGCGTCGGCGCTTTGTCGCCCGGCGTGCTGGCCGTGACCATCGGCACCAGCGGAGCGGTGCGCGCGGCGGCGGACCGGCCTTCGCCGGACCCGCAGGGGCGCCTGTTTTGCTATGCGCTGACGGAGCGGGAGTGGATCGTCGGCGGCTCCACCAACAGCGGCGCCATCGCGGTGCGCTGGATGGCGGACCGGGTGTGCCCGGGCCGCCCGATGGAGGAAGTGGTGGAGCTGGCGAAAACCGTGCCGCCGGGCAGCGATGGGCTTCTGTTTTTGCCGCAGCTGGCCGGGGAACGCGCGCCGTTCTGGAATCCGCTGGCGCAGGGCGTCCTGTTCGGGCTGACGCTGTCGCACGGCAGCGCCCATCTGATCCGCGCAGCGATGGAGGGCGTGTTGTTTCAGATCCGGGCCGTCGTCTCTCCCGTGGAGAACATGACGGGGAAAGCCCGGGAAATCCGCGCCTCGGGCGGCTTTGCCAAGTCGCCGTTCTGGTGCCAGATGCTGGCGGACATGACCGGGACTCCCGTGCACGTGCCGGATTCGGTGGAAGGATCGGGGCTGGGCGCGGTGCGGCTCGGTCTGCACGCCCTGCGGACGCCGGATCGGCCGCTGACGGTTCCGGAACCGGCGGGGGGCACGCGCTACGAACCCGACGCCAACGTCCACGCCCGGTATTCGGAGCTGATGCCGATGTACCTGGAACTGTACGAAAAGCTGAAGGAGCCGATGCGCACCATGTGGGCGTTTCGCCAGAACGCCGCGGCGCCTGGCTCCGGACCGGCGTGATTCAGCAAGGAGCGGACACGGGAACCGGGCCGATATCATCAACGCGGATCCCGCGAAAATCGCGCCGCTGGACGCGGTGCCGGACGACGGGCTTCCCGATTGCCCGGAGGACGGCCACGCCCGGCAGGCGCTTCACATCGGATACTGGCTCATTCTCCTGGGCAAGGACGCCAAGGGAGCGTACCTGCTCCGGGATGAATTTTTCCGCAAACTGGACGCCCGGGAAGAAGAATACGCCCGGGCGCTGCAAGCGCATACCGTGCGGTCTCCGGACCTTCCGGGCGTGCCGCGGGCCGGCGGGGAACCGCAAAGAGACGGATAGCCCCGAAAAACAGTCGGAGACGGCCGAACGTTCTACAGGCGGTGGGGACAAAAGTGAACGCATCAGGCAGCGAGGGAAAAACCGCTTCATCGGAGAAACCGGCCGCATCACCCGCTTCTCCCGCAGGGAACGACCGGCTATCCGCCGGGACACGGGGCGTCAGCGCGGCGCGCATCCTGAAATTTTTCTTTCCGCTGGGACTGTCCGCGAGCCTCGTCACCCTGTCCCACGTCATCATCAACGGGACGCTGGCACGCGCTCCGCAGCCGGAACGGATCATCGCCGGCTACGCCATCGCGCAAAACATTTTTCTGTTCACGGAACGACCCGCGGTGCTCATCCGGCAGACGGTCTCGGCCCTGGTCCGCGACCGGGTCTCCTTCCGCGCCCTGAGCCTGCTGACCTGCGGGCTGATCGCGGCCATCGTGCTTGTCGGTTCCGCTCTTGCCTTCACCCCCGCGGGTCCCGCGCTGATCCGCTTCGCTATTGGCGTGGATGATGAGCTGGTCGCCGCGACGCTGGACGCGTACCGCGTCGTCCTGTTTGTCAGCGTGTTTTCGGCGCTCCGCTGCCTGTACCACGGCGTGCTCATCCGGGACCGCAACACGAAATGGCTAACCTTGGGCATGCTGATCCGGCTTGCCGTCATGTACGCCGCTTCCTCGATCATTCTGGAATCCGGCGTCGCCGTGAGCGGCGGCATGGGCGGCCTCATCTTCCTGATCGGCATGGCGACGGAAGCGGCCTTCGGCTATTTCGAGGGGCGTCTGGCGGTCCGGCGGCTTCCGGCGCGCGACCCGGCGTCGAAGGTGACGCGGGTGCGGGACATTTTCCCGTTCTACCGGCCCCTTGTCCTGTCCTCGTTCATCGGAGTGCTCATCGGGCCTTCCATCAACATTATGCTGGGCAAGACGGCCGAACTGGATCTGGCCATCGCTTCGTTCGCCGTCGCCGCCAGCGTCATGAATCTCATGCTCAGCTTTTTCAGTTATTCCCATCAGATCGCGCTCCAGTTTTTCAACCAGGATGCCAGGACCGCGGTGCGGGTGGTGGCGGCGGTGAACCTGGCGCCGGCGGCGCTCTTGTCCACCCTGGCGTTTACGCCGGCGGGGCCGTGGGTGCTGCGGATCGTGGTGGGCGCGGAAGGTCCGCTGCTCTCGGAAAGCCTGGCGGTGCTCAAGTTTTTCCTGCCCTACGCGGCCCTGTTCGCCTGGGTCGATTTTTGCCACGGTCTCATGATGCTGCGAAGCCAGACGAGCGTGCTGATCAAAACCCAGTCCGTTAACGTGCTCGTCGTGTTGACGGCGCTTCTCGCGGCCGTCGCCGCCGTGCCCGAATGGAACGGGCGCATCGGCGCGCTGGCCCAATCGGCGGGTTGCGCCTCCGAGCTCATCGCCCTGCTCATGGTGCTGCATGCGGGACGCAAACACCGGCAACCGAAGTCTCCGTAAACGGAGCCTCCGTCGAGGCTTGTGTTTTCATGGGCGGTTCGGGTACTATCGGATTGGACGATTCTGCAAGAAAAAGAGACATGCGCGGTACCGGTCCGGGACCGGGGGAGGCCATTGGATTCGAGAAGGGTCGCGTTTTTTGATTCAGGCATCGGGGGGCTGTCCGTGCTGGCCGAGGCGCTTCGCCGCCTGCCGAACGAAAACTATCTCTACTACGCGGACACGCGCCATGTCCCGTACGGCAACAAAAGCCGCGAGGAAGTCCGCGGTTGCGTGATGGACGCGGCGGCGGAAATCATGCGCCATAACGTCAAAGCCCTGGTGGTCGCCTGCAACACGGCCACCAGCGTCGCCATCCGGGATCTGCGCGCCATGTACGGCATCCCGATCATCGGCATGGAACCGGCCGTCAAGCCGGCCGTGGCCATGACCGGACCGGCGGGCAAGCGGGTGTTGGTGCTGGCCACCCCCCTGACGCTGGGCCAGGACAAATACGCCGAGCTGGTGTCGCGCGTGGACGACGGGAACGTGGTGGATTCCCTCGCTCTGCCCGAACTCGTGGAAAAATGCGAGCGGCTGGAATTCGACGGGGAAGGGGTGCGCGGGCTGCTGCGGGAGAAACTGGCCGGCGCGGACCTGTCGCGTTACGCCGCCGTAGTGCTCGGCTGCACGCATTTTCCCTTTTACAGGCCGGTGCTGGAACGCCTGCTGCCGCCCCACATCCGGCTGCTCGACGGGGCGGAAGGCACGGTGCGCCGCCTGTCGCAGGTGCTTCAGGAAAACGATCTTCTCCACCCCGGCGGCACCGGCGATGTGACGTTTCTATCGTCCGGCGGGAAGGAGGAAGACCTGCTCCGCATGGAACAGGCCTTCGCCTACATCCGCGGCGCCGTTTCGGGCGATTCATGTTTTGCGGCGCGGCACCATATGGATAAGAGGTGAGAGCGGCGCATCGCCGTTCGGACGCCAAAACAAAAAACCGCCCCAAAAGAGGGACAGTCCATGGTGCTGGAAATTACCGCGATCACCGTCCGCCCGGAGGAATGCAACGCCTTCGAGAGCCGTTTCCGCCGCGCGTCCGGCATCCTTGCCCGCGCGCCCGGGTATCTCAAGCACGAACTGCACAAGTGCGTCGAGACGGACGGAAAATATCTCATGCTCGTGCAGTGGCAATCCATCAGCCACCACTCGGCCGGCTTCCGCCGGTCGCCGGCTTACGCCCGGTGGCGCGAGCAGCTCGATCCGCTGCTTGACGCCGAACCGCACACCGAACACTACGTCTCCATTCGCGTCCGCTGAGGGCGCGTTTTTTCATTGGGATTCCGCGTGGCGGAAGATGATCGGGGGAATCTCCGCCAGGGAACGCACGGTCTCGAACACGCCGCGGGGCTTGACGTTGATGGGGACCACGTTGTAGGACCATTCCCCTTTGTGTTTCATGTACACGACGTGCAGGCCGCACGCCAGCGCCGGCAAGATGTCGGTGCGCAGCGAGTTGCCGATCATCCAGGTGCGGGAAGGGTCGACGGACACCGACGCCAGGATCCTGCGCAGATCGGATTCGCTCTTGTGCCGGCGCACATACACGCGGTTCCCGAAATGGCGGTCGAGGTTCAGCTTTCGGATCTTCTTCCGCTGGAACCGGGAGTCCCCGCCCGTGTACAGGTGCAGCACGTGGCCCTGCGCGGACAGCGTCTCCAGCGTCTCCTCCATATGGGGGAACGGTTCGATCTCCCGTTCGAAAACGGACATGCCGAGCCGCCGGATCTCCCGCTCTTCTTCCGAAGAAGGCCGCTCGCCGGCGAGGTCGCAAAAATGGCGGTACGTATCCACGAGGGACTGCGGAAAATGGTCCAGCTTGAAGCCCAGCACCCGGATACCGGCGATATCGATCTCCGCCTGCTTCGCCAGGACGGCCTTTCGGGTCAGGGCGAGATGGGGGAAACGGAGCATGATCCGCTCGGCGAATTCGTTCAGCACGTCCTGAAAGTATTTATTGCAATGCACCAGGGTGTCGTCCAGATCGAAAAAGAGATGTTGCTTCATGCGTCTGCTCCTTCCGGTCCGGTGCGGGAAACGCGTTTCGCGAAACGCATCGAATCCCGCTCCCATTATGGAACAGAACGCGGGCGTGATGCAATCCGCAAGCGCCGGGGCTTGAGCTTCTCAGGCGCCGTGGCGGGCGATCGATTCCTGGAGGCGCCGCCGGATGAACGAAATCCGCTGCCGCACGTAGAAATCAAAACTGCCGCCTTTAAGGTCCCGGGGCTCCAGGCGGCCGCCCGTCGCGTTGTCCACGATTTCCAGCTTGCCGTCCGCGAAAAACTTGAACGTGAGGTCGCGCCCGGGATGCGCTCCCCGGGCCGGTTCCACATACCGGAAACGTTCGCAGCCGATCATGGCTTCCCACCCCGAATTCGATCAAATGGAAGGAGAACGAGTGTTCCCTTTCCGATTATAGCAAACATTTGTTCGGTTGGAAAGAGGGCGGCACATGCAATAAACTGAAAATGTCCAAACGCCGGCAAAATCCTGTTCATTGCTGGAGGAATTGTGCAGCCATGATCGAGATCGTTGGCCTGACCCGGCGCACCCACGACGGCAAAGTCCTGCTTGACGGCATCAGCGCGGAACTTGAGCCGGGCACCGTCGTCGCCCTCACCGGCCCGAGCGGAAGCGGGAAATCCCTGCTGCTCAAATGCCTCGCGCTCCGGGAACCGTGGACCTCGGGGGAATACCGCTGGAACGGGGAAAACGTGCTGAAAGAGGGTTTGCTCAAACGGTGGCAAATCCGTCGGCAGATTGCCTTGCTGGAGCAGAAGCCGGTGCTGCTCGAGCGGCGGACCGCGCTGAAAAACGTCCTCATCGGCGCGGTGGGGCAGACGCCCTGGTGGCGCCGCGTCACCGGCATGGTGCGCAACGATGATTACCTGGGCGCCATGGACGCGCTGGAACAGCTGGGCCTGTTGGACCGCGCCCACCACAAGGCGGAGAATTTAAAGCGGCGGGGAACGCCAGCGGGTGGCCATCGCCCGGGCCGTTGTGCACGGCGCCCGCCTTCTGCTGGCGGACGAACCGGTGTCCGGCCTGGACCCGCATGCGGCGGAAGCCGTCCTGTCGCGGCTGAGGAAGATGTGCAAAGACCGCCAAATCGCGGCCGTCATGGCTTTTTACCGGCTGGAGTGGGCGGAACGGTACGCCGACGAAATCTGGGGCCTCAAGGACGGAAGGCTGGAGCTGCGCGTTCGGGGACGCCGTCTGACGGGCGCGGAGAAAGCGAAGCTGTCCTGACCAAGCCGTTGCCTGAAAGGGCGCCGGACCGCCGGAGCCGTCCGCAGCGGACGCCACGCCGTCAGCGTTTCGCTTCGGCTTGCGCCGCGTTGTCCTGGGCGGTTTTTCGCAAAAGCGGCAACGCGAACAGAAGCGTCATCACGCCGGCCGCCGCGCCGTATCCGAACAGGCGGGAAAACCCTTCGTCAGGCGCGGACGCCCCGTTAAACAACGCGCCCATGACGGTGACGCCGATGGCCGTGCCGATATTGCGGCTAAGCAGCTGAAACGACGTCGAAACGCCTTTCTCGTGCGGGCCGGCCAGCATCTGGGAGCAAATGATGCCGACGGTGCTGATCAGCCCGAAAGCAAGGCCCAGCACCAGCATGACGGCGGACACGGTGATCGGACTCGTGCCTTTGCGCAGCAGGGTCAGCAGCACGCCGCCCGCGGCGAGAATCAAGCTGCCCGCCACGATCAGGCGGGGATATCCGAATCTGAGAATCCATTTGCCGGCCGGCACCGAGGAAAGCATCCACCCCGCCGTCATGCCGAGGAGCACGGCGCCGCTGACGAACACGGAATAACCCTGATACTGGAGAAACATCGGAACGAAGCTGGATGCGCCAAACAGCGCGGCGTATGTAAGAAACGCGTTCAGGGAGATCCAGCGGATCGGGCGGCTCTTCAGCAGCGACATCGGAATGATGGGGGACGGGTGGCGACGCTCGTACAGGTAGAAAAGCGCCAGAAGGCCAAGTCCCGCGACGGCGAAGGGTCCCCGGTACGGCACTTCGACGGTGACAAGCAGCACCAGCACGATCCCGGCGGCAAACAGCGCGGCCCCGATGCCGTCCACCCGCGCAGGCCTGGGTTGGTACGTTTCGCGGTATACCATCAGAGACAGAAGGGAAATGAGGCAGACGGGGATGTTCACCCAGAAAATCCATCTCCAGCCGATCGTTTCCAGAAACAGGCCGCCAAGGAACGGGGCGATCAGCCCGGCGATGCCCCACATGGCGTTGAACAGCGCCTGAATTTGCCCGCGTTTTTCGATGGTGAACAAGTCTCCCGCGATGATGGCGGGAAAGGGAAGGACAAGCCCGGCGCCGATTCCCTGAACGGCGCGGAAAAAGGACCAGCTCCGGCATGGAACCGGCCCACCCGCAAAGGGCGGAACCGGCGAGAAAGACAAGCAGCCCGACGACGAACACCCGCTTGCGGCCAAACAGGTCGGCAAGCCGGCCGGCGACGGGTCCCAGCACGGTGGAGAAGATCATGTAGGAAGCGAATGTCCAGGCGTACCATTCATGACCGCCCAATGCGTCGGCGATGCGCGGCATGGTCGTGTTCAGGATGGTGGTGTCCATCGCGCCGACCAGCATAGCCAGCACGATGCTGGTCAGGATCGCGGCGCGCTGCAGGCGCATGAGCCGCCCGCCGGAATCGGAGCCGCCGGCGGCATTCGTCGCCTTGTCATGCCGGTGTTGCGTCATGGCGGATTCCTTTCTCCTTTTTTCGATACCTGGCAAGGGTACGAAAATTATTATCAGTTTTGCCGGAAACGCCGGTCAAGTCCTTTCGGGGACAAAATGGGCGATAACCTCCCCGAATGGCATCCGTTTGCCAAAATCCGCCTTTCGACGCGTTCCGCCCCGTTTTTCCGCGCCTTCCCGAAGAAAATTTGCAATTCATCGAGAAGTTTATAATACTAATAGTATATAATGTAGGAGAAAAATTGTTTTTTTACTTCGCATTGTATCGCGAAAGGAGCCTGCCCGCATCATGGCAACACTTCCCAGAACCAACGAATCCGGCTTTTTTGAAATCCGGCTCGAATCCATCGGGGGGCTTGGCGCGAACCTGGCCGGCAAGATGCTGGCCGAAGCCGGCGTCATGGGCGCCGGTCTCAATGGCGTCAGTTTCAGTTCCTACGGCTCCGAGAAAAAAGGTTCCCCCGTCAAGGCCCACATCCGGTTTTGCGATACCGACATGAACATTCGGGATACATCTCCCGTGGAACGCCCCCATGTCATCGGCATTTTTCACGAAAACCTGGCCAAGACCGTCAACGTCGTCTCCGGCATGTACGCAGACTCCATCGTCCTTGTCAATTCGAAAAAAACGCCCGAAGAGCTGAAAGAGAAGCTGAAGCTCAAAGCGGGCACCATCGCCGTCGTTGACGCCACCGGCATCGCCCTGGAGGAAAACAACCGCGTCAACATGGCGATGCTGGGCGGGCTGTTCAGGCTTTGCGATTTTCTGGATCCTGAATTCATGAAAGGGGTCATCCGCAAATCGCTTGAAAAAAAATACCCCCACGCCGTGCAGCCGGCCATCCGGACCTTCGAGCGCGGTTACAACGAGCTGAGGTTCCAGACCTTCGAGCTGCCGGAAGGGGAGTCCATGCCTCCCGTCACGCGCATGGACACGCCGATCCTTGGCTACGAGACGCAGCCGATCGGCGGCACGATCATCAATCCCGGCAACAGCATCCTGAAGGACCTGAGCAGTTCCCGTTCCGGAAGGATGCCCCATTTCGACCCGGAAAAATGCATCCACTGCGCCAACTGCGACAACGTATGTCCCGACTTCTGCTTCGTGTGGGAAGAGCAGCCCGACAAGAAGGGCCGCCCGCAAATGTTTCTGCAGGGCATTGATTACCAATACTGCAAAGGTTGCCTGAAATGCGTGACGGCCTGTCCGACCGAGGCGCTCACCGCGGCGCTGGAAGAAGAAGGGTACGCCGAGGCGCATCGCGTGCCGCACCGGTTCCGCCTGGCAAACTGAAGCGGACCGCAGCATCCCGGGCGTGGTCTTACCACAGGCCGCTTCCGGACCACTATTCCCTGAAAGGATGATCAACATGGCGATCGACGTTCGGAGGGAGACACCCCCCGCAGGAAAAGTCGAGCAGCGTGTGGTATACGAGTCGGGCAACGAAATGGCCGCCTATGCCGCGCATCAGATCAACTATCACATCATGGGATATTTCCCGATTTCGCCGTCCACGGAAGTGGCGCAATTTCTCGATCTGATGAAGGCCAACGGCCAGCACGACATCGTGCTGATCCCCGCCGACGGGGAGCACGGTTCGGCGGGCGTCTGCTACGGGGCTTCGGTGGCCGGCGGCCGCGTGTTCAACGCCACCAGCGCCAACGGCTATCTGTACATGCTGGAGCAGATGCCGGTCCAGTCGGGGACGCGCTTCCCGATGGTGATGAACCTCGTCTGCCGTTCCGTCTCGGGTCCGCTGGATATCCACGGCGACCATTCCGACCTGTATTTTGCGCTGAACACGGGATGGCCGATCCTGCTGTGCCGCGACCCGCAGGCGGTGTACGACATGAACATCATGGCCCTGAAGCTGGCGGAGCATCCCGACGTCCGGCTTCCCGTGCTCGTGGCCTTCGACGGCTATTTCACCAGCCACCAGAAGCGCCGCGTCATGACCTTCGCCCATCGCGAGGACGTGCTCAAGTTCGTCGGCGAGCGTCCGCCGGAAGGCTTCCCGCACGTGCTGGACCGGAACAATCCGATCACCGTCGGTCCGTACATGAACGAGCCCGACTTCATCAACAACCGGTACCAGCAGTCGCAGGCGATGTACCGGGCGGCGGCCGTCTATGACCAGATCCGCCGCGAATACGCGGAGCTGACCGGCCGCGACTATCCGCCGGTGGACCTGTACCGGATGGAAGACGCGGAAGTGGCCGTGTTCCTGCTCAACTCCTCGGCGGAGATCGCCAAGGACGTGGCGGACCGGCTGCGCGAGCAGGGCATCAAGGCCGGCGTCATTTCGCCCAACATTCTCCGCCCGTTCCCGGCGAAGCAGATTGCGGAAGCGCTGCGGAACGTCAAGGCGGTGACCGTCGGCGACCGCGCCGAATCGTACGGCGGCCACGGCGGCAACATGACGCTGGAAGTGAAGGCGGCGCTGCAATCCGACGGCAACGCCCGCACCATGGTCATCAGCCGCATCTACGGCCTGGGCGGCAAGGATTTCTACATGGAAGACGGCTTCCAAATGTTCCAGTATGCCATTGACGCCGTCAAGAAAGGCTACGTGGAGAAGCCCTTTGACTACCACGGCCACACGCCGGGCGACCCGGACAAGGCGCCGAAGCGCGTGCTGGAACCGTTGCGTTACGAAGACGTGAAAACCGGCCTCATCACCGTGACGCAGGACGAGGAAACGGGCAAGATCAATGTGAAGATTCCGCCCCTGCGCGCCCTGACCAAGAAACCGAAGCGCATCGCGCCGGGACACGGGGCCTGTCCGGGTTGCGGCATCTTCTCCGGCTTGGAGCTGTTCTTCAAGGGCATCGAAGGGGATATCGTCGCCCTGTTCCAGACCGGCTGCGCCATGGTCGTCACCACGGGCTACCCGTATTCGGCGCACAAGGCGACCTACATCCACAACCTGTTCCAGAACGGGGCGGCGACGCTTTCCGGCGTGGTGGAAATGTTCCACGAGCGCAAGCGCCGGGGAGAGCTGGACCACCTCGGGCTCAAGGACGATTTCACCTTCGTGATGATCACCGGCGACGGCGGCATGGACATCGGCATGGGGCCGGCCATCGGCGCCGCGCTGCGCAACCATCGGATGATCATCCTGGAGTACGACAACGAAGGGTACATGAACACCGGCGCCCAGCTGTCGTACTCGACGCCCATCGGTCACCGCACGTCGACGTCCAACGTCGGCAAATACCAGGGCGGCAAGCTGTTCCACCACAAAGACACGCCGCAAATCATGGCGGCGACGAACATTCCGTACGTGTTCACCGGCAGCGAAGCGTTCCCGCAGGATCTGGTCCGCAAAGCCGCGAAAGCGCAATGGTACGCGCAAAACGTCGGCCTGGTGTACGGCAAGATCCTGATCACCTGCCCGCTCAACTGGCTGTCCGAAGAGCGGGACGGCACGAAAATCCTCGAGATGGCGGTCAATTCCTGCTTCTTCCCGCTGTACGAGGTGGAACGCGGGGTCACGACGATCACGTACGATCCCGAAGAGAAGGGCAAGCGGGTACCGGTGTCGGAGTGGCTCAAGATGATGGGCAAGACGCGGCATCTGACTCGTCCGGATTACGAAGAGACGCTGCGCGAGTTCGAAGCGGAAGTCGAGCGGCGCTGGAAGGTGCTCAAGGCCAAACACGAAAATCCCTATCTGTAACGGGGAATCTGTGACGGGGAAGGATCGCCATGCCGTACGCGCTGAGACGGAATACAAGCGGCGAGCTCCTCGCCGCCCGCCAGATCAACGTTCACGGACTGGAATATTTCGGCGTCTTGCTCTGGCCCGAGCGGCCGGACGAGACGGAATGCCGGCAGGCGCTTGAAAAGGCTGGCGCCGGCGATCCGGCGGAGTGGACGCCTTGCGAGCTGACGGAGCATGAGGCGAAAATGGCCAACGTGAAGCTGCGGAACGATCCGTCGAGGCGCGTCTTTCTGCGGGGCGGAGTGCTGGAAGCGGAGAAATGAATCCGAAGCGGGATGCCCCTGGGGCCTCACAGCCCCGGGGGTTTCGCTTGCGCCGGGGCCAACGTCAGGCTTCCCGTCGTATCCCACACGTCGGTCACGCGCTGCAGGCGGAGCCGCTCATTCGGCGCCAAGTCCTGACGAAAATAGCCGAACAGATAAACGGCGTCGAGAAACGACAGTCCCGGATAGCAAACCACGGGCTGGGAAACATACGGGTTGTCGATCAAAACCTGCCATTCGCCGTCCCGCGCGGCCGGGGGGATGGCGGCGAGCGCCTCGTTCTTCGCGGCGCAAATCCTTTCCAGTTCCGTCCAGACGTTCTCCCAGGCGGGGCTGAACCGCCCGGGGACCGGGAACAGTGCCCGGGCCCTCTCAATCAAGGCGGCCATGGCCGCCGCTTCTTCGTCGGTGTAGCGTTTGATCGCTTCGCGAAAATCCGACACAAACGCAAAAAAACGCGGAATATCCCGCCCGTTCCATCCCTTCCCGGAACGCGCGCAATTCCGCATCGCCGTCCAGCTCGCGGAAACGGCGAAAGGACAAGTCCGTTGCCAAACGATTTCGCTCCTTTCCAAAGCACCTTTTATTATAACGCAAACGCCGGCATCATGTCCGTCATTTTATGATATAATGGGAAGCAATGCTTGAATCCGTTCGACAGGCAGGAGGGAGATGGGACGGATGACCCGTCGCTTCATCATCGAGGCTGTCATGATCGCCATATACGGCCAGCTCTTGCAGCCGAAACGGCCGGTGCAATACTGCATCCCCTACTCCACCATTCTGGAGTTGTACGATATGAAAGACAGTCCGGAACCGGTCATGCCGGAGCCGGAGGACGACCGTCACGTCAAGGAAAAAATCGGGGACATGATCGAATTTTTCGAAAATCCGTTCAACAAGAAGAAACTGGAACGGTCGCTGATGGCCCCTTGGCGCGAAAGCCCGCCCCTGCCCGTGAGCGACATGGTGAGCCTGGTGGTGGTGAACGCCACGGAAAACATGCAATACGGCGAGGCTTTCGACCCCATCGAGACGGAGCTGATCCTGACCTCCCTGCGCCTGCAGAGCCCGATCCTGACCGACCAGGTCGAATTCCAGGACCGGGTGGTGCAGCACGAGGTGCCCGTCCAGGTGTTTGACATCGACGACTTCGAGTTCGCGGTGGAGGAAGGGGCCGATTCGTCGGACCAATACCGCGTTTGACACCAGCAATACAGGCTTTGCGGAACCGGCCTTCGGGCCGGTTTTTCTGTTGCCGCGTCCATCCGATATTCGCCCCCGGAATAGGTTTTTTCTCCCGCTTCGCATGCGACCCGGGGAGAGATGGAAATAATGGGATGTTGACCGGCCCATCCTTCTCCAAAGGAGGAATCACTATGCGCAACCTTCTGTTTGCCTGCGGCATCGCCGCGGCGCTCATCCTGAATATCGCCATGCCGGCGGCGGCGGAAACACCCCCCGGACACGATTCCCATGGGACGCAGGCCGGCGATGCGTCCGGCGTCCCGAAGAAGGCCGGCGAACGGGTGAATCCCCGGGATTCCGGGGCGAAGAAAGAGCGCTCCCGCCCGGCGGGAGGCGTCGTGTTCAGCACCGAGGTGCTCGGGCTGCTCGGCATGGAAAGGGGCGAACTCAAGGACAGGCTGGCGAATGGCAAAACATTGGCGCAGATTGCCGAAGAGCGCGGCGTGTCGCGGGACGCCCTGAAAAAGGCCCTCACGGACGCGTTCAACCGTCGGATGGAGCAGAATAAGGAAAAGTTCGCGGCCCATCTGGACCGGCTGATCGACACCCGTTGGTCCGCACATCTTCACCACCACGGGAAAGACGGGGAAAAGAAAAAACTCCTTCTGCCGTTTCTCGGCGCGAGCCGCTACGGAACCGATACCGGCACGGCCGGACCGTTCCCCGGCGCGCTTTACGGCTGAGCGGAGCGCCTGCACGTGGACAGGGGGCGGATGCCCCCGTTCTTTTTTTGCGGACGGCCGCGGATCATGATATGCTTGTTCGCAGAACGCGGATGCCACAGCGGAAAACGCGGGGGAGGAGACGCCAATGGCCGCGACGCTGCGCAAGGGACGATTCGCGCCGACGCCGTCGGGACGCATGCATTTGGGCAACGCCATGTCGGCCCTGCTCGCGTGGCTGCAAATGCGCTCCTGCGGCGGGCGGATCGCGCTTCGCCTGGAAGATCTGGACCGGGCGCGCTGCAAGCCGGAATACACTCCTTTGCTGCTGGAAGACATGGCCTGGCTGGGGCTGGACTGGGACGAAGGGCCGGATGTCGGCGGGCCCGACGGACCCTATCGGCAAAGCGAGCGGCTGGAGCTTTATGAACAGGCGCTCCAGAGGCTCGAAGCGCAAAACCTTCTCTATCCGTGCTATTGCAGCCGTGCGGATCTGCGCATGGCGGCCAACGCTCCGCATGGCCTGGCCTCAGAGGGCCCGGCGTACCCGGGCACGTGCCGCAGGCTGACGCCCGAAGAGCGGGCGCTGAAGGAAGCGTCCGGCAAAACGCCGTCGCTTCGCTTCCGCATGCCGGACCGCATGTTGCGTTTCCGGGACGGCGTCACGGGTCCGCGGGAATTTCCGCCGCCGGCGGGCGGCGACTTCATCGTGAAGCGCGCGGACGGCGTCATCGCCTACCAGCTTGCCGTGGTGGCGGACGACATCGCCATGGGGATCACCGACGTATTCCGCGGCCGCGATCTTCTGGATTCCACCCCGCGGCAGATCGCCCTGTACGCAGCCTTGGGCAGCCCGCCTCCAGCCTTCGCCCACGGCCCGCTGCTCATCGGTCCCGACGGCGCCCGCCTGTCCAAGCGGCACGGTGCAATCAGCCTAGCGGAGCTGAGGGCGCGGGGCGTCGGAGCGGAGGAGATCACGGGCTTTCTCGCCTGGCACGCGGGTCTCCTCGATCGCCCCGAACCGGTGACACCCCGGGATCTCGTGCCGCATTTTCGCATGGACCGGGTGCCGCGTACGGACATCGTCCTGACCGCCGAAGATTTGGAACGGCTGGCCGAGGGCGCCTGGCGGGGGAACATGCGGAGGATTTGATCGCGAAAAAAGCGGGCGACGTCCGTCACCCGTCCCGTTCAAAGCCGCGGTCGATGGCCTCCGCCATCGTGCGGTCCGTCAGATGCGCATAGATCTGCGTCGTCTCGGGCGAGGCGTGGCCAAGCTGTTCCTGCGTCTTGTACAGGTCGTTGCGCATGTAATAGTCGGTGGCAAAGGAATGCCGCAATTTGTGGATCGAAAGGTTCGGCTTGCCGAACCTTTTGGCGTATTTGACCACCATTTCCTGGATGGCGCGTTTCGTCATGCGCGAACCTTCCGTTTTCCCGTTGGCTTTGGCGAGAAACAGCGCCTTTTCTTTTTTGCCCGGACGGTAGCGCGTCTCCCGCTCCCGCAAATACGTCTCCAGGTCCGGGACGGCGTCCCTGCGGAAATAGACCGGCGTTTTGAAGGTTTCATCGTTTTTCCCTTTGCGGTGCACGAACACGATTTTCCGCTTCAGGTCGAGGTCGTCCACGTTCAGGTTGACCACCTCGGACACGCGCAGCCCCGAGTGCAGCACGAGGCTGACGATGCAGGCGTCGCGGGCGCGGTTCTGTTCGTGGGCCGCCAGCGCCCGCGGATTGTCCGCCACTTCCGCGGCGTAGCCGCTGCGGACGAACTCGATGAACTCCGCGATTTCCTCTTCTTGCAGGAGTTTTCCTTCCAGCTTCGCCGCCGAGTCTTTCGGCCGGTGCACCCGCTTGATGGGAATTTTGGCCATGACGTTGCGCCTAAGCAGCGGGTTCAGGTTTTCATCCTCGGCGATCTGGCTTAAATAGTGGAACAGCGAGCGCAGCGACGACAGCTTGCGGGAAATCGTCACCCGCGCATTGGCGCGTCCCGCCTGGTCGGCGAGAAACAGCCGGTAGGTGTCGATGTCGTCCACGCGCAGCTTTTCCAGGTCTTCCAGCGGGATGTCGGTCATTTTTTGCGCCTGGGTCAACCCTTCCGCCATCAGCCATGAGAAGAACGTCTCGTAATCCCGCACGTATTCGAGCAAAGTGGAAGGCGACAGGTCCGGCAGCTTGTAGTGGATGAAGAGGTCCACGTACCAGGGCATGTCCGGAAGCTTTTTTTCCAGTTCGGCCCGGTCTTTCGCCTTCAGAACGTTCAAGCGTGATGGCACCTCCGCCGTTTACTCCGCCATGCCGGCCGAAAAGGCCCATGGCAATGGTACGGAATGGAACCGTTCTGTTATTATAGTGACAAGAACGATGCGGGAAATCAATCGAAAACCCGAAGGGGGTTGAACACGTGCAATCCGTGTGGAAAGCCGTGAAGGAATGGCTCTATGAGCATGACGGCATCGACGCGGCATCGCCCAAGAGCGTTATCCGGTTCTGCAGGGAAATCGGCTTGCCGGGTGAAGATGAAGCCGCCGCCGCATTGGAAATGGCCGATGATCGAAATCCCCGGGGAATCGGCTAGGAACGAAGACCCATCAAAGGAACGACCATGGAGTACGCAAACACGGTACGGGGGACTTTCGTGAGGCGGTTGAACCGTTTCGCGGCGGAAGTCGAACTGGAAGGCAAAACGGAACAGGTTCATGTCAAAAACACCGGGAGGCTGAAGGAGCTGCTCGTGCCCGGAGCGGAGGTCGTGCTGGAGACCGCAAGCCGCGCAGATCGAAAGACGAAACACTCCCTGATCGCCGTCCGGAAAAACGACGCCTTCGTCAATGTCGATTCGCAAATTCCTTCCGCCGTGGTGGAAGAAGCGCTGCGAGCGGGAAAGGTGAAGGAAATCGGGGAAGTGCGGACCATCCGTCGCGAAGCGGTTTACGGCAATTCCCGCTTCGATTTTTATTACGAAACTGGCGAAAGGAAAGGGTTCATCGAGGTCAAAGGGGTGACCCTTGCCCAGGACGGCGTCGCCCTGTTTCCCGACGCGCCGACCGCGCGGGGGACGAAACACGTGCTGGAGCTGGCGGAAGCCGTAGAAAGGGGATACGAAGGGGTGGCGCTGTTCCTCGTGCAAATGAAAGGATGCCGGCGTTTCGCGCCCCACGCGGAAATGGATCCGGCCTTCGCGGAAGCGCTGGAGCGGGCGGCCCGGCGCGGCGTCCGGGTGCTGGCGTACGATTCCGAAGTGACCGCATCGGCAATCGTTTTTGGCGAACCGCTTGAGGTGGCGATCCATTGACCATGGCGGTTCTTTTCTTTTTGGGCGATCGTGAAACAATAAAACAAGTATTTGAATGTTACCGTCTGTTGTGCTATTCTAACGTTAAAATAATCATTTGAATGATGGGTGAATCCGATGTCCAAAACCGTTCAGGATATTTGCGAAATTTACTGCTACGACGAGGAAAAGGTGAACCGGGTGAGGAACCGGCTGTCCGCCATCGACACGCAGCCCATGGTGAAAATCGTCAAGGCCCTGGCGGACGACACCCGGATGAAAATCGCGCTGGCGCTGTGCGAGGAAGACGAGCTGTGCGTGTGCGACGTGGCCAACATCATCGGCACGACGGTGGCCAACGCGTCGCACCATTTGCGGCTCCTCCATCATATGGGGCTGGCAAAGTACCGCAAGGAAGGCAAGCTGGTGTTCTACTCGCTGGACGACGAACACGTCCGGCAGCTGGTGCTGCTGGCGCTGGAGCACGGGAAGGAAGGAAAGGCCCATGTCTGACGAATCCGCCCACAAAACCGTATACCGCGTGCAGGGGTTCTCCTGCGCGAACTGCGCCGCGAAATTCGAGCAGAACGTCAAAGCCCTTCCCGGCGTCCGGGACGCCAGAGTGAATTTCGGCGCTTCCAAGATCACGGTTTACGGGGAAGCCAGCATTGAAGAACTGGAGCGGGCCGGGGCGTTTGAGGGGCTGAAAGTGTATCCGGAGAAAGAACCGCACGCAATGGAGCGGAAGCCGTTGCGGAAACGGAAAGCCGCCCTGCCCGCAGCGCTGTCGGCCGTCTTTCTCGCGGCCGGCTGGATCCTGGGAGAAGGGCATCCGTACGCGGCGGCCGCGTTCGCCCTGTCCATCGCCATTGGCGGATACGAGCTGTTCGTCAAAGGATTCCGAAGCCTCATGCGGCTGAACTTCAACATGAACACCCTCATGACCGTCGCCATTCTGGGCGCGGCGGCCATCGGCGAATGGGGCGAGGGAGCGGCCGTGGTGTTTCTGTTTGCCATCAGCGAAGCGCTGGAAAGGTTCTCGATGGACAAAGCCCGTGAGTCCATCCGGACGCTCATGAACATCGCCCCCAAGGAAGCCGTCGTTCGCCGCGGCGGCCGGGAGATGACCGTTGGCGTGGGTGACATCGAAATCGGCGATACCCTGATCGTCAAGCCCGGTCAGAAGATCGCCATGGACGGCCGGGTCGTGAGAGGGCATTCCGCCGTAAACCAGGCCGCAATCACGGGCGAATCCGTCCCGGCGGCGAAAGGGCCGGGCGACGAAGTGTTCGCGGGCACGCTGAACGGGGATGGGCTGCTGGAAGTCGAAGTTACGAAACGGGTCGAAGATACGACGCTGTCCAAAATCATCCATCTCGTGGAAGAAGCCCAGGCCGAAAAGGCGCCGTCGCAACGGTTCGTAGACCGGTTCGCGAAACATTACACCCCTGCCATCATGGCGGCGGCGGCGCTCCTGGCGACGGTTCCCCCGCTGTTTTTCGGTCGGCGCGTGGGGCGACTGGATCTACCGCGGGTTGGCCTTGCTTGTCGTCGGCTGCCCGTCGCGCCCTGGTCATTTCCACGCCGGTGGCGATCGTGACGGCGATCGGCACGGCAGCCAGGAACGGCGTGCTGGTGAAGGGCGGCATCCACCTGGAGGAAGCCGGGCGGCTCACAGCCATCGCCTTTGACAAGACCGGCACCCTCACGAAGGGCGAACCCGTCGTCACGGATTTCATCCGTCTGCGGGGGCCCGATGCGAAGGAACTCGCGGCTGTCGCCGCGGCGGTGGAGAGAGGATCGCAGCATCCCCTGGCCGCCGCCGTCGTCCGCTGGGCCGCGGAGGAAGGAGCGGGAGCGGAAGCCCCGAAGGCTGAGGATTTCCTTTCGATCACCGGAAAAGGGGCAAAGGCGGTCGTAAACGGCACGCCTTACCTCATCGGCAGCCCGGAGCTGTTCGGGGAGCACGGGATCGCGGACCATGAAGCGGCCATGCACGTTTCCCGCTTGCAACGGGAAGGAAAAACGGTTATTTTGCTCGGGACGGAGAAGAAAATTTTCGCCGTCCTCGCGGCGGCAGACCAAATACGACGGGACGCGAAGGGCGCGATCCGCAGACTCCGCTCGCTGGGCATTCGCAGGATCGTCATGCTGACCGGCGACAACCCGGAAACGGCGGCGGCGGTCGGCCGGCAGGCCGGCATCGGCGAGGTCCGGGCCGGGCTTTTGCCGCATCAAAAGCTGGAAGCTGTCAAAGAATTGATAAAGACGCACAAGGTCGCCATGGTGGGCGACGGGATCAACGACGCCCCTGCTTTGGCCAGCGCCACGGTGGGGATCGCCATGGGAGCCGCCGGCACGGACACGGCTCTGGAAACGGCCGACATTGTCCTCATGGGCGACGACTTGGCGAAATTGCCCTACACGGTCCGGCTGAGCCGGAAAGCCCTGCGCATCATCCGGCAGAACGTCGCCTTCTCGCTGCTCATCAAGCTGGCCGCCGTGCTCCTGATTGTCCCCGGGTGGCTCACCCTCTGGATGGCCGTTTTCGCGGACATGGGCGCCACCCTCATCGTCACGCTGAACGCGATGCGGCTGCTGGGAACAAAGGCCGAGTGAAGTTCCCGTGATCCCTCGAAGACGCGGAATATCAGGAATCCCGGAGGGAATTGGCGATGAGTGAATGGGAAAAAGAACAAATCCGCCAAAATGTCCGAAACCGCTACAAGCTCATTGCGCTTCAGGAAGTCAACGCGGGAACCGGCTGTTGCACGCCTTCTTCATGTTGCGGGGCGCCAACCGGGATTGCATCCAAAATGGGTTACTCGGAGGAAGCATTGTCCGTCGTTCCCGAAGGGTCGAACCTCGGCCTCGGATGCGGAAATCCGCAGGCGTTTGAGGAATTGCAAAAAGGTGAAGTCGTATTGGACCTGGGCAGCGGCGGCGGTTTCGACTGCTTCCTGGCTTCCCGTCGCGTTGGAGAGACAGGACGGGTCATCGGCGTGGACATGACACCTGAAATGGTCAGCAAAGCCCGCGCCAATGCGGCAAAAGGCGGTTACTCCAACGTGGAGTTTCGGTTGGGGGAGATCGAACACCTGCCGGTTGCCGATCGGTCGGTGGATGTCATCATCTCCAACTGTGCCATCAATTTGTCGCCGGATAAGCCGCAGGTTTTCCGAGAAGCTTATCGCGTGCTCAAACCGGGAGGACGGCTGGCCATATCCGACATTGTGCGGACGGGAGAGCTGCCGTCCGAAATCAAGGAGGATCCGGATGCATACTCCGGCTGCGTATCCGGAGCATTATCCGCTGACGAGTGGTAGAGCATGCTTGAGCAAAGCGGTTTTGTCCGGGTCACCGTCGAACCGAAAGACGAGTCAAGAGCTTTTATCAGAGATTGGTTGCCCGGCAAAAAGATTGAAAATTGCATCGTATCCGCGAACATTAAAGCGGTCAAGGAGGATTATTGATGGCAGGGGATGGGGAACTCCGCAAGGCAAACCGCCTGATCCATGAAAAATCGCCGTACCTTTTGCAGCACGCTTACAACCCCGTGGACTGGTATCCGTGGGGCGAGGAAGCGTTCCGGAAAGCGGCGCGGGAAGACAAGCCGGTGTTTTTTGTCCATCGGCTATTCGACTTGCCACTGGTGCCACGTGATGGAGCGCGAATCGTTCGAGGACGATGAGGTGGCGGAGCTGCTCAACCGGTCTTTCGTGGCGGTCAAGGTCGACCGGGAGGAGCGGCCCGACGTCGACCACATCTATATGGCGGTCTGCCAGGCGATGACGGGGCAGGGCGGCTGGCCGCTCACGGTGATCCTCACGCCGGACAAGAAACCTTTCTTTGCCGGGACCTATTTTCCAAAAAGGACGAGGTACGGCAGGATCGGGCTGATGGAGCTCCTGCGGCAGATCGAGCGGCGCTGGCGGGATGACCGGGAAAGCCTCGAAGCCTTCGGCAACCGGCTGGCGGCGGCGATCCGCGGGGAAGAGGACGGGCGGAGCCGCGAAGAGCGCCTGGCGGAGCGCCCCGCGTGGGACCCGGCGCTGGCGGACGAGGCGTTTGCCCAGCTGGAGGCGTATTTCGACAATACTTACGGCGGCTTCGGGAGGCCACCCAAGTTTCCGATTCCGCACCAGATCATGTTTCTGTTCCGCTATCACCGCCGCACGGGGAACGGAAAGGCGCTGGAGATGGCGGTGCGCACCCTGGACGGCATGGCCCGCGGCGGCATCCGGGACCACATCGGAGAAGGCTTCGCCCGCTATTCGACGGACGAAAAGTGGCTGGTGCCGCATTTTGAGAAAATGCTGTACGATAACGCGCTGCTGGCGATGGCGTACACGGAAGCGTACCAGATCACCGGGGAGGAGCGGCACGCGGAAGTCGCCCGCGGCATCCTGCGGTACGTGTCGCGGGACATGACCGGCCCGGACGGGGAGTTCCATTCGGCGGAGGACGCGGATTCGGAAGGGGAGGAAGGGAAGTTTTACCTGTGGGCGCCGGACGAGGTCGCGGAAGCGCTGGGAGAAGACGCCGGGTGGTTTTGCGAGCTTTACGGGATCACGGAAAAAGGCAATTTCGAGGGCCGCAACATTCCGAACCTCATCGATGCCGATCCGGACGCCGTCGCGGCGAAATGGGGCATGACGGCGGAGGAACTGCGCCGGCGGGCGGCGGAGGCCCGGGAGAAGCTCTTTGCCCGGCGGGAACAACGGATTCGCCCGCACAAGGACGACAAGGTGCTTACGGCCTGGAACGGGCTGATGATCGCCGCCTGCGCCAAGGCGGCGGCCGCCTTCGGGGATCCGGCCTTGGAGGAAGCCGCCCGCCGGGCGGAGGCGTTCCTGTGGCGGAATCTCCGTCGGCCGGACGGGCGGATTCTCGCCCGCTGGCGCGACGGCGAAGCGGCCGTTCCCGGGTTCGTGGACGATTACGCGTTTTACGCGTGGGGGCTTCTGGAGTTGTATCACGCCACTTTCGATCCGGTCTATCTGGAACGAGCCATGGAATTGTCAAGGGAAATGCTGCGGCTGTTCTGGGACGAGGAGGAAGGCGGCTTCCATTTTTACGGATCGGACGCCGAGGAACTTCTTCACCGGTTCAAGGAAACTTACGACGGAGCCCAGCCTTCCGGCAACGCCGTGGCGGCGGCCAATTTCGTCCGTCTGTCCGGCCTCACCGGGGACGAAACGTGGGCTTCTTATGCGGAACGGATCTTTGAGGCGTTCGCCGGCCGCGCCGCCCGCTATCCGTCGGGGCATGCGATGCTGCTCGTTGCCTGGCTGCACGCTTCCGCTCCATCGCGGGAATTCGTGGTCGTCGGCAAACGCGGCGACCCGGCGACCGAAAGGTTTCTCAATGGGCTTCAGCGCCGCTTCTTGCCGGAAGCGGCCGTCCTGCACATTCCGCCGGAGACGGACGGGGAGGCGGGAGCGGAGGAAAAACCGCGGGAGACGATTCTCAGGATCGCGCCCTACGCGCGGGAATACCGGCTCAAAAACGGCCAATCGGCGGTCTACGCCTGCGAAAACTTCGCATGCCGCGAGCCGGTTTGCCGCTGGGAAGATTTTGAGGCTCTATTGGATTTAGGCTCTTGATTGTCGGAAAAAAAGAAACTATAATGAAATCAGAAAATAGATAATCGATTATCGGTTATTTGTGCAAAGGATGGACCTAATGCATAGTTCCAAACGAAATACGAAAATCAAGCGAAGCGTTTTGCGGGAAGAAATCAAGGCATATTTGACGGATATGATCATGCGGGGGGAATACAAGCCCAACGAACGTCTGGTGGAAACGCAGATTGCCAGGGAGCTGGGCGTGAGCCAGGCGCCGGTTCGCGAAGCATTTCGCGATCTGGAATTGATGGGCTTGTTGACCACGAAACCGTACAAGGGCGCGTATGTTCGCGAGTTTACCGTCGAGGACGTCAAAAACTGTTATGATGTCAGGGCGGAACTGGAAGGGCTGGCCATCCGGTCCGCCACCGAATTTATGACCGAAAGCGACATCAAACGCCTGGAAGAATTGTATGCGCAAATGCTGGATGCGGCAAAGGCGGGGAACCTGCAGCAAGAAATCTCCCTGGACATCGAATTCCATCGAACCATTGTGGAAGCGTCAAGAAACAATATCCTGATCAAAATATGGAATGAAATCAGCATTGCGAACTGGACGTATTTTGGAGGCTACAAAAACAAAAGCGACCGTATGAAACTGGTCATGCGTCACGAGCCGATTCTGGAAGCCCTGCGCCAGAGGGATGCGCAAAAGTGCTCGGAACTCATGCGGAAGCACTTCATTGAATTGAAAGAAATGGTGGAAGAATAAACGACAGACAACGGCGGGAGCGGGGATCATGCGTGCGGATTCCGGGGGCAAGAAAGCCTGGTTGCTGCTCGTCGTCGTCATTTTGCTGTGGGGAATCCATTGGCGTATGGTTCCCGATCGTTCCCAATTGCCGCTGATCCTGTCGGTCGGCGCGTTCCCATTCGGCCTCCATTTTCTCCTCGTGACCTGCGGTTTCTCGTATACGGAACCCGAAAAATCGGCCATTTTGGCTTATTCGACTCCGCTTTGGGCCGTTCCGCTCGCCCATGTCTTTCTTCGTGAAACACGGAAAGGGATCCGACATCCTTTCGCGACGGCTTTCTGTTACCCTGTAGCAGTCAGAATAAATAAAGCGCTTACATCCGTCTCCACCCATCTCCATCCTGTTCGTGATATCGGGAATTGTCAGGAATGCCGCCTCTAAGCTCAAGTCGTCGGTGATAACGAATGCCAATTCGACCATTTTATAATCGATTATCGTTTATTATAAAATCTATTAAATATTTACAACTCTGTGTTGATAGCGGTTGCAAAAACACAACCGCCATCAATAAATCCTGATGAAAAAGTCCAGCGGTAAGATGTCAAGTCCCTGATTCGTGAAAATTGGAAATTTTTTTGGCCTT